>ENA-UOUZ01000590-UOUZ01000590.1-mixed-culture-metagenome-genome-assembly--contig:-NODE-590-length-25394-cov-103.207546_pt1 | contig 25394 bp, 11 predicted proteins | sample MGYA00238154_ERZ761575 | MGnify/ENA primary metagenome ERZ761575 (study PRJEB28896, sample SAMN07631632) | mixed culture metagenome | isolation source: Freshwater growth medium | place: USA...
GCAGCAGCAGCAGCAGCAGCAGCAGCAGCAGCAGCAGCAGCAGCAGCAGCAGCTCATGATGATTGCTGCGCAGATGAACATGGCCGGCGGATTCGGCGGTGCGCTCGGCCAGCAGGGCCTCTCAGGAGGCGCGCTTTGCGGCCAGCTTGGGCTCGCGGGCGCTCAGGCGGCGTGCCTGGCCGGGCTGGGGGCAGCTGGGCTCGGTGGTTTGCCCGGCGGCGCTGGAGCACCCAACCTCGCCGCGATCTCGTCCCTCGGCCAGCCTGGGTACGGCCTGAACGGAATGTCGTACCTCGGGCAGCTTGGTGGGCTGCCGGTCGGCCAGCCGGGCTGGACGCCCGACGGATCGAACGCAGCGCAGGCGGCGGCGATGGGAGCGCACGTGCCCGCACTGGCGGGCGGGCTTGCGGGGGGGGGTCTCGGTGGCCCATCTGGCTGCGGCGGCGGAAAGCTCGGCGGTGGACCTCAGCACGCCGGCCGCGGCCGCGACGGTGGGCGACGCGGTCGTGGCGGCGGTGGCCGTGGCGGCTCAGGACCGCCCAACAACGTCGGCAGTGTCGACGAGTGGGGAGGAGGGCCAGGCAGCGAGGGCGCGGCCGATCGCCACGCGAAGAAGCCGTTGAAGTGCGCGGGGCAGGAGGTGCGCACTGTCGACGAGGCATCCGCGCTCAACGGGCTTCTCGAGCTTGCCCACGACCAGAATGGGTGCCGCTTCCTGCAGGACCAGCTGGATCTTCGCTCCAAGACCCACATCGACCTCGTCTTCGAGGCAGTGCGGGGCGACGTGGTCGCGCTCAGCATGGACCCGTTTGGTAACTACCTCGTCCAGAAGCTGCTGCAGTACGGCACATCTGAGCAGCGCATCGCGCTCGTGGCGGGCGCAGCGCCGTCGCTCATTCCAATCGCGCTCAACGTGCACGGCACACGCGTGGTGCAGAAGATGCTCGAGGCGGCCGAAACGGAGGAGCAGCTCGACACGCTCATCGGCGCGCTCAATGCGCGCGTGATGGACCTCATCCTTGACATGAACGGCAACCACGTCGTGCAGCGCTGCCTTGCATCGCTCAAGCCCGAGCGCGCTGCGTTCGTGTACGAGGCGGTCAAGGCCGAGTGTGTGCGCGTCGCGACGCATCGGCACGGCTGCTGCGTGCTCCAGCGCTGTCTCGACCACGCGCCCGATTCACAGCGCGTGCCCATCATCGGCAACGTGATCGCCAACGCGCGCAAGCTCGTACTCGACCCGTTCGGCAACTATGTCGTCCAGTACGTGCTCGAGCTGCGCCAGCCCGAGCTCACGCGCGGCATCGGCCAGGCACTCCAAGGCTCGTTCGCCGACCTCTCGCTCCAAAAGTTTTCGTCCAATGTGATTGAAAAGTGCCTCCAATCGAACGACAGGCTGCTCATCGCCATGGTGACAAGCGAGATCTGCCAGGCGAAGGCGCTCGGTCAACTGCTGCACGATCCGTTCGCCAACTACGTCGTGCAGACGTTGCTCACGGTGGGTTCCGATGAGGAGGTTGCGGCGATGCTCGAGAAGCTCACGCCGCACCTCAAGACGCTCCGCGGCACGCTCTACGGCAAGCGCATCCACGCCAAGCTCCTGCGCCGATTCCCGCACCTGCGCTAGTCGACCGAGCGCCCTGTAATTCCCCATGTACTCGACCAACCCTGTACGTCATGTACTATCCTATCACCTCGATTCACGTCGTGCTCTGCCGCGGCGCCCGGTGTAGAGCGTTCCGACTCGCTCGTGTATCCCAAGTGCATCAATTGGTTTCATGGCGTGCATTGGGTGGTCGGGAGAGGCCAGCGTGGGCAACATGCAACTGATGGCATGACTGCGAGTGTGCAGATGGCGGGCCATGGGCATGACGACCGTGCCGATCGTTGTGGGTGTGCTTGCGGGCGTGCTGGCTCCTGAATGAAGGTCGAAGCCCGGAAGACGAACGCTGCACGGTGGTGATGTGCAAGCGCGCGAGTGACATGACACTCGACAGTATTATTTTACGCGTATTTGAACGACGTCGCATGTAGGGCAGATGAAAGCGACAAGGAATATCGCCATCTGTCGCCGCAACACGCCTGTCCGCAGCCCCCGCTGGCGAGAGCCAAGAGCGAGAGCCAAGAGCGAGTTGGCGGGCCGCGACGAAACTTCCCATGTCAGTTCACGGAACCTTCAAGTCAATTTGCAAACACTTTTTTTGTCGGTTCACGCGTCGCGACGTCTGGCCCGAACACGGTCGCGCTCGCGCTCGCGACGCTCGTGCATCTGAAGCTCCAGTACGATCACTCGCCGCGTTCCGCATGAGCGTCCGTCCCAAAACAGCCCCACACGGCGACGAAGACAGATTCGGGTACTTTGCTACGCAAAAGCTGGCTTGCAAAGTTGAGCGACGCCACCTTCAGATGCAAATTGAGCGCGTCCGCCAGCAGCAGCTAGCCAAGGAGAGGAAGAGACAGGCTGAGGTGGCTGCCAAAGCTCAAAAGCTCAAGAAGGACCGGCACGTTCAAGACGTGCTCCAGCGCCAGGCCGTGCTGACGGAGAGCACCATTGGCACTAGCGATCAGCAATGGCGGGCCAGCACGGACCTGGTGCGCAAGGCCGAGGAGCGGGTTCAGCACGAGACCGAGTTGGCGATGCATCTGGCCAACCGCGAGATAGCAGATGCAGTATATCGCGCCCACGACGCCGAGCTCGCGCGCCTTGGCACCGAGAAATGGGCGCGCGGCATGCAGACCGGCGCGCAGGAGTTTGCTCTCGAGCGTGCCGGATGGACCATTTCGGAGCGCAAAGCGTTGCGCGATTTCGGCTGGGTGAAAGCGGACATACGACAAGAGGAACGGTTTCGCCGCGCTACCCAAGAGCTACTGCCCACCGGCCCGGGCGCACTCAGCCACCAGCAGACACCGGGCGCGTGGCGGCCTGATCGGCTCAGCATGAGCCCGGGTGCGTGGGCCAGCGCGCCCGTCCAGGTGACCGTGGAGCGCGCCCAGACGGCACAGATGCACTCGCACGGCCGTAACATGCGCGCGCTCATCCAGCGCAGGGAATTCAGAGAGAAGACGCTCGACATGTGGGACCAGGTGGGCACGAAGGTGGCTGACACACGATACGAGGCGTGGAGAATCAAGGTAAGCACGGCAAAGTCCCCGCGTACGCCCGGCTGGCCACATCCGAGTACGCACCGGGTGAGCTCGTTGTATGCAACATCGTCGGCACCGACTACGCCCAGGGGATCGCCAGAGCCGGTATTCTAGCCGAAAGGGTCGCCCGCAAAGTCGGTACCGGTATACACGAGGAGCTGAGCTGAGGGGAACTCGCCGAAGTCGCATTATCATGATCTCAACACAGTACACGTACCTTTACTCGACCCGCTGCGGTACACCGACCAAAGTTCCGAGACCAAACGCGTTCATGTTTTCGCGAAATCGGTGACAAGTCCTCCCTCCTCTTCTCCCTCAAGCCGGGCGAGATGGAGTTGGTATATCATGGGAATCCTATGACGCTACCAAATAATGAGCGCGACCCTTGTGGCTTGCCGCTAGCATCCTTCCTGGTGGAAGCGCCGCTTGTACTGCGTAGCGCCGCAGAGCTCTCCTCCGAGAGCCGTGGCATCCTCAGAAGGGGTGATAAGGTAGTTGCTCTCGACGAGGCAGTGCACTCAGGCGTGCGGCGAACGCTCGTGGCGTTGGAGACGTCATTGCAGCAGCCGCTGGGATGGGTGACCCGCGAGAAGCACGGAAAGGAGCTGCTCAAAACCATGCGCTCAAAACCAGGCGCGCATGGCTTCTATTCGAGCATTGTTGGATTTGAAATCTTTGGCAGGAAGTCGCCGCCGAAGGGCATTGACAGAACACCCCTTTCTGACAGCCTGGCCTCGCGTGTCGCTCGGCGGCGCCTCGGCACGTCAACGTTCGAAGGGCGACGCTCAAGCAGCGCCACAGGAGGGCGCACATCTCTTGTGTCGCGTGAGGCATCACCGTCTCCAAAGGGCACCATGACAGCTAAGGCGGGAGCAGGCGGCAAAGGTGCCAAATCACAGTACTCGGCGGCGAAATTATGGCAAGCGGCAGAGCAGATCACACGACGTGCAGAGGGGTTTCAGATTACGATCTCGGACACATTCGAGTCGAAACTCGCAAATGTCCTGGTGCAGAAGAAGGTCAAGGTCGAGGAATTGGTGAGGTCGTGGGATCGCAATGGAGATGGCGTAATCAACAAAAATGAATTTCGCATCGCCGTGCGCGGCTACGGCTTCAAGGAGATCAACGTGCTCGAGATTGACGGCCTGTTTGACAAGATTGACAACGACAAATCGGGCGAGCTCGACCTCTCAGAGATCAAGGCCGCTCTAAAGAAGCTGCAGGAGCGAGCGCAGAATGTGGGCGCCAGCATCGATCAAGAGCAGGCGAAGGCGGCAGCGCTGATTGGGGTGGCGCAGGTGTTCCAGACGGCGGCAGCCGCGACGGCAGAGTACGAGGCGGCCGAGCAGAAGGCCACTCAGATGAAAGACAACCCGTCGCTCGGGAAGCGGGTAGGCGACGCGATTTTCAAGCGTAACGTCAAACTCGGCGAGTTGGTCGGGCAGTGGGACAAGGATGGCAATGGCGTAGTCGACAAGAAGGAGTTTCGTGAACAGATTCACCTCATGGGCATCAAGGAGATACATCCTCGGGAGATGGATAGTCTCTTCGTTTCTCTGGACCGGAACGGCGATGGCTCACTCGATCTCGACGAGCTGAAGGTGGCCCTCCAGCTGTTGCGCGACACGGCCGTAAGAGAGGCCTTGGATGTCGAGGCGCAGGCCAGCGCAGCGTTGAAACTGTGCGTCGCGTCGCGAAAGCAGCAAAAGGTGCGCCATGAGCAACCCCATCGGATGATCTCCTAGATTGAGATGTTGCTTCCAGAGAGGCCCCGCTCAATCGTGGCACGGTGTCACTCGACTCGCACGTATCGCAGGATGCCATCGGAGCTTTGGAAGCATTGGACCCTTCCTGGATGGATTGGATGGAAGCTTTGAAACTAGTCTGAATGGCTGTCTTCAACACCCTTGCTCCGTCGAGCACAAGTGCACAACCCCCCACCGCCACAGAAATATCAGAACCTGGCGTGGTGATTGCATGTCGAGATTGCATGGAGCGAGAAGTGTGGCGTCTTTCAGACGATGCTGTATACAGATGTAGGAACTCAACGCTCTACGTAGGTGGGTCCGAGGAATCCGCCCCACATTTCGTTTTTATTTTAGCAGAATCCCTGAAAGATAAAACGCCCGCCCGGCAGGCAGCGGGACGAGACGAGATAAAGCAGACGAACGCATAAACGATAAAGCGAAATGAAAACGAGACGTACGTCGCCGCGAAACCGAAACGGACCGTCGAATCAAAGGACTAGGCGCAACGGCGAACGAAAGAATATAGCCGAAACATGACGGTTTGCTGTCCCCTGTCGCCGATACATGTAGTAACTTCCAAGAGTAACTTCGCGTGGCTTTCTGCTTAAAACGTATAAAAAATCGCAGGTGCGTTTGTGAGCAGCGAGCGCGAGTGACACAGTGTTAAAATTACCATCGACCACATGTGACCATTCTTTGGCTGTGTGTAAATCCAGTTCACGAGATCACGACAAAAGGACAAATCACGACGACTTCCTCAACAAACCGCAAACCAAACCAAACGCACCTTAGTTTGTGGAGGCCTCCAAGGCCCCACGCCCCTCCTCAACACCTAATCCTACGTGCCACCATAGATTCCAATTCTCGAGGCGCCAACTCACAGTTGAAAAGGTCATCTATCTTCCTGTTCACGCTTCTTTCCGAAGGCTTCGAGAGTCGCGTGTCGCGTTGCGCCTCGCGACTCGCGACGCGACTCGCGTTGCGCTTCTCGTTGCGCCGGGAGATCGCGATGGACGCGGAAGAAGACCTTTACGACGAGTTCGGCAACTACATTGGTCCAGAAATCGACAGCGACGAGGACGAAGACGGTGCGCCCGAGATCGATGACTTTGGCGATGATGACGAGGACGGGGATGACGAGGTGGTAGACGTTGGCGGCGCAGGCTATGCAATGGACGATGATGAGGTTGCCGGCGAGGATGACACGCGGGTGACGCTTCATGAGGACAAAAAGTATTACCCGACGGCAATGGAGGTGTACGGCGAGGAGGTGGAGACGACGGTGCAGGAGGAGGACACGCAGCCGATCACGCAGCCAATTGTTGCGCCGATGAAGGCTAAGGAATATGACCTAGTTGAGAAGAAGATTCCTAGGTCGGTGTATTCGCACGAGTTCCTCACCTCGCTGCTGCCCCACCCGCACCTCGTGCGCAATGTGGCCATCGTCGGCCACATGCAGCATGGCAAGACGACACTGGTCGACAACCTGATTGCCACGACGCACGTGCCTGACCCGTCAGCCGCCGCCAAGAATGGTAAGAAGGCCGCGGGCGGCGGAGCGCAGACCAGCCGGGGGCGCCGCTACACAGACACGCGCGCCGACGAGCAGAAGCGTGGGCTCTCGATCAAGGCCATGCCGATCACTCTTCTCTTGCAGTCGCCGAGCGAGAAGCACTACGTGTTCAACTTGATCGACACTCCGGGGCACGTCAACTTTTCGGACGAGGTGAGCGCGGCCTTGCGACTCGCCGACGGCGCGCTCCTCGTCGTTGACGCCGTCGAAGGCGTGAGCTCGACCACGGAGCAGCTTATCCGCCACCTTGTGACCGAGCGCGTGCCCGTGGTGCTCTGCGTCAACAAGCTCGACCGACTCATTCTCGAGCTCAAGCTACCGCCGCAGGACGCGTACTTCAAGCTGCGACAGGTGATCGAGGAGGTCAACTCGGCGCTGCGTGCGGCGAGTGGCGGCGCACACAAGCGCCTCAGCCCGGAGGAGGGCTCGGTCATCTTTGCCTCTGCCGAGCAAGACTGGTGCTTCACCCTCGAGTCATTTGCGACCATCTACGCCGACTTCTACCCGTCCATCCCGGCTGCGACGCTCGCGCGCCGCCTGTGGGGCGACGTCTATTACCAGCCGGTGTCGCGTACTTTTCGGCGCAAGCCTCCCGATGGCGGTGGCCCCCGCACCTTTGTGCAGTTTGTGCTCGACCCGCTGTACAAGCTCGTGAGCGCGACCATCTCGTCGCCGGAGCCGGAGCTGAGGGACGTGCTCGCTGACCTGGGCATTGGCCTGAAGAAGGCTGAGTTCGCCCTCGATCCGAAGCCCATGCTCAAGCTCACGATGGCGCGCTTCTTTGGCGGCAGCTACGCGGGCCTCGTCGCCGCCCTCGTCGCGCACCTGCCCTCACCCGCGCAGGGCGCCGCCCTCAAAGTCGAGCACACATACTCGGGAGAGCGCTCGGATAGTTGCGTGGCGCCGATGCTTGCGTGCGACCCGTCAGGGCTGCTGATGGCCAACGTGACCAAGATGTACCACAAGCCCGACTGCGAGTCCTTCGACGCCTTCGGGCGCGTCTTCTCAGGCACGTTGCGAGTGGGCGACGAGGTGCAGGTACTCGGAGAGGCGTACTCGCTCGACGACCAAGAGGACTCGGCGCAAAAGACGATCTCGCGCCTATGGATTTACATGGCGCGCTACCGCGTCGAGGTGACGGAGGTGCCAGCAGGCTGCTGGGCGCTCATCGAGGGGGTCGAGGGTTCGCTCGTAAAGACGGGTACCATCACCTCCCTCGGTGCTGAGGACGTGCGCATCTTCCGGCCGCTCGCCTTCGACACGATGTCGGTGATGAAGCTCGCCACTGAGCCGCTCCACCCGTCCGAGTTGCCTCGGATGCTCGAAGGGCTGCGCAAGCTCAACAAGGCGTACCCGCTGCTGTCGACCAAGGTGGAGGAGAGTGGCGAGCACGTGATCATTGGCACGGGCGAGCTGTACCTGGACTGTGTGATGCACGACCTGCGCCACGTGTACGCCGAGATCGAGGTCAAGGTCTCGGACCCAGTGGTCACCTTTTGCGAGACGGTGCTCGAGACGTCCTCGCTCAAGTGCTTCGCCGAGAGCCCGAACGGGCGCTCCAAGCTCGCGATGATCGCCGAGCCGCTCGAAAAGGGTCTCGCCGAAGACATCGAGCGCGGCGCCGTCGATATCCGCTGGGATCGCAAGCGGCTGGGCGAGTTCTTCCAGACCAAGTACAGCTGGGATCTGCTCGCTGCGCGCTCCGTGTGGGGCTTCGCGCCTGACGCGCGCGGGCCCAATGTGCTTGTGGACGACACGCTGCCCTCGGAGGTGGACAAGAAGCTGCTCGGCTCGATCCGCGAGTACATTCTGCAGGGCTTCGGCTGGGCCTCGCGGGAGGGGCCGCTGTGCGACGAACCGATGCGCAACGTCAAGTTTAAGGTGCTCGACGCGACGATCGCGGCCGAGCCCATCCAGCGCGGCGGCGGCCAGATCATCCCCACTGCGCGGCGCGTCGCCTACTCCGCCTTCCTGATGGCCACGCCACGCCTCATGGAGCCAGTGTACGCGGTTGAGATCATGGCGCCCGTCGATTGCGTCCCGGCCATTTACACTGTACTCGGCCGGCGACGCGGCCATGTCACTTCCGAAGGGCCGCGCCCGGGCACGCCGTTGCACATGCTCACGGCCTTCGTACCCGTCATCGACTCGTTCGGCTTCGAAACCGACCTGCGCTCGCACACGCAAGGGCAAGCCTTTGCCCTGTGCACCTTTCACCATTACGCCATCGTGCCTGGCGATCCGCTCGACAAGACGATCACGCTGCGCCCGCTCGAGCCACAGCCAGTGCCGCATCTTGCGCGCGAGTTCATGGTCAAGACCCGCAGGCGCAAGGGCCTCTCGGAGGACGTGTCCATCTCCAAGTTCTTTGATGACCCCATGCTGCTCGAGCTCGCGAAACAGGATGCCGAGACGAACCAGACGGCCTACTTCTGATTTGGCACGGTGACAGCACTTCACTTGTGCCGCCGCGGGTTTATGCGCGGTGCGTGTGGGGCTTGCGTGAGAGAGAGAGAGAGAGAAGAGCGCCGACCCGGACCCCCGGAGTGCGGAGAAGAGCCGAGAGAGTCGTTTTCGAACGTGACGCAAGACAGAACGCGCGCAACGCGCGCCGAGCCGCGGAGCGCGCGCCGTACGAAGGTGCGTAGGCCTACAAAAGAGTTTACGATTACGTAATATCTCTGAGTCAGATCGATATATATATTGTAAATATATGATTTGCCCCTTCTGTGGTGAGGGAGCTAACCGTATGCAAAGCCAACAAGTTCTACGGATACCGGCCGGGATGTTTCCGGGCTCTTGCCTCCTACGGATCCTCCTCTCCACGCATCTCTCCCTGGACCACGCCGCCCCAGCATAGACCCAGTCATATCCTGTTTTGCAGAGAGTCCAACGCAGCGCGCGCTCACCGGCTGAGGTACTCCCAGTTGATGACCATCAGTCGCTGCACGCACGTGAGCGCATATTTCTGCACCGTATTGTCAGGATGCTTGAGCACCTGCATGGCAATCGGCTTGGCGCCGGCCTGGGTCACGAGACGGCGGCCCTCGGGGTGAAACTTGATGAGCTCGGAGATGTCACTGCACGCAATGGCGAGGACCTGCGGATCTTCAGAGCGAAGGAGCTCGACAAGCTTCTTGATGGGCGCGTTGCCGTTCTCCTCGAAGCGCTTGTAGTTGTCCTTCCAGAAGTTCTCCGACTTGTGTGACGGCGACCACTCGAGCTTTCCTGTCTCGAGCTCCGCCTTGTACACGTCCCACGAGGTGAGCCCGAGCAGGTTGACCTGCAGCACCTGGGAGAGGTAGTCGACTTCTTCCGGGATGTCCTCGTCCGCGAACTTGCGCGCGTGCATGGCCTCGAGTACGGGCATCAGTCCGAAGAAGACCATGTCGTTCGAAGCGTTGGCCACGCCGAGCAGGTTGCGCAGCGTTGAGAGCGCGACGCGGATCACCTTTTCCTTGGGCGACGCCTTGGTGATCTCGACGAGCTTGGCAATGAGGCCCACCTTTGAGCTCGCCATCTCGAGAGCCGCCTCCGCCGAGTACGAGAGCGACCAGAGCGAGAACAGCGTCTGGTACAGCAGCTGCACCGTCGTCGATGAGCTCGACAAAGTCGACGTGGTCACCAGCATCGAGAGCGGCGGCAGCACTTCGGCGGCAAGCGCGGCTTTGCGACCGCGCATCGTCGCGACGAGAGCCTGCAGGCCGCTCATTGAGGCATTCGTTTTCGCGGATTCGGACGCCTCCGAAGGCGACACCTCCTTGAGCACGCTGACAACCCACTCGGCGAAGGACGAGAGGTGCAGGTTGAGGGTGGCGACGAGCGGCTCGGGCGCGCCAGGGGGCGCTGGGGCGCCCGCGAGCTTGCCCAGCACGGTCGCGGCCTTCTGGACAATGAAGGGTGGGCTCTGCGAAAGCAGCTTGAGCAGCGGCTTCATGGGGTCCGCCACGCCTTTGGTCTCGATGATGAGCTTGGGGAAGTAGAGGGCGATGCTGGCGTCGGCGTCTGTGATCACGTCGAGCATCACGAGCGTGTACAGGACCACGTCATCCTTGTTGATGCACGTCAGGATGTCGTTGAAGAGTGCCGCGAGGGCCAAGGGCTTATCGTGGAAAAGCGCCACCTGCGTGCGCACCGGCTGCTTGTCGAGCGAGTAGATCAGCTCAAGCTGCTCACGCGAGATCATGCCCGCCGACGCAAAGGAGGGCCATGGCACCTCCGAGCGAAGTACGTCCTCGTTGGACATAGCCGCAGCCTTCATGCGACCTGGCAGGGTCGAGCAGGGGTTCGCGTCAGCTCCCCAGCCGAGGCCAGATAGGACAGCAAAGGGAAAGATTGCTAGCAAGGGGAATCAGCCTCCAAGTTCTGGCCGTTGAGGCTAGCCACAGAGCCCGCAGCGGCCCACAGAGCGCGGGCCGCGCGCAAGGGCAGGCGCAAGGGCAGGCAAGGCCGACTGCGTACTTCGCGGATCCTGGTTCTGTTTCGCGAGGTGCCGAACGAGCCTTGGTGCGGCATTGTTTCGACTAGGTTCCTGTGAACACCCCCCCCCGAGCGCTGCAAGCACCGATCTCTCAGGGACTTTCGATGGAGGTTGCGTGCGCATTACGCGGAAAACATCGACGTTCACACGGCGACTTTTGCGAATGGACTCCTCCATTCCTCTCTCCGGCCGAGCCACGCGCCTCTGCATTGCCGGCACGAATCTGTGCATCATATACGAGGGCGGCGAGGCCGAAGTGCACGACCTGAGCCTAGCAGCACTGCCTCCGCAGCGCCTGTCGGGAGTGCACGCTGCTGCGTTTGTGTTGCCAGCTGTGGCAGGAGATGAGCAGCCAGTCTTGTGCGCCACACTGGGGACGGAGCCGTCGCGGCCTCTGCTACGACTTCACGATGTAGCCAGCAGTGCAGAGGTTGCTCAGCTTCGAGCGCCCGCGACGGTGGGCATGGCCCCGTATCAGCTGGCCAGCACTAGTGCGACCCTTTGCGTCGTGGGTGCTGTCTTTGGCACAGCGGCCATTTTCGAAGTGCGCATCGACGCGAGTGGCGCTACGAGCGTGGCGCTGATCGCGAGCGCCATTGCAGGTAGCGCTCGCGCCCGAAGCGGCGGGTACACGAGCGCCCTTCTCACGTCGAGCCATTTGCTTCTCGGGCATAAGGACGGGAGCGTGCTCACATGCTCGTTTGGGCGACAGGACGATGTATCAGACGACGCTGCCGCCGCCGCCGCCGCCGCCGCCGCCGCTGCCGACTCTGGAGACGCCAGCGAAAGCGACCGCTCGCCTGTGGACGCCATGCTGCTCGCCCCGACGCCGCCCGAGCTCTCGCCGCCTGCGACTCCGCCGCCATCGCCGCCGTCCCCGCCGTCGCCACCGGCGCCGCCGCAGCGCGTTGACGGTGACAAGGAGGAAGACGGCATGGACGGCGACGAAAGGGAGTCGATCTTGGCGGGGTCCATAGACGCGGCCCTCGATGGCGAGCTGGACAACGGCGAAGAGGTGGCGAAACATGGGGATTTAACTGCCACCGACGAGGGTGAGGGTCTGGGCGGCGACGACCCCAGCGGCAGCCCGGATTGCGAAGTCAGCTGGCTCCAGCCGACGCGGGTTCTGAGCGGGCTCCGCTGCATGGCCTTCGCAGCAGTGGGCACCCCCTCAGAGCCGGATGCCGTCGCGATCGTCGCGTTGCACCTGCTGCGCCGCCGCTGTGAGCCCCTCACCGCGGGCCGCCGTGCTGCCGCTGCCGCCCACGCCATGCAGGCTGCCATCAAGGCTTCCGAGGGAGCGTCGCTCGCGACCGACGTGCTGGCAGTCGACGCTGCGGGGCGCTTGAGCGTGCTCACGCTCGGTGGCCGATCGTCACGCGCGCAGCTTCACGCGATGCCCCTTCACGCGCCGGTCTTCGCGTCTGTGGTATGCGTGCCGACATTGCGTCCAATCGGATCCCACAGCGCCGGAGCCGAGGCGTTGCTCGTCCTCGACGCACCCCGGCACACGCTCGTGCGACTGCCGCTCGGCCCGGCCTATGCCGCGCTCGACACCGCGCCGGACTGTGGGGAAGTCACCGCCGCAGGAGCAGCATTTGTCGAGCCTGCATCCTTGGCCCGACGCCCGCCGTCCCAAAGCCACGCTGCGTCCGTCACGGCGCCTGCGCCGTCTAGGGCACCCCACGCACCGACGACCGCCGCGCTACCCGACGGCGTGCATCTCGAGCCCGACTTGAGTGCGCTCCTTCGATCGGGGGCGAGCGCGGCGGCCTGGGTTGACAGCGGCCCAGCAATTGAGTGTCTGCTCTTGGCGGACGGTGATGAGCTTCATGTGGTCCACCTGGCAGCGCCACCGCTGCCGGCGCCACCACGACCGCCGCCATCGGCGATCCCACACGCCTCAACAGCCTCTGTGGGAGCGACCGTGGTCAATGGGCCGAAGGCGCCTTCGAGCTCGGGGGCGGGCGATCCGTCAGCCGCCGCCAGTCGCGGCGGCGGTGCAGTAGCAGCGCCCAGGTGGGCACCCAGCCCTGCGGCGGCGGCCGCCGCCGCAGCCGCCGCCGCCGGTGGGCCACGCCTTGGAGTCGCCCCGCGCCCCTCGCCACGGAAAGTCTAGTGAGAGTGGGGCGGGAGACAGTGAATCCCCGAATCGGCAGAACCGAGAGCCTGCGGGGAGCGTGACGGTCGCCTCGACGGTCGCCGGCAGCGGAGAGCGGTGACGCCGCGACGGCGAGTAAGAAGGCGAGAACGACTCGCACGAACTACGTCCGCCGTCGGTCCCGTACGGACCACGGTCGCGTACTAATTCCGGCTGTGCAGCAGCGCGTGTAGCTAAGAAGGAAGTTGATCGACCCGGTATCCGTCGAGTATCACCCGCGGCCGCGCGTCCGCCCGCCCCGGCCCGATCCCGGATCGCCGATCGCTCATCCTGAGGATCGGATCCTGATGCCGTTAACGGATCCGTGGGCGTGGCCGGACGCGACGCCCGACGCGTCGCCGGACCCGGGCCCGCACACAAGCACACGCACGCGGGAATCGCGAGCGCGTATCCGCGTAACGCGGTAACGCCTAAACGCCTAACCGGCCCGCGGCCCGGCGGTCGAGCCCGCGCGGCCGCCGCCCCGGGCTCCGTCGGCTCTCGACGAGCCCGGATGCCGGAACGACGCGACCATGCTTCACGTTTACGGCTTCATGCACACCATCGCGCCGCGCATCCCGAGCGTGGACTTGCGCGGGCCGGGGCCTTTGTTTTCCGTGTTAAGTAAACCGAATTCGTACTAACTAGTCCCGGGCGGGGCACCGGGCCCAGCGCCCACTCCCCGCAGCTGTCATCCCGGCACGCGCAAGTCCCGATCGCGCCGCGTAACGTGAAACCGAGGAAAACCCATACCGACTACAGCTAACCCGCGGTGTGCAGACGCTCGCCACACCCGACTGTAGCTGCGTAGGTACAAACCGGGGCCTCGGGCGTGGTCATCGGGCGCGGGTTCATCATCTTTTGTCGCGTGCTGCGGGCAAACTCGAACTTCTCCCTCCTGAGGGGTCGGATGCGCTCGCGCGCCATGGCCCCAGCCGCTCTCTAGCGCAGGCTCGCAAGGTAATCCGCCTCGGCTGTGCGGCCGTGATGCGCGGCGAAACATTGTGGATGCCACGGCAGCAGTCGAGAGTCACGGGCCGTCGGAGGCAAGAGGTCTGCTGCTGCTGCCACAGAGGGCGCGAAGACGGCATCGCACCCGTGGCACCGGCTCTCAAACAGGTTGTGTAAGCTGCTGAGCCACTCGAGGAGTGCTCGTAAGCGACGGCCTGGTGGCAGCTCCTCGAGGGCGGCAAGGACCGTTGCCGCCCGTACGCTGATGTCGTGAAAGAGGAGGAGCATCGGCGGCTGCAGTGAGCCTGCCGGCATTGCATGGCTTGATGGGCCGACAGCAACGCGCCACGGCACCCAAGCGCTGCCGATAGCGGCGACGGCGACAATCGATCGAAAAGCGCCCTCGATGACCAGATCGATTTCCGTGACGTCTCGAAGGCCGCCATCCCGCACGGTCAGTAGAGCTGGAGATAATACCTGCCGCTCTGCCAGCCACTGCAGCATGCATGACTCAGCCTCAGTCTGCAGCGTATCAACGTCCAAGCTCAAACGACATTTCGTGCAATCGACTGTCGCAACAGGTAGCAAACCATGCTCTTGCCAGCTATGCACAATACCTTCGACCGGATCGGACGGCAGAAGTGGACGGGCATTGTCATCGAGCGCACTGCAGGCTGCTTGCACGGCCTCGAGGGCTGAGGCTAGCCGCAGATGACGGCCATTGTCTGAATGGGCACAGGCCGCACATACTGTCTGCGCACGCGCCGCGCTACGCACGAGGGCGACTGCCTCTGCCGCGTCCGAGGCGTGGTGTGCAGCTATCGGCATCCGAGGCGTGGTGTGCAGCTGCGACGATCGGCATCTTTCTCGAAACCCAAGTCAAGTCAAGTCAAACCCAAAGCGCCGTACCGGCGTGCCGGGTGTTTCTGAACATCGAGGTCTCAGGTATGGTCGCCCCGCGGGGCTATTTTGTAACTGCATGCAAGATGTCCTTTTTAGCGTGACCCACCGAGATCTCAGCTACCTGGTCGCTGGCGTCGCTTCGCGGCTTGTAGAGCTTCTCGGATGCGTGCCGCCTGGTCGTCCGAGATGCCTTCGATGGGTCTCGACACAGGCTGGTTCGCGTCCTCTGGCTCATCTTCGTCATAATCGAGCAGTGTCGCTGCTTGCGCGGCTGCCGAGACACCGGCACCGCCAGTCACGAGGTTTCTGACGGGTGTGCCACGCTTGGCCATGTATTGTTCCAGAGTCTTGAAGTCGTCCTCTATCCAGTTAAGGTGATCTGCGATGAGGTGCGTCGAGTTGCATCCTGGGCAGTTGACGATGACGGTGCCCTTCGTGTACGCGTGCCGGCTGATGCTGTGAGCGTTGGGTGTCTCACAGACGTTGCACGTAAAGCGCAGCTGGAAGCGGTCTTGCTTAGCTTTAGGCTTTTGGGGCGATGCCTGGATGATGGCAGCCGCGCGCAGAGGATCTAGCGCGTCAATCTCAGCCTCTGAGTAGCCGAGCGTGATGAGCCTCTCCCGCACGCGCTGTGAGATAGTGAACAGCACCGCCGCCGAGTTGCCCCCGACTGCAGCTGCCATGGAGCGAGCCTGTGCCTCAATCCCCGAAGAAGGCTCATCGGGATCTCCGTTACCTTCGGATGGGAGCGGCACCATCATCAACGGCTGCAGCTGGCGTCTGGATGGTCGAAGCGGCAGCTGACTCGGAAAATGTGCTGCCGAGCGGTGCGCCAGCGGCATGTAGGCGCTCGTGGTGGCAAGGAGCATGGTGGCGCTGACCCTAGCGATGAAGACCTTCGAAACCCGCGTCGTCGGGGGCGATACGCTGGAGCCATATGAGGCGACTGTCCCTCTTGCTTTCATAAGTGCGAGGGCTGCTCCAAGCTCATCACGCACCCATTGGCTGTGATCACAAATGCGCACACTCTCCGGACCCCCCAGCACGTGGGCCTCTATCGCAATGGACGGAGGTGTGGCCGACGGGGCCGTCTACGACAACACAACGTAACATGTCCACATCATTGTACTTTTACTACATGTATTCGGTGGTAGATATGGCACTGATATGGCGAGGCAACCACCTCACCACCCCTTCTCAGGGATATAACAGGCTGCTTGTGTAGTTTGATGAACCGCAATCACCACCTACGCGACCAAGTTTACTTCACGGTCACACCACTTCTTGTATGTGTCTCATAGTGTCACATGCGGACGGCTCATAGGGGACGTCGGAAGCACGACATCGTTCTCTATGGCGCGAGCGGCTTCACAGGCCGTCTGGTTGCGCGCTACCTAGCGAAGAACGGTGGTAGCGGTCTTCGGATCGCACTCGCTGGGCGCAAAACTGATCGGCTTCGTTTGGTCCGTGACGAGGCCGCAGCGGCTTCGGGCTCTGGGTCGTGGGATCCGCCGCTGGTTGCATGCAGTTCGGATGATCATGAGGGATTGCTGGCGCTGGCAGCGAGCACGAGCGTCGTCATATCCACCGCTGGGCCGTTTTCGCAGTGCGGTACGCCGCTCGTTGGCGCTTGCGCCGCCTCGGCCACCGACTATGTTGACATCAATGGTGAGACCCCATGGGTCCGTAGCCTCATCGATCGCTTCGACGGCATGGCAGCTGAAAACGGCGCGCGCATCGTCCCCAACTGTGGGTACACGGTGCCCTCTGACCTCGCCGCGCACCACGCTGCGCAGCTCCTCGCCGAGCGCCATGGCCTCCCCGCGAGCCGCGTACACTCGCTCGTTCAGTTCAACGGCCGGCTGAGTGGCGGCACGCTTTTGACCGGGATTCTGCTCGACGAGGCGAGTGCATCCGTGCAGGCCGCGCGTCGCGACCCCTTCCTGCTCGGCGGCTCGCCCGTCGGCGGGGCAAGGCCAGAGGATGCCGACCAGACGGCAGCCGAGTACGACGCATCGCTCGGCGTGTGGACGGCTCCTTTCTGGATGGCGGCCATTAGCTCTCGCATCGTGCGCCGCTCGAGCGCGCTCTTCCGAGAGGCAGCTTCGAGCACCGGCACCGGGGCACGCAGCAGCGCGGCCAAAGGTGCTGCCCCGCGATGCAATTATGCCGACGACTTTCACTTCCGCGAGAGCGCCCTTGCCAAAGATGAGAGCGTTGCGCGCAACCTTGCGATGCCCACGCCGCCCCCCGAGACCCGCCAGCGGCTGATCGAACGTGGCAAGCTGCCCACACCTGGCCAGGGTCCTTCTGCGGAGGTGCGTGAACGCTCATGGTTCCGTAACTTTGTAGTGTGCGAGGCAGCACACGTGGGCGAGCGCAGCGGTGGCAGTGGCGGCGGCAGTGGAGGCGGCGGCTGGACCGGTGCGCCGCTAGTGCTCACTTCAGTACGTGGCGGCGATCCCGGCTATGAAGAGACAAGCAAGATGGTCGCCGAGGCGGCGCTGCTCCTGACGCGCTGGCGTGACGCGCCGCCCGATACCCCACGCCATGCCCTTCGCATGGGTGGCCGTGTGGGGGGCGTGTTGACGCCTGCCTTCGCTTTTGGCGAGGGTCTGCGCACGGTGTTGCACGAGCGTGGCATCGAATTCATCGAGCACGTACTTCCGGAGGGCTCCACGGTCGGCGATGAGTTGCGCCGTTTGGCGGCCGAGCGTGTCAAAGGGTAGCAGACGCTTACGAACCGATGCTTTACTACGAGATCGCTACGCTGCATGTACGAGGGCAGTGACCAGTGCAAGTGACCAGGCACCTGGGCCTTCGACGTTCTTGAAAACCACACACGGGAAGTCTCTCGTCAACGACACGCTGCACGTGGCGATGCGGTCCCAGGTTTCGCGTTCACGATCTGCTAGTAATGAAGTCCTGTGATTGCGTACCGGTACATGTATGTAATCATCTCGCGCCTTGAGAAGATTGCGCTGCGAATGTTTCTACGCAGCTGCGTCGTTCTCCTTTGCGTCGCGCTCACGGCGGGACTGCGTACATGCCCGCGCGCGTCGCCAGCGCTCCACTGTACCCGCTACCTCTGCGGTCGCAGCAGCAGGTGGCCATGCATGGCGGACGGCGACGACGATGTGGCAGAGTGGCAGGCTGAGGCGTGGGAGGACAGCGGTGCGGATGGCGTGGAGAACGAGGATGCGTGGGACTCAAGCAGTGACACGGCCGCCGGAGATGGCGCCTGGGCTGGCAGTAGCTGGGCGGAGGAGGGGCAGGCTATGAGTGGCGATGATGCTCCAGCAGCAGACTGGCTCTCGGCGGCCGCCCCGGAGCCTGCGAAACGAACAAAGCCCATCGAGACTATCAAGGTGGGCCTTGTGCAGACGCCGTACAAGCGCCGCAACGGTTATCACGTCGAGGTTGCCGTGCAGCACGCTCATAGGGAAGAGTCTATCCACAGGCTGTGGTTCGGCTTCGAGGTGCTGGACGATGTGGCCAAGCTGCGTGGCGGCGACCGTTTCGACGTCAACGTCGAGCAGTTTGGCGAGACCGTCGTCACCTTTCTGCAGCAGCGCGGCGTCGATCTTGCCGACGACGACTGGGGCATGCAAGACGACTCGATCCCCTTTTCCACTCAGCATCTGCCCATGCGCACGCTCTTCGAGTACTACCCCGACTTGCCGGAGGCACTTGCCGAGGCCTGCCTGGCAACTCTGCGCCCAAAGCCGGAGGACGCCCCGCGGCCCATGTCGGGCGCCGACTTTGATGTCCCCATCGTGCTCGATCGACCCTTCATCGACCTCGGCGAACAGCTGCGGAGCTCGCGCGATGCGCTCCAGGCGGCCGTGGACCGTGGCTTCATCGGCGTTAAAGAGAAGAAGGGCAAGTAGCCGAAGACACACACTGTCAGACACAGACGGTGGTGCAGACGCCCTGCACTAAAGGGGGGGGGGGGGTTACGTACAAGTTTTTCTCCGCCTCGAAGGCGTAACTTACTTCCGTCAAGGTTTTCTCATGCGACCCACTGGCAGCGTCACGCGCCCGCATAGTTTTGTTCACCGTGATCGCCGCAAGGCCTGCACCAGTCTGATAATCGAGTATGACAACCTCGCATCAACTGTGCGACTACTACGCCGAGGTTGGCATCCGTGATCGGTTGACCCTTGCGGCGCATGGAGCTGGCAGCACTCGAGGAGCATCGAAGCCAGAGGACCTGCTGTTCAGCCGCACTTTTGAGCCTTTGGTGATGCGACGGCTGCCGAAGACTGACGTGCCCAGAGTGATATTTGCCCCTGAGGTCGCGATGTTCTGCTTCGCGCACGGCGTACGCCTCGTGACCTCGGAGGAAGCAGCCCTACGTGCGATTCCAGTCGTCACATCTTTCGTGCTCACAACAGCTGACAAGAGCCGCATGTACGGCGCATGCATCGTGTGGTATGAGGAACTTCCAGCTGAGGTCGTGGCCGCGTACCTCGACGAGGCTGACGGCACAGGTGCTGCGCCTTCTGCTGCTGTCAGCATGGTCGCCGATACAGCTGCCGACATCGAAGCCACCGACAGTGCCGAAGCGTTGCATGAGGAAAAGATCAGGAGGCCTACGGTCCATGCGCCTGAGGCGATCTGTCTCCTCAGCCGCGTCGCCGTCTTCGACGCGCTTATGGACAGCTGCCGCCAGCTCTTCCGTATGCGCCTCTCGAGCCGCGGGCCGCTGCCGGCCGAGGCGCTCGAGGCTTTGCTTCACACGCAGATCCCGCCCTTCGGCTGCCGCGTCGAGGTGCCTCTCGGCAACGTAAGCGTGTCTGTGGTGACGCCTGCCGCCAATCAACTACCGCACACGAGGGCGGGGCGCGACTTTCTGCAGCTCTTCCAGGCGCTGGACGCCAACAACGTGATCATGTTGTGGGCCCTACTGCTCACGGAGCAGAAGGTGGTGCTGCAGTGCACGCAGCCGCATGTCCTCACGATGGCGGCCGAGACGCTCTCGGCGTTGCTGTTCCCGTTCAGCTGGCAGCACGTGTACATCCCGATCCTCCCGATGCGACTGATCGACATCCTGCAGGCGCCTGTGCCCTTCCTCGTGGGCATCGACAAGGAGATCCTCGACCTTGCCGAGAGCCAGCGTATGATCCCTGATGACGTCGTCCAAGTAGACCTGGACACGAATGCCATCATGTGTGCCGCGTCGCTTGCCGCTCGGTTGAACCTTCCACAGCGCCAGTTCCACAAGCTGTACAAGGCGATTGCGCCCTTCTGCCGGCCACCGAGCGCAGACGTGGCCGGCAGCGACGCCGCACGCGCCTTCCCGATGGCTCCGCCGCCGGACATGGTGCTGGAGGAGAGTGCTTCGCGACTGACTCTTGCCGAGATGAGCGAGGAAGCGGCAAACAAAGCCATCACCGTGATCAAAGGAGCCTTCCTCCGCTTTATGGCCTCGATCATGGCCGGCTACCAGGAGCTCATGATTGTGCCGCCCTCCGAAATCAAGCTGCCCGCCGCGATCGACTTTTTCGACGTCAAGCGCTGGATGGCGCGCTTCAACGGCCCGTGCTCCGACTGGCTGTCCATATTTGCCGCGAGCCAATCATTCACGCAGTTCCTCGAGGCGCGCCTTGCGCCGCGCGATGTGCCCGAGCTCGACGTCGTCTTCTTCAACGAAACGATCGATGCGAAGCTCGCGCGCTCCGCCAAGCACAAGCTGTTTGCCAAGTACAGCACGCCGCTACTCACAACCGGACAGATGGCGGTCGCCGGCTACATGGGGCAGCTCGTTCCGACTGCCGCGCGCACTGTGTACAATGCGAGCCTGATTGCCGCTCGCCCTGTGCAATCGCAGCAGCAGGTGGGATTGCTCCTCGTAATGGGCAGCGGCCTGCAAGAGAACGAGCCCGAGCAAGTCGCGGCGTTCGCTGCAGCGCTCAAGCAGGAGTTCGCCCGGAACCTGCTGTGGAGTCGAGTCGACGTGAACGCTGCCTTGCTGCCCCACGTGGTGGCCTGGCGGTCGATGGGGGCTGAGCACCATCAACGCTTCAAGCGTTTTGGCGTGGAGAACCTTCCAGTCCGGCAGACCATGCTCGATATGATGACCTACTCAGACGACGCCTACCGGGAAGAACTTCGCGACTCGCTACGGCAGAGCTTGCGCCGGCTGGCGCATGACGGCGGCAGCAGCATGCCTCTCTGTGTTGTCGGCCACGGATTCGGAGCCGTCCTTGCCATCGACTTTTTTGAGGAGCTGCAGCGCGAGGCTGCTGATGCAGCTTCTCATGCAAAAGAGCTCTCGCCCCTGGAGCGTGGCGAGACACTTGCTGCGCTGTGCACGATGGGTTGCCCAAGGCCTTTGCTGGTGTCAGCCGCTCCCGATCATGAGAGCCTCACCACAGAGGCCACGCCGGAGGGGCGCAACCTGCTCCAAGTGCCCGCTGCGACGGTGCTCAAGCGCTGGCCTCATCTCCGCGGGGGCTGGACGAACTTGCACTGCCGCGACGACTGTCTGAGCTACGCGCTGCAGAGCACGCACCCAACAGTGACGTCAGAGGTTGAGTGCCGCCGACGCGGGAAACGCGATGGGGCAATTCACCACGAGTACTTGAAGCTGCTCGAGGTGCAAACCGCTATTGCCCAGTCGATGTCTGTCGTCTGGCAAGACACGAACAGGAGTTCGACCACTTGACTCAACGAGACACGTGCTGGCCGGGCGGAGGGCGCTGCTGCTGGCGGAATTGGCTGCAGCGTGCGTACGGCGTTCACGTTTACAGTCGAGCTGTAGGGCCGCGTGTTGCGTGTATTTTATACATGATTTTATAAGTTTTTTGCAAATATATGCTCCGCTCCGACCTCCGTCACGATCGTAATTACGTAAAGTACTTGAATTGGGCGCGCGGGGTAATCGTTTGGTTTCAATAAACTATGATAGAAGAGGATTCTTTGCGAAATGCGATGCATCTATTGTCTGCAAAAACGCTATAATCGAACTACCGTATTCCCGACCGTATTCCTGTCGGTCTGGGTGTGCCCTAACTGTACAAGGGGTGTTGGAATCTGATTGGAATCTGAGCCGCTGTCCCCATGACTTCACGTAGGAGAAAACGTACCTCCCAGCAGATACATATGGGAGTTATACTATAGAGCACGTCTGAGAGTATTTCGCACCATGGACGGTGCCGGATTCACCAGAATGGAACATACGTAAAAGTGGCGTTGTCAGATGTGTACTCTAGTCCGTTGAGTGTCACCTCGACTGTGTTTGGGCCGTCGATCCACAAATCTGACCAGCACAAGATCGAATCGAGCATCGCATCATATGTCGCCTGAATGGGCTCCTCATCGTTGATCCTGCACCGATAATCGGTGCCGCCCATGAACGCAGTTCCCCAGGCTCGGACCAGAACGAAACCATCATTGGGCAGAGTGATCTTGGGTTCAAGCCACGAGTTGAGCTCCCTTTGGGTGCCAGGCCAGCTCAGCGAGCGCACATGAGGATCAGAGTACCATGAGAAATTGAAACTGTCGGCCGTGTACTGCTGCCCGTTGATGGCCACCTCCAGCTGCGCCAGACCTGGCGCAGCTGCCGGAGTCAAGCAGATGATGTGGGTTTCATTGACAAAAGTGACATTGGTAGTCGCATCCCCCCATCGGCACAACTCAACGCCACGCAGGCTGCTGAGGAAACCAGTGCCAGAGATCGTTACGGGAGTGGACCCGTGAGCAGTGCCACTGGCCGGTACGACGGATAGAATGGCTGGCGGCGAATAGAAGAGGAACGAACCACGCAAATCGCCTTGGTACTGCTGGCCGTTGAGAGAAATTTCGACCTGCGCGTTCTGCGCGCTCAAGGCGGGCGTCCGGCAACGCAGGCTCTGCCGTTGCAGCTCCAAAGTCGCCGGCAGAACGTGGTTTCCGATGCGACAGAGGACTGGCCCGAATGCGCTCGTGAGCACACGCCCTGCGACGACGACTACAGTACCCCCCGCCGTCGGTCCAGAAGCTGGCGTCATCTGAATGAACTCAAATGCGGGATGGTAGGTGAATATGACCCCCATGCCCGAGCTGAGACGATGGCCTGCGATCTGCGTGGATGCGCTGATTGTCATAGGGCCTGCAAAAGTAGAAGGCGGTGTCGAGCAACGAAGCACCTCGAGGGCGCCATCCCAGGTGCCCTCAATCTCAATGATCCCAACGTTGGTGAAGATGCACTTGACGTGTTCAGTTTGCGCAAGGGCAGCTGGATTAGTCGCACGAAGTGCAATCAGAGTTCCGCCATCGCCAGGTCCGGCAGTCGGTGAAACCGATCGGAGATGCGGTTCACTCAAGAAGTAGAAGTGTGCTTCGCTTGTTTCGAATTGTTGGCCGTTCAGGGCGATTTCCACCGGCACAGCGCTGCTGTTCAACAGCGAACCTGCCATGATGTGCACGTCGTCCACCAAGTGGTGGCTGCGAAGCTGCCCACCCGCCACCGCGAAAAAGCCGAATCGAAAGCCCGTAGACGGGCGCCAACCAGCAAGGTTTGCACTCATCTCCCACGCAGACCCGTCGATCTGTACTGACACACGATCACGAAGAACCACCACATTGACTGAGAACCAGTTGCTATCCATATGAAGTACTTGGGTCTCAAGCTCGGCGATAGAGACACCGTTTCGCTCGAGTCGAACGAGCGACTTGTGCCCATGCTCAAAGTGCGCGCACAGAACGTCCCCACCATTCGGGTCCACATAAGGAGCTGAAAGTGAACCGGCACAAAAGCTAAGTGTCTCACCACCATGCGTACCGCGGTCGCCATTCAGAAGAAGAAATGATGCGATGAAGGAAGTGAAGACCCGCGGATCAGCCTCTGGCGAAAACAGAGCGCTATAGCGGAACAACGAGCTGGTGAGCTCAAAACCACCAAGCACCGATGCAGGAAGAACGCGGGTGCGCGACGTCGGCAGAAAAAGGTCCGGAGGAGAATCGAAAGCAACTTGAAAGGAAAGGGCCCATGAAACGGCATCAACTCGTGGCGACACGCAGCGCACGCGCGTCTCGTCAATGTAACTTGCGACGGCGACCCCCTCCGAGAAGGCGCAGAGGGCCTCGACGCGCGCCATGTCCGTGAAGCCGGTGCCGTGGACGGTGACCATCGTCCCGCCCGAAGACGGACCCGACGACACATCAAGGCTCCGTATTGTCATGTTGTAGAACGTGAATAGAACGCCACTCGAGCTGAAGCTCTCCGAGTTGAGCGACACCTCCACGACCTCCGTGCATGATCCAGCGCCGCACCGCGACGGCGGCGTTGTGCACACCACGGTGCCGTCGCTCTCGAACGTAGCATACACGACCGCTTCTGGCGAGCCCTCAAAGCGACAACGATAGTCACGGCCTGCTGCAAAGCCCACGCCGATCACCGTCAGAGCTGTGCCGCCTGCGCGCGGCCCTGCGCTCGGCACCACGTGCGACACGACCACCGACTCGTAGTACACGTACGTCACGCCGCTCCGCGTGAACTGCTGGCCGTTCAGAGACACCTCAACCACTGAGTCGCCAGCAGCTCCTCGCATCGGCGACAGGCATCGCAGCTCATCGTGCTCGCTCGAGTACGTTGCATTCACCACTGCGACGTCGAAGCGGCAGCGATAGAGGGAACCTCCGCGGAAGCTGCTGCCGCCGATGGCCACGCTCGTACCGCCAGAAGTTGGCCCTCGCTCAAAGCGCAGGTACGACACGGTCGGCTCCGCGTAGAAGCTGAAACTCGCCGCATCCTCGGAAATCTGCTGCCCGTTCATGCGCAGTCCCAGCGCAACCACACGCCGCTGGTACGCGCTCCCCGTGCGAATCAACACGTTGTCGACCAGGTGCACGCTATTTTGAGTTGCACCCGTGCGAGCTCCAAAGCCCATACGCCATGAGTCTGCCGGCGACCAGCCGACAAGCGTGGCGTTCACGACCGCAGCAACGCCGCCTACCTCAACACTGAGGCCGTCGCTGTTGACTGTCACCATTACAGGAGTGAACCGCTGAGCAAGCTGGTCGAGATCAAAGCTGCTGCGTGCAAGTAGCGCACTCCCATACCACACCTCAACGAGCTGAGCAGCAAAGAGCAACTGCACAGATACCCCAGAGCGCGCACCTCGCTCACCAAAGTGGGTTGGCGGCAATACTCCGACGTTGAAGCTCAGCCCCTCGCCGCCAAGACCGCCACCAATGTAAACGTCAAACTCCGCCACGAACGCCGACAGTGAGCCCAGATCGCCCATCTGAACGATCGCCGAGCCAGTCTGCCCGTAGTCACCTGCCGTCAGCTGTAGCACCCCATCGATGGCACGAGCGCATCCAGGCGGATGCCCGTATGTCTGCAGCTGCTCTGGGTAGTTTGTGCCAAAGTCCAAGCTCAACACTGCAGAGGATCCCGCAGCCGAACCGGATGGCGACACGCAGCGCACGCGCGTCTCGTCAATGTAACTTGCGACGGCGACCCCC
>ENA-UOUZ01000609-UOUZ01000609.1-mixed-culture-metagenome-genome-assembly--contig:-NODE-609-length-25037-cov-103.507926_pt1 | contig 25037 bp, 11 predicted proteins | sample MGYA00238154_ERZ761575 | MGnify/ENA primary metagenome ERZ761575 (study PRJEB28896, sample SAMN07631632) | mixed culture metagenome | isolation source: Freshwater growth medium | place: USA...
CTACCCGAGTGTGTGTTGTGTGAACGCCTGGTACGGCGCGCGGAGCGCGGCGTGATGGCGATGCATCCCTCGGCCAAGCGCCCCCGGCTCGCCGCCGACGCGAGTGCGCGCACGATGCTCGTCGGCGACGACAGCGCGCTGCCGGACGAAGATCGCGCAAAGTACGAGGAGGAGGTGTGCCGGCTCACCGCTGCGGGACAGCAGTTTGTCGACGAGGACTTCCCAGCCACGCAGCTGTCCATCAAGGGCAAGGACGAGGTGCCGCTTTCCGACGCTCCTCCTCCTCCGCCGCCGCGTGAGCCCGGCGCGCCTCCGACGTGCCGGTGCGGTGCTGCGGCCGCTGCCGCCATCGTGTCCAAGGACACGCCCAACAAGGGCCGCAGGTACTGGCACTGCCCTTTTCGCCGGTGCAGCTTCTTTGCTTGGGCGGACGGCGGCGAGGTCGCCTTTCGCGGTGGCGGATCGGCCGCGAAGCTCACGTGGGCTCGACTGCCGCCTGAGCTGGGGATCGTCTCTGACTACGGCTTCCGTGCCGAGGATCTGCGCCAGGGCGGTGTGGGCGACTGCTGGTTCATGAGTGCGCTCGCCGTCGTCGCGGAGCGGCACGACCTGATCGCGCGGCTCTTTGCGGCCGACACGGCGCGCAACGCGGCCGGCCTGTGCTGCGTGCGCCTTTTCCTGGACGGCGCGTGGAGCTCCGTCTGGATCGACGACCAGCTGCCGGTGACCTCGCAGCCCCGGCGCGAGGCGCTCGCCTTTGACACGAAGCTCGCCTTCTGCCGCTGCTCCTCGGTCACGGGCGCGCAGCAGCTCTGGGCTAGCTTCGTCGAGAAGGCGTACGCCAAGGCGCACGGCTCCTTCCAGGCCATCTCGGGCGGCCAGGTGGCGGAGGCGCTGCTCGACCTGACGGGTGCACCTACGGAGATGATCTACCTCGGAGACGACCGTTTCGACTCGGAGCTCATGTGGGCACGGCTGCGCGCATACCGAGCGCTTGAGCTGCCTATGGGGTGTGGCACCAACAACGCCGAGGGGCAGCAGAACTTGCGCGAGGTGGGGCTGGTGGGCGGTCACGCGTACTCGATCCTCGATGTGCGCGAGGCGACGACGCGCACGGGAGAGCGCGTGCGGCTGCTGCGCGTGCGCAATCCCCACGGCTGCACCGAGTGGAATGGCGAGTGGTCGGACTCGTCAGACTTGTGGTCACAGCTCGTCGGCAGCGACGGGGGCGGCGCGGGCGGCGCTGCTGGCCCAGGCTTTGAGCGCACCGGTGTCGACGATGGCACTTTTTGGATCGATTACACCAAGTTCATGATGGGCTTCTCTCACGTGGACGTGTGCTACGCCTTCCGAGGCTGGCATGCGCGCAGCTACCCCAACCACTTTCCGCCCGACCGCAAGACTTCGAAGCGGCTCTGCGCGTCCGTGCTCACGATCCGCGTGCACGAGCGGCCGACGACACTCATGGTGATGGCGCTGCAGCCGACCAAGCGGGGCTCGTGGTGCCGTGCGGACCGTAAGAAGTCATACCGCCTGGGCGACCTCTCCGTGCTCGTCGGCCGGCTGACAGCGGACGGCACGCGTCTGGCGCAGCTTGTGGGCGGAGGCCTGCGTGGGGCGGACCGTGGCGAGCGCACCTGGGTCGCCACGCTCGACGCGCACGCGACGTACGTTGTGCTGCCGCTCTGCCTGTCCAATAACCCAACGGCCGCGGAGACGACGGCGCGTCAACCCTTCACAGTCCGGCTGTGGGCTTCCGAGCGGGTGCACATCGATTCGATCTCAAGTTATCCGCCGCACGAGGCCGCGCCGCGCCTCCAGCTCGACTGGTGTGCGCAGCTCGCGTTGCAGGCGCTTCACATGGCCATGGCCGGTGCGCTCGTCGCAGTGGTGGCGCGCCCGATCGTGCGCAGCTTTGGGTGCACCGCGGAGCTCGAGCAGCTACTGATGCTGCCGCAGAATGCCTCGCTGCTGATGGACGGCGGCTCTGGCGCGCGCGTCTCAACGCGGCTGCATCGGATCTCGCAGACGGCCGCCGCGCTCGTGGTCACAGGGGACGAGCTCACTCTCATCGCCGGCTACAATTGGGCACCCCCCTCCGCGCCGGCGCTCATGCTCCGCGCGACTGCGTTCGTCAAGTCATGCGCGGCGCGCGGGGTCGAGGGGCCGTTGACGAACCTCAAGGACGAGGCCGACGCGTACTACCGAAGGCGGCAAGTGGAGAAGGAGCGTCTCCGTGCCGCCGAGGCCGCACGTGGCGTGCCGCCGCCGCCGCCGCGTGGGGAGCGCGGCGTGCGCTGGCCAGCCAAGTGGAGCGCCTACTGCACGAGTGCTCGCGTGCCGCCGCAGTCGCGCCGCCTTCTCATGGTCGCCGCGGCCTCGGGCATGCAATACGAGCTTGGCGAGATTGAGATCGTCTCGGTGCGCGATGGCGAGCAGGGCGCCTCGGCCACTGTGGCAGCCGGGGCGGCGCTGACGACGGCTGCCGCGGCGGGTAAGCAGGCTGCGGGCAAGCGGGCGGCACAGGCGACGGCTGCGACGGAGGCAAGTGCCTCTGCGATGGCTCGGTGGCTCGGGGGCTCCAATGGCGCCGCCGGCCTCGCCGCTGGCCTTGCTGGCAGTGGCAGTGCCACTGGCGTCGCTGGCCACGCAGCCATCGCACCGGTTGCTCTAGCGGCCGCGGCATCGGATGATTCTCCGTGGGTCAATGGGGCCGATGGCCTCTTCACTGCGGCGTCCCTCAGCGTCGAGCAGTGGCTTGCGGTGGAGATGGCTCTGCGCCCAGTGCTGGCCAACGGGCCCGATGGCCCCTCGAACAGCGCGGCCGGCGGAGGTGGCGGTGGCGGAGGAGGAGGCGGTGGCGGCGGCGCCGGCGGATTCAACCCGGCGCTCCTTCCGGCGCTCGATGAGGAGGCGATGCTGCGTGAGGTACTCGAGGCATCCGCACGCGAGCATGCGGCGCAGCAGCAGGCGCTCCTTGAGGCAGTCCTATCCGCCTCAGGCGATGCGGCCATCGGAGGCAGCGGCAGAGGCGGCAGAGGCGGCGGAGGCAGTGGCGGAGGCAGTAGCGGCGGCGGCAGCGGCGCTAGCAGTAGCGGCGTCAGTAGAGGTGGCCCTGGAGCTGGGCTCGGAATGAGCGAGGACGAGCACCTAGAAGCTGCCCTCGCCGCAAGCCGCGACGAGGCAGCGCGTGACGCACAGCGGCGAGCGGCGGCGTCGGCGGCGATGCCCACGGGAGCAGCGCATGCCGCGGCGGCGGATGAGGAGGAGGAGCTCGCGATGGCGCTTGAGCTCTCGCGCCAGATCGCGGCATGCACTCGAGAGCCTCGGATCGCAAGCCGCTCGGTGGAGGTGGATCTGACGGACAAAGGCGGCTGCGAGGCTTGTGCAAACGGCATGAGCGTCGACGCGCCTATCGAACTGTCTTCAGATGAAGACGAGGCGGTGGCGCCCGGCCCGCTGCCCGCGGCCGTTGCGGTGGACGATGCGTCGACCGAAGAGGACGAGCCCACGCCAACGCCCACGGCCAACGTGCCGCTGAAGGAGGTTCGCGAGGCGCGCCTGCGGCACTTCGTCGCATGAGAGAGAGAGATGACCCAAAACTACATCAGCACGCTAATGAAACAGGTTGACCCAAAGGGAAGTCAGGGGAGTGGTTTACTATTTTTCAGTTGATTGGGTCCATCCCCACACCCAGTTCCACACACGTAGCATCGGTTGTCGCGTCTGTCGTGTTAACGTTCACACATTCACACCATGGCGGCAAGCGCATAATGGTGTGACGAAATTGATCGCGAGCGAAACATGGAACTCGCGGCCGACCTTGCTCGAGCCTCGGGCGCTTCGTCCGAGGACGATGACAGGGCGCGGATGCAGGCAGCCTTTAGCCAGACCGAGTTCAAGCCCGCCGGCGCGCCTGCGGCCTTGGCATTGGCCTTGCGCACGGACCTTGCTGCAGGACGGCTGACGATGGCCGAGTACGCTCGGGAGGCACGTTCCGCCGGGTTGAGCACCTCCGAGGTGGCCGCCACCCTGAAGCAGCACGCAGCGGCCAAGGAAACATCGTTCATGGAAGCCTCAGCTGAGGCTGCGACAGCGAAGCCGTCTCCAGAGGAGGTGATCACCTTTCCGGCGGGCACATACTACGGCCGTCTGCATGCGACAGCTGTCAAGGTTGTAGACGGAATTTTCGTGCCTGTCGTCCCCGCTGCGTCACACGCGATCTCCGAAGAGCTCTCGGCGTCCCTACAATGGCTGCGCGAGCAGCGCCCGTGGGGTGCACGTGCTGCAGAGCGATTGAGCCCAGAGAACAACTTCCTGCCAGACCTGGAGCTGCATGACGAGAGCCGCGGTGGGCGCGTGGCCGGCGGTAAGGTTGACCCCGAGGGCGCTATGCACCTCGCGTGCGCGCTCCGCCTGAACACGGTTCTAATGAGCCTCAATCTGGGCGACAACTGCTTGGGCGACGAGGGGGCTGCACACCTAGCTACGGCGCTCGCGTCCAACCGCACGCTGACGGGGCTCAACCTCGCCGGCAACGGGCTGAGTGATGCGGGCGCGGACCTCTTGGCCGCCATGCTGGAAACGAATCGGGTGCTCGCCACAATCGACATCGGTGGCAACGCCTTCTCAGACGCCGCAATGGCGCGCCTTCGAGAGGCGTGGGGAGCACGGGACGCTACGAACCTCCGCTTCGACTAGTAAGAATTCTGAATTGTCTTAAACGAGCGGCAACGCCCACTTTCGTTTTACGTTAGGCGAGGGTCCCAAAGCCAAAAGCCTAAGCTGCCCTCCATCTCAGCCGATAACTTTTTGTCCTTTCCTACGGATGGTAACAAAATCGCCAAAACCGGCGCGCGCGCCGCTCGCGCATACACACACACACCTCTCCACCACTCACCACTCAGCGTGAGCGACATGACGGACAGCCATGTGGATCGGACAGCGTCCGGGTGCAACCGCGTGCAAGCGTGCAAGACGGATGTTATGCACGTTTGTCGCGCCACGTCTGAAACTCTGAGTGCCAATGTCGGACCAGCGTCCCTATGCCCATGCCATATCGCTGCCTACACGTGCCACGTGTACGGTCACCCCGCCCGTCGCCCGCCGCACACCGCCACGGCGCCTCAGAAGGCCTCGCGCGCCGCCGCCGCATGCGCGTCCCACCCAAACTCATCCTTCTTGAGCTCCTTCTTGAGCCGGCGCGCGCGCGGCCCATCGGGCTTGAGGCGCATCGCGGCGACGAAGGCCTCGGCCGCGCGCGAGCCGCCAGATCGCAGGTGAGCGACCGACTGCCACTTTTGCTCCTCGCACCAGTTGCCGGCCGCGGGCAGCCTCTCGAGCAGCCCTGACGCTGTCATGAGCGCCTCGAGGCCGTTGATGCGCGCCGCCGCCGCCAGACCCTTGGCCACGTCCTCAGTGGGAGCTTCCTCCGGACGCCCATCCGCCGTCGTGGGCGTGTACGCGGCCGGCCCGTCGTCGTCGTCATCCTTAGGCGGCGCGTAGGCCCCATACTTATTCCCAGAGGACGCGGCGCTCGGCGCGGCGCTCGTGCTCGCTGAAGCGCCGCCCGCCGCCGCCCTGGAGCTGCACGCGCCGCTGCTTGCTCCGTACTCGGCGCGGCTCTGGGCGAGGAGCTCTTCCTTGAGATCCTCCTCCGATTTGACGCAACTCCCATCCGCACCCGTGATCCACTTGGCAGGCTTCTTACCCGGATTGCCCGTGCTGCCCGGGACGGCGCGATCGCCGTCGCGGCGCGCCGGTGGGCGGCTGTCGCCCCCGCCATTGCGCTTGCTGCAGCTTCGGTACCACAGGCAGCCGAGCACCAGGACGCACAGCAGGCCCACCCCCGATCCTGCACACGACAGGACCAGAACCCACGGATAGGGCGCCGGCAGCTCGCATGCATTGGGGTCGGCCATCGAGGCGACGTAGAGCTTGCCAATGTCGCGCACCGCCGGCGGCACCGAGTTGTCCGCACATTGGTACTCGACGACGAAGCCTCGTGAGACCGTCGACGGCTTGAAGTCGCATTTGATGCCGTTGCCTGGCTGGGAAGCTTCGAGTAGGTAGCAGACGGCCTGTGGGGAATCCGAAGGGCGGAGGTGCGGAGGGGTGAGGGCGGGCGAGCGGGAACGGGGAGGGCGAGGCGCGGCGGGGGGAACAGGGGTGGGCGTGTTGTGCTGAACGACGGGGGTGCGGTGAGCGGCAGCTAGGGTGGGGAAGAGGTGTGGGGGAGGGTCTCACGCACCGGATACCCGAGGGTGTCCTTCCACAGGCCGACGGTTTCGCATGCACCCGGCGGCCCATCCGGTCCGAGGTCATACGGCCCAGCCACGCGTGTCGCCGCCGCGACGTCGTTCACAGAGAGGGAGGCGTTGCACGGGCCGATGGGACCTTGAAGGTGTTGCACGGGCAAGATCTGGCCGCACAAGGCCCAATGGTACTGGGCGCCACGCTGATCCAGGGCGGTCATGGTGCCGCCGGACCACTCGAGCATCGAGCTCAGGTCGTACCGGTGCCCGCCGCAGTCGTACAGGCAGCCCGTCGCATGCGCCACTAGGGACGGCACGGTCTCGCACACGATGGGCGGCGGCGGCGGCGGCGGCGGATTGGTGATGCCCGGAGGGGAGGCGGGGGGGGAGGGGGGTGGCGGGGAGTGAGGCGGCGACGGCGGCGGGGGTGGCGGGGGTGACGGGGGTGGCGACGCCGGTTTTGGGCCAGGCCCAGGCCCAGGCCCAGGCCCAGGCCCAGGCCCGGGGGTATTGGGCGGGGAGTGAGGTGACGGCGGCGGCGACGCCGGTTTTGGGCCAGGCCCAGGCCCAGGCCCAGGCCCAGGCCCGGGGCCAGGGCCTCCCGTGCCACAGCCCGCGGGCCCCGCAATCTTGATCTCGTATGAGGAAGCACCGGTCGCATCGACCTGCGCAGGCTGCTCCGTCTGGGCGCAACTCCACTCGAAGGTGACGTCGCGCGGTGTGCTCCCCACCTTGTCACCACCGGGATAGTTGCATTGCATGCCCTGGGTCGGGTTGCTTGGATCCATCACCGAGCATGTCCCTTGGGTGGTGTCGCCGATGATGGCGCAGTCGGTCGGGCCGGTGCCCCACGTCTGCACGGCCGCCCACGATGCTTTCGGCAACGTCGTGGCCGAGCACACTTCCTTGTAGGCCTCTTCGTTGCACGTCCTCCAGAAGTAATTTTTACTTTCCGAGTCCGTGGCCGTGGTGTCTGGGTCAAGGAAAAGGGGTTTGAGCGAACTCAGATCGTATGTGAGGCCGCCGTCGCAGGTCCATGTGCACTTAGTGCCCCTGCCAGAGGGGTAGAGGGATGTGTGGGCACAGTATGAGCTGGTATACGCAACGTCACGGCAAACAAAGCAGCAGCGCCTTACTCCGTACAGGTCGTCATGTTGTCTTTATGTCTTTTTGCTACACGGAACCTCGGCGATGCCGGTGTGAACCGGGGCGTGGAAAGGGGAGTCGGCAAGTAGCGTGAACTCCCGGGCCCACCACCCTGCTACATGTACGATCGAGTGCCTGCCGATTTCGTGTCTGTTTTCGTGACGCGCTTGGGTTTTTTCGGCCATCAAATTTGGCGGACATCGAAGTCGGCTTCCCGATCGCCGACCGACCCCCACTTCTTGGAACCCCAACGACGAAAACATGATCCTGGACGACCCCGACCTGCTCTCCCTCGTGCTCTCCCAGATGGGCATTGAGCTCGAAACCGTCGACGTCGCGCATCCGCAGCAGCTCCGCTCGCTCCTACGGCTCGTGTGTCGCTCCGTGTGTGGGCACCTGGACGCAATCGTGACAACCTACCGCGACTGCCGCCGCTCGCGCGATGCGACACTGCGTGTGCTTCCGCTCGATGTGTCTGAACTCGCAACGCTCGCGCTGCGACGCCTCGGCCCGCTGCGCTGCCTGCAGCTCGAGGGCCTCAACGACGACGCGCTCGAGATGGTCCTCGAGGTGGCGGCCGACCCGAAATACGGCGGCCGACTCGAGAACCTGTCGCTGCAACGCGGCGTCTTCTCGGGCACGTGCGCGTACACCTCCTCCTTGCGTCTGCCCGACTGGGAGGACGCGCCTACGATGCTGCTTCCGAGGCTCCGCGAGCTCGAACTCGGAGGCTGCGGCTTCCTCACCGATGCTGGGCTCGAGGCGCTCACCGCCGCGGCGGCGCCGACGCTCACACGGCTGCGCGTCACGGTCAACGCGCTGCTGCGCCGGCCACGGCTTACGCTCCCGCACCTCCAACACTGCACGATCGCCATCTGTGCAAACCTCACCGACGAGGCTGTGCACGACCTCTGTGCGGGCAGTCCGCAGCTCGCCGAGCTCAGCCTGTGGCGTTGTACGGCGCTGCGCACGCCGCCGGTGCGCGGCGCAAGCCTGACCAGCCTCAACCTGTGCGAGTGCACGAGCCTCCACGACCGCGCGCTCCGCCCTCTAGGTGAGGCGTGTCCGCAACTCGCGACTCTCCTCATTGCGGGCTGCGAGTCGCTGACGAGCCAGCTCGAGCCTCATACGCTGCCATTCGGCGGACGTTTGGCAGGTGGAGCTGGCGCCGGCAACGGCAACCATAGTGGCACAGATGCCGGCGTGGGCTCCCCACTTGGCTCCCCGCTTGTGCTCTCGCCTGCCATGCCGCCGCTTCCGTTGCCGCCGCCTTCGACGCCGCCAGCAGGCATCACAATGCCATTGATGACGACGCCGTCCTCGACCTACATTACGTTGCCGCCGTCGCTTCCGCCGTCGCTGCCAACCGCCCCTGCAGCCGCGTCGCGCCAGTCGAGCTTGACGACCCTCGACGTCTCCGACATCCTCACGATGAACGACGCACTCCTCAGCGCTGCCTGCGCGAGTGCCCCAAAGATTCGTCACCTCGACTTCTCGCGCTCCGGCCACGCGGTGATCGCGCCGTCAGTGGGAGGGCCGTGCCTCACCCACCTGATCGGCACGCGATGCGAGGCCCTCGCTGACGAGACAGTCAGCGCGGCATGCGACACGTCCCCGCGCCTCTCCACGCTCATGCTCGCCCTGTGCGGCTCGCTACGCTCGCCTCGCATCCACGGCGCCCTCATCACGGACCTCAACATGAGCGGCTGCTCGATGCTGCAGGATAGCGCCGTGACGTACGCCTGCATGCATTGCCCACGGCTTTCAAGGCTCTCGCTCTCGCTCTGCGGGATGCTCGCGTCGCCCATCGTCCGTGGTCCAGCGCTCAAGCGCATCGAGCTCTCTCACTGCGAGCGGCTGTGCCGCCCCTCGCTAGGCGGGCCGCAGATCGAGCAGCTGATCTTCGCAGGTTGCACCGCTCTCGAGGACGATGCGCTCGAGTTTGCATGCAAGGACTGCCCAAGGCTGCTCAAGCTGACGATCGACGGATGCGCCGGCCTCGTCGCGCCCCGGCTCAAGAGCGCCACGCTGCACTCGCTCAGCTGCCAGCACTTGGCACATCTCGTTGTCGAGGCCGCCACCGAGCGCTCGAGGCTGCCGGCGCTCAAGCACATCGTGAGCGAGGACGCACACGCCATCGAGGAGATCGAGTGATTCCGAGTACGATTGAGTGGATGATTCTGAGTACGATTCTGAGTCACATTGATTGCCCCAGTCAGATTGATTGCCCCATGCCCCACCACTCCGGAAAAAGGAATGCCCGAGGGCAACTTGCTTTCATGCTGTGCCGACACCACATTCCCCAGGTTGGGGTTGTCGGTGTGGGGGCGGCATTGCGGTTCGAATCCGCACGGAGTGAAAATCGCAATACCAACCCATCGAGAGCCCTTTCCGCGCCTCCGGAACCGCTCCCCCTTCGTTATGCTTTTCAGATTTCACGCTCGCTCCGGACGATATGATATGGATATGCTCAAATAGTATAACCGCGAACCGGGCGCTAAAAAACACGATAATCCTTATATCGAGGTATTGCTCAACGAACCGCACTATCCAAGCACGGGCACTAACGGGCACTTCGGTCATGACTTCGGTCTCGCCGGGACCGTTCGGTTCCCGAGCGCGCGGCTGCCGGCTCGTCCGGCCGACGCGACGCGACCACGCGAACGAAGACTGGCGCGCATGCTGGCGGCGAAGACGCACGCATCGCCCGCGAACAGCCCGCGAAAAGACAAATGCTCAAAGTCAATACAAAGTCAAATGCAGTTTTTGATATTGTGATGATCACCTCACAGACTGTAGATCACCTCACTTCACTTCTTCGTGGGGCTCGCCGTGAGGCACGGGCCGATGAGGCCTTGGGGGCCGCAGTACTTGGGGCGGAGCACCTCTTCGATCTGACGTATGTCATCCTCATCGAGCTCGAAGCCGAAGTCGGCCTCGCGCTTCCTGGCCGTCTCGGCGACAATCGCTTGGAAGCGCATCTCGGCACCATTCTTGTCGACCTCGCCGAAGTTCTGTGAGCTGCCTCCCGTCAGGCCCATAAAGCCCGGATCTGCAGGTGCGGACGTGGCGGGAGCTTCATTGGCCTTCAGGGACTTGGCCTCGCTGGCCCGGCGCTGCTTCTCGTCAAGCACATTGCGCCGGTCTTCTTCGGGTTTGGCACCTTTGGGCTTGGGACCTGCTCTGGGCCCATTCTCAATCCTCTCCATCTCGTCCAACTCAGCCCGGAGAGCTGCCACGTCAGCCCTGGATTGTGCCGCGTCGCGCCCAGCCGCGTCGGCACGCTTCTTGGCCTTGGGCAAATCCTTTTCGACGCAGACGCACGACTCGGATCCCTCGGGGCACGAACAAACTGTCGCAGCGAACAGAGGCGCCGCGGCAGCAAACAGAGGCAGCGCGGCAGCCGAGTGCAGCGCGGCACGCCGAGAGAGCAGTGCCAGTATGGCCTGTCCACATCGCGGCGAGCGGGTGCCGTAAGAGCGTTGTGATACGTGGGTCGGAGCCACGGCCGTGAACGACCAGACCATCGTGATCTGAAGCAGCGACCCAACGGTCATCAGCGCCCGCGACAAAGCCATCTTCGGGCTTGTGACCTCAAGCGGCACTCCGCGAACCGGAGGTCGCGGGAGGTCTTCATGTTGGGTGTCGAACTATAAACATTGGCTGTGAAAGGAAGTTCAGTTCAGTTCAGTTCAGTTCAGTTCAGTTCAGTTCCTCGAGCTCCTCGGTCGAGGCGCCTATGTCTCCCTCTTTCTCTCCCCCAATTCCCCTCTCTCTCTATCTATTCTCTTCGATCTGACGATCTCTAGCTGTACTCTGAGGGGTGAGGGCACGCAGGCTAGCACCCTGTGGCGTGTCTCCTCCTGGTCTCCTTCCCGTTCGTGCTCCTTCCGTTGTGTCTCACCATCTCCGACGACTCTCACCCCCACTGCTAGCTTAGAGAGCACATTCGATAGGCTTCCGTTAGGTTGTCTGTTGTTTACGAAGTAACTGAACTGAACTGAACTGAACTGAAAGGAAATTACTACTCGGCGCTATGGGGGCCCTGGCCTAGTCTTTTTGCGCGCTGGCTTCAGTCATTCTGTCAGTCACGTCGCGGCCACACATACACCTCCACGTCTCAAAGCAGGCATGCTCAAAGGACGGGTGGACTTCTCCACCTCGAGACAACTCTCCGCTCGGCCCGCCTGCACCTTTCCTGCACCTGCACCCCGGTCAACAAAAGTACTGTTACTCGCGCTCGACCGTTACTCGACCGTGGGGTTGCTCTCTTTGTGTTTACATGTATTGTGTGCCGACTGGTGTTTGTGCGCAACACGCGCACACATCGACACGCAACTCGCAACTGCCAACTCGCACGCAAACACAGACACTTTCAACACATTGACTCACGATACATCGATTTTTTACCGCGATGACTTGGATTCTCTACGTTGAGTTCGTAACGTGAGCTTGAAGAGATAGCTGATAGCGAGAATAGTATGTGCCTGATAGGTCCAACCATACCTGTGGCCCCTTTGTGGCCCCCGTCCGTGCTTGTGCTCACGTGTCCATGTCATGACCTAGTTGCCCGTGTCCGTGTCTGCGTCCATGACCTTGTCCGTGTCCTTCCGCAGCGCTGCGCTGATCACGCTCGCTGCGTACGCATGGGCGGCATCATGTGGATAGTAGGCGGATGTCACATACCCGCACTTCGTGCCACACGTGCGCCCCTCCCTCTGAGCATCATTGCGTGCCTCGCCAGCGTCGCACACATCCTTGGATTTCGTCACGCAAGTCGAGCACTGGTCCATAGGGAATGGTGGTGACGGCGGCAGGTGGCCCCAGCTCGCATCGATGACTTCGGCGCCGAGGACAGTTGCGAGACTAGCAAGCACATTTTGCGTGCCCGAGCGCTCCATGTAGTACTGCGGGAACTCATCCAGTCCGGTGCAGCCCGAGATCGGGCACGACGACTGCCAGACCAACAGGATACGTGGTGGCTTTCCTGCTGGAGCGCCGGCTCGAATGCGGCGCACGAGTTCCTGATACTCCAATGCGGCGCTCGCAAGCGACTGTCGTATCAACTCCTTAGCATGCTCCACCTCCTCGGGGTTCTTGGAGTGGTACATCCCTTTCAACTTTTCGAACGCATCGATATCACTCAGCTTGCCCGTTTCGGATTCAGGCGAGTGCCTTCCCCCCATGATGCAAATAATAATGGCGCGCGCATTGTTGAAGACGGGAGCAAGGAGCGGCCAGTTGGGCTCATCCGTGTATGTGTGCGGGCCCATAGCGCTCCTGCCCAGGTTGAGGATCGGCAAGCTGCCATCCCTCTCGAGCAGCGAGGCGAAGCTGTACCGAGCAACGCAGCCAATAGAATTGGCTGCGCCCAGCACAACGTCATAGTCCTGTGACTGGAGGGTGATCGAGCCCGGCCCATCGCGAGGCAGCAGCAACACGGCATCGGACGCGGGGACGGTCACCTCGCACACGCGACGCGCCACAAAGCAGCGGTCGTCGACATACAGGTGGTTGGTGTCGGCAAACATGCTGGGCTTTGTAACCGAAGCTTTCATCTTGTCCTGCCACTGCTGGATCAACTTAAAGTCGGGCGTATCGGGAACGGTCGAGCAATCTCCAATCTTTGCGACATAGTTGGCGTGCTCGCCTGGCTTGGCGACTGGCTTGGCGACTGACTTCGTCCTCTTTGGCTTCGCATGTAGCTCGTCTGTCGGGGCAGGTGATGGCTCAACATGGGCTCAACGATGGTATTCATAATGCCGACGGCGTAAACGCCGCCAACTAGAATGCCAAGCATTAGCGTCTGAAGCCGCATGTGCACAAAAAACAACGTGCCCGAAAAGGATCGTTTCGAATGTTGCCGCAAAAGGAAATTTGAAGCCCCACGCTTGAACACCCTTGTAAGTCTTCGGGTATTTTCGACGAATTCACCATAAATCCCGAAGTCACATGTACTGGATCTCCAAAGGCATTTGGTACGGCATCAAATCCGATATTGGGCGTTTTTATACGTGATGCAATTCGGCATCAATTTTGGCTTTTGATTTACCAACAAAGTCTTCAACGACCCGAACCCCACTTCTGAGTCTCGGAGCGGTGGCAACAGACATCATGCGTGTGCCGAACCTCTCTCTCACACATTCTCGTCCATCTCGAGCCGGCGCAGGTGCTGCTTGAGCATCTGCATGGCGTCCCCGCGCTTCGCATCGGGCATCGGCGTGGCCGGGTTCGCTAGCGCCGTGATGAGCGGGCTCAGCTTGGCAAGCCCTTCGAGCAGGAGCGCCGTTGCGGGCTCAGACACGGCCGAGCCGCTGCCCGTCTGCGCGTACACGTCCGCACGCAGCCCCTGCACTGCGACGAGCAGCTCGCCGTTGAGACGCGCCGCCTGCTGCGCCGCCGGCGTCTCGCCCTCCTCGAGCCGCAGCAGACCCTCGCCCTTGGCGCCAAACAGCCCGATGGCATGCGCGCAGCTCGCCGCCACGAGGCGCTCGAGCGGCGCGCAGCCGGCGACGCGCTTGAGCTCATGCTCGATGGCGGCGCCCAGTCGCTTCTCGATGCCCGCGCGGGCCTGCGCCGGGAGGGATGCAGAGGGCGCGCTCGCCGCCAGCGCGGAGCACTCACGCATCTGTGCCACGCACGTCCGCTGCAGGCTCTCTGCCAGATGCTTTTCGAACAGCTCTCGCGTGCCGCTGAGGCAGTCGAGCAGCGCCTCGGGAGCGAGGACCGCCACCGCCTCGGCCGGCGGCTTCGCGGGCGCGAGCTGCTGCGTGAGCTTGGGCAACACGCCGCTCAGCACCGCCATGAGCCGCGGGAGATCCATCGAGATCATCTGCCTCACAAATGGACTTGCACCCGTCGCCTGCGTCAGCGACGTGCGGAGCGTCTCCGGCAGCGGCGCCCAGAGCGGCGCGAGACCCGCCGCAGCTGCCGTGCCACCCGTGCCACTTGTGCCACCCGGCGCGTCTCTCTCCCCTGCGGCCCCTGCGGGCCCTGCACACGACTTGACCGTCTCCATCAGAGCCTTGAGAGCCGGGTGGCAGTCAAAGAGCGACGGGTCCGCCATGGGGTACTTGCCCTTCGGCGGCAGGGGCACGAGCTGCTCGGCCGCCGCGAACACGCGCTCCCGCACCGTGGTGGGCGGCGGGCGCTCCGCGACGAGCGCCGCGTTGGGCGCCTCCGCCTGCTCGTCGAAGATCGTCGCGAAGAGGGCTTGCGTGAGCGGGTCGCGCTTCTTCGCGAGTACGCGCTGCAGGCTGGTCAGCCGCATCGAAGCGGTGAAGAGCGCCTCGGCAAGCCCATCGGCCTTCGACCAGAGCATCTCGCACCAGCCCGCGAGGGCCGAGTTGGGCGGCATGCCGTGCGGCGGCTTCGCCCCTGCGCCCAGGTCGCCCAGCACTCCGCCGCCACTCGAGAGTCGCTGCGCGGCGTCCGGTCCAAAGATGGCGCTGTCGAAGGCACCCGCGACGGCGCTGCGGACGTCGAGGGTCACGTGCTTGGCGGCCTCGATGGCGGTTTGGCGCAGCTCGCCCAGGTGGAAGAAGACCTGCAGCGCCGTGCCCGTCTGCGCCTGTGACTGCTCCTTGACGCCCGCGCGCAGCATGACAAGTGCTTGGGAGCGCACGCTCGCGCTCGCCTGCTGCACAAACGTCCACTCTGTCTCGATCGCATCGATGCCGCGCAGGTCGACGGCGGCGAAGAGCTCCTCGAGCTCACGCAGCGCCTGCGCCGCCTTGGGCAGGTCGGTGCGCGCCGCGGCGGAAGGCGCCGGCTTCACCGTCGTCGCGTCGGACGCTGGCTTGGCTGCGGCTGCATTCGCTCCGCCCCCACCGGGCGGCTCGGGCGGTGCGACGCTCTCCCGGAGCCGCTTGCACAGCACGAGCGCGCGCTGGGTCTGACGGAGCAGCTCGCCGCACTCCTGCATGCGCTCCAGCTGCGTCACGCACTCCTGCAGCCTCGCGTACGGCTTCGCGCACTGGGTGCGAATGCGCCGCACCGACTGCGCGAGCGCCTCGACGCGCTCGTTGCTGCGTAGCAACTTGGCCTCGAGCGCGTGCGTCGCATGCACGTTGGTAATCAGCGACTCGTACTGCTCGGACACCCTCTCGCCGAGCTCGGTCGAGAGCAACTGCAACCCGCCCTGCAACTGCGGCAGCACCGTCCCGCCAGTCTTCGCGTCGATGACGCTCTTGGCAAAGGTGAGCGTCGGGTCGTCGCCGCTGGCGGTGGGCGTGGCCGGAGCGGTGGCGTCCGAGCCGGCGAGTAACGGCGCGAGCGCCGGTGCGGCGAGCAGCGACTGAAGGTCCTCAGAGAACGCGGGCTTGACGCCCGCCATTCGCTGCGCCCACGAGGGCGCTTTTGAAGACGCTTTGATGCTGCGCGGGGACTCCAAGCCCGCGGGAGGTGAGCATGGAATTGATGACTTGACGTTTCGGGAAACTTTGGTGGCTGTTCTTGAACGAGTGGGAGCGCTGCTTCTGTTCGTCCCCGAGGCCGACGCCCCACTTGCGGCACCATGGGCCGGCCCAGCGGATGGGGGCAGCAGCAGCAGCAGCAGCAGCAGCAGCAGATGTTACCAGGTGCACAGCTTCCCGGCATGCAGCTTCCCGGCGCGCAGCTGCCTAGCGCTCAACTTCCCAACTTTGGCTTTGGCGGCAGTTCTACCAGCGGCCTGCTGCCGGCAATGCCCGGTGCGCTCGGACTGCCATCGGCGCAAGACTTTGGCGGCTTTGAGCAGGAGCAGCACGGCGGCGGCATGGGTGGCTCTTCGGGTGGCCAGCCGCTCTTTCCCGGGCAGCAGCAGCAGCAGCAGCAGGGACGTCAGGTCAAGAGTAACACCGTGCGCTCCGGCCAGCATTTCGGATCTGAGTCGGCTTCGGGCGGTGGCGCTGGCAGTTTCCGTGGTGGCGGCGGCATGGGCGGCGGCGGCGGCATGGGCGGCTGTTCGATCAGCAGCGTCGCGACGACCGAGCGCGGCTTCCACTCGTTGCACCGGGGCCGATTCCCAGTGCCCTTGCTCGACCCGATCGTCGCGTGGGACCTTCTCTCGGCTCCCGACACCAAGGGCTGGAAGGAGGTTGTGGGCGAGATTGACAAGAAGGCCAAACCGCGTGTCAGCTCGTACCGCGTGCGCATCGTCGATGAGGCGGCGGCGGGGGCGGCGGCAGCGGAGGCGGCGGAGGGCGAGTGGCCAGCCCGCATCGATGCGAGCGCGCGCTCGCCGCGCGTCGTGTTCGTTCGCCGGCTTCGCCGGCCGCTGCCGTTGAGCGTGGCTGTCGCTCGTGAACTTGATAGCCGCGGGAGGCAGCGTAAGCGTCTCGACCCCGTGACGAGTGCAGTGACGAGTGTGACGAGGCCCGAGCCTGCGCCACCGCCCAAGCCGCCGCCCAAGCCGCCGCCCAAGCCCTTGCCCATGCCGGATGGCGCTGATGGCGGTGCCGCGCTGAGCTCCCCAGCAGTCATGCCCTCATCGCCCCCGATGGCTCCGAGGGCAGCGCAATTGGGCCTCTTCATGATCGGTTCGTCTCGTCCGGCAACCACAGCTCGTACTCCGACCATCGCTCGGACTCCAACCACGGCTCGCACTCCAATAGCCGCGACGCAAAAGTCGAGCTTGACGCTCGCCCCCCTGGATTTTGAGAGGCCTGTGCGGGGCTCCCCCCCAAACACAGTGCGATTTCAAGTGCCCGCCGCCGCCGCAGACTTCGGCGATCTCGGCGTGGGAGATCCGCCGTGGTTACCTGCTCCAGGAGGGTCCATCGCTGCCACGCGAGCCGCCCGTACCGCAGCCTCGAGGTCGCCCTCCCCCTCCCCGGAGCGTGAGCCTCCTGGGCATGCCTTCACGCTAGTTCTATTCACACCAGAAGAGCCTCCTGGGCATGCCGCCGATGCCGAGGCGTTAAGGGCGAGGGAGGGCACGGCTGCGACGCGTGTACAAGCGGTTCATCGCGGTCGCACCGGCAGGGCGAATGCCGGTTTGATAGCACAGGCTCGAGAAGAAGCAAAGGCCACCGCAGCGTTTGCGGAGGCGGCGGCGGCGCCGGAGCCTGCGGCGGAGGTGATGGCGGCGGCGGCGGCGGCGACGGCGGCAGCGGCGGCGGCGGCCGATGAGGAAGCGCGAGCGCAGGCGAGCGCCGCGACGACGCTCCAAGCGGCGCGACGCGGCCGGGCAGCGCGCTGCGAGGCAGTAGCGCGTCGCATCGAGATGCACGCCCAAGAGCACGCGGCGCGGGAGGAGGAGGCGGAGGCGGCAATCGAGGCGGCTCTGCTAGCCCAGGCCGAGCGCGCCGCTATCACGCTGCAGGCCACGCATCGAGGGCAGATGGGGCGTGAGCAAATCCGAACACGTAGGGTGGAGGCGGAGCTGGCGGCCGCGGCTGCAGCGGAGGCGGAGCGGCTGGAAGCGGAGCGATTGGCAGCTGCGCAGGCTGAAGCTGTCAGGCTTGCGGCCGAAGCGGCGGCGGCGGCCGAAGCGGCCGCGGCGGCCGAGGCGGCCGCGGCGGCCGAGGCCAAGGCTGCCGCTGAGGCTGCGGCAGTAGCAGCAAAGGCAGCCGCGGACGCGAAGGCAGTCGCGGACGCGAAAGCTGCCGCGGCGCGGCCGGCGCCCATTGTAGCACCCGAGTCACCGCGACGTCCACTTGCGAAGCCATCGCTGCTGACGCCAGCGCCCAACCTGCCCTCTGCTGCGCCCCTGGTGCCGGCCTTGCCATCGGCGCAATTGGCAATGGGCTTTGGTGAGACCAAGTGGTTCCCGAAGGCGACGCTCCACCCGTCGGATTCGGTGATTGAGGACTTGCTCGATGGGGATGAGGGGCGGCGGCCGTTGTCGTCGAAGGCGGCGCGGGTGCTGCCGGTGACGGTCGTGGAGTCGCCTCGGGAGGAAGGCGAAGACGGCCTCTCCCTGGCCTACTCGACTGAGAAGAAGAAAAAGAAGGACAAGGTGCTTGCGGCACAGCTAACCAAGGACCAGCGCGCCTCTCCCGACTCGGACTCGATGGGCAAGCTCATGAACCGCAAGGCGCCGCCGCCGCCGCCAGGGCCGCCCGCCGCCTCCAGGGCTACGGGCCCCCAGGGTCTATTGCCGGGGACGCCGCCATGGCCGCCGCCGTACCCCGTGTCCATGCCGGGGACCCCATCGCCGCCGCTGGCGTTGCCGCAGTACCTCTGCCCGATTTCTCACGAGGTCATGTTGGACCCCGTCTCCGGCCCCGATGGCCACACGTACGAGCGCGCAAACATTGAGTCGTGGCTACAGACGCACGACACCAGCCCCAGCACTGGCGCGAAGCTGCCGCATAAGCTGCTTTCTTCGAATCTGGCTCTGCGTCAGATGATCCAAAAGTCAATGACATCGCATGCGCCGGCGCAGTACCTCTGCCCGATTTCTCACGAGGTCATGTTGGACCCCGTCTCCGGCCCCGATGGCCACACGTACGAGCGCGCAAACATTGAGTCGTGGCTACAGACGCACGACACCAGCCCCAGCACTGGCGCGAAGCTGCCGCATAAGCTGCTTTCTTCGAATCTGGCTCTGCGTCAGATGATCCAAAAATCGATGACGGCTCAGCTGAAAGTGTTGGCACCTGTGAAGAAGGAGGAGCAGGGTGTGAATGATGAAGAGGAGGGTCGCCCCTTATCGCCTTCGTTTGGCCTTTTGGCGGATCGGCTTCCTGCGACACCAACGCAGCCATCGACAGGTCCGCGCGCGATGACGCCGCTGTGGCTGCAGGAGCGATCTCCGGAGCGATCTCCGGAGCGATCGAAGCCGATGACACCCTCACCATTCTCTCCCCCGATGACGCCAAAGTCGACCAAGCCGCCGAAGCCGCTCGAGTCACTGCCGGACTTATCCAACGAGGCCGATCCGGAGCTCGCCCAAAGGAGATTGGCACAAAATCTGGAGGAGTCCGGTGTTTTGTTCGAGGACTCCGACGAGGATCGTCATCAGGAGGCGCCATGGACAAAGGATAAGACGCCGCCGCCGCAGCCGAAGCCCGAGCCCGAGCCCGAGCCCGAGCCCGAACTGAAGCCCGCGCCGGAGCCCCTGGAGCTCGAAGAGGACGCTTCGGGCGCTCAGGTGAAGGCGGAGCTAAGGAAGCAGTGGCTCGGGCACGAGGAGGAGGAGGAGTCTCTTCCCAAGCTCGCCACGCTGCCCAAGCCCAAGCCCGCCGAACCGCCACCGCCCCCAACCAAGCCTGCCACGCCGCCGCAGCCACCGCCGCCGCCACCGCCGCCAAAGCCGCCCACGCCGCCGCCGCCACTGCCGCCGCTGCCCGAAGAGTTTCGCGACCCGCGCAACTCGCCCCCGATTGCAGCCTTCCTACAGACCCTGGCGAGAGCCGCCGCCGACGCGAAGCCCGGCGGCAACATGAAGGCGTCCCTGGACGGGCTCTGTGCGCTCGCCAGCCACGAGCGCGAGGCCGTGGCGGCGGCCATGCTACACGATTCGCAGTTCCTGATCCCCGCGGCCAAGGCGACCGAGCGCAAGTCGGAGTTCGAGCGTCTTACGAGCGTTGTCGGCGTGTGCGCCCGGATGCAGCGAGCTCAGTTGCTCCGTCGCCTCTACTTGTACAAGCATGCCATCGCGGACCTCGACGCTGCCATCGCCGGCGCGCCGAAGCTGCCGCCACCGCCGCCGGGGACGCCTCCAGCCCCCGAGCCGCCGCCGATGCAGCAGATGATGCTCGCGCGCGCAGAGCAGTACGCGCTCCTCGAGCAGCATGCCGACGCGATCAGCGACTATACGGCGCTCCTGCCCCCGCCGCTCGGCAGAGCGACCAAGGCCCTCGAGCTGCAGGGCGACAAGATGGCGGACGCACTCATGGCGCGCGCCAAGTCGAGTGAGGCCTCGAATCTCTTTGACAAGGCGATGGCCGATCTCAAGTTCTTGACGGAGAACTTTCCGAATCTTTCGGACGCGTTCCTCGCCCTCGCGGCCCTGCATAAGCGGCTCAACCAGGACAAGCCCCAGCTGGCGGCGATGAGCAAGGCGGCGATCCTTCGCCCCGGAGATCCGCACCTGGCGGTCCAGGCGTCCTCGCTTGCTGAGAAGCTCGGCGACCGCACGCAGGGCATCGGGCTGCTCAGCACGATCCTCAAAAAGGGCTCGACGCCTGAGACGCTGTTCAAGCGGGCAAGGCTGCGCGTCGACGTTGCCACGAACGAGCCGAAGAGCGCTTTTGAGCGCGAGGCCCTCTTTGCAGGGGCTGCGGAGGACCTGTCGCAGGTGCTCAAGCACCAGCCACAGCACGCGATGGCGCTCCTGTGCCGAGGCTGCATCGAGGGATGCGGCCCCAAACGAAAGCGTGCCCTCGACGACCTTGCAACCGCCGCCGAGCTCTTCGAGGGCGACGAGGTGGCGAAGGAGAAGCCCGGCTACGTGGCCCAAGCTTGGAAGTGCCACGTCGCGCGTGGCATCATCTACGAGTCGGGTGGCGACTTCACCGGCGCCGTGTCCGAGTACCTTCTCGCCGCGCGCAAGCAGCCCAATAGTGGCTTCCCACTCGTGGCGGCCGCGCTCTGCCATGCGCACTTTGCAGGGGACGACCCGGTCGCTCTGTACTATTGCACTCGTGCGCTGACTCGTGAGCGTGGATGCGTGCGCGCGTACGTGGTGCGCGCCGAGACGTTTCTACGGATGGGCGACATGAAGCGTGCGTACGTTGACCTGCGCACGGCGCTCCAAGCACGGCCCGAGTGGACGGTGCTGCATGCGCTCCACGCCCGCTTCCTGCTCGTGGCAAATAGGATCCAGCCCGCCGTGCGCGAGTGCTGGAGCCTCGCGCAGAGTTGGATGGCGCTTCGCCGGCCGCCGCTCGTCATCGCGCCGCCGCCGCCCAAGTCACAGGCGCATGCCAAGGGCAAGCCGCCGGCCAAAGGCACCGACAAACCCTCCGACAAGGGCGCCGACAAAGGCGGCGCCAGCGCGGCCCCGCCAGACGGCGGCACCGCTGGCGGCGACAAGAGCGCCGGGGGCGACAAGGCCACGGGGGGTGCCACCAAGGCGGGGGGGGCGGGCGCGGGCTCGACCCTCTCGGAGCCGCCGGTGAGCCTCGATCGTGACGGTTTTGTCTTTTCGCCGGGCCTGGGCGCGACGATGCGCATCGTGCCGGGCGAGAAGCTTGGCGGCGTGTCGGGCGCGACGCCCGAGGCGGTGGCCAAGATGGCCAGCAGCCTTGAAGGCTTGATGGTCGAGCTGATGGCCGAATGTGCACTGCTGCTCGACAGGCCGCTTGATGCAGCGGCGCTGCTGCTTCAGCTCACCGAGCCTCCCCGTAAGAAGGTCGGCGAAGCTCCAAAGCCGATGAACATATTCGCGGGGTTGGCGGGAGGCGCACCGGGTGGCGCAGCGGGAGGCGAGGCGCGTCCGCTCGTCGTGCCTCCGACACGCCTCGCCCTCCTTGCCACCGCGTGGCAATGTGCGGGCGAGCTTGGGCTGGCAGCCGAAGCGAGCGCCCGCGCGTGCAGCGGCCCTTCGATGGTGCAGCTCATCAACCTGTCGCCAGCGGCCCAGTCCCTCTTTTGGTTGCGCCGCGGCCACCTGCTCATCGGCATGCATCGGCCCGTGGACGCGGCGGACGCGTACCGAAAGGCTTTGGCAGCTCTGCCGACAAGTGCGGCCGCTGCCGAAGGGCATGTGTGGGCGCGTCATCTATGCGGCGCGGGCGACGGCGACGACGGTGTGAATGCCGACCGCACGCTTGCCGCTGACCGTCCGCTCTCCGACCGTCGGATCGTGCGTGAGTACGACCGGCTGATCGAGCAGCACCCGTGGTCGGTGCGCGTGCGGCTCCATTATGCGCACGTGCTCTGGCGCCGCCACGACTACTACTGCGCCGCCTCTCAGCTCGACCACGCGGCGGAGCGCGCCAAGGCAGCCCAGCCGCACGTGCGCGGGATCGCTCTCGCCGTGCGCGCGCTCGTCGGCCTACGCGCGGAGCTGCCCGGCACGGCGCTCGAGGATCTCAACGAGGCCCTTGGCCACGTGGCCACAACCCTCGACGAGTGCATCCGTCATCCCTTGCCGCCACACGCACGCCAGCTCGTGCACTATGTGCGGGGCACGTGCCTGCTGCGCATCCACGACGTGCCTGCCGCGGTGAAGGAGCTCGAGCTGGTCGATGTGCGGCACGCACTGCCAAAGGCCGAGGCCGAGTCGCTTGCCATTTTAGGGTACTCGCGCCCGCTCGTGACGGCGGCGTCCCAGGGCAGCGCACTCGATGAGACTGCGGCGCATGCGGCGCGCGTCGCCCTCACGCTGCGCGCGCAGCTCGCCGAGGCGTCGAGGTTGCAGCTCGCGTTCTGTGCCGCCTTCAATTTGGGACTCGGCTATTGGCGCCTTTGCCGGCCGGCCGATGCGCTACGTGCGCTGCTGAGCGCACAGCGGTGCGCGCATGCACTCGCCCGCCTTAGCGTCGACATCACCACCGCGCCGCCGCCGCCGCCCGCCAAGGCCGGCGCCAAGGCGCCCGTGCCGGCGGTGCCCGACAGCGAAGCGCTCGCCTGGCCCGTCGGCGCGCCGCCGCCGCTACGGGCGGGCGCCGCCGCAAGCGCGCACATCGTCTGCGCGCAGGCTCTGCAGCGGCTCGGCCGTTCTGTCGAGGCACTCTCTCACTTTGAGGCAGGGCTGCAAGTGCAGCCAGGCTGCCTCGCGGCCCTTCTCGGGCGCGGCGATCTCCACTTTGATCGAGGCGAGGTTCGTCAAGCGCGGCGCGCCTATTGCCGTGCAGCCTCGGTCCATCCGCTCTCGCCCGCGCCGCACGTGCGACTCGCGCGCTTGTACCACCACATGCTGCAGGAGGAGACGGCGTCTCGACTGGTGACGCAGGCACTTCGTCTCGACCCGAAGGATGCGGGGGCGCTCGAGGCGCGCGCGGCACTCCGGCTGTCGAAGGGCGAATCTCACGGGGCGCTTGCCGACCTCACGGCCGCGCTCGCGTCGCCCTCGGCGCCGCCCTACGGCACGTCCCTGTGGAAGGCGCTGCATTGCGAGGCGGCCGCCGTTTACGCCCACATGGGCAACCGACACGAGGCGCTCCGGCTGTACGAAAAGGCGGCGGGCTGCTTGTCGGGCTCGTCGAGCGCGCTGCTCGGGCTGGGGACGCTCGCGCTGCACCAGAAAAAGTGGGCGGACGCGGCAGCCCACTTTGATGCGGCGCTCACCCTCGGGGCATCGGATGAGAGCCGTTTCGCCCTCGACGACGGCCAGCTGGTGCCGGCTGAGTTGTTGGCCACCGCCACCCTCCCCCCTGGCGCCGCCGCCGCCGCCGCCGCCGCCGCCGCCGCCGTCGATTTGCCGACCGGCCGCGGCGGGGGCGGCTTGCTCGCTGCTCATGGCGGCAAGGGCGCCGGCAAGGGCGCCGGGAAGGGCAAGGAGGTGGCGCGCGACGCCATGTCGCGCCTGCGCGCACAGCGCGGCCGAGCGGCGCTGGGTGCGGGCGTCGCCTACCTCTGCCTTCGAAGGATCGAGCTCGCGCGCTCGAGATTCCTCGAGGCCATCGTGCTGCGCGGCGGCTGCGGGCGTACCCAGTTCAACCGTGGCGTCTTCCATCTGGTCGCCAACGAGCCGGAGGCAGCCGAGGCGGACCTGCTCAACTGCGTCAAGTTGCTGCCAACGAATGTGGAAGCGTGGGTGCGCAAGTCCCAGGCGATCGTGCGGCAGGAGGCCACCTTCGGGTCCGGTGGAGGTGCTCGCAAGGTGCAGCTCCTGATGGACTATGCGAACGCCCTCCTGATCATCGACTTCGCGGCCGAGCAGAAGCGCAAGCACGAGTACGCCAAGGCCGAGGCAGCCAGGGACGAGCGGCGTCGGAAGGACAAGGAGCTCGACGAGCAGTGGCGTCAGAGCCAACGAGCCGCCCACGGCAACGCGCACGTCGACTCGATGGGCGGGCCGCCGCTGCCACCAGCGCTCTCCTTCGGGCCCGAGGCCCTCGTGCACAAGTACGGCCCGTCGCCGACGACAGCCGGCACTGCGGTCCTGGCGCAGTCCATGGGCGGTGGACCTCCGGGCAAGCAACGACTTGCGGTCACCCTGCCGCCTGGGTTGAGGCCGGGGGAGGAACTCCTGGTGCAGCACGCGGGCCAGCAGTACCGGTTCACGGTGCCAGCCAGCCTATCGACGGTCACCCAATGCCTGATCGAGGTGCCAAGGGCTCCGGACCGCGGAGCGACCTATGCTGAGATTTGGCAGGGCCGCGCGGAGACGTACCTTTGGACCTCGCAGCAAGTTCGAGCGTCGGCGGAGCAGCCGCAGGATGACGCCCAGGACGACGCCCAGGTGCAGGACGACGCACAAGAACCGGCCCAAGACGACGCGCCCGCAGAGCCAGAGGAGGAGTAGCGCAGGTGCAGTACCCATTAGGTGAAGCTACAGGGCGACAGAGGTACAGGGCGACGGTGCGATGCGATGACGCGGATGAGCGATCGCTGCGTGCTGTGCGATGCGTTCCGATGTGTTCTTATGTATTCCGTTAGAAGCTTTTTATCCCTCCGAATTTCCACAACCCCACACGACACGCGATGAGAGTGAGTGTCATCTGTCAGTGAGGTGCGGAGCCGTCCCTCGAGCGCGGGGGGACCCGGTTTTACCCAAGGGGGTAGGGGAGGGATTAATATCTGGATTTGCACCCCTTCCTC
>ENA-UOUZ01000618-UOUZ01000618.1-mixed-culture-metagenome-genome-assembly--contig:-NODE-618-length-24898-cov-94.670772_pt1 | contig 24898 bp, 16 predicted proteins | sample MGYA00238154_ERZ761575 | MGnify/ENA primary metagenome ERZ761575 (study PRJEB28896, sample SAMN07631632) | mixed culture metagenome | isolation source: Freshwater growth medium | place: USA...
ACTGGAGTTCAGACGTGTGCTCTTCCGATCTTGCCTCTCTGGGCCCGCGCACATCCCCGTAACCGATCTGCCGCCCCGCTCCTCCATGGGGCGGCATCGATCACTCATGTACCATATGTGCGCACACTCGATGGCTGAGTGAGGCTGCCGCGGCACGCCGAGCCTGCGCACTCATGCGAGGCTGTCGGCGCGGCCGGAAGTGCGTCTCGTCTACTCGCAAAGCTCAAGCCCTCTCCCGTCCCCCCGTCCCCCTTCTCGTCTACTCGCACAGCTCAAGCCCTCTTCCCCGCACCGCCGCCACCGCCCTCACCCCCCCCCCCCCCCCGCCCTCGCCCCCACCCCTTCGCCCCCACCCCTCACCCCAACCCCCTCGCCCCCCCTTCCCTCCTTTCCCCCCCGCAGACGAGTTGCACGAGCACTACATGCACATCTTCATCGCGCTGCACCAGTCGATGGAGTTGCTCATCGCCTTCCTTGTCGGCTGGTGCTTCCGCGCCCAACCCTTCGTGGTCCAACCTCATCAGTCGGCCGCAGTCGCCGCCGTGCTTTCTGACGCGATGCTGCCCTTGATGATCACCATCCTCGTCGGCCCTGACGGTCTCACCCAGGGCAAGTCGGATGCTCTCATCGCGTGCCGGAGCGAGGCGCCGCACGGTGCACCGGCTCCAACGCACAGCGCCCATGACGGCGCTCGCCCTCCCGGCACTGCCTATGCGATCAGCCCCTCGCCGTCCGATTCGGATCCAAAGCACCCCCACATGCTCCTGGTCCTCAACCCGGGCGACGTGGAGGTGCCGCAGCCCCCGCGCACCCGTCGCCCTGCTACCGGCTTCCGGGGGGTGGGCGCGGGCGCGGCGGCGGCGCGCGCGGGCGCGGCAGCGGCGCACGCTGACGCCGGTCCCGCGCGCGAGACGTCGGCAGCCGAGAGCGCACGCCAATCAGAGGGGCAATCAGTGACCATCCGGGAATCAGTGACCATCCGGGCAGCCGTGGAGAGCGTGAGGCAGGCCATCAGAGGCCATCAACGACCATCAGAGGCTTCCGAGAGCGTGCGAGAGGCTACCATGGGGATCGAGCTGCGCAGCCTTCGTGTGGTGTCGCACCCCCCGGCCGAGCTCCCTATGCCAGCACTCACGGAGGCGCCATGCCGGGCAATCACAGAGGCGCCATGCCGGGCAATCACTGAGGCGACCGGACCCGCCGGTGGGCCGAGCGCCATGCCGGGCGCTCACACAGGCGCCATGCCGAGCGCCGGCGCCGATGGTGGCGGCTTGCGAGGCGGCTTGCGAGGCGGCGCGTTGGCTGCGTCGGCGTCGGCAGTCAGCTCGCCACGCGTGGTGGACGACGACGACGAGCGAGCACCGAGCACATATGGGCCGAGCACCTATGCACCGATCTCGCGGGATGTGCGCGATGATGATGCGGACACGTGACGCATGACGTGACGCACGGGGCAGCGAGCAGGACGGTGACGGTAGCGCCAAGGCGGCGAGAGCGATTATGTGGTAGCGAGCCGCGCTGCTCGCCATTCGCGTCGCGAGCGTTCTGCGTGTACACCAGATCCTGCTTCCTGGGTGCCATCCTGGACTCACGTCTGGTCTGCTGAACGTCTCAAGGGATTTGTCTGCCCAGTGCGGTGCATGCACGTCCCTGCGAGTCCTGCACCTTCGGGTTGGTTGCTTGCCCTTGCGTACGTGTTAACGCGTACCCTTAGCTTGTTGTCCGCTTTCGTCACACGTCGAGTCGTTGTGCGCTGCTCGTTGTTTTAATATCAATACTCAAGTTTCCTCTTCAAGCGTCGTGGTCTAAAGGTTTACCTCTCATGTGACAGGTGGGCTGATCTCCACGGTGGAGCCTGTGTCGCTGCCGCTGCTGTTCAACACAACGCGCACGCTCTCCGGGCCCTACTAAGGCCCTACGGGCACGGCACGGGAGTGGCACGGGGGCCGCGGATCGCAATTTGGACGGAGGCATGGCCGACACAGCCTGCTCTTACACAGGCCGTTATCGGCGAGGGCGAGGGAAAGGGTTACCCTCCCTTGGTTACCCTTCCCCCAACCTTGCGCCCCCCACGATGGGTCTCCACGGGGCCTGTGGCTGTGCGTCTTGCCGAGATGGCATTTTAACGTGAACGTGAACCCTTCCCCCTACATTGTAATGTAAGCCAAAAATACCGATGAGCCTTTTGGAGCTCGCGCCCGCGACGACGCTGAGCACTCAACCAACCCCCGCGTCAATTGGGCAGGTTCTCGCCTTCTCGCTGCCGCCGAGCCGGACGCGCCCAGCGGCGCTCACAGCCGGTCACCGCCGCTCCGTGCGGGCACCTCGGGCACAATGAGTGAAGAGATCGATCGGCACGTGCTGCGAAAGTATGATGTCGTGCAGAAGCTCGGTAAGGGCGCCTACGGCATCGTGTGGAGGGCGATGGACAAGCGGACAAAGGAGGTTGTCGCGCTGAAGAAGATCTTCGACGCCTTCCAGAACGCTACCGACGCGCAGCGGACCTTTCGCGAGGTCATGTTCCTGCAGGAGATGAAGGGGCACGAGCACATCGTCACGCTGACGAATGTGCTCAAGGCGGACAACGACCGTGATATCTACCTGGTCTTTGAGTTCATGGAGACGGATCTGGTGCGCGCTCGCCCCGTCGAACGCCGCGCCCCGCAGCTCGCCCCGCCGCCGTAGTGGCCGTTGCCTCCGCCGTCGCCTCGGCCGCTGCTCTCGCCGCCGCTGCCGCCGCGGCATGCGCGAGCCTCCGGGCGCTCTCCCTCCAGTGCCCAACACCCCAACACCTCCCCATCCCTTCTGACGCGTGTGCTCTCCGCTCCCGCGTGGCCCTCTCGCTCGCGCTCTTTCGCGCGCGCGTGCGCTGCTGCTGCTGCTGCTGCTCTCGTGTGGTTGCCGTCGCCCTCCGTGCTGCTGCTGCTCCTGCTGCTGCCCTCGTGCGCTGCTGCTGCCCTCGTGCGCTGCTGCCGCCCTCGTGTGCGTGGCCGTTGGGTCTGTGGCTCCTCCACGTGGCTCCTCTACGTGGCGCAGCATGCGGCGATCCGCGCGAGCATCTTGCAAGATATCCACAAGCAGTACATCGTGTGGCAGTCGCTCAAGGCGCTCAAGTACATGCACACAGCCAAGCTGCTGCACCGCGACATGAAGCCGTCCAACCTGCTGCTCAACTCGGACTGCCTGATGAAGGTGGCCGACTTTGGGCTCGCGCGCTCGATGCACGATCTAGACGAAGGCTATTCGTCGGAGCAGTCGCAGCACCAGATGACGGACTATGTGGCGACGCGATGGTACCGCGCGCCCGAGATCCTCCTGGGATCGACGATCTACGGCTACGGCGTCGATATGTGGGGTCTCGGTTGCATCCTCGGTGAGATCTTAATGGGCAAGCCCATCTTCCCCGGCTCATCGACGATCAACCAGCTCGAGACCATCATGGAGCTCACTGGCATGCCCGACGAGACGCTCATGCGCAACATCTCGCCGTACGCCTCCTCGATGATTCAGTCGTGCTCCAACCCGCGCCTGCCGCCGTACAGCGGCGCGCAGATGCTCGATGGCGCCGACGACGCGACACGGCTGCGTTGGACGACCAAGTTCCCACATGCGTCGGCGGAGGCGCTCGATTTGCTCTATCAGCTCCTGCACATCGACCCGGCGAAGCGCATCACCGCGATCGACGCGCTCGCGCACCCGTACGTGGCCACCTTCCATGATGAGTCCGTCGAGCGCTCTGCCGCGCAAGAGGTGACAGTGCCCATAGCCGATACAGAGAAGAAGTCAACCGCTGTCTACCGCGAGCGACTGTACCACGAGGTGACCAAGGCGAAGCGTGGCGCCGCACCGCAGCCCCCTCGCAGCGACCGCGGCGGCTACGAGGCTGGCGCCTAGCCGACGGGAACTGGCGTCGTCGCATCTCGTCGCTCGTCGACGGCATGCATGAGCATGACGGGACAATGGCAGGTGCTCGGAGCACAGCGCAAGGGGGGCGGAGCCCCTCTCTGCGGCGCCATGTTATACTTCGGTATACTTCGGTAGCCGGCACATGGTGCCGAGCGCAATGCGGGTCGACAGCGGGGGTGTATCTGGACATGGCACACACTCTGAGGCAAACGCACCGCACGTCTCGCGTGTGAGTCTGTGAGCTCGACGGCGGGTGGGGACCCCGTATAGACGTCGTCTGCGTACTCGGCCCGTGCGGCTCTGTGGGGTGATGTGGACTATGGTGCGTGGTCTTCCTCTCTCATAGGTCTCTCTTTCGGTTTGTTTTGACGTCGCGTTACGTGATTAGGTGATACGTGTTCGCCTGTTCCGATGCGTTGTGTCCCGCGGCGCGGGCCCCGCCGCCCCGTCCAGCGTCCACACGACCGACCCGGGCGGGCGCCGACCGGCCGACCGCCCGGACGCCGGACCGCACCCGACCGCGAACGTCGCGGTCGGGTCAGACCGGACCGACTGTGACAGCTGACACTCCCATGGACACTCCGGGTGGACTCCGGGTGCGGGTCCCCGCTCCCCGGGGCGCGGCACCAGCTCTCGGCACTCTCGCGCGCCGCCGGCGAGTCGCGTGGGCCCATGCGTGGGGCCGCGCCGGGTCGCAGCTCGGACGCGTAATGTCGTCATGGTACGAAAACATGTCGTGTAACTCGTGTTTTTGTACGTTATGAGCTGAGCTGACTGCTGAGCTGGTCGGAGAGCTCGAGGCTGTCGACCTGTCGTTTGTCCTGTGACGGGTGACCTCTCTCGCGTCGCTCGTGTAACACCGAACGAGTCACAACACACAAGAATGTACGTTCAATGTTGGCCCCAGCGCGGCGCGGTGCCGGGGACGTTGGGCAATTCGGTTTCCGCTGAGTTGTCAGTTGACCGGTGGCGGTGGCCGGTGGCGGTGCGTGTAGCATCACGTCCGAATCATGAGTATGATTCCGGCTCGTCGCTCGTCGTGCTATAACGTTAGCTACCCGATTCTCGGACGCGTCCAAAGCCCAAAGGCCCGTAGTTGGGACGCTTGGACGCGTCCAAAGGACCGCACTTGGCACCAAAACGGACAATTACCACGATGTACGTGTATGTAAGTATGGTCCTCCACCGGTGCACAAGTACAGCGTACATGTCACCGGGCCGGCGGCGGATCTCGAAAAACGTCCGAACGGGCCAACCGTGAACGTCCCCGATCTCCGCACGCATCCGCGCCGGAACAAGTGGAATCTGGAGTGTCTGGAGTCTGAATGGTTGATGTTGCAGGATGAGGCGTGCCGCTGAATGTGCCGCGCGGCTACACTGTGGAGCCAAGACCCCTCTGATGAGAGGATTAATTAGAGGACCTTGAGCACCCGTCTAGTGGAGCCGAGGGACGTCGAATCGGCAGTGTACTGGCGGAACCACTCGACTTGCACGTCGGGGCGTCGCAGCTGGCGCAAGCTGAGGGGGGAGCGCATCACCCGAGCGTCCGGCGGATCGCTCACGAGAGCCTTCAAATCGGGAGCCCGCCCCAGGAGCAAGGCGGGCGAGGCGGGACGCGAAAGGAAGGCTTCGATCGCGGGGCGCGTCTTGGGTACGCTGTACGGGTTGATGGTGGGGGGGGGCTCTTTGTAACGTACGGGCGGCGCCGATTGGGCGCGTGCTGCCATGGGCACCATCAGGCTCGGCATGCTCTGTGACATACCCAGCCCACCGCTGCCGCCGCGCCCGAAGCCCACAGTAGAGGGCCGCGCCGGCGCGGGGATCATCGTCAGCTGAGCCGCGGAGGCTGCGTATGTCACAGAGTGAGCCTCACTACGTAGTGCGTATGTCACGTAGTGAGCCGCGGAGGCTGCGTGCGAACGGGCGCCGCCGTGAGCGACGCTGGTACCACCGCCATCGAGCGCCGGTTTTGGAAGCGCCACCTGCCTATTTTGGATTGAAAGCGCCACCTGCCTATTTTGGAGCGAGATGCGCGTGTTCACCGCGCCTGAATTGAGCTCGTCATCAGGCTCGTCGATGGCGGGTGCAGGCGCAGATGCGGGTGCGGATGGACCAGGGGCCCCTTGGGATGGACACTCAAGCGTGGGCGCGCTCGCAGCGAGCGTTCCAAACGGATCGAGCGGCGGCGGCACGGGCGGCGGCACCAGGACAGCACGTACTGGACGGTGTCCCTTGCGTGGGAAAGGGGGCTGGCGCACACACACCGCCGCCACGGGCACCGCACTCGTGTGCTTGAGAGCCGCGGGACGGATGGCAGTATGCAGCTCCTTGAGGTCTATTGTGCCCTGGCCGTCAGCATCGATCATGTCGAAGAGCTCGTCCACCGCCCGCGCGGCCACGGCGGCGGCGCTTGCGACGGTGTCGGCGCTGTTCGCCTTGGGGGCGGGCGCCGCGGCGGGCGCGGCGGCGGGCGCGGCGGCGGGCGCGGCGGCGAACGACGCCTTCTTGGCTGACCTCGGGTTGAGGCTGGCGGGGGCAGCGGCGGGGGCAGCGGCGGGCGCAGCGGCGGGCGCAGCGGCGGGGGCGGGGGCGGGTGGCATGTGCCCAACTGGCGCGCCAAGGCCAAGGACGAACATCGCACGGTGCATCTCAATCCGCGAGATCTCACCGTCGCCATTCGCGTCCCACTCCCGAAATAGGTCGACGACCCGGGTCCACGACGCGTTCAGAGCGGCGCACAGCTGCTGCACCAGAGGCTTGTCCGCCAAAAGCTGGACATCGCTCCCGAGGGTCTTGGAGCGCACACGCGCCTGCCGATCTTTGCCGATTGCAAACTTATTCTTCGCCTTTGTTTCGATCTTGCCCTTCGCACCCGCCTTCAGATTCGCCGCAATCTGCGCGTGACGTCTCAGCTGTGCGTTGAGCTCGTGGTAGTCGATGCTGCCCCCGCCGTCGTTGTCGAACGAGTCGAAGAGGGCATCGACCTCCGTCTTGGGTGCACTAAATCCAAGACTGCGCATCGCCTGCCGGAACTCCTTCTTGTCGATCAGACCGTTGCCGTCGTCATCCCAGTCCCGGAAGAGGTCGATGATGCGTGTCAGGTTGGCAGCGAGTGCGGCGCGCAGCTGATCTTGGACCGACTTGCCGCCACTCTCACCGGTCACTTGCGTCGTGTCGAGGAGGGCGCTCGAGAAGGTGCGACCCACCTTGCCCGATGGCGCCGTGCGCAGCTTGTGCATCCTCTGCGCGCTCAGCGCGACGTCGCGTGCGGCCGCATCCTCGAGCCCGGGCAGCGGGTAGCGCACACGAAGCTGTCGGTCGAGCTCCTCAAAGCTGACCTCGCCGCTTCGGTCCTCGTCGAACTCGTCGAAGACGGCGTCCATCTCATCGTTTTGCGCCGCGATCCCGAGCACTTTCATCGCCTTGCGCCACTCGCGCTTGTCGATGCTCGACGAATTGTCGTCGTCCCACTGCATGAACAGGTCGCGCACTCGCGCCACCGAGCGGCGCAGCGCATCGCGCAGCATCCAGATGATGTACTCCTTCATGCTCACAAGCCCGTTACCATCGGTGTCCATATCTTCGAAGCGCCGGCGCAGCACCGCCTCTGGGAAGATGCCGATCTCACGCTCGCGCACTAGCGCACAGAGCTCGGCAAAGTCGAGGTTGCGCGAGCGGTCGAGGTCGTGCGCGTCAAACTCCATCGCACTTTGGCGCATAGAAACCTCGAAGGTCTCCTGCGCGGCTCGTGGCATCGGCTTCAGAGGCGCTTGCGATTCGAGACGATGCCAACGAGAGAGATCGCGACAAGAAAAACCATTGGACTGGCCCGACGGAGACGAAACCGCCGGTAACTGCCGCCGAGCGCGCTTTTAAATACCCACCCGCGAGTCGCGTCCGCGACTTATTGTGTGGATAAGTCCATCAAGACACCTTGAAACGAAATTGTGTCTGAGACCCCGAACATGGCACTCCCTCTTCTTCGTGCGGCCACAATTGAACGCCTGGCTACCAACAGCACGCTACTACCGATGGTCGTAATTCTCACGTGCCTAACGGAACGTCAGCACCGCCAGCAGCAGGGGCCTCAACCCCCTTGCGCTGGTGAGGCCGCCCACTCCGCCCTCGCCGCAGCCACGGCCATCGCTGGATATGAGGGCCGCTTGTCGTTTGCGTACGCAGACGGTCTTCCTGCGGCCGACTTGGGCTTGTCGTATCATCGCCTGCCAGCTGCGGTCGTGCTCACGTTTGACGGCGTGTTCGTGGACGCACAGCAAGCTCCGGCGCCCGCGGCGGAGGAGGCGGCCACAGCATGGCTCGCGAGCTTTTGCAACGCCTACTTAAGCGGCGCGGTGCCCTTGTTCACGCGTTTGCGGCCGCCCCCACCCGTGGCACCCACTTGGATATATCCGCACGGTGCACGCGAGACGACGGCGACCACGCTCGACGTCGACCTGGCGGGTGCGGGCAGGTGCTCATTGCTGCTGGTGCACGACTCATCGGCGCCAGAGGCGTCCACGGGCCGTGAGGCGCAGCTGGCGCGATGGCACGCGCTCGTCGCGACGCTGGCCGAGGAGCCCGCCTTTGCTGGCCGTCCTCCCTCGCTGCTGCACCTGGATGCGTCCCTAAGTGACGTAACCCGGGGGTCGAAGCTCGGGCAGCAGCTGCAAGAGGTAGGACTGCCGGCGTACCTGGCGGTCACGCACTACTTCCCGGGATTTGTGTTCACGCCGGTGCTTGCACGGCGCGTGCGTTCTTCGGCCGCGCTCGAGCAGTGGGCACGTTCCCACCTGCAGAGCCCAAGCTGTTCTCTATCTCGGCCGGCGCCGGCAGCGCCGACGACGACGACGACGAGACCGACGGAATTGACGAGATCGACGAGACCGACGACGATTCCGATGGCGTCGACGCATCCACCAGAAGCGTCGGCGGCGGTGGCTGCGAGTGATCCATACGCCTGGTTGCGCCGCTTCGTGGCGGATGGGATGCCTGCGGCCGAGCGCGCCCTCCACGCGCACCTGCGCCGTCGGCTCGACACACGTGTCATGCTCAATGTCCTCGAGGCTCATGAGGCGCATGGCGCCGTGATGGGCGCACCGCGCGTCGCGACGGATGTGGCGGTGGCGCGTAGTGCTGGCCTCGAGTGGGCGCAGGACAATGAGGACGCCGTGCGCTGGCTCCTCCATCATGCCCTCACTGGCGAGGGCGCTGAGGTAGCGGTGGCTACGGATCGTTCGGAAGCGGCCGCGGCCGAGGCGGAGGCGGCTGCCGTCGCGGGTAGCCGAGTTGAAGCTCAGCAGCGAAGGCACCAGCGGCGTCTCGGCTGGGTGCGCGCGGCACGGATCCGGACCGCGGTTGCGCGCCAGTGGCTCGAGGAGCTCGAGGCGGGCCAAACATATAATACGAAGACTCTGTGAAGCCCTCCCGCGTGCGCGCGCGCGCTGTGAACAAGCTTAGTCAACCGCAGCGGTCCGCATGCGGCGGCGTCCGTCTGCTCTCTTGAGCGCATCACCATCAACAAAAAAGTAAACATCCGACCGATCTGGCACACCTCCGGCCGACCTAGTAAGCTCTCCGAACGGTTCCGATGAAACTTGCCGGATTTGGAAAAACAAACCCAGTGCGCGTTTCAATGCCGCGTCCCGGTTGTCTTGCCGAGATCGCAGCGCCGCTGCACAAAGATCAGAAGCCCGACTGAATCTCGGCAGACTTCCAATGTTGAATGCGAGCGCAAGCTGCCCCGCGTTCGGCCTGCTTCGACCAAGGGGTCGCGTCTTGCTCGACCCAAGCGACACTTATCCAATCGATCAATTTAACCCTTGTAGTGTGGCGTCAACGTCTGATGGCACGTTCATGCTGCCGCCCATCGGTGCTCTCACCCGTCCCCGGCCCGTCACCACAGCTTACCTCGAGGCCGTGCAGAGCAACTCCATTTCCAGCGTGGGCTTCACATTGCGCTCTTACGCATCAGCCGCACGGCCACACACGCCAGAGGCTCGAATGCCTTCGCAGCTCCCGCCCTCACCTGGCGGCCGTCGAGCACTGAAGACTTACCTTCGACAGCGCAAGGACCATGGCCGCGAGGACAACCTCAAGCCGGAGCGTAGCGGGGACGGGGAGCTCACGATGACGGACCAGATTGGCAGCGATCGGCCCGCCCTTCTAACCCAAGCAGCGAACGCATTTACCGTGCGACACCGCATGCACAGCCGCTCAGTGGCGGCGCTCATGACCAGCCTCTCGCACGATCCGTCGTCCATACGGTTGAACGACAGCTTCAACGCGGGCATCGAGGAAGTGCGTCGCAATCGCCTCTTTGTCGGCGATGCGCCCCCGCTCTTGCAGTCGACGAAAGGCGTGACCTCGCAGCCCACCGCGAGGAAGCCGGTCCAGGTGCGCCAGCGAACCAGGTTCAACCTTGCCACGTCGATGTGGGCCGGGCGTGCAGCCACGGGCAACTCGCGCGACTATTACGACACGCCGAGCTCGCTCAAGAAAGTCTTCGAGCCGGAATGGAGCCTCGCGTGCAGGGCGCGCCAGGGCTTCATCCAGAAGCTCATTGTCAAGGCCGGGCAACCCGAGTGGCAGTCCGGCGCAGACGATAACGGAAATGGCATCGACGATGAGGTCGATCAGGTGGGCAGCGTCCTCCTCGAGCACAGCCGCATCATTTGGGCAGCGTACGACTACTACGCGTGCTCTGGCATCTCGGCCACCAACTCGACGTCCATCGACGCCGAGCACGAGATCCACAACGTGTGCTTCAATGGCTTCCTCATGTTCGTACGGGACGCGAAGCTCGCGTCCGCCGAGTGCCCTACGCGGACGCTCGAGCTCATCTTCTCACAGGTGGACGCCCACGACGAATCACTCGAGAAGGAGGACCGCCACAACCGGGGGCGCATGCTCAACCGGCAGGAGTGGTTGCAGTGCCTCGTGCGCATCGCGTTGGAGAGGTACGTGCGGCCGAAGAAAATTGCAGACATCAGCGACGCGATCCAAGTCCTCTGCCACGAAGACCTGCGCGGCCGACTACCAGTGCAGGCGATTCAGGACTCGAACCACTTTCGCGCGCAGTGTTGCTACACCGAGCAGATGGAGCCGGTGCTCCAACGGCACAGGAACACCTTGCAGGCCCTGTACGGACGGTACTCCGACCTCGCGGACGGCTCCAAGGATGTGGTCGTGCTCGACCCGACGAATATGATGTCCGTTGGTGAGTGGATGGCGATGCTCTCGCACCTTGGCCTGTTCGAGTCAGGCCAGTGCACTAAGTTTGAAGGGAAGCTGGTCTTCAGCTGGTCGCGCTTGCGCGCGGTCGTCGACGGCTCGGACCGATCGGTAATGCGCGCACGCAACCTCTTCTTCCACGACTTTGTAGAGGCGATGATCCGTCTCTCGACGCTGTGCGCGCTGCCCACGGACGACGACCTTGCTGAGACGGGCGCGGAGGACGCTGGCGTCTACCTGATCGCCCTCGCCGTGCACGCGCCCTCGCAGTTCCGCAGCTTCGTTCAGGAGCGCCGCGGCGATCTCACAAAACGGCCGCGGCAGGCGGCCTGGCGCTCCGTCCACCACCTGCTCACCTACATTGCACGGCTCGTCGAGATGAACTCGTCGGGCACCAAAGAAATGAGCATCTCCGCCGAGAGGGCGACGCAGTTTATGAAGCGTCGCGCGTCCGGCCGAGATCTCGTCCTGGATGGGTCGGGATCGCGTCCTGCAACAGCAGTCGATATTTCGATGGGTGGCTCCTCAATGGAGTCGACCTTTGCCAACGCGCTTCGTACTGTGCGCGAGCGCACTCTCGCTTCGCTCGCCAAGATGCCCGCCTTTGCGCGCTTGGCGCCGTATCAGCTGACACAGCTGCTCGACAGGATGGAGTATGCGCCCTTTGAGGCAGGCGAGCACGTCTTCGAGCAAGGCGATTCGGGCTTCACCTTGTACGCCGTGCTGAGCGGGACTGCCAAGGTGGTCCGTCTCGACGAACAGACAGGCGAGCAGAAGACGCTGGCCATTCTGGGCGAAGGTGATTGCTTCGGCGAGCTCGCGCTACTGAAGCACGAGGCGCGCTTCGCGACGGTCAAGGCAACGAGCAAGCTGCGTACCCTCAGCATCACACGCCAGAGCTTTGAGTCCATAATAGGTTCGCTCGAGGACGCGTTCAAGGAGCAGACGGCAGGCTATGCGGCAGCACCCTCCGCCTCCCAAAGCCACCTCCTGAACCACTCTCAGAGTGCGCCAGCTCTGACATAGAGACGCCGGACCAACATGCAAAATCTCTACAGTGTACAGAGTCAGTATGTTCTAGATCTAGTTGATGGTAAAAAACTTAAACGTGCGGCGGCAAGATTGTTTTCAGAAATGTTTCATACGTGAACAACTACGCTCATCGAGCGGGTGAGCGTGTTAAGCCTCGTCAATCAGTGACTTGAGTCTCAAGGCCTGCGCGCGCAGCACGCCCACATCCTCCGTCTATAAATGGGCAAGACCGTGCTTCTCGATCAAGGAAATAAAATCGCAGCTATGATAGGCCTCTCAATCTGCGTACTTTTCTATCGAGGGCATGAAATAGCGGTGCAGCGATTCGCGGAAGCGGCGCTTGTAGTGCTGCGGCTTGGTGACGGTCGCATTCTTGATGCGCCATTCGGCCTCCTCGCGCCATGTGTACTGGCGGCAGTAGTCGATGACGCCCACCATCAGCGTCCACGACTCGCCCGCATACTCGATGGGGATGGCGGAGCCGCCGCCCGTCCCCCCCTCGGCGCCCGCGTCGGAGGCGCTGCTGGTCTGCACCATGCCGACGAGGAGAGAGTAGTCCATCACGTTGATCGAGGCGAGGAAGAGCGTGTCGTTCCAGAGGGCGCGCGTGAGCCGTTGCTTGGCGAGCTCGGAGAGGAGCAGGGGATACCCGTTGTTGAAGCGGAAAAGATTCTCATCGAGCACGGTGCCGTCCTCGCCCTCGCCGTCGGCGCCCGCGCCGCGGTTGCGCCGTGCGCCCTTGAGATCGAACATTCGAGAGACCGTTCGTCCGTAGAAGAGGTTCTCTTGCACGAGGAAGTGCTGCGTGTGCCTGTTGCCGTCGGCCGTCTTGTATTCGACCACGACGGCGGCGAGGATCTTGACGAGCACGGAAGGGATGCGCGCGGGCGTGTTCGTCACGAACTGGAAGTACGTGGGCGCGCGCTCATGGAACGCCCAAAACTCGGATTTGGGTACGGACTTGAGGAGGTACCGGTCATCGACCGTCTTGAGGAATGTCGAGCGCGATACGCCGCCCGCACCCGAGTTCCATACGCTCGCTTGTCGGAGCGACTGCAGGAAGGCCGCGTCGCCGCCCTCGCAGAAGCGCTCGCGCAGCGCGGCAAAGGGCGCAGGGTACAGGATGGTCGCGCGCAGCTGCGTCGAGCCGGGTGAGCAGCCAGGCGCCGCGCCGCTGAAAAAGTCGGCAAACGTAGCCCCCATGGACAGCTCATCCTCAAAGCGCAGCTTGACCTCGGGCAGCGCATCCGCCCAGCGCATCATTGAGCACAGCCGCTCGTGGTTCCCTAACTCGGAGACGACCGCGTCCGCACGCGCGTCAGCGACGTGAGCCGCGCTCATCATCTCGGCGGCGGAGCTTGGCAGATCGATCTCGCTCGATCTCGCTCGATCTCGCTCGATCTCGCTCGACTGCTGTGCAAGGTGAGAACTCGGCAGCCCATCTGTGCCGCCGCCGGCCGCGGTGCCCTCGCCGCCGCCGCCGAAGCGCCCGATCTCGGCGAAGACGCCGCGTGCCACCTCGGCCGCGCACGGATCGCACGAGATTGCGAACGCGACCGCGATCGAAGCCATCCCGAACGCGTCGGCCGCGAGCGTAGCGGACGAGGCGCCGGTGGGCGCGCCGCTCTCGCCGCCCGTCAACGCCAGGCGCGGCGGCATGGCCGGCGGCATGGCCGGCGGCAGCGGCGGCGGCACCCTCGCGAGCGGCAGCGGCAGCGGCAGCAAGCGCTGCGGCAGCGGCGGCGTGATGCCGAAGACGATGCAGCGCTGGTACGTCATCGAGCACACGAGCCCGCCGTACCCTATGTACCGCTCGTGGTGCAGGTGGAGCGAGTGCGGGCAGCCTGGGACGCGCGAGGTGGCGGTCGTGTTGTAGAAGCAGCTCTCGAGGAAACGGCCGAGGCTCATGCCGAGCGTGGTCAAGCTGAGCGCCGTCTTGGGCGAGGCGCGACCGGGGCGACACGCCAAGTTTCGGCAAACTGACCAGCCGTACAGAGCGTCCGTGGGTAACGTCGCCTCGGCTGGCAGCCGATGCACGCGCACCGAGAGGCGGCCGCCGTGGTGCGAGAAGCACTGCTCGTGCTCAAGCACCGTGCCCTTGCACTTTGGGTTGGCGCACTGCCGGCGCAGGTTGAAGCAGTGGCTCTGTAGGAACTGGCCGAGGGTCTGCGTGTCTACGCCGCCCTCCTCCGCGCCGCCAGCGCCATGCGAGCCGTTCGAGCTGTGTAGATTGTAGTCGAGCAGCCGCTCGCGTGGTACCTGGCACGGGGCCTCAAGCACATCCCATCGCCTCCAACAGGTCGCCACACGTAGCGTGCGCGCCTCTTCGTGCCAGAGGCGATCCGCCGGCTGCTCTTCGCACGTGGAGCACAGCATCGGCGCCATCGCGCCCGGCTCCGAATTCGGAGCCGCGGCGCCTGCGTCGGCGGCGCTGTGGAGGAGGAGGTCTCTCGAACCGCGCCGGTGGATGAAGCCGTCACGCGATCCTGCGCCAAGGCTCAGCGGATGATCACCTTCACTCACATCGAGCGCTGCCGACAGAAAGTACTCCTCGGACTCCTTTTTGGTGGTATGGTTTTCGCTAAAGGGGGTGACGCCGAGCATGAAGGTGGCGCTGCCGCTCCCGCTGAGCATCGGGTCATCAGTGGGACGCGTGCCCACTGTCGGATGGCTCATCGGCGGCGGCGCGGGCGCGGCGGCCGCCGGCTGCACCCCCAACAAATGCTGCAGCCCAGATTGGATGATGCCGAGCGGCGCGGTGGGGGCTGCGAGCGTCGTGTTGAGCGTCGAGGCAGCCAGGGGCGCGGCCGTGACCGACGCCGCCCCACCCGAGCAGCTCGCGGAGACTTCGAGCGCCGTGTCGGGCTCGGCGGCCGTGCTCGCTGCGTTGCCCTCGGCCCCGAGGAAGGAGGCGATCGCATCCGCGGTGTCTTGGAGCGTGGGGCCCCAGCCGGGCGGCGGCCCGCCCCCCTTGTGCCCCGAAGGCGCGCCCGACACGGCGCCTAGGACCTCCTCGACCGAGATCTCCGCGCGGGAGATGTCCGTGCGAGGCTGCCCAAGGGCCTTGCCACGTGGCTGGTCGAGTAGGCGCGAGTGCGTCCACACCCCAGCGCCGGGCGCGGCCGGCGAGACGGGGCGCGCGCCGCTCGCCGCGCCTGCAAGCGCCGCCGCCGGTGCGGCTGCCGCCGGTGCGCTCGAGACGGCGCTGGGCGCGTGCGCCGCGTCGCCGGGCCGCATGGCCAAGTTGGCTTCGTGGTTCGCTTCGAGGTTGGGCAAGCTGGGCACGCTCGAGACAGCGCTCGGCGGCGACGCCCCACCCCCACCCCCACCCCCTTGGAGCCGCGCCAAGGGGCTGGGCGCCGCGCCGTGAAGAGCGCTGTCTCGAGCGCTTCCGACGCTCGAAACGGCGGCGCCAGCGAGCGTCGTGTTGAGCGCACTGGGCGTCGTGTTGAGCGCATTGGGCGAGGGCAGGGCGGTGGTGCCGCCCATTTCGAAGAGGTACGCCGCCTCCGCTCGCAGGTCGGCTGCGACGTATGCGGACGCGGAGAGCATCTGCTTGAGAGCCTTCATCTCGGCGGGCTCGCCCCCGCGCAGCACGACCGTGGCGAGCAACTCCGGTGGGCATCGCTCAAAGTACATGAGGGTCACTCGTTTGGTCGCGGCCGGTGCGGCGTGCCCGCCCGGGACGGCGCCCGATCCCGCTGGAACGAGCGCGCTTGTGGGCGCACTGGCCGCGCCGCCCATCCCGGGCATCCCGAAAGCCATCGTTGACGAATCGAGATCGCCCAGATGCAATCTCGTCGAGGGAGGCGCATAGGGCACGGCAGCGGGCGGCACGGTGACTGTGACATACTCGACGCGCCAGCGGCCGCACGTACCCGGGGTCGCCCCGGCGACCTGGGCGGGCGAGAGGAGGACAGTCGTGTTGGTACAGCGCGAGATGCGCTCGAGCACCTGCGGCTTGACTCCGACCGCGAGCGCGATGCCACGCTTGAGTAGCTTCTCTTTGGCAGTGAAGCAGACGGACCCCCCGACGAGGAGTAAATCGACGCGCAGCTTGGCCATCTCGTGCACCACCATCTCCATGTGCTCATCCTCCTGGCGCATGTTGGCCTCGAGGCTCGTCACGCCCGGTCCTAAATCATGCTCGAGCGACGGCTTGAGCAGCAGGATGCGCGGCCAGGCGAGCTCGGTGCGCATGCACTTGTGCGCGAGCTTGAGCCGACACACGAGCCCGTCGACGTAGTGCGAGTGCGCTCGCGAGCCGCCCGGCAGCGTCTTGATCTTGAGGATGGCGTTGATGGACGAGTTGAGCGCCTGGTTCGGGTCGGAGGCAGGGCCTCACTGGTACTCAAGGGCAATCAATGGTCATCAGGGCCCATCGCACCGGTCGGAGTGAGTCAGCCGCGCGCGTCGCAAGCACCTCCAGGGTCCCCTGCCACTGCGTGGGCAGCTCGGGGCTGAGCGAGAGCTGGCTCCAGATCGCATGGCGCAGCCGCATGTCCCTCCACGCACCGAGGCGGGCGCGGTGCTCGTCCACCACGCTCGGCGCATCGCCCTGTGGGTCGGGTTGTGGAATGATGGCGAGGCGCGCTGTGGTGAGCACTTGCATGCAAGGCAGGTCATCAGTGGCAATCAACGTACCTGTGGGTCGGGTTGCACCACCGGCGGCGGCACCAGTGGCGCCGCGAGGATCACGCCACGTTCCTTCTTGCCGCCGCCCGGCGCGCTCGGCTTTCCATCGGAGGCGTCGGTGTCGCGCTCAGTCGTGCGCTCTGCCGCCGACGGCACAGAAGGCGAGCGCCTGTGCTTCGGGAACTTGGAGGTAGGGTCGCCGGCGAGGTCGCCTAGCTGGGATTGGTCCGCAACCCCTTCGAGATGATCGAGATCCGCATCAGAGCCCAAATTAGAGACGCCTGCCAAATTAGGGACGCTTGCGCGGACCATCGCGCCGATGCCGCCGCCGCCCTCGCCGCCGCCGCCGCCGCCCTCGCTCCCGCCGCGTGCGCCGGCGTCGGCGGCGTCCCTGTCGCCAAGCATCGCCACGAGTGGGGCGCGCGTCTGCGCCGAGTCAGCGGCGGGCAGCGGCTTCGCCTCAGGCCTATCGTCGTGCTCGGAGAGTACGTCCGTCGCGGTGCTCATCGCCCTCGTCGAGTCCACGAGCTCCGCGTCCCTAATTTGGGACACGAGCTCCGCGTCCAATGAAGCCACTTGAGGCGCCGTGCTGGGCTCGCCAAGTTGCGCCGACAGCGTGCCCAGCCGCGGCGCCGTGAGCGACTTGGCCGGGTCGAGCCGAGTCGCGTGGGCGTGGGTCGAGGCGCGTGGCTTGGAGGGCGAAGGGGAGGGCGAGGGGGCCTTCGTAGAGGCGACCCCAGCCCCTTGGGCGACCTCGAAGGTGGCGGCACGCGCGAGCGAGACGGCGGTCGCGAGGTGCGCGAGCGTTGCGTACCCGTTGCGGCGCATCCGATCGGCAAAGAGCGAGCTGTGCACCGCGCGCGTCTCCGTTGGTCCACCGGCCGCCGCGTCGGTCGAGGCGACGCCGGTAGTGTCGGCGTGCAAAGCCCAGCACGCGCTGCACACGCGCACGCGTACGGGCGCCGAGTCGGGCGCGATCGGCTGCCCGTCCTCCTGTAGCAGTGGCGCGAGAGTCGTCATCAGTGGTCATCAGTGGTCATCAGTGGTCATCAGTGGCGCGAGAGTCGTCATCGGGGTTCAGAGGGGTGGCCACAGGGGTATAGGGACGACGCCGCGGGGACTGCCTAACATGGACTGCCAAACATGGGCTGCCTAACATGGGCGGGGACAGGGCAGGCGGGAGGACAGGGCAGGCGGAGGATAGGGCGAGTGGGGAGGGCTGACAGGGGCGCGCGAGAAGGGAGAGGCGAGCGGGGCGGCAACGCGCATGGTGGTGCGCGCGCGCAAGGGTCGGGGGTCGCCGTGGCCACGGAGCTGGACACGGGCGGTGGTGCGGGCAGGTCGGAGGCCCCCGCGGGTGCTTCCGGTGGCAGTGCGCACCGTGCGCGCGCCCGCCGTGGCCACGGTGTTGGCCGTGCACGCTTCGCAAAAGATCAGGGCGCAGATGCGGCAGTGGTGGCGCCGGTTGATGAGAGTGAAGGTCGCCTTGCACAGGTGGCACTGCGGGTAGTTGCGGTCGAGGGCCCACTCTTCCTTGCGCAGGCGCAGCACGGGCGCCACAGGGCTGGCAGTGCGATGGCTCCGATGGCTCGCGCCGCTCCCGTGGCGCAGCACATGCTCGAGCGCGTCCGTCGGCCGGCCGCGCGCCGCGTGGCTCGACAGGTGGCCGGCGGTCGCGGGCGCGCCCGGCTTGGGCGCCGAGTCGCTCGCCTCGTCAGTGCCCTCGGCGCCCGCGTCCGTGTCCACATCGGCGTCGTCGCGTTGGTGCGCCAGCAGCAGCTCGGACACCTCCGGACGGTTGTAATAGTTGCGCGCCTCGATGGCCGCATCGAGCGCATTCTTCTGCTGCGAGTTGGTGAGCGCGGGGTCGGCCTTGGCGTTCAGGAGCATGCGCACCGCGTCGACTTGGCCCACGCGGCACGCACACAGCAGCGCGCTGTCGCCATTGTCGTCAATCGTGTCGACCTCAGCGCCGGCGGCCAGCAGCAGCGCCACGATGGCGGCGGAACCCAACTCCGCCGCGATGGTGAGCGGCGTGGCGCCGAATTCGCCGCGGTGGTTGGGGCTGGCGCCCTCGAGCAGGAGCTGCTCGACACCCTCCTTGCTGCCCACGGTGCACGCTTGAAGGAGGGCCGCATCGGAGCCGTTGCCCACGCGCCCGCCGCCGCCGCGCAAGACTGGCTTGTCGGGGAGACCCGAGTCGGGCGAGCGTCCGAAGAGGCCCTCGACGCGCGTCCACCAGCTCGACGGCGACTCCGCCATCTTTTGTACGCGCGGACTTCGTGAAAGCGCCTATGAATAGCTTTCAGGACAACCCCTCTCCGTTCTTGAAGGGTGCGCCGAAGTCTTGAAGAATGCGCGCGGCGCGCAGCGCTCTTCAGCGCACTCTTCAAAAGGGAATCTGCATAGGGAATCATCCAGTCCAAGATGCAACTCCCTCGACTCTCCCTCGTGGATCGATTGGGCAGTCCGTGCCCTCCGTCTCGACTGATCACTGACAGCGAACTTCCAAGAGTTCATCAACACCATGCGGTGCCTATCAGTGATGTGTACCGTGCTCCTGCACTCCGCGCTCGGCTTTGAGGTCTCCCTCCACATGCCCACCGATCAGTCCACGCTGCGGCCGCCGCGAGCTGATCACAAAGCCGCAGCTCGCACGACGCACATGCAGGGCGTGAGCACCCCTGTCCTCCGCCAGGCCCTGAGCGCGCCGCGGCCGCTCATCAAGCGCAACCCATGGGGGTTTACTTACGCGAACGTGAGACCGCTCAGGGAGAATTCAATCGAGTCCTTGATCTTTCTCGGTACGAATGTCGCCTTCTTTGTCGCCGGCGCGTGCATAGAGTCGGCTGGCAATCCAGCGCTCGGCCTCCTGGCGGAGCTCGCAGGCACCGCCTCCATTGGATATCACTGGGCGCAGGTCAAGTACGGCGGCACGAACCGACCCGTCGTGCAATCCCTGTTGCTCATCGACTACGCGCTGGCTCTGCCCACCTTCTTCTTTGGCATCCTGTACGCAATGCAGCTCGGCAGCGCCTTGCCATTGAGCGCGGTGATCAAGGCGATCGCCGCGTGCGCCTTCTTTGGCGGCGCCATCTGCGTCAAGGGGCCGAGGGCATACATGGTGCTGCACGGAATGTGGCATATCCTGGGCGCCCTCGCTGGGCGGGACCTTGCGCTGGCCATGGCCACGATGGCGCAGTAGAGCTCCCGGCGCAGCTCAGACATTTGTCTATAGTGTTTTTCACCTATCGAATCCTAAAGGTCTTCTGAGGTTCCGATAGTACGAGGCCATGCAACTTCACATGTTGAACAGTTACTGTCCAGTTAACCGTAAAAGAGGTGCGACGTCGGCCGCCGTAACCCTAAGAAGCGAAATCTTTCCGTACTACGGGCTGTGCCGCACACTCTCGACGACACCCTTCAATGCCTCGCTTCTCGTCTTGTACCGTGTTCGTAAGGTGTCGGGCGCTCCTGTGACCTCAGCTCAGCTTGGTGGCCACCCGCGGCGAGCACAGGTGCGCGCACCCCTTGACGGCCCAGATGGGCACCGTCGCGGCCATGGTGATGAGGGCGACGCGCCAGGCGAAGCCGACACTCATGATGAAGTTGATGTCGAGATCACCCTCGACGAGTGTGGGCGAGGAGAGAGCGATGATGGCGCCCACGTACACGATGAGTGTGAGTACCTGCGCGAGAAGCATGAGCGGATGCCATCGCTTCACCTCGACGACGACCATCAGGTTCTCAGTGAGGATGAGCGCGGTGAAGGTGATGCCCACGACGTGCACGAAGCGCTGCTCGAAGAGGACGACGCCGCCGAGCATGATGACGCCACCCTGGTAGAGCGCCTTCCACGCCCAGAGCAGAAACGTCTTGAGCGAGAGGTAGCGCCGCTTCTGAAGCTCGTGGTAGAGCTCGGGGAATTTCATCGCGTTCGTCTCGGAGACGTCCTCGTCGAGCACCAGGGAGAAGACGGGGCCGGTGGTGAAGATGGTCGCGTACCCAAGCACGAGCACGCCCGAGTACAGGGGGATAGGGCGGAAGTAGAAGAGGGCCGAGAAGACGAGCTGGATGAACGAGATGATCAGGCCGCGATGAATGACGAACTGGGAGAGCGTGGCTGAGCGCAGGTAGCAGTTGCGCCCGTGCCAGAGCACCAGGCGCGCCACATGACTGAACTGCGTGATCGAAAAGTCAGCGGCGAGGGCCGCCTGCTTGCCTTCGCGTCCCTCGACCCCAATGCCCACGTGTGCCGCACGGATCATGCCAACGTCGTTGCCGCCGTCGCCGATGGCCGCGATGATCTTGGACGTGTGAGTGCGCAGCAGCCGGACGGTGGCCGCCTTCTGGGTGGGCGAGCAGCGGTAGATGACGACCGTGGGCGCGGCGCACGCGACCTCAATGAAGAGCTCCGTGTGGAATTCGACACACACGTCGAGCGAAGGCCCATCGAGCATCAGGCACGGCGCGTTGATCGAACCCTGTGGGTACCCATGCAGCAGCTGACGCGCCTCAGCCGCCGAGCGCGCACTCACCGTGTACACGTGCTGATGGCGCGCGACGAGGGACGCGTTCTGCGCCACGATGAGCGCCGTCTCGAGCTTATCGCCCGTAAGCATCCACGTGCGCACGTTCGCATTCCGCAGCTTCTCGAGCGTGGTACGCACGTGCGCCTGCAGACGGTCCTCGACTCCGGTCACGCAGACGCACGTCATGTCCTCTTCGAGCACTGCGAAGGCCGCGCGCACCGCCGCGTGGCGCGCCGTCTTGGCGAGGCGTGCCTTGGCGAGATCCGCCGCAAAGGCGGCATACTGTGCCTCGCTCAGCGGGCGGCATGCAACCACAAGTGTGCGCAGCCCCTCGCGTGCGAGGTTACCTGCAATCACACGCCGCGACGGATCAGTCGCATTCAGAGGCACTCCGAGGTGCCCCTTGGTACGAGGCTACCCGTCTCCTGATGGAGCCAGTCGGCCAGATGCGCACTCAGAAGCACTCGTATGCACTCGGATGCACTCGGATGCACTCAGCTGCACACTCAGAAGCACTCGGATGCACTCGGATGTTACCGGTCTCCTCCTCCAGCCAGTCGGCGCCGACGACGCGCTCCGACATGACGGCGTCCGCCCCCTTGACATAGAAGAGGAGATCTCCCGAGGGCACGTGCCGGAGCAAGATGCCCATCCGCTTCGACTCGGAGGTGAACGGCATCTCGTGGAGCACCTGATGAGGGAGGCAATCAGTGGTCATCAGTGGACATCAGTGGTCATCAGAGGTCATGAGAGCTTCTCGTGGAGCACCTCGTACACGCGCAGTTGGCCCGACGGCTCCTGCAGCGTCACCAGCGACGACGTGCGCCCTACGAGCACAAGGCCGCAACGCGCCGCAAAGCGCACGAGCGCAAGCTCATCGGGCGACGCCCCTTGAAAGTCGCCCGGCAAGACGCCCGCGCCGCCGCCCCGTTCGGCGTCGTGCTCGCCCTCGTCACGCGATCCCCAGCGCTTTCGCGGCGGCTCCGCGCTGCCCTCGCGTGCCCAGCCGGTACTGCCCTCGTCGAAGGTGTCGCCCACCGGAGAGACGTTGTGACAGAGCGCAATCGCGAGGAGGGCTTGCACGAAAGCAATCCTCTCGCCCTCGCCGTCGCCCTCGCCGCCGCCCTCGGCGCTGCTGCCGCCCTCCTCGCCACTGCCTCCCTCGTCTCTGCCTCCCTCGTCTCTGCCTCCCTCGTCTCTGCCTCCCTCGTCGGCGCCGCCCGCCCGCCGCAATCCCCGCCACGCGCCACGCGCCCGCTGTGATGGGATGGCGCCGTGGTGGGCGCCGCTGCCCGGGGTGCGGCTCGTCCTGCTCTCGATGCGAGGCACACTCGCCTCGCGCGTGGCACTGTGCGCGGCACTTGGACGTGCGAACAAGGTCATCGACGAGCTGCCGTCGCCGTCCGTCGCGTCTTCGGCCGAGAGCAGCGGAGTCGTCAGCGAACTGTCGGGCGGCGCCGCCGAGCGGCGGGACGGCGCCGCTGGCGGCTGTACCAACAAGCTCCCGACTCGCCCCCCCGCCGTGAGCCTGCTTGTCAGCGAGCTCTGCCGAAGCGGTGCGCCGCACGCCGAGCGCGGCACTCCGAGGGGGTCCGAGGCACTCCGCGGCACTCCGAGGGCCTCGGGCACGGGCGGAGCGAGGGAGGCGAGAGGCTGTTCACGGAGCACTTGTGCGAGGTTGGCGCGCAGCTCCGGCACCATCGCCTCGTCCAGACACGCAGCGCCCAGATGCAGCTTTCGGAAGGTCATCTCGTTTCGCGTGAGGGTGCCGGTCTTGTCCGTGAGCAGGTACTCGATGCCGCCAAGCTCCTCAGGCAGCGTCGACGAGAGCACCTGCATGCCATGAGGGAGGCCATCAGTGGCCATCAGTGGCCATCAGCGGCCGTCAAGGGCTGTCCAGTCGCACCTGCATGCAATGAGGGAGGCCATCAGCGGCGACGCACCTGCAGCCCCGGCAGCCGCTCGTCCGAGGTCATCTGGAGCTTGTACACGAGCTTCGCCATGTCCAGAGCCACTCGCAACGAGATCGGGATGATTTGCGAGAAGAGGAGCATGAAGCACACATAGTCGAGGAGCGCCTGCACCAGGCGCGAGAGGCTCTCCGAGAGCCGATCCGAGAGCTTGCGTGCGGAGTTCTCCCAGCCGCCGTCCCACCATCCCTCCGAGCTCTGCCCATCCCGCCACGCCGCTGCCGAGGCCTGCCCAAACGGGACCAAACATGCCCAAACGGGACCTCAATTAGAGGCCAAACGGAGGCAATCAGGGGTCATCAGAGGTCATCAGTGGTCATCACCTGCCCAAACGGGACCGCGACCATGAGCAGGGCCGACAGGTTGACCAGCACGAAAAGGAGCTTGGTCATGAAGTTCACCTGCAGGTCGAGAGTCGCCATCTTGCTCGGCGGCGCGCCTGCCACGTTCATCGACGAGCGGGTCTCGCGTCCGGTGTGGACGACCACGCCATGACACGCGCACGAGGCGAGGACCGTGTTGGCCCAGAGGGTGTTCTCGAGCGCGAGGGGCTCCTGCACGCACCCGCCCTCGAGCGCGTCGTCGTATAGGGTGAGGTCGCCCACGAACTCGTAGATGTCCTTGGTGGGCGGCGCCGCATGCAGAGTGACCACCGCCGCCGAGAGCGCCGCCTCCGATGCCAGTCGCTGGGTGGACGCCACGGCCACGCGCAGCTTCCAATCGGTCTCACCGTCGAGCTGGTCGGTGCGCACAAAGACGACCCCACTCTCGCTCGAGGTGCGCAGCAGCACGAGGTCGGCCGGGATGCGCTGGTTAGTGCTCACGCGTACCACATCGCCCACACGCAAGTCCTTGGCCGGCACGGCCATTGAGCCGCCGCCTGGTTGCAGTCGCTCGTACGCCTCATTGTTGATCAGCGTGTCGGTGCGCCAGCGCTGCACGTCGTCGTAGCCCTCCTTGGCCATGGTGACTGCGAGCACGAAGACGAGCGGCGCGATGTACGTGAAGCGGAGCCCAATTTCGAAGACCGGCACGAACTGCGAGAGCGCCACCAGCAGAAAGTACAAGTTGAAAAAGTAGCGGAACTGTTCGAGGAGCACCTTCGGCACGAACGAGAGCAGACCGTACTTGGTGTTCTCGACGCGGTTGTGCGGGTACCAGCCGTGCGTCGGCGGGCTTGCGTTGAGAAAGATGGTGCGCCACTCGGGCGCGCGCTGGCCGCAGCAGCCACACAGCGCGCGCCAGCACGCACGCCAGCACGAGGGAGGCGGCGGCCGCCGAGGCGGCGGCACGACCGGCTCCTCGTAGGCAATATACGGCGTGGAGCCCTCGCCGATGAGACTGTAGTCGGGCGCACTCATTTCTGACGGACGAGTCGGCCTCGCTCCCTACACACGAGCGCGCTCGCGAGCAGTGCTCGAGCGATTGGCGATTGCAGGAAACGCCGTCACCTCTGGCGCTGGTAGACTTGACTTGACTTGACTTGCCTTGGCGCTGGTAGACTTGACTTGACTTGACTTGCCTTGGCGCTGGCGCTAAACCACCCAAGACAGCGGCCGGAAAACGGGGGACGCGGCTCTGCCATCATCGAGG
>ENA-UOUZ01000624-UOUZ01000624.1-mixed-culture-metagenome-genome-assembly--contig:-NODE-624-length-24833-cov-133.110098_pt1 | contig 24833 bp, 25 predicted proteins | sample MGYA00238154_ERZ761575 | MGnify/ENA primary metagenome ERZ761575 (study PRJEB28896, sample SAMN07631632) | mixed culture metagenome | isolation source: Freshwater growth medium | place: USA...
GATACCCGTCACAGATATCCCCACAGCCCGACCGGTGCGGCAGCACTATCGATACAGTACCCCGTTCGCTTCCGTACCTGAATCCTGATTTCGGGGCGCTCGTCGCGGTCTCCAGGACGCTGAACCCATGGACGTCGGCGGGTGGGCCGCAAAGGCACTCGATTCGCTCGACTTTCGTCACAAGATGCTGATGCTTCACCACCGTCAACGCGTTTGTACCTAGCCTGGAAGACGAGGTCTATGGAGCAGGACGAGGATGAAGAGGAGGACGAGGAGGATGAGGAGAGGAATGGCGAGCCCGCAGCTGAGGAGCCGACGCCAAATGAGAAGCATGAAGAGCCGGCAGCTAAAGAGTTGGCGCGACCCGCCATCGTTTACGGATGGCGCCAGATGGCTACAGACTCGTGCCTTGCCCTCCTCCTGGGCTCGCTCGTCACGGCGTTGTCCCTCTTGGCCATCTATGCCATTCCGGAGCAGCACGCGAGCAATTCTACACTGCCCGCACTGCCGCCGGCATCCCCGTCATATTCATGGTCGCCGCCGCCGCCGCCGCCGCCGCCGCCGTCGCCGCCGCCGCTGCCGCAGGCTCCACTGCCGCAGGCTCCAGTGATGCTGCTGCCGCTGCCGCCAGAGGCTCTACCGCCGCCTCCAGCGGTTCCAGCGCCGCTGCCACCGCACCTACCACCCCTGGGCCCGCTCGCTCAGGCCTCCGCGGAAGCTCATAATGAGCCACTCATGCCCTTCCCACCTCCAGCGCCCCTGAGTCTGGTGGGGAAAGACGCGGCGGTGAGCGACGCGCACGCGCTGTGGTGTCGGTTCGGCGGCTCGCCAGAGGCGGCGGCGCACGAGCTTGCGCACAATCGGCTCACTGCGGACGAGAAGGGCCAGCTCCTGCGCGGCTACGGCTGGGATGGCTACACGCAGCGCTACGGCCACTACACCGGCAACATCCGCGGCATAGCCTGGCTCGGTCTCCCTTCGATTCGGCTGCAGGATGCGGGCGCCGGCTTCCGCACGATGCACTCGCGCATCACCGGCACAGTCACGAGCTTTCCGAGCGCCCTCGCGGCCGCGGCGACCTGGGACCGCGCCCTCGTCTCCCGGTACGCGCGCGCAATCGGAGAGGAGTTCAAGGCCAAGGGCGCGAATGTCATCCTCGGCCCGGGGGTCAACGTCGCACGCGTCGCGATGAACGGGCGGAACGCAGAGTACCTGAGCGGCGAGGACCCTTATTTGGGCGCCGCACTCACGGCCGAGTATGTGCGGGGCGTCCAGGGTGCGGGCGTCGCCGCATGCGTCAAGCACTTCGTGCTCAATAGCCAAGAGACGAATCGCAACTCCGAGAGCTCGAATGCAGGAGATCGCGCCCTGTGGGAGGTGTACTATCCACCGTTTGAGGCGGCCGTGAAGGCGGGCGCCGCCGCGGTCATGTGCAGCTACAACAAGGTCAATGGCTCGTGGGCCTGCGGCGGCTCGCCACGCCTCTTCAACGACCACCTGCGGACTAAGATGGGCTTTAAGCCTTGCGGCCGGTCATTCACGCCCACCGCCCCATCTGCCGCCGATTTCAGCGAGCGCAGCGGGCGCAGAGACGCCCGCCACGACGCCCGCCCTCGAACTCCGGATCAACATGACCAACAGCGGCGCTGTCCCTGCCGCCGAGGTGGCGCAGCTCTACCTCGCCTTCCCGCCGGGCTACGCTGAGCCGGCGCTGCTGCTGCGCGGCTTCGCCAAGACGGCGCCGCTCGCGCCCGGCCAGGCGCAGGAGCTGCTCTTCGAGCTCTCCGACCGCGACCTCGCCGTGTGGGACGTCACCTCAGAGGAGTGGCGGCGTGCGACGGGCCGGTTCACCGCCACGATTGGGCGCTCATCTCGCGACGAGCACAGCCTGAGCTGCGTCTTTGACGCGTGAGCGCGTCCGCGCAGCGATCATATGCGCCAGTCCACGAGAGCTGCGTCTCAGTGCGGCCCTTTTCCGAGTTCGACGGTACTTCGTACTAGCAAGGGCACCACACTGAAAATTGGCGTGTGACGAGGCGGCGGGGTGTTGGAATTTTCCGCCGCGACCGGTGGGGCGCAAATATTGCCAATTCCTCAAAAGACAAAACGAAGCGCCGAAATAACTGATACTTATCCGGTAAAAAGTCACCGAGGAGCCGGGACACACACTACTTATCCGGTACTGTACTGAGACAAGATACAGTAACGAGGCCGCGAGAGGCTCGACAGCCGTTCGACACTCTCATGGCGCACCAGAGCGTGGAAATAGCTGCCGAATCCAGCCGACGACCACATGCTGCGCAGGTTAAATACCGGAAGCAGCCCAGCGAGCGCTTGGCTCGCGCAATGGGCGCTTGCTTCCCCACCCACCCACACCTACACATGTGCTTGCCCGCGCGTGCAGGCCTCCCGACCGCCCCCCCCTTAGCCTTACCGGGCTGTCGCCCCCCCGGCACTAGGCACACTCAATAGGCGGCTCACGCCTCGTGCGCATGCGAATAGGCGCACCACGGGCGCATCTGCTCCGGCAGGCTCGCCTCGAGCATCGCCTCGAGCGTCATTGGCGACCCGTATACGTGGCCCCGACTGTGGGCTGCTCGGCTCTGTAGATCCGTCGCGTGGCAAGCTGCAACCGGGCGGCCGGACTAGGGGAGCTGGGTCGCGACTCGTACGCGAGTCGCGAGCATCTCGAGCATCAGCCCAACACTGTCTTTCGGGTCGTCCCAGTCGCTGATCTGGAACGCGCGCGCTGCATGCGACCACAGCAAGTTCTGCATGTTCGCAACCGTTGCAGGCGAGATTTCAGTCAGTCCCTTGATGTGGATGCGGCCCGCGAGGAAAGCATCCCGGGATAGTAGCACGCGAGAGTCATTATGCCAAGGTCCCCACAGTAGCCCACCGGTGAGGTCGGTTACGTTGTTGAAGTACACTGGGATGCAGCCTACGGCGACAGAATCGGCAATCGAACGGCGATAGGGCGTATCACCGGCAGGCTCGAGGCAAAAGATGCTGTCCAGCTTTACTTTGGCAACGAGGTTGAGGGACTTTGTCAAGCCGCCAAAGCCGATGTGAATCCAGGTGCAGAGCGAGCGGAGTGCTACACATTGCTGCGCAATTCGTCTGCGCACCTCGACGTCGCCATGTGTGATGGATCCCACGAGCGACATCAGGCGAGGACGTTTGCGGGAGACATTGAAGGGCGGGTCTTTGCCCCAGTGCACATTGCTCGGCTGGGGTAACGAGTAAAGGTTTGGAAAGGCTTCGATGTCCATCAAATCAGCGGCTGATTGTTTGTCTACCATATACTTGAGGTGCGACGCCATGGAGGCTGGCGCCACAGCGCTAAAGGAGAGGCGAATCATCCGTGAAAAGAGCCCCCTCGGGTGCGACCACCAGCCAATGCACGGCGCCAAAGCAAAATGTTCAAGCGGGCAAATCAAAACATGTTTAGCGGCAGTGGACTCGTCCAGATGTATGAGATGGCGCTCGAGCTCTTCGGCAGAACAATCGCTGCATGATCGTTTGATTTCGGCAAGGTTACCCAACCTTAAGCCACCCAACGTCAGCGCCGGTACAAAGAAGAGGTCAGCTGCATGTGCGCAAAGCGTTCGACACGATGAGTGTTGAACTCGGAAATGCCACAATGCAGACAGTGCGCGATTGCCGGTGTGACGCCAGTGGCTGGCTTCACGCGAATCTCTTGGTCCAAACGCCTCTGAAAATGCTCTGGGGCTCGTGGCATTCCAGTTTGAACACGGCGGAGGCAACTGATAGATGTAGGTGAGAGTGCGACACCCTTTGGGTCGGCAATGGTCATGCTCTAGAGATGTCTCTGCCGAAGTGCTCGTGCTAATCAGCAGGATAATCGCCAAAACATAATTGCGCTCTCGGTAGCGATCCCTGCCGTCGAGATACATTTTGGCTGCTTTGGCTACAACCGCGGCCGTACCAGCAGCTCAGAGTGCTCTGGACTTGCTCTGTACTTGCTCTGGACTTTGCTCGGTGACCAGCAGGCTGTGAGGCAGTGCCCTCGATCCAGGGCCGAGACCGGCTTCACCTGACAACGTCTCCGATCGTCACCCACAGAGCTCGGAAGTCGGTTTGGAAATTCACTTCTAATCCACTTCCGAACGGCATGTGCATGCACGCTGATGCACGTCGAACAAATGAGACGCGCTCTCTTCGTTAGTCATGAAACGTTGGGTCCGGGCAATTGAAATTGACTTGACTTGACTTGAAATTGCTTGTGGCGTGAACGGCTCTTGAGAAAAAGTCAGCTCCCGAAATCGAAACCGCTTTGCTCACGAAATCTCTGTCCGTTAAATTGTAGAGGTTTGTCGAAGTGGTTAGAGGTTGAGACATGTGCATCCCTGATCTCAGTCGCAAGCCGCATCCTGAAGTCACTTACACACAAAATGCACTGTATGGCAGTTCTTGGCACGTCAGTCCGCGGCAGAATTCTGCGCAACTGCGCCCACTTTTCGTAATTGTTCGAGGCCAAGCATAGCACCGCAATTGCCCAATTCAGGTGTGTTCGCCAGTTCGCGAGGTTGGGTAGCTTGTTCAGTTATACATCTCTCTCTACATGCAACATGGGTCACGCTTCCGAGTTCCAAAGGGCCGAGTTCCGTGGATCTGCGGACGTAACTTTACGTTCCGACTGTTCTTTTGCATCATCGCATCGACCCCTTCCCAGTGCTTGCTTGGGCAATCGTGGCGTTGGTGGGTTGGTGCACTTTTGACCGAATCAACCATCACATTACATCACATCTGTGCCCGATTTTGTGAGAGGTTTTGTGAAAGCGCTGCTTTTCCATTGTTGGCGACCTGCACCCATTCGGGAAGGTAGTATTCGGAACCGTTAAACTGTTTGCTCATGTGATGGCTTGGTCGATAGATGTCCCTCGGAACAATGACGCGTCCCGCAGGAAGATGAGATAGGTACGCCGCCCACCATCCAAAGCTGCTCGCGCCGATGACCAAGGCGTCACAGCCCCGCAGGACCGCCAGGTCAACGTACGGATCGGTTGAGCCAGAAAAGAAAACTGGCTTACTACCTCCCGCCCTCGCGAGGTGCAGCTTGGCCTCGGCGATGTCCCTTGTAGTGTTGGCGTTTTGACTGCCTCCAGCGGTGACGATGAATGCAATGTTACGGTGACGAGATACCGTGGTTTGCAGGACCTGGGCCATATGCCGCATTCCTTTGGAATAGTACTCCCAAGCCACCGGCTCGTAAACGCTTCGGTACTCCCCTTTGAGCTTATCGCCCAGTCGGACCTGCACTCCAATGAGCAGCCGACGAGCACTCTCGGCGCCTGTTCCTCGAGCCTTGTCGAGGATGGATCTCGCAGCATTCCATGTTGAAGGCGCATGCGCAGCGAGTGACGGACGGATGACCTGTTCAGCGATGGCCTCAAAATATTTGTAGCTCTGGAAGTATCCGACGAGCTCGACGAGACCGACTTCACAGTGCATTGGGGGAGAGGCCACCCACGTCTCGAGGCGGAGCAGGTCTGCCTCACCATACGAATTCGACTTGCTCTCCTGCATTGTGAAAGTGCAAGCTGTGCAGTTGCGCAGCAAATTGGGTATCTCATTCGCATGCGTGGTCCCAAAGACTCCGAACGGCCCAGACTTCTTGCAGGAAAAGTTTGACCGTTTCTCCGAGTCCTCCTCGTACAAGGAAAAGTTTGACCGTTTCTGCGAGTGCTCCTCGTACAAGGTTACCGTCTTTACAAGGTTGGGGAATTGCTTGAATAATGCAACGCCCGGCAGATCGATAGTTGAAGGCACGTTCAGGGCCACCGGAGAGGTCGGTACGGAGGCTTGCAGCCGTGCTGCGACTCCCAGCAGCCCAGCCCATTCGAACAACAGGTTGCCCACGCGCCCGGACCACTTAGGTGTCACGAGCACTTGCCGCAGCGGCATACATGTACGTTAACGACGACGAGTGTTCGGAAATTTTTGCAACTGCATGCATTCCTTTTGTGGCTCGTTTTTACGGCAACGTTTGCGTAGGATATGTTTGACGACTGATTAAGTAAGTGCAGTGTAACTCTTTTTCATGGGTTGCACAGAAAGGGAAATTGGCCCTGCTATTTCAGAGATCTGGAAATTAGCGAGTGCAATTAGCCACGCTAAAAGGATTCCCTCGCACACCTCATGTCACCTCGTGTGATGGCACTGCGGCGCCTCTACGCGCGCTGCCATCTATCGCCGTGCTGCTGTCAGGCCACTTCCGTGACACGCTCGAGAGCGCAGGGACGACGGCACCATTGCAACGCTTCCTGGCACAGTGCGATCGTTCCAGCTCGCACTATGCTCTTTTTGTGCACACGTGGAATAGAACGGAGCCCGTCACTACGACTTACTACAAGGCGGCTCGACGAGCCGCTGCTTCGGTGGATGTGACGCGCCTCGTGCAGCTACTGCAGCCGGCGGGACTCAGGATTGAGCACCAGACCATCGCATCATCGGCGATGCACGAGAAGTGGGCCCTCTCTGGTATGACCGTGGCGGGCATCAAGGCTGCCATCTACTCGATGAGGGTTGCAGCACGCATGGCAGACGAGCATGTGGCCCGTCACGGCTTCGCGCCATTCGACGTGTACGTCCGTGTGAGGCCAGATATGTACCGGCTGCGGCAGGGTGGCTCGCTGCCGCGCTGCGTTGTGAGCTGCTGCTTCAACGCTACGGTCGACGGCGCCCTGTACACGGCGGAAGCGACCCCAGGCGGGGTTAGGGAGCGAGGCGATGTAGGCGGTGGTGACAATTTCGTTTGGGCGCGACCACACATATGGAGCCAAGTGCTGTACCACTGGGACACGCGCTTTGCGGCGATCAGCGAGGCGACCTGGCAGTGGAACAAGCACAACCCCGAGGCGATGGTTGCGCAAGCGGCACAGGAGCTCGGATTCCGCAGCCTCGGCTGTGGCGGGCTTGCGCCAGGTATGCGAGGCGAATGCGCAGCCGCATGCGACGAGACGACAAGACGAGACGAGACGAGACAAAATGTACAGGTTCACCACAAAGATGCACGCGAGCCACGAGCACCCGGGGCGCCCTGGAGAAGGAGCGATCGCGGTGAGCATAGGGGTCGTCGTCTATGCTCAGCTGTTAACACAGGTGCTGTTTCACACACCCGCCGACATCGGGTCGTAGCAGCGATGACCAGACGTTGCAACCTATGTTATCTGGCGCGCTCCTGCACGTCGGGGCACCCGGGGCGGGGCGCCGGACCCGCCGTGTGGCATACAAAATGTATCTGCATGCATGCAGGCTGTTACATTGTGGGAGACTCGAGTTGGATTTTTTCGGCACCGACTGTACAGGTTCTCCACACAAAGAATGCACGCGAGCCACCCGGGGCGCCCTGGAGAAGGAGCTCTCCTCCTCCGGGCGGCGCTCCTGGCCCTGCTGGCCGCCGCGTGCGCACAGCCAGCGCCATCAGCGCGCGGCGTGACTGTTGTGTCCGGCTACTGGAAAATCAGCAGCAAACACAGCAATGGAGACTACGCAGCGTGGTTCAGCAACACAATGCGCGTGGACGCGCCGTACGTCTTCTACTACGGCGCCGGCCCCAACACCGTCGGCGCGCAGGCTGACGCGGCGGCGGAGGGCGTGCGTTCCGCGGTTGCGGCGTCGCGTGGCTCGAGGCGCACGCGCTTTGTGCGGCGCGACATGTCCGCCTTCCGGTCGTTCGGCACGTATGACGCTGGCTGGACGCACAGGCTGCACGTGCCCACCATGGCACTGGCGCTGGTGTGGCTCGAGAAGGTGGCGCTGCTGGCGGATGCGGCGGCGCATGACGACTCCGGCGCCGATTGGTTTGCCTGGGTGGACGCCGGCATCGCCGCCTACCGGACAGGGCCACCGCCGGCCGGCGCCTGGCCGGACGCGACTCACCTGGCGACGCTCCCGACGGACAAGCTTATCTACAGCGGCACGGGCGAGCAGGACCACGACTTTGCAGGCACTGCTTTCCTTATGCCTCGGTCGCTCATCTCGCGGATTGACGCGGCATTTGAGGTTCAGCGCGGCATCTGTGCGGCGCGCGTGGCTGACTGGCGCTGCGGCAGCGACCAGATCATCTTCACTGAGATGCGGTCACGGTTGCCTTCGCTTTTCTACAAAATCGCAGATGGATACGGCGCCGTGGTGCAAGAGCTGTACAATAAGCCGCCTGCTGCGGTTGCCGCCGACGCGGCGTACTGGGGCGCCGCGTGTGGCACGCGCGTCTTCAAGCCGCTGGCGGTGGCGACGCTGGTCAGCACCCCCGCGTATGTCGACTCCGCCAACGTGCTGTGGTTCTCGCTGCGCAAGACACTCCACCCGGAGCTGCAGCGAACTGTGGACTTTGTTGCGCTACTGATTGGTGACCACGGCGACGCGGAGGTTGCGCGCACGCGCGACGCGCTCATAGGCTGGCAGCCATGCGTGGTGCCGCTAATTCCACCGCCTGAAAAACGCGCGATTCGGGAGCAGCGATTTCGGGAGCAGTTCACCAAACTTGCGTTGTGGAACGCGACTATGTACAAGCGCATACTCTACCTGGACGCGGACACGCTGGTTGTTCGCGACCCGGCGCCGGCGCTCACGGGCATGACGGCGCCCTTCGCCGCTGCGCGCGACTGGGAGAGCGGCGCCCAACGGGCGCACTTTAACATGGGTGTCGCATCACTGTTGCCCAACGCCACCGAGTTTGCGCGCTTGGACGCGGCTCGCCGCACGCGGCGCGACTACCGCATGGACATGGCAGAGCTTTTGAACGCTGAGTACAACGGCACCTTCCAGGAGCTGCCATTCGAGTATAACGCCAACCTGGCGGCTGCGGCGCAGAAACCCGCCTTTTGGGCAGCGGCCAATGCGAGCATGCGTATCATCCACTTCACCTGGATCAAGCCCTTCGACGCCGACGCGGCGCGCCACCGTGACTTTCCCGCATGCAAGGGTGCGCTGGACCAGTGGCACACCGCGCGCGCACAGATGATGGACCAGATGGCCTTGCCCGAGGCGGCCGCCACTGTTGGGTAAGAGAGCGAGGTTATTCAACGAACCTATCAAGGATCGCAGCCGCCTGGGGAGAGCTGTCCAGGCTCTAGCAGAGGCGCTCTGCAAAGCATGAGATCATCAAGAGCGGGGTGAGATGCCCTCCTTCTGCGTATGATTCCCAGACGCAGCGGTGATTCGGTTTTATTGGGAGAGACTCTGGCAGTGTGATGACGGGCATGCATCAGTGGGGCATGCGGCGACGTGCCTTTGCCTACCGTTTCCGAAAGAGCACGGTGGGAGACAGAGATGGTGGAGATGGAGGACCTCGGTTCGGCAGGCCAGAGCTCGAAAGGGAAGGGGTCGTGATCAGCAGGCCCGGGCTCGGGAGGGTCTAATGGGAAAACGGCCACGCTGCAACCCACCACAGCCAAGACAAACGAGCTCTTGGAGGCATCGGGAAGAGCAGGCGGAGCTCGCCACGCAGCAGCTCACTCGACGCCTCACTCGTGAACTAATGGAAGCCCCAAGGGGGCACGCAAGCCAGAGCAGGAAGGGTGTGCGCGCAGAGAACGTGGGAGGACGCACCCCGTGGTGCAGTACCGGTTCGACAGCACACCTACCCAGGGGAAGGACCGGTGCATACGGAAGAGGGAGCAGAAGCGATTCGGAACCGCAACGCGACGATAACTTGATACTGTACTTGTATGTTGTAAATTTCTCAGTCGTTGTCGCGTCTCGTCTCCGCGCCGCTGGCGCTGCGCGGGCGCGCATGTACACGAAACTCAACTCACAACCGGTCGATCTGTCGTGCGGTGTGGAGTACAAGAAGATGTTTGTCAATCAACGTACGTCACGATGCAGTTCTCGCACGCCGACACTTCCCAAGATATCGTGCGCATCCTACGATATTGCTAACCGGACTACGAAATCGCGGAATCCCACGATATCGCGACCCCCCCGTCAATATCGCACAAACCGACGAGTGGTAATGCAGATGCTATCGCGCATTCGCGCAGTAGTTGAGCGTGAGTGTGTGTGCTGCGAACAATTTGACCCAAAGGGGTAGGGGGAGGTATTCTTTCTGGATTCACTTTCACACACTATCCCCACCACCTGATTTTGAACTCAGTGATTGACCCAAAGGGCGGTAGGGGGAGGTATTCTTTTCGGATTTACAGTGACCGGACTATCCGGCCCCGCACCACCTGTGACCCGTGAGATTTTGGGTTGAACTCAGTGACATGGCTGCGAAACAGCTAACAGGTTTCGCAGTTTGTTATTAGTACCGTACGAGTAACTTAAAGGCCTAGTCGCTAGTCCTCTAGTGGCAGCTTTCAACTGGGAAAGATAATTTTCAATGCAAAGAGCTGAGCGGCACCCACCTTCCCCCCGGTCCGAACAGAACCGCTGGTGGTTCTTCGCTGACGACTCCCAGCCGCGCGCACGGCCGCGGTTCGGGCGGAAGCTGCCCTCTCGTCGACCGCCGGGCGGATGGCGTCACCGGTAATGGGGCCACCATCACCCCCGGACGCGAGGGTGAGTAATCGGGATCGGGATCGTCACCCAACGAGCGCGGCGGCGGAAGCCTCGGAGGCGTCGCGTAGCAAGGCTGCTGCTTCCAGTGACATGACGCCGCATGTGCCCGTGCCTTTGGGGAGCTCGATGTATACGGCGTCTGCAGCGTCGGCATCTCGGCATCATCTACTCTCGCGAGCGCTGCGCAGCCGCTGCCAGGTCGCCCCATGGTCCGGGCGGCGGGGGCACGAGGGTTGCCAATGGCCGCACCGCTGCTTGCCTCGCCCGACACGTCCAAAGGCGTGACGCTGATTGCATCGCTGATTGCATACTGATGGTCTCCCTCATCAGGAGCCGCCACGTCCAACGCATCTTTCTCACCGGTCGTTGGCGTGTGCTGCGGCATCTGGCGAGTCACAGCGCCCGTCGGTTTCGTCACAGCGCCCGTCGGCTTCGTCAGGTGCGAGGAGGCCATGAAGGCGCCGCCGCTCGTGCGGGAGGGCGTCACGCAGGATGAAGGACTCTGGTGTTGCCAAACCAGGTTAGCCACGCAGGACGTTGGGCGTTCAGGTGCGATGACGGCGCTTTGACGATGATGACGACAACATGCGAGCATCGCAAGAAGCGGCACGGCGAGGCTTGCCAATGGCCACAAGGGGCTGGATGTGACCGCTTCAGATGCAGCGCCGAACGCTTCCCAACAGTCGTCCGCTGCATCCCATAAGCTGAGAAGCACGGATGGCGTCGAGTGCAGCTGTGGTGGCAGCGGTGGTGGCGGCGGTGGAGATGGCCTTGGTGGTGGAGGAGGTGCTGGCGACGGTGGTGGTGGCGGGTATGGGTATGGTGGCGGAGGCGGTGCTGGCGAGGGTGGCGGCGGTGGCGGTGGCGAGGGCGACGGTGGTGGAGGCGGGTTTGGGTATGGTGGCGGAGGCGGTGGGGTAGACGGCGACGGCGATTTCGGTGGCGGGGGATTTGGTGGTGGCGGCGGCGGTGGCGAGGGCAGCGGTGGTGGCGGCGGCCATGGCCAAGGCGGTGGAGGGTTTGGCGCTGGGGGCTGGGATGGTGGCAAGGGCGGACGTGGTGGCGGCGGCGATGGCAATGGCGGTATCAGTGGTGGAGGAGATGGCGACGGCGGCCTCGGTGGTGGAGGAGTCGGCGCTGGCGGCTGGGTCGGTGGCGGCGGCATCGGTGGCGGTGGCGCTGGCAACGGTGGTAGCAATGGCGGAGGACTCGGCGATGGCGGTGGCGATGGTGGCAAGAACCTGAATGTGTAGCGCCGTTCGGGGTGAGCGAGTGCCTCGGGAAGCGTGCAACCGGCCTGAGCGGACTCAGGATCGCCGCACACGGCAGGTGGATCGCCGATGCACGCGACTCCAACAAACGGTGGGCGGCACGTGTGCCACCCGAACGGCGGCAAGTCGTGTCTGCACACCTTCCACCTGTGGTCGCCCATGTGCAAGGTACCCATGACTGCGGACCATCAGACAATTGTTCGCAGGGTGGCAGACTGGCACGCCAGCTGTTGTCCATCGCCGCGGCAAGGGGTCGTCCAACTGCCGCGGTGCTGACAAATCGCAGAAGACACGAAACACAATTCGGACGGCCGCGAAGCGCGGACGCCGATGCGTGGAATGCGAATTTTGGGATGCCTATTACGGCGCTTTTTCGCTAGTACTGCGGGGATACGTACACATGCCACCAAGAGAGAGTACATTCTACACAAAAGGAACGACTCAAAAGCAAAATCCCGGGGCCGGGGCCGCCGAGAATTGCAGCGCTGGGCCCCTCAGAACCCCGAGCAGCCAGCACCTTGCTCGTCTGTCGTCTCCAACCATAGTGCGACTTGTAGCCGCGAAGAATGTCTCAGCATCGCGTGCTCAAGCCTGTGAAGCCTTCTTCTTGGCCGCCTTGGTCGCCTTGAGGTATTTGGCGGCCTCGTCCAGCTGCATGGCGACCCTTCTCGCATTCTGCGAAGCCTCCCAACCCTGACCGAGGTTGACGCTGCTCGTGCCGGGCATGGGTGCGCTAGCGGGCGTGCCGGGCGGGCAAACCTCGACTGGCTTGCCGACGGCTTGCTGGAAGCCGAGCTGTGCCACTAGCCGCGCCATCTCGGGGAAGGTGTGTGTACAGGGCACCCAATAGTACGTAAAGTGGATCGCGTCAAACATGAGGGGTGCGTACTGGAGGGTGAGCTTCGTGTAGTCGTAGTAGGGCACGCCATGGCTCATCAGCCAGGCGCGCTCCTTGGCCGCGATCTGGTCCGCGTTGATCTGGGCGCAATCTCCGCGGAAGCGGTTGCTCGCGCGCATCAGGAAGCCCGCACCCACCGTCTGGTACACGATGGTGCTCGAGCGGAGCAGCGCTGGCGAGAAGCGCGCGAACGCATGCTGCGGCAGCTCGTCGCGCCGCTTGTCGCAAAACTCCATCTCGTGCAGCCCGCAGCCATCCACGATCCAGAGTACGGGTTTCGTCACGCCACTCGTCCGCTGCTTGAGGGCATACTTTCCGGTCGGGTCGCTTGGATCTGGGTGGAGGCAGCGCGGCAGCGTGGTCGGCTCGATGGGCATGGCACCCCACGTGGCCTGGTAGGACAGGAAAAACTCGGAGTCGCACACAGACTCGCTCACCGAGAGCGCACCGTCCCATGAGTGTGGGTTTGTCAGCAGCAGTCGCCGCATCTGCTCCGCATGCGTCTTGTTGCGGAAGGGCGAGTGCAGATCGCACACGGCGCCGTTGCACGAAGCGGTGAAGCCCGTCTTGCCAACGCTTTGCGGCACGCATGCCGTGTACCCATTGAGCTTGCGCTGGCCTGCAAACACCGGATCCTTCTTTGCGAACGCCTTGACCTGCGCGGCCGTCAGTATCTGCAGTGCCGCCCACGCCACCTCCCGAATCTGCGAGTCGCCGACGAAGATGACGCCGGCAAAGCGCTCGCGGACCTCGCTCGCGGACACGAGCTGCTCGCCCTCAGTGCCCACGAGTGTCCAGCTGATGTTGGCCGAGCGCACCATTGAGCGTGCGATGCGCACATTTGTGCTGTACACGTGTTTGTCCGCGGCGTAGATTGAGGGTGTCGCGGCGGTGCCGGCCGGCATGTCCGGCAACCCTTCGAAGCGCACACACGCGAGCCGCAGCAGCGAAGCCAGCATGAGAAGAGTCATGGTCGATGGTGCGCCGGGGAGTTGACCGTTTGCGGACTTATGCTCCTAGGAGGTTTCACAACCTTGGACGCGGGCCACAGGGGACGCGTTCATCTTCAGACCCAGCACACGAGCTCAGAGCAACCCCTGAAGCTAGCGCCTAGGTAGCCGACGGCCCGACGCCACCGCGGCCGCGGCGCGCGCCCGGGCCGCCCCCGCCAGCCGCGACGGTGTATTTGACGAGTATTCATCTCGACGCAGCGCGCCGCCGGTTGGACGTAAGAGCACTTTTCACGTGGAGAGCATGCAGTACTTAATGGCTGTGCGCCGCCGGGTGCCGACAACTTTACACAGAGTGACCGACAGGGCTGATGAGGTGCGACAGGTGAAACAGCGCTGCGACGCGCGACGGCGGCGGAAACCGGAGACTGGGCCTGCCTCTGACCTCGCCCTCCGTCGCCAGCTCGCGCTCGCACCGGCTTCCTCGTGGCCGCCGTCTCGCCACCACCAGCGCCCGCGCACTTGCTTACGGCATGAGAGTCTATTGTATCGCAACGCGCATGCGCCGCCCCGTGCTCAGTCGAAGGGACTGTCCTTGCTCTTCCAGAGCAGCATCTTGACGTTACACGCCTCCCAGTAGCACGCGAAGTGCGTCTCGTGTGTGACCGATACCGCAAAGTTGGAGCCGCAGACGCAGTGCCACACGCCGCTGGTCGCCTTGTTGTCAGCGGGCGGGTGTTTGATGTCGAAGGCCGTCTTGATCGCGGTCGCAAGGTCCTTGTGAAGCTTGTGCTTTTTGATCACCGTTTGCGTCACCGTGACAATGTCCGCCACCATCTCCTCGCTCATGTCCGTCTTCAGGATCGTGACCTTGATCGACGTGTCGGGCTGGTCGCCCTTGACCTTTTTCTCTTTCTCTTCGTCCGCCATGGCGAATCCTGCGGGAGGGATGCGAAGGGCGAGGGGTGGCGCGCTGAGATCTGTCTAGCCACACGCGACAGGTGCGGGCGCCGAAGCCGCGCAGGCGGGGCGCGGGACTGCTGCATTGGCATACTGGCAGCGGAGAAAGCAACGACCGCGCCGGTTTCAACAATTCACACTTCTTTCTCAGACTTCACAGTTTCGTAGAAAAAGATAGCCTTTTTCCTTCAAAACGCCGGGCAAGGGCAAGGGTGACCCTGGGTGATCATGCCCAGGGGACGCTTGGCACGCGGCAGGTTAAACGGACATGTAGCTTGTATAGGTGGAACAAGAGGTGCTCAGACCTCAGAGTATTAATAATCTCTTCCGGCGACCGCTCTTTCGGTTACCGGCGCGCGACGGTACACACCACACCGTGTGTTCCGGACTTCGCGTCGCGAGTAGGGACAGTTCTCGAGACACGAGAGCGCGTTCGGTCAGGCGGAACCGAACGTCCATCGTCCAACGAGCCCACTGCCAAAGCCGTGTCTAGATCGTAGCGATGGCGCACGCTAGAACTCTCGGCAGGGCTTGCGACCTCGACGCAACGTTTTACGTGCAAGATGCTCAACCATGCACGGCAAGGTGTCACGGATGGACGACACGAAATCAAACGAAATCACGGTAGACGACAAAACTGAGTCGACTGGAGTCGAGCACCGAGACCGGTGTTCGACTCTTCGCGTCGGTGTGGGAGTAGTCACGCGCATCCAAGCGCATGTTCCGCAAATCAAGTTACCGCCGGAATGCAAACGGACGACACACGATGTACAAACAGTCGGTCGGTCGGATACTTACCCGGTCTATGTATTCATCATACAGGTTATACAGCTTTCGTCCGTCCGATCTCCGATGTGTCTGTCGGCATGCTTTCCGGATAAATGACCCGCACAGCTCTCAAAGCCACTCGCACGAGGCCTCGCTGTCCACTTGCACACTCTTCGGAACTCGATTGCTCCGCATGCCACCATCTGGTGCACCGCCCCTGCCCCATGCTACTGCCTGCGGTCTCCTAAGCGGTCTCCCATCACCGCTGCTGCCTCGGCAAAGCCTCGGCAGCATTCACCTCCTCGTTGTCAAGTTGGCGCGCCAGACGCGGAACAGCCTTTACTTTGCGTTGATTATCGCCCGCGCCCTTAGCGTTAAGTTGCCTCAACTAGCCGCACGCGATTATGATGCGCTCTCGGGGTTTATGAGTCAAGGTCATCAGACCTATGCGGTGCCACTTACCAAGGGCAATGCCAGACATTCTTGGACTTCATCGCTTTATACTCCTTGACAGCTTCGTCGAGGGTGATCTTTTTGGGTTGTTCCTGTGCCACTTCCTGGGTGATCTTTTCGGGTTGTTCCTGTGCCACTTTCGGATTAACTTTCGGATTCCGCCAGAGACACTGATACCAGAACTCCTTGATCTTCTTCAGCCAGGACTTCTTTTGGTCAGAGCCCGCGTTAGAGCCCGCGCCGGCCAAGGAGCGAATTTCATCAAGGGCTCTCTTGGAGTTCCCCATTTCCCATATGAGCCACAAAGCAAGCACACATATGCTAACGAATGTGATAATGCCTATCGTCGACAAGAAGATAACTAAGTTCCAGGATCGGACTGCGAGCAAAAAAGCAACGTGTGCGCAAGTCAGATGCCACCAGGCTTACCTGCACGGACGAGGACGAGCTGCATGCTTACTCTTGATCTGAGTGAGCTGGAGGATACCCGTGAACGATAGCGCGACAGAAAAGAGAAAGAGGACGTTGAGGGTGGCAAACTCTCCGCTAAGGCGTGCGACGACAGCTTGTACCTCGTCTGGCCTAGTGCGGTCCGCACCAGGGATGCCAAATGCGATGTAGAGCCAACTGGAGAGCAAGAGCGTCAAAATAAGGAAGAGGGACGCCCCGAAGTTGGCCACGATGAACCATCTCTCGGTCTCGGCAGAAAGAGCCGTTATGCACTCTTCGACGGTTTCGCCAGGTCGTCCAGACGACCAGCGGAAGAGAGATGTGCCGTTGCAGCGCTCCATAGCAACGCCTGACTCAAATGCGCCCCACTCCTCGATCTCTATCGCGCCGAAGCTACCGACGTTCATTGTAAGCAAGAGAGCCGAAAGGATGCCGTACGTCGCACACGTACTTTCCATGGATTCCATCGAATACGAGAAGTGAAACGTATTCGCCCATGGCTTCTTCTTATCGACTTCATCGAGCTTCTTGAAAAAATAGAGCAGCTCCGGCGACTGAAGTGCGCTTTCGAAACTCAGAGCCACATTTGCTGGGAAGTACTCGCCCAGCCAACAGCGGCGCGAGAGCTTGCGCAGGTCCTCGAGTTTCAGCAAAGCATTGATTTGGCAGATCTCGATGCATTCGGCCTCGCACCCAGGGTGTTTTTCTCCGAATGTTTTAGCGTATTCCTTGATGAAGTCGATCAAAGGCTGATCCAAATCCGCTGCTGTGTAGCCCAAGGCTATATACTCTTCCACGGAGCGGCTGCCTGCACGACCTGTAGACGGCTTTGGTGCCTTGATATCCCATGCCAAATCAGCTTTCATTTTTGTCTCTTGCGCAAGCCGCAACGTTGTCTCGCTGAAGGCTTGCACTGCACATCCGTCATTTCGTGCACGAGTTACGGTGCGAAAAAGAAACTGACGGCGGGCGCTTTTTTCGGCTTTTTTCTTGAGAAAGAGGGGAGATAGAGGGGAAAGACAGAACGTTTCAGCAGCAAGCAATGTTTAAGATGGGCTACGCATGCACAGAGGCCTTCACGCGCGCGCGCAGCAAAGCGCAGCGCGCACGCGAACGCGTTCGCGTACGCGTTTGCGCGCGCATACATGCGTGCGCATCGTGCGGGCTCGCAGCAGCCAGATATGCGCGTCCGATCCGAGCCCAGAGACATTGCCGCTTCGACGTCAAACCTGTACGGTGTACGGATAACAGCCCAAACAGGGGAACCCTCTATTTTGTATCGTCCTTCACTTTAGACTTTCAGTTTTATGATGAATCGATCGAGCGTGTGATTCGTTTAAAGGAGTCGAACTACTCTTAAAAGAGCGTGACGCGTCGAGTGCGACCGTCTTCACTTATGATCGAGCGTTCATAACAGTACCCACGTCACACATTTGCCCTCATCTCACCCGACGCGCACCTTCTTCGCCTCGGGCTCGCCCGACGCCGCGGGCGGCGGCGCGTAACCGACGCGGCGCAGCGCCATGTACCAGTGGCAACGGCCGTACCACCCTTCTAGCATCGCCTTCTCAGCCGGCGTGCGCTCGTTAAACTCCCTGGCGGCAGCGGGCAGGAAGGTCCGAAGGAGCACGGTCATCTGCGCCTTGTCGTCGGCGACCACGTCCATTCGCGCCGCGTCCTCAGCCTCCCGCAGCGCCTCCCACTCTTGCATGGTCGGCGCGGGCACCGCGCTCGCGAGCCTGCGCAGGTCGACGGGGCGTCCCTGCGTGAGAGCGCCCAGCACGTGCCCCACCACGGTGCTCGTCTGGATGGGCTTGCCGCTCGCTTGCTTCATGGCGATCACCTCGGGGTGCTCGCCCGCGCTGAAGCGGCGCCACGACTCCTCCCAAGCGGCGGGCTTCTTGCCCGCAGCCGCCGACGGCTTGGCCAACGCCCACGGAGTCGTCGGCTGGAACGGACCGAGAGGGAGCGGCAACGCGCCGTTTTGGGCGCCGAGCGCGGCGCCGGCTGCCGAGCCCGCGCCGTGTTGGGCGCCGGGCGCGCCAGCGCCCGTGTCGGCCGAGGGCTGGCTGCCGGCCGCGCCGCCGGCCGCGCCAACGTCAGCAGCGCGCTCGGCGCGCCAAGCATCGAGCACTCCAAGCAGAGCAGCGGCGCCCGCGACGCGCACTCCGAGTGCATGCAACGCCTCGAGCTGAGTCGGTTTCACTTTGACGAGGCTCATGGCCACGTGGTCGGGCAGCACGGAGGCGGGCGCCAGCCGATGGCTCTCAGCCTCGGCTTGGCGCCACGCCCGGATGCGCTCGAGGAGCTCCTCGTGTGCGTCCGCCCGAGCATTCAGACCTCGAGCACGCCAGCCGGCGATCGTGTTCGTGTACGCTAGGATCGCCTCTGTCACCGGCCCGCCGTTGGCATATGGCTGTAGCTCGGCCTCGGGGACGAGGGACACGTCGACGCCGTGGCCCTGGAGTGCCGCCTCGATTTGCGCGCGCAACGCCACCGCCTCCTCGGCCGCCTTCTGATCCGCTCGCCGCACCAACTCCGGCACGGGTAGCAGCAGGGGAGGTCCACCGCCTCTCTCGAGTTGCGTGAGGGCCTGTGCGCCCGCGGGGGGCAGGTCGATGACCTCAAAGGCAGCATTGCTTCCCTTGACGGTTCGCTTCGCGAGCAAGCCTTTGCTTACAAGGGGCGTCATGAACTCCTTGAGCACCTCGAGCTTCCGTTTGACCTTCAGGGCGGCGCGCAGCGCGGCGACGGGCGAGTGCTTATCGCCGAGCTCCTTCTCGAGGTGCGTCCACGACTTGCCGGGTAGGCGGCGCACCGCGGTCAGCAAGATGCGTGCCTCGGCCGAGAAGTCACGCTCGAGGTCGCCGGCATGCTCCTTGCGCGTCTTGCACACGTCGCAGCTGCCGCAGCTCGCAAAGGGGGCACGCTCCTCGAAGGCGCCGAGCAGCTCGACCCAGCGGCAATTGCACTGCTGGTTGAAAAAGGCGCGCAGCCGCTCCGCCGAGGCGAGCATGTACTGCTTCGCATGTTCGGGCAGCTTCTCCGTGTAGAAGTCGCTCGCATACCTCGTAAAGTCCGCATCGTTCGCGAGCAACGTGCACTCCGACGGCGCCCCATCGCGCCCAGCGCGCCCAATCTGTGGGGAGGGGAGGGCGTCGTGGTGAGCACTTGCATGCAGCGGATTGGGCGGAGCTCACGCACCTGCTGATAGTAATCCTCGATGGTCTTGGGCGCGCCGTAGTGCACCACGTGCCGGATGTCGGGCTTGTCGATGCCCATTCCAAACGCGACGTCGCGACGATCACGCTCGCCTTACCGGAGAGGAAGCTCAAGTGCGCCGTCTCGCGCGCGCCTTTGTCGAGTGAGCCATGGTAGAGCTCGACCTGAAGCCCAGGGCAGCGCTGCTGCAGGTGGGCGTGCACCTGCTGGCACAGGCCGACGGTGGGTGCGTACACGATCGTCGACTTGCGACTCGCCGGGGGTACGCGCACACTCCGCTGCAACGCCTCGACGAGCGGTTGCAGATCGGCGCCCAGCCCGCCGAGCTTCTTGAGGCAGGTGATCGCCAAATTGTCGCGGAAGGCCGACTGACGCAGCACGATGGGCTGGCGCATCGCGAGGACGCCCTGGATGTCGGTCTGCACGGAAGGCACCGCGGTCGCGATCAGCGCGATCAGCGGCACCGAAGGCAACCTCTGGCGCAGCACGCCCAGCTCCTTGTACTCCGGTCGGAAGTCGTGACCCCAAGCAGAGAGGCAGTGCGCCTCGTCGATCGCGATCAAGACGAGCAGCCCACGTGCGTGCAGCTCGGCGAGCCGCGTCAGCAGGTTGCTCATCATCAGCTTCTCGGGTGAGCAGTAGATGACGCGTGCGCCCTCGCCGCGCAGCGCGCGCTCCTCGGCCGCGTGGTCTGTCTGGTGCGGACCGAGGAAGATGGCGGGCCGCCTGCCGGCAAACTCGGGCAGGCTGCCGACGGTGTGATTGAGCTTCGCGCACTGGTCCACCATGAGCGACACGAGCGGCGTTACGACCACCGCCACCTTGCGTGCGATCAGCGCAGGCAGCTGATAACAAATCGACTTGCCCTGGCCCGTAGGCCAGTAGACGCACACGTCGCGGCCAGAGAGGACGCCGCGGATGGCCTCCTCTTGCCCACCGCGGAGCGCGCTGAAGCCAAAGTAGTGCGAAAGCGGGGCGCTCAAGTCGTCCGGAGCTTGAGGAGGGCCTGGTGCTGGAGGCAGCGGCGCGGGCGGTGGGCTCTGCATCTGGGAGGAGCCCTGCGAGGAAGCCGCGTGATGCTGCTCCAGGGCGTCGATCTGCGCAAGTGCGGCGGCGTCAAGCCAATCGTCGTCGTCCATGGATGGCTCGCTAGCGAGAGGTTCACAATGCTTCGCGCGAAAACTCACCGCGAGTTCGCTTCACCACAAAAACCTCATGTCAGCAGACGACGTTGGTTACATGTATTGGGCTACATGTATGCTCTTGTGACTGGGGTCAGGGATGCACATGTCTCAAACCGTCTATCCACTACACGAATTGTAACGGACAGTGATTTCGTGAGCAAAGCGATTTCGATTTCGGTAGCTGACTTTTTCGACTGTGCATGACTGACGTGCCGTGCATTTGTAAGTGACTTCTTCTCCCCGGGTCATGCGCTTTTCGGGGAAGATAAGTTTAGGCTCGAAACTTGCACCCATTGCACGCCAGCGGCCTTGCGGGCGGCATGCTGAACAAACTCGCCAAGGGCTTCAGCATCTCGAGCAAAAAGTCGTCATCGCAAAGCCCGACACCGCCCGCGGACGCACCGCGCGCCGCCGTCACCACTACTCCCGCGAGCGCAGCAGACCTGCATGCCGAGCTGCTCGCCTTCATCGAGATGCTCGAGAGCGAGCCGGGTTTCGGCGACATCCACAGCTTGATACCCACGAGCCTCGCTCATAGCTTCAACGAGCCGATCAGGAGCAGCAGTGACAGCGTCGCCTCGAGGCCGGAGGACAATTACCTCGGGCCAAAGGTGCTTCCACCGGGCGACATCTCCGAGAGCACGGTGATGGACATCATAGCGGCCTTTGTGCGGCGCGGCTTGCCGCCGCGCGCCATGGCGGCCGAGCTTCTCGAGCGGCAGGAGCGGCTGCTCGAGAAGTTGCCCAACGTCGTCCACTTCAAGGTGCCGCCGACCGCTCGAACTCTAATTGCCTCGAACTGCCTCTAATTGCCTCGAATTGCACCATCCGCCTCAAGGTGCCCGAGGGCGCGCGCCTGAGCATCGTAGGTGACTTGCATGGTCAGTTCGTCGACCTGATGCACATCTTCCGCCGGCATGGCTTCCCGAGCCCTGAGCGCTGCTACCTGTTCAACGGCGACTTTGTCGACCGCGGCGACTGCGGCGTCGAGATCTCGCTCACGCTCTTCGCGCTGCAGCAGCTCTATCCGCAATCCGTCTTCCTCAACCGGGGGAACCACGAAGAGCGGTCGGTGCACTCGGTGTACGGCTTCATGCAGGAGTGCACGGCCAAGTACGATAAGGACATGTACGACGCCTTCAGCCGCGTCTTCGCACAGCTTCCGATCGCGACGGTCGTGAACGAGAAGGTCCTCGTGCTGCATGGAGGCGTCGATGAGATAATGACGATGGAGAAGCTGATGGCCGCACCGCGCGCGCAGTACGTCTGATTGCGCCTGATTGCCACTGATGACACTTGATGGCCGCACCGCGCGCGCAGTACGTCGTCCACGCGAGCCCTCTGATTGCCCCTGATTGCCCCCTGATGGCCGTTGATTGGCTCCCTCATCAGACCCTCTGATTGCCTCTGATTGCCCCCTGATGGCCGTTGATTGGCTCCCTCATCAGGTACGTCGTCAACGCGACCAATTACGCGAGCCCGGGCAAAAAGGTGAGAAGATGGGCACTGACGGCCACTGATGGCCACTGATGGCCACTGATGACTGATGATACGAGTCCGGCCCAAAATAGGCACTCATTGATTGCCACTAATGACTAATGATACGAGTCCCGCCCAAAATAGGTGCTCATTCATCCTGCGATGCGCGAGAAGATGGAGTCCATCATCAAGCAGCAGGAACTCATGTGGCCGATCAACGCAGCGCTCTGGAACGATCCGATCAACGTTGAGGTGAGATGATGGCCACTGATGACCACTGATGGCCACTGATGGCCACTGATGGCCACTGATGGCTGCTGACGGCCACTGATGGCCACTGATGGCCACTGATTGCTACTGATGGCTACTGACGAAGCGCTGCATCCGATCCGATCTGACCAGCGTGAGGGCACCTCGTGCTTCAACAAGGGCCGGGGCACGGGCATGCTCTTCGGCCCCGACGTGTGTGCCAACTTCCTGCGCCAAGAAGGATTCGAGCTCCTCATCCGCTCGCATGAACCCGCGCACAACGGGTACGACGCATTTCTCAACGAGGACATGCCCTGCATGCAAGTGCTCACCACGGCGCCCCCCCCTCCCCTCCTCAGGTACGACTGGCCTTACGGCGACGGCCATCTGTGCTTAACCGTCTTCTCAGCGTCCAATTACGCGTGCAATCACACCAACCGCGGCGCGATCGTGCAGATCGGCGCTGTCGGCTCCGTGCCCCCGAAAGGCGTTCAGGTGACTCCATCCGTACCTCTGATGGCCTCTGATGGCCTCTGATGGCCTCTGATGGCCTCTGATGGCCTCTGATGGGCTCTGAAAGCCTCTGATGGCCTCGCTCATCGGGCAGGTGGCTCCAAAGTACGAGCCGCCGCCACCGGAGACGACAGAGAGGGAGTCGTTTGTTTCCGTCCTCTTCCGCGATTCTTCCCGCTCGGTTGGCAGTGGCGACTCTTCCCGCGAGGATGACGACCCTCCCACACGCACACCGTCCGAGGTGGGTGACGACGACGACCACGAGGACGCGAGCTCGGCCATCTCGCCGCCGTCGAGCTTGGGCGGCGGACGGCCGCCCATGTTGAGCCGCGCTGCGTTGGGCGATAGGCAGCCGCCGATGCTCAACACGGCGCTCGGGGGTGGCCAGGGCAAGGGCGAAGGGCTGCCACCTGGCGCGAAGACGATGGGCTTTGGCATGCAGCGCAGCACCAGGAGCAGCCGCAACTTGCTCGACCCGCCAGCGGATGACTCGGGGACGAACGAGGGGGAGATGGCGGGGGGCAGCGGCAAGGAGGGCAGCCGGCGCACAGCTAGCCCCCACCCCTCAGATCAGATCAGCGCCGTGGTGGGCAGCGCGGACACGAACGCCGCCGCGCCGCCGTCACCGGACAGCATCGGCTGCTGGCACGCCTTCGAGTTTGGCGCACTCTATTGTGAATCGTTCTCGGCCGAGTCCGTTCGTCTACTGCGTAAGCAACAGAAGCGCACCCACCAGCTGTGCTGCGCGTGGCTCGCCAACCGCCAACAGCTGCTCGAGGCCTTCGAAGCAGCCGACGAGGCCAGCGCCAACGGCGGGGTGAGCGTCGACAGCAGCGGCGGCGACGACGGTAGACCCCGTAGTGACGAACCCCGTGGTGACGAACCCCGTAGTAACGGCCCTCGAAAGCCGGCGCGCGGCGTGCTCACGCTGGGCGAGATGAGCTTGATCGCCGCCGAGGTCGCCTTCTCGAGCGCGACGACCGAGGCCAGGCACGTTCACACCGAGGCCAGGCACGTGCACAGGTTCCTCATGCAGCTCGCGCGCCTCAAGTCGCCGCTCATGCCCGAGGCGATCAGCATGCTCCTCTCGCTCAGCTCTTTCGATCCGCCACCAGACTTGTCGAGCGCCGTCTCGGGCGCCAAATCGGGCGCCGTCGCGGGCACCGTCGCGGGCGCCGTCGCGGGCGTCGTCGCGGGCGCCGTCTCGGGCGCCGTCTCGGGCGCCACCGCCGTCGCGCTGCCCCACGCGTCGACGGAGGTAGCGTACCGGCCGTTACTCGACCTCCCTGCCCTGCATGCAAGTGCTCACCACGGCGCCCCGCCCCCTCCCCGCACAGGTAGCGTACCGGCCGTTACTCGACCGGATCAGCCTGCAGGACGCAAGCCTGAACAGCCTCTTCCAGGTGCACCTGCAGCTGCTCGCGCTCCTCCTCTGGCTCGATCGGGAGGGGACGGGCGTCGTGACGGGCTCCCAGTGCCACGCCGCGTGCCGCGCCCTCGCGGAGATGTATCCAAGCGAGTGCGCCGCACTCTTGGCGCCGAGCGTGGGCGCTCACGAGGGCGCGCTGCTCCGGACTCTTTCGCTCCCCGCTGGGCCGGGGGGCTCGATTGCGATCCGGGACGTGGCCGACAAGTTTGTGCTCGTCGATCGGCTGCATTCGAATCAGAGTCACTTCCCACAGCCCGCCAGCATGCTCAGATTGCGCCAGATGCGCCAGATGCGCCAAGATTCGTCCGTCTCAGTGCACAGCACCTTTTCGGGCGGCTCGTCGAATGCCTCGTCGTCCCGCTCGGTGCTCAGCAGCGCCTCGGGCGGCTCGAACGGCCGCTCGGTTTCGTCACCGAGCGCCGTCGCGGGCGGCTCGAACGGCCGCTCGGTTTCGTCACCGAGCGCCGTCGCGGGCGGCTC
>ENA-UOUZ01000643-UOUZ01000643.1-mixed-culture-metagenome-genome-assembly--contig:-NODE-643-length-24495-cov-176.155892_pt1 | contig 24495 bp, 9 predicted proteins | sample MGYA00238154_ERZ761575 | MGnify/ENA primary metagenome ERZ761575 (study PRJEB28896, sample SAMN07631632) | mixed culture metagenome | isolation source: Freshwater growth medium | place: USA...
CACATCCGGTTCTTCGACGAGCTGATCGCCGACGCGTTGAGCCCACTGCCCCGAGGATGCGGCACCTCAGCCCACCAGCTGGCTGCGGCGGATGCTCCGTGCGCGGCAACCGCGCAGATGCCTTCGGGTGCGACACTGTTGCCCATGTGCTGTTCCCAGAGGCCGCAGCACCGCGGCCTCGGCGTCGCCGGCTTCGCGATTCGCTTTCGCCGTGATCGGCATCGACCACGGGCGTCGCCTCGAAGTCCAAACGGGCCGATCCGAGCGCGACTGAAGCCGCCAGGGAGCCCGGCAGCGACGCGCTCAAGGGCTCGGAGAGCTTGAAAGAGGCTGTGAGGAGAGAGTGTGAGGAGACGAGAGGACGAGAGAAAAAGTGTCCCAACTGGATACGGCACCGGTTTACCGCGCCGCTGGAGGACGACCGGTCGGCACGAACGTCGAACCTGCCTAAGGGCGACCTCGGAGGCTTCGGCTCCGTTGAGCCCTAGGCGTCGCAAGACGGGTGTTTAGCGACTCAACAAGGTCACGAACACTCTCGACTCACCCTTGAGGAATCGGGCCCTCCGGTATCTCGTACGACCTCCGACGGAGGTTACCGGTCTAAGTATGGTTCTGTTAGGCCCGTTACTCGCATGCCTAAAAGACCCACACCTGGGGGAATGGGTCCCCCTACCGCTCGCAGAGTTCTCGCAGAGCGAGTTAACAGTGAAGGGCGGTTGGGCTGGGGTGAAGGTAACCCCGGCGAGTGAGGTATCAGACATGGGTATCAGAGCGGGCGAGGCTCGCTCCCGTAGCCAGCCGCGGAGGGTACGGTGCAACGGTGGGAGAGCGCTCCACCCGTTGGCTGAGCCGCCCGCTGGGCAGGATTGACACCCGATCAGTGGTGTGTGCCTACAAGAACCAACCGAGAGTATCGCATAGGCACATCACCGCACATCACTCGATCCGGCAGCCTCCAAATTAGGAAACACGAAGCAGCGATCCACACAATGTTCACAGTGATCGCACAATCTACAGATACAACTGGAATCCACTCCGGCCCTTCACCGCATCTTGCACCGCTGTTTTCCCTGCAACTCCCAAATTATTGTTTCCAAGGGAGAGAATGGTCAAGACAGCGTTGACCTTCAGCGCCTCCGCGATCGCCATGGCACCGTTCACGCCGATGCTGTTCCAACTGAGGATCAACTCGGTCACCACCGCGTTGACCTTCAGCGCCTCCGCGATCGCAATGGCACCCTCATTCCTTATGTTGTTGCTGTTCAGGACGAGGGTGGCCACCACCGCATTGACCTTCAGCGCCTCCGCGATCGCCTTGGCTCCCTCAACCCCGATGCTGTTGCATTTCAGGACCAGGGTGGTCAGGACCGCGTCGACCTTCAGCGCCTGCGCGATCGCGATGCCTCCCTCCGCACCGATGTTGTTGTTAGCTAGGTGCAGGGAGGTCAGGACCGCCGTGAACTTCAGGTCAGACGCCATCAAGATGCCGTCAGCGGGTTGGAGGCCCTGATTCGTGAAGTCGGCCTTCGTCTGGTCGCGCGTCATGCCCGAGAGCATGATGCCGTTCTCCGTGCCGATCTTGGCGAGCATCATGGCCGACTCAACGTCGAGGCTGTTCTTGAGCAGGCTGCAGTGTTTCAGCTCCGTGGTCTTCAACATGGCCGCCAGCACGCGCCGCACCGTCGGCCGGTCGCTGCCGAGCTTTTGCGAAAGGTCGAGCGTGTCGCCCGTCACCCCGGCAGTGCGCAACAGCCCCCAGCCGAAGGCGTCGCCCATCTCGCTGCCGAGCGTGACCGCGTTGGCCCAAAACGCCGGCCATTGCCACGGCGGCGGCGACCCCTCAGGGAGGCGGTACTTGCCCGAGCAGATGGCCTGCGCTGCAAAAAACTCCTGGAAGGACAGGTGCGCCGACTGCATCTGGAGCGGCTCGACCTGCAGCAGGCTGAGAAGAGGGAGCCTATCCTGCCCCACGCGCTCGCGAACCTCCGCGACCGCCGCTCGCTCCTCATCGCGCAGCGCCTGGACCGCGCCGTCCAGGGCAGGGAGGTGCTCCGCGTCCGCTCTCGCCATCTGCGCCCGGCAAGCAGCTTCATCCAGCCCGGACGATGCGAGCTGCTTGGGGTACAGCCACCCCGTTGTGGCGCCGTCCGCCAGCTTGACCTTGTATGGATTGCCTGTCTTGTCGTCCTCGACGATCACGCCGCGTTGGCCCTTCCGCTCGCCGTCCAGCAGCTCCACGTAGTGGCCCTTCTCCGGCCGGCCCTTGAACGTCTGGAAGGGGTTCGCCACCTTCGCATCCAGGTCGGCGAGCGTCCCCGGCGGCGCAAAGGCGCCCAGCGCCGCGCGCAGGAGCTGCACGTCGGTGATCACGCGCGCCTGCGCCACGTGCGCCTCGAAGAACACAACTTCCAGCAGCGTGCGCACTTCTGCCGTCACCACGCCCCCGCGCGCGAGCATCGCGTCCGATGCGCTCGCGTACAGCTCGGCGACCGTCTCCGGCATGCCCAGCCCTTTGCGGATCTCGAAGACCGACGCGACCATCGAGAGCATCAGCGGGTTGGCCGTGACGCGATGCTGCATCGTCGGCGCGTCGGGGTCCGTGCTCGTTGGCATGCGCTCGACAAAGGTCATCAGCTGCCTCACGTCCCCCTCATTCCCCAGCCGCTGCAGCAGCGCCTGCTCCTGCTGCGCCTCGGTCAGCGGCGCCAGCTTCAGCAAGCGGAAGCCGGAAAAGCGCGCCTCGTCCACGCCCGCCGGCCGCGAGGTGCAGAGCATCACGTGGCCCTGCGGTGCCAGCACCTCGACGACATGCTGCTCAATCTCGGCGCGCTTGGCGCCGGCCTCGTCGAGCCCGTCGAGGAGGAGCAGCGCGCGCCGCGCCATCATTGCCTGGCGCAGCATGCGGTGCACCTCGGGCCTCTCAGTGAGGCAGAGGTACGCGTCGACCCAGTTCCAGTGCGACGCGAACGCATCAGGTGCATCGCGCAGCCTCGCCTGGAGCAGCTGCACCTTGATCACGATGGGCACCAGCTCGGCGCGATCGAGCGCCAGGACCACCGCCTGGCTGATGAGCGTCGTCTTGCCCGCTGCGGGCGGCGCGGTGAGCAGCGCGGCTCCCGGAGCAGTGATCGCCTCGCCGAGGCTTCGTGAAGCGTGCAGCGAGTGCAGCCAATCGCTCAGGCTGCGCACGTCGCGCACGCCAGCCAGATCGGCATCTCCCATCACTTCGATGGCCACGCACTGCTGCAGCGCATCCAACGGATTGCCGGAGAGCGCATCGAAGATCTGCGAGTGCTGCGTGCGCAGCTCCCGCGTCCACCACCCGCTAAGCGCCTCGTAGGCGGCGTGCGGCAGCTCGCGCGGCGCGTGGTTCCACGGGTGCAGCATGAGCGTGGCTGGTGGCTCGCCGCTGCCCTCCAAGAAGGCGAGGCGGTGGCAGAGGCCGTCGGCGCCCGCCGTTGCCACGTTGGCATCGCGCCAGCCGCCGGCCGTACGCACGGTGAGCGGCTGGCCGGCGGCGTAGCGCCGGGCGCCGAGCGCGCCGCTGGAGCGCAGTGCCGAAGTGACCATGTCCTCGGGCTGCAGCCTCTCGACCGCCGCACGCACCTTGCCGAGCGCGGCTTTGAGCTGCTCGGTGTCGTCCTCATCGAGCTGCTCGAGGTCGTCCTGGCTGAAGAGCGTCGCCGCCGCATCCACCGCCGCGTCCACACACAACTGCACGGCGTTGCCCGCCTCGCGCGCCGCGTTCGCGATGCTTTTGCACTGCGCCGCGCTGTGAGCGATCTCGCGCGCCCGCTCGCCGATGGCGCGCAGAGCCGACTCCGATTCGATGCTCAGAGCCGAGGCCGATTCCACCCGCCGAGCATCCTCCGCCAGGCGGCGTACGGGCTCGACGAGGTCTCGAAGCGCACGCGCATCGCCGACAAACGCGGCCTCCCAGCCGGCAGCGGGCGGCCGCCACGGCAGCACCGCCTGGCTGCATCGGTCGTAGGCGAGCTCGGCGTCGTCGCCGCCCGTGACGGCGGCGGCGACGCCCCCCCCGGTCGCATCGACGACGCCAAAGCGCGGCCCGCCGCCCGCGCCGCTGCCCTGCGACGAGAGCAGGAGCAGCGGCTGTCCCTCGGCAAGGCGCAGCGGCTCCGCGGCCGGCGCATCGACCTGCGGCAGCGGCTCCGCCGGCGCGGCCGTCGCGCTGCCTAACGCGAGCATCTGAAGCGACCCGAGCGTCTTCTGCAGCGCGCCAACGGTGTTGTGCACATACTCCTCATAAAGGCTGATGACCTTGGGCTTGTCGCCCTTGCTCGTGAACTTAGACTTGTTGATCCGCTCAATGTCAGCGGCTACGTCGAGCTCGATCGCCGTAACCTCAACGGCTGTCGCGTCCGCGTCGCTGCTCAGCGCGAAGACCTTGGGCTGCAGCTGATCGAGGGGCTCCCGGAGCGCGGGGTAGGCCGTCAACCGCTTCATGAGCTCTCGGCTCAACGAGTCTTCGCAGCAGCACCTGCGTGGGAGAGTGGGGCAGGCGCGTGAGGGTCATGAAAGGAGATCCAATCACATCTGCAGAATAGGATGGGCAGCGCTCACCATCCGCGAGAAAAGTACGGCGTCTCGTTGTAGAGCGTATCGAGCCCCTCGCAAAGGCCGGGCCAGGCACCCGCCTCCTTGGCCTTGACGGCAGACAAGTGCGAGGCGAAGCGCACAATAGGGGGGCTGCGGCTGAGGTCGCAGCTCTCAATGGTTCCGAACCTGATGAGCGCCGCGCGTACCACGCTCTCGTCTGCGTTTGAGCTCAGCTCGAACAAGCAGACAACCCCATCAAACTCAGCTGGCCGGGGTGGGATCTCCTCGATCTGGAGCACGGTCGTTGCAAGGATCGACGCATACAGCTGATTCATCGCCCCACCCTCGAGTGCGAGCTTAAAGGAAGCACTCTGCTCCGGTGTCCTTGGTGCCTGATACAGCGATCCAAAGTCCCAGAACAAGGCTTCGATTCGAATGGCCATCCCCATCAGCGCGCGTCGAAGCACGCGGAAGCGCGAGCCCTTCGGATCTGGATCGCCTGGACTGAGCCACCCATAGGTAAGCGCGCCGATGCTCCGATCTCCACGCCGGACAAGCGCTGCTGCCTCTTCACCACTCAGCAGCGGCGACGGCGAGACCCCGCTCTTTTCCAACTCCTCGAGCGCCTGCCGATTCTGCATCTTGAAGTTGTCCAGCTGCTTCATCAGCCACTCCACGCGTAGCAACCGGATCGCTCCGCTCAGAAGGACTTTTATGAGGATGGTGTCGAGCTCTGAGAGCGCCTGATGCAGCTTTGGCGGCAGCAGTGCACAGCCGTCCATAGTAGTTCGAAATACCATAGGCTGGCGAGGTGAGTTGTCAGCTTCGAGAATCGCCCGATGCACATTGCGCACGCTCAGCGCATCGGCTGAGCTCGACGGTCCCGATGAAGACGGCCCACGCGGCGTGAAGGCCTGCACGATCACGTCGATAATGGAGCTGCCGATCTCGAAGGTCGGGTTTCTCGTCTCGGCCAACGCCTCTGCCGGCCCCGTCTCTGCCTCCGGCGCCGTCTCTGCCTCCGTCGCCGCTCCGGCCGCCGGCTCCACATCTTTCGTGGGTCCGGACTCGTACGTGGTACGCGCCGCCTCTGCCGCTGAGGCGACCACCCTCGGCGCCGCAGCAGCTGCCGTCTCGCTCTCCCTGATGGCCTCCTTCATGCGCCTGAGCTCCTCACGCGTTGCATCCAGTTCCGCCTCTTTGGCCGCCGCGGCCGCCAGCGCAGCGCGCACCTGCACAGCCATCACCTCGGTTGCATCCTGCGAAACACTCAGCGCCGCCTTAATCTCCTCATTCGACTCTTGCGTGCGATACGGCGACAACGGCGTTCTCGGAGCCTCAAGGAAGATAGGCCGAGCAGCGCGGCTGTTCGATGCACTCGGGCTGGAACTCGGGCTAGATACGGCCGATCGTTCGTCGCCCTTGCAGCGTACCAAGTACTGTGGGTGGCCGTCTTTGCCGGGGCGAGACACGAGGAACGTACCGGAAGCTGATGCTGCCAATGCTACAGACGCTGCTGCAGGCGCTGCTGCAGGCGCTGCAGATGGCGTCACCAATGCGGGCGATGCTCTCCTTATCTCAGCGGGATCGCGAGAGGTAGGCGCGGTGACGGTCGTCTCGGGCACTGGCTCGGCGACCTTTACGTCTTTGGGTGTTGCCTCAGCACCTTGCTCCACAGTGAGAGATGGTGATCTTGGAGGGCCGTCCAGGTTCTGAATGAATGGCTCGGCTTGCGCGCGAGGCTCCACAACTTCCGTACGCGCGCTGTCGGTCGTCTCGGGCACTGACTCGGCGACCTTTACGTCTTCGGGTGTGGCCTCAGTGCCTTGCTCCACAGCGAGAGATGACGATCTTGGAGGGCCGTCCAGGTCCTGAATGAATGGCTCAGCTTGCGCGCGAGGCTTGCTCGCGGCACAGCCGCCCCCTCGGACGCGCACCATCCCCGTCAGTCGCTCCTCTGCCGCCTCCGCCTCCGCCTCCGCTGCCTGAGCCGATTGCGCCGCCACTGCAACGGCGTCGTCAACGTCGTCGATGTCGTCGAGATTGGTGTCGTCTCCGTCGTCGCAGGCAATAGGCCGCACGGGGCCAAGTGCAAGGGGCAGATGCTTACTCAACTCCTTCCAAAGAGTCGCACCGCCGTCCTTGGGCTGCACACGAATGCGTGTCCCGGAGCGCTTGATGACAGTGCCGGTAGATTCTCTCTTAGGCTTGAAGCGCACGTAGTCGCCCTCCTTCGGGTCCATCAGGGCGTTGTCAGGCGGCGGGTCCATGAGTGAATTCAAGAATTGGCGCATGTGGTTTCAAAAAAACAAAGATGCGCTGACATGGAGCCAGTATGTCCAATCAGCCCGTTCACAGCTTTTGGTTCGATTCACACGAAAGTGAAGACCATGATGGCCGGCCGCGGCGGCGGCACGAGCACAGTGCACACGTGCTTCAATTGCGGTCAGTTGGGACACAAGAGCAACGACTGCACGAGTCCCAAGTTGGCATTGGGCAGTGGGAAGGGTGGGCGCGGCGACCAAGGTCGCAGCAAGGGTGGCATTGGCAAGGGTGGTGGTCGCAAGGGCGCTGGAGGTGCCGACGACCAGCGTGCGCTCAATGCGCAACTAGCCCGTGCCGCCGACCGCGCCGAAATCAACCAGCTTGTTCTGCAGCACTGTGCCGAGTTCAACTCCGTCAACTGCGCCACCGCGCTGCATCGGCTGGCCAAGTGTGCGCCTTCCAGCTCCTCCTCGCTTGCAGCGACGGATGCCCACTGGAAGAAAAGTTGGTCCGCGGCTGCGAAAGCGTCGGCGGCGAAGGCCACTTCCTCTTCGGACGATGCGACAGTGGAGGATCTTCTGTGCCGCAGGTGCGTCACCCTGCTCGAGGAAGGCAGTGAGGTGACCGCCCGCTCCCTCACATCCATAGCATGGGCGACCGGAAAGCTCAAGCTAGCGCACGCACCTCTTTGCGCCGCGTTTAGTGCCCAGGCGGCGATACAGGTGGCTCGTGGAGGGCTCGATGCGTTTGGGATTGCAAACGTCGCTTGGGCGCTGGCGACGCTGCATATGACGGGTCAACCTGGCGATGGTGACAGCGCGGGCAACATTGAGGATGGCTCAACACGACGCGACGCGAGCTCGATCGCTGTGCCACAGCCAGCGAGCGCTACGCCGAGCCGTCTGCTGGATACTCTGGCTGAGGCCGCCATCTCGAATGGCACCATCGATGAGTTCAAGCCACAAGAGCTCTGCAATCTGCTCTGGGCCTTCGCCACACTTCGACGGCCCCATGCCGCCCTCTTCGACGCCGCAGCGCGCAGTGCGTCCCGCCGCATGGAGACTTTCAGCGCCCAGGGGCTGTCTCAGACCGCATGGGCGTTCGCCAAGCTTGAGCTCGCGTCGCCGACATTGTTCCAAGCCGCCGCCGAGGCGGCGCTTCCCCGTCTCGGCACGTACGATGCCCAGTCAGTGGCGACGCTCGCTTGGGCGTTCGGGGCTGCGGGCATCGAACACGCGATCTTGGCGGCAGGCTTGTCCAAGGTGGTCTTAGCTCGCCCGACAGATTTCGACGCGACGAGCTGCGCGCGGCTCTTCTGGGCGTTGTCGCGATTCAGCGAGGGCGTCGATCCCGCCGCCCTCGCTCTACTCTCCTATCGTCTGACTCGAGTCGCCGCTGAAGAGATGCAGAGCAAGCAGCTGCTCTACGCTCTTGGCGCCCTCGCCAAACTCAAATCGGGGGGGCTCGAGGGCGGCAACGAGGGCGGCAGGCATGGCGGCGGCGGCGGCGGCGTGGAAGGAGCTAGCGCATCATCTCTCGCGACGTTTCTGTGCGAGGCTGCAAGTAAAGCCGCCCCCACGCTGAGTGCGAGCAAGCTGGGCATCACCGCATGGGCCCTCTCACGGCCAGCGGTGCACGCGCAGCTGCCGGTACGTGCACGCGTGGCATGGAAGGCCGCTCTGCGCGAGGCCACGCTTCGCGTGGCGGCAGATCTGAGCTGGAGATGCGTCAGCCACATTGAGCTTGCGTTGAGGACTCTGGGAGCGTCCGAGGGCGAGGGAGAAGCGCGCAGCTGCAAGGGCATGCCCTTGGTTGAGACCCTCGATGGCAGCGTGGATCCCGTAGTAGCAGCACTGACCAAAGCCGCACGCCGCTCGATGGATCTCTGCCACGAAAAGTCGATCGCGCGCAACGAGGCGCCGGTCGACCTGCTCGTCCAAATGATCGACCTGCTGCTCGAGCACTCGGATCTCGGCGCAGCTCGCGCCCGAGGGGCTTCTCGCACAGGCCAGGTGCTGCTCGCTGGCTTTGACGAATGCGGCCCCACGACGCGCCTGGATGAGGCCCTTCGGACAGCGGGCCTGACGCCGATACACTGGCGGCGGTTTGCGAGCTCAGGGCATGATACGTGCGCCTCCCCGTGGCCAGCAGCGCCGAGCGGCGGGGCAGCTGAGGAGAGCTACGTGGCATGCATCGTGCGCTGGAGTTGGTACGCGGCAGGCGATGCTGCTTCTATGCTGGTGCACGCGTGCGCGTCGGTGACGTGCGCAGGCACGCCGCTGTGGCTCTGTGGCAACGATGCCGAGGGCGTGGAGGCTGCAGGCGCCCTTCTCGAGGAGGCCTATGGTGAGGCGAGCCGGCTCGTCTCCGAGGATGGATGCGCACTCTACGGCTCATGTCGCGGCTCGGCAGGTGCCACCGCGGCCTCGAGTGCGCGTGGATCGCTTGAGGGCTGGGTCACGCATTCGAGCCTCTTGCTCCCTGAGCTCGGATGGCTCCCTCTTGGAGCAGCCCATGGTGGAGCAGCCCATGGTGGAGCCAGCGGCAAGAAGAGGAAGCGAGAGGCGGACTCGGCAGCAGAGGCCATGGAGCTGCCGTGGTGCACGTACCCCGGCCTCTTTGCTGGAGGCGGTCTGGACGTCATGACAATGGCGCTCCTCCAGACCCTACCGAAGCCACCCGCCGGTGCCCGCGTTCTCGACGCTTGCTGTGGCTCGGGCGCCATCGCTGCGGCGCTTCGTCACGCTCCCGGCGGTGGCGCGTTGCGAGTGCATATGCTCGACGCTGACGCGGTCGCGATGCACGCCGCTAAGCTCAACGTACCGGGTGCGGCCCGACACTGGCACGGCGCGGTCTGGCCACAGACCTCTCGTGCCTTCTCGGCGGGCAAGCCGATGCGTTACCACTGGATCGTCTCGAATCCGCCCGTGCACCGCGGCCAGCCCGACGACTTTCGGGTCGTCGCGGAACTCATCCGCGGGTCGCGCAAGAGGCTCAAGCGCTCTGGCGTGCTGTGGCTCGTGGCGCAGGAACATGTCCCGATGGGCCGGCTGCTGGCGCTTCATGGCAGGTTTGCGAGCGTTGAGGCGAGTTCGGTGCCTCCCGACGGGCGCTTTGTCGTTTGGAGGGCGAGCGGGAGGCGAGAGCGGAAGGCGTAGAGCCGAGCTGAACCGCACAAATACTCAAAAGTAGAAGGCCAACATGAACATCGGGGAAAAACATCGCCTTCACATGTGTGTAAAGACGCGATGGCGTACGGCACCGATGAACCATGCGATGAACGCGATACGAAGACTGACTTCAGGACATGCTTCTGGACCCCGTATTGTAGTTTGTACCACGGTGTGTCTTTTGGTGTGTCTGTGTCTCACTCACTCACTCACTCACTCAGGACCCAGGAGGACAACGTAACCGGAACCTCGGGTGTCCCAGCTCCCCCGGTGACTTCTGTCGTGAGCGCGGGGAGACCGCGACGAAACTGATTGCCTCTTCTGTCCTGAAAGTGACCGGAAAAGTTCTCATCACCTGACCCGAAAAAACCAAACCCACAACCGAAGTGATAGGAACTGTGTGATGGCTTTGGCCTCGGCCGTGTACCTCCTTCTCGTGCTCACCGACGTCGCGCTCGCCTCTAACACGTGCCCCGACGGCTGGGCGCGCTTTGACGAGGGCGGAAAGTGCTACAAGGTGACCGCGGGGCGGTTCAACGCCTTGGGGTGCGCGGCGGCGTGCGGTGAGAATGCGACGCTCGCATGCATCCGCTCGAGCTCGGAGGCTGAGTTTATTGCGAGCCTCACGCGCAGCGTGGGTGATGTGTGGATCGGGCTCTACCAGTCGGCCGGCGCCGTGGAGCCCGGCGGCGGGTGGGACACGTGCGCGTCGGGCGTGACGACCAACTTTACGAATTGGCAGAGCGGGTACCCAAGCAACTTCTACAGGACCAAGGTATTCGGAGATTTAGCTCAAGTGGCCTATGCTAACCGGCAGTGCGCCGCCAAGCGCCGCGAGTATCTGCGGAATGGGTGGTTCGACTCTCCCTGCTATCTTCGCTATCGGTGTTTGTGCGAGCTCGGCGCGCCCGCCTCCGCCGAGTACCTCGCGTTCATGGAGGCGGACATTGCGAAAGGGCAGCAGCTGCTGCGCACGCTGACAGCCATCCTCTACGGCGGCCTCATTCCAGCGGCCTGGCTCGTTCCTCTCGCCTTCTTCTGCGCCCTCCTCGCCTGCCTCCGCCTCCGTCGCAAGAAGGCACCAGCCCAGGACGTTGATGCCTCGTTCAAAGGCTCGCAAACCACTAAGCTTGGCTCAACGCCTAACAAGAGCTTCAGCTTCAAGCAACGCGTAGCACAAGCTTTAGGCAACCACGAGAAGAAGCTTATGCAGCGGCTCACGGACGCGGTGGCCAAGGCCGATCGGCTCCGCCTGCGCGTGAGCGGCACGCTCGCACAGTTGGGCTGGATGCTAGTGGTTCTGACGGGAGTGCCGGCGTTGTTTGGTAATTTCATCGACGTCGACCTCACGCCCATCGCGAGCAACATCGTATCTTACTACTTTGCCTTGCCGCCGGGAGTGGCCGTCATCCTGCTCGCGCTGCGCCCCACCTACGCCAAGCCCATCCGCATTGTGGGCGTCTTGGGCGTCTTCTGTAGCGCCGCCGCCCTGTATGCTGCTCTTGTGCCCTTGTGGAGCGTCGAGAGCGCTGCGTCTACTGATGGGCTTTCCGTGTTTGCTTTGAACATCATCCGTAGCAGCGGCCTCGCCCTCATCGCCGCTGTAGTCTGCGCGCTCCTCTGGGACACAATGGGTGTACGCTTCGTGTGCCGCAATTCAGAGCAATTCAAAGCTGTGGGGACCAAGTTGCAAGCGGTTCAGTGCGGCAAGACGGCTCCCTACGAAGCAGGTCAATTCAAAGCAATTCAGAGCACATCCAAAAACACAGCTACGGTAGCAATCCAAAGCAATTCCTTCATGATACGACTCTTGACCATGCCGCCGCTCAATCTGTGGTTTGCGTTTCGCCTCGCCTTCATCGGGGATGTGGTCTACTACCACAATGAGAAGACGAATGAGATCTCGTGGAAGAAGCCGACAGACGTAGAGGCACTCGAGGCTAAAAGGTTCAAGACTGCGCAGGAGCAAGCCCCCGTCGGCGCGGCGGCATCAGAGAAGGCGGCGGCAGCAGCAGAAGCAGCGAACTGGACTGAGCAAGAGAAGGGGGGGGCGGAGAAGGCGGCAGCAGAGCCGGCGGCAGCAGAGCCGGCCGCGGCGGATCACGAGCAGCTGCCTGAAGCAGCAACACAGACTGCGTGGATGGAGTTCACCCTCGAGTATACAATGGGGGCACGCAGCCAGCTGCTTCGCTTGTGGCTCACGCTCCGCGTCGTATGCATCGGGGTTGCGCTTCTTTATCTGGTCATATTCCTCAGCATGATGCTGCACGTCCCGTCGGTTGACCCTTACGGCGCAAACCCAGTGGAGGCAGGTGCGATTGAGAATGTGATTCTCAGCGCCATCGCCCTCGCCGTCGCGCTCGTCTTCACGCGCGCCAATCGCGGCCGATTCGTGGCGTGGCTCGGCGCGCTCGGCAAGTCTGATGACAAATCCGAAAGCGCGACCAAAAGCGAGGCCACGGCAATCGCGTCGCTCCTCGGAAACAAGTCCCCTGCCGAAGCGTTAACGCTTGGAATCGGGCGCTTCCGTGCGCTGCCTCTCGCTAAATTGTTGCGCGAAGAGATCGCCGGGCGCAAGGCGGGAGAAGACGCCGGGAGCTGGAACACATCGCCCGGCTATCCCACCCGGAAGTTGTATCAGAAGACGATCCGGGTGGGCCAGCCGGGTGGGCCGAAGTTTGGTCAAGTCGACGCCTTCATCTCGCACTCGTGGTCCGACGACGGCGACGCCAAATTCGATTGCCTGAAGGAGTGGGCGGACGAGAATAAGAAGGCTGAGACAGCGGAGGCAGGGGCCTCGGTGCTCACAGGGGCCTCCGTGCTCACACGCGCAGGGGCGCCTGGGATGGTGACGGCCGACGGCAAAGGCGGCAGCAACGGCCTCAACGGGGTGACCATCTGGCTCGACAAGGCGTGCCTGGACCAGAGAGACATCCAAGCGAGCCTCGCGGGGCTACCCGTCTTCATCTCGGGCTGCAAGCAGCTCCTCGTGCTCGCGGGGCCCACGTACGCGTCTCGGCTGTGGTGCGTGATTGAGCTCTTCGTCTTCGTGCAGTTGATACCGAATAAGGACGTGCAGGATACACGAATGCGAGTGATGTATCTGACCTCTAAGGACAAGAACTCAAAGGAGGTCTCGAAGGTTTTCGAGGACGGGCTCAAGAACTTCGAGGCGGGCAAGGCGGAGACCTTCGACCCGAACGATAGGGAGAGGCTGATCGCGGTGATCGAGGCGTCATTCGGCACCCTCGAGCCGTTTAACAAGATCGTGCGAGACTTAGCCAAATCCCATTATAAACGCACTCTTACTATAAAGGCGAGTGTGAAGGGCAGCACACCTGAGCAAGCGAAGCTCCTGAAGAAGATGAGCACACAACAGATACGATTTGCGGCTGAGATCGCTGACAATCTCGACGCTTGAGGGGCGGCTGATTGTTGTTGGTGGGGTGGAGGTGTTCACTACTTGAGCCGGCCGCCGTGTGGAGGGCCGAGGATCGTTGGCCAAGGGTATTTGATACCGAGCGTGTATAAGAACCGTGTCTGCCCTGTGTGTGTCCGGCTCCCCCCGGTTTCTTCTACGTGAACCGGTTTAAAAGCGTGAACCGGTGGGGATTCTGTTCTGGAACCAACCGGAATCAAACTTGCTGGTGACCAAATAAGAATCGAGTAACATCGCGAACATCCTCAAACGACAAACGTACCGACCTCACAGCACAGATGATGTATCATGTAAAGACCGATGCGCGATGGAGTACGAGTACATGACTGATACGAGACTGACTTCAGGACCCAGGACGACGTAACCGGAACCTCGGGTGTCCCAGTTCCCCCAGGATTAAATCCAGTTACTTCTGTCCGGAAAAGGTCTCTTCACTGTGAACCGAAACCCAAATCCCCAAGTCGAACTGTGTGATGGCTTTGGCAGCCTCGGCCGTGTACCTCCTTCTCGTGCTCACCGACGTCGCGCTCGCCTCTAACACGTGCCCCGACGGCTGGGCGCGCTTTGACGAGGGCGGAAAGTGCTACAAGGTGACCGCGGGGCGGTTCAACGCCTTGGGGTGCGCGGCGGCGTGCGGTGAGAATGCGACGCTCGCATGCATCCGCTCGAGCTCGGAGGCTGAGTTTATTGCGAGCCTCACGCGCAGCGTGGGTGATGTGTGGATCGGGCTCTACCAGTCGGCCGGCGCCGTGGAGCCCGGCGGCGGGTGGGACACGTGCGCGTCGGGCGTGACGACCAACTTTACGAATTGGCAGAGCGGGTACCCAAGCAACTTCTACAGGACCAAGGTATTCGGAGATTTAGCTCAAGTGGCCTATGCTAACCGGCAGTGCGCCGCCAAGCGCCGCGAGTATCTGCGGAATGGGTGGTTCGACTCTCCCTGCTATCTTCGCTATCGGTGTTTGTGCGAGCTCGGCGCGCCCGCCTCCGCCGAGTACCTCGCGTTCATGGAGGCGGACATTGCGAAAGGGCAGCAGCTGCTGCGCACGCTGACAGCCATCCTCTACGGCGGCCTCATTCCAGCGGCCTGGCTCGTTCCTCTCGCCTTCTTCTGCGCCCTTCTCGCCTGCCTCCGCCTCTGTCGCAAGAAGGCACCAGCACAGGACGCTGATGCCTCGTTCAATGGCGGCAGTGGATCCTTCAAGGCCTACGGTGAAGCAAATCAACGGCAAAGCAGCACAACCAGACTTTCTTCGAGCAACTTTTTGTTCTCAGCCCTCTCATCAGCCCGCAACGTTGTCAGCCCGCAAGCCACTAAGCGTGGCTCAACGCGTAGAAGCTTTCGTTACGAGCACCCCACACTCACAGAGAAGAAGCTTACGCAGAAGCTCACGGAAGCGGTGGCCAAGGCTAATCGGCTCCGCCTGCGCGTGAGCTTCACGCTCGCACAGTTGGGCTGGATGCTAGTGGTTCTGACGGGAGTGCCGGCGTTGTTTGGTAATTTCATCGACGTCGACCTCACGCCCATCGCGAGCAACATCGTATCTTACTACTTTGCCTTGCCGCCGGGAGTGGCCGTCATCCTGCTCGCGCTGCGCCCCACCTACGCCAAGCCCATCCGCATTGTGGGCGTCTTGGGCGTCTTCTGTAGCGCCGCCGCCCTGTATGCTGCTCTTGTGCCCTTGTGGAGCGTCGAGAGCGCTGCGTCTACTGATGGGCTTTCCGTGTTTGCTTTGAACATCATCCGTAGCAGCGGCCTCGCCCTCATCGCCGCTGTAGTCTGCGCGCTCCTCTGGGACACAATGGGTGTACGCTTCGTGTGCCGCAATTCAGAGCAGTTCAAAGCGGCGGGGACCAAGTTGCAGGCGATTCAGCGCGGCAAGACGGCTCCCCACGAGGTAAACGAGGCGAAAAAGGCATATGACTTGGAGGCGGCAAAGAATGCGGGGTCGAAAGAGGCGTCTTCTGCCAAGTCCGCTCTTGAGAAGGCCAAAGAGCGCGAGGAAGCTGCCAAGAAGCATCTCGAGTTCCTGAAAAAGCTGAAGGAGTTGACGTCAGAAGAGCAGCAGAAGCAGGCGATCGATCTGTGCAAGGAGTACCTGGAAAAGCAGCACACGAACAAGGCTGCGGCGTGGAAGGAGCTCGCTGAGCACATCGAAGCAAGCCAAGTCGAACCAGGCCGACTCAAAGCCATTCAGAGCACATCCAAAAGTACTGCTACGGTAGCGATTCAAAGCAATTCCTTCATGATACGACTCTTAACCATGCCGCCGCTCAACCTGTGGTTCGCGTTCCGCCTCGCCTTCATCCCGGGTGGTGTGGTCTACTACCACAACATGAAGACCAATGAGACCACGTGGAAGAAGCCGGACGAGCTCACAAAGTGGGAGCGGGACAGGGAGCGAAAAAAGGCGCAAACCAAGATCGCGTCGGTTATTCGAGGTTACCTTGCACGCAGCAAGAAGTCGAAGATGAAGGCTGCGGCGGCGAACGACCGTCTTGCCGCGGCGGTGAACGACCGTCTTACCAGACTCATGGCCAAGGTGGAGGCAGACCCGAGACTGGTCGGCACGACGCGCGCCATCGCGGCGCGGGTGCTCGCTGAAGAAGGGGGGAATGTAGGCAAGGCATTCAACAGGCTCACACACAACAAGGGGACTCACTTCAACGACATCACATTCGCAGGGGCGGCGAAGATGTCTTTGGTAAAGAACAAATGGGGGGGGAGTATGAAGCAGCTTCATAGTATGAAGCAGCTTCAAGCCGAAAAGGCAGCTGCAAAGCCTGACGAGCTCGAGGGCGAGCTCGAGGCTGCACAGGAGCGAGCCGTCGTGGCGGCACAGAGTGCGTGGATGGAGTTCACCCTCGAGTATACAACGGGGGCACGCCGCCAGCTGCTTCGCCTGTGGCTCACGCTCCAAGTCGCATGCATCGGATTTGCGCTTCTTTATCTGGTCATATTCCTCAGCATGATGCTGCACGGCCCGTTGGTTGATCCCTACGGCGCGGGCCCGGTGGAGGCAGGTGCGATTGAGAATGTGATTCTCAGCGCCATCGCCCTCGCCGTCGCGCTCGTCTTCACGCGCGCCAATCGCGGCCGATTCGTGGCGTGGCTCGGCGCGCTCGGCAAGTCTGATGACAAATCCGAAAGCGCGACCAAAAGCGAGGCCACGGCAATCGCGTCGCTCCTCGGAAACAAGTCCCCTGCCGAAGCGTTAACGCTTGGAATCGGGCGCTTCCGTGCGCTGCCCCTCGCTAAACTTTTGCGCGAAGAGATCGCCGGGCGCAAGGCGGGAGAAGTCGCCGGGAGCTGGAACACATCGCCTGGCTTTCCCTCCTCGAAGTTGTATCAGAAGACGATCCGGGTGGGCCAGCCGGGTGGGCCGAAGTTCGGCCAAGTCGACGCCTTTATCTCGCACTCGTGGTCCGACGACGGCGACGCCAAATTCGATTGCCTGCATGAGTGGGCGGAAGAGAATAAGAAGGCTGAGACAGTGGGGGCAGGAGCCTCGGTGCTCACAGGGGCCTCGGTGCTCACACGCGCAGGGGCGCCTGGGATGGTGACGGCCGATGGCAAAGGCGGCAGCAACGGCCTCAACGGGGTGACCATCTGGCTCGACAAGGCATGCCTGGACCAGAGAGACATCCAAGCGAGCCTCGCGGGGCTACCCGTCTTCATCTCGGGCTGCAAGCAGCTCCTCGTGCTCGCGGGGCCCACGTACGCGTCTCGGCTGTGGTGCGTGATTGAGCTCTTCGTCTTCGTGCAATTGACACCGAAAGGGGAGCGGCAAGATCGAATGCGAGTGATGTCGCTGACCTCAAAGAACGAAAACACAAAGGAGGTCTCGAAGGTTTTCGAGGATGGGTTCAAGAACTTCGACGCGGGCAAGGCGGAGACCTTCGACCCGAACGACAGGGAGAGGCTGATCGCGGTGATCGAGGCGTCATTCGGCACCCTCGAGCCATTCAACGAGATCGTGCGAGACGTATCCAAATCCCATGATAAACGCACTCTGACGAAAAGGGCGAGTGGAAAGCTCAGCACACCTGAGCCGGCGAAGCTCCCGAAAAAGATGGACCCACAACAGATACGTACCCCAGCCGAGATTGCTGGCGATCACGCTGACGATCACGAGGCTTGAGGGGCCGCATGAATGGCATGGGGAATCGCGAAGCGGGGGGCGACATTACAGGAAGTTGAAGCACGTATACGAAGAGGCGCGCGGCTCGCGACGGCGTGCCGCCCCCACGGAACTTCAACTTGGCATGAACTTGGGACGGAGTACCCGGGGAGACCTTGTTGACGTTCACAGACTCTATTTTTCGTTCACACACGTGCGAGAAGAACCCCGATGGGTCTCGCACATTCGCGGGCAGAGCTCACGCGTCAGTTCGTGGCCGATGTGGCCATCGTCGCCGAGCAACTGATCATGTACGACTTGCCTACGGACCGCACACCGGGCCTATCAGCCGACGCAAGCCGCGAACGCTCCGCGCCCTTTTTCCCGGACCGCATGGCCGAGATCGCGGAAGAGCCCAACTCGGTGAATTGCAAGCTGCGGCTCCAGCGCGCGAAATGGCGCTCCGAGCTCGTCGAGCGCCGGGGCATGCGGGTGGTGGAGTGGGTGGATACGGCGCAGGGCACCGAGAAAGCGGCGGCCGTGCTTGTGTGGGATCGCGGCCTCGGAGGCGCTCCCACCATCGTCGTAGCCTTCCGAGGCAGCAAGAGTTCCAATGATTGGCTCCGCACCAACGCCGCGTTTGCAAGCCCGCGCCGCCGCGTTGTCGAGCTGTCCGAGTCGGCTTACCAAGGAGTACGGCCCGATGGAGCCGCCGCGTCACCCGCCGAAGAGAGCAGCCGGCCTGAGCGCGAGGTTTCACTCCAAGCAGCTTGGGTGCCTCTACCCTTGTGGCTCGCGTACGCGGGCGTCAACGGCCGCGAGCGCAACGGCAGCCCTCGCGCGTGCGTGCGACAGGCCGTGGAGCGGCTCCTCTGCAGCATGCCACGGAGCACGCAGCTCGTGGTCACAGGGCATTCGCTCGGCGGCGCGCTGGCCCAGGCGTGTGCGCTCGACCTGCTCCTCGCGTCGACGCTCGTACGGGCGAGGGTGCCGAGCCTCACGCTGCTCCCCGTCGCATCGCCCGCCGCCTTCAGCCCCGGTTTCCAGAGTAAGATACGCCAGCTGAGCCGCGACGGCCGACTACGCGCGCTCCACCTGACGGCAGCAGGCGACTTTGCGCCCATGATCGCCGGGAGCATCTTCCCGCGCTTTTTGCTCGGCGTGCACGGCGTGACGCAACGGCTCGTGCTCAACACGGCGGACCTGGCACGCCCTTGCTACTTCGTCGCTGACGGCGAGGACGACGATTGCGAGGACCTCGGCCGAGCCAGCTTAGACTCGTATGGGCACAATATGTACGCCAAGGACCTGTGCGGGTTGACCACGCCGAGGCGGCCGAGGACGCTACCATTCAATGTACCGTGGCCGGTGCCATCGTGCGTGTAAGCGCGCAAAGGGCGCTAATGTCTAGTACGATGTAATTACGCGGACCGCCTCGTGTTCGGTGTTATTTCGGCCTCGGAAAGAAGGAGCGTCCTCGGCGGTCACGCCACGCCGGTGTCGCAGCAGCGGCTCCACCCGCCTCACAACGGCGGCAAGGCGCCGCCGCGCGCCGGAAGGTCGATCTTCTGCCCCTCCATCCGCACGCCGTCTGTCGGGCGCTGCAGCAGCGCGCCGCTGCCGTCCGAGAGCGCGACGGTGTACATGCGCGTCGCGGCATCAAAGGAGCGCACGACGGCGGGCGCGCCGAGCGGCGGCACCGGCGCCGCGGCCAGCACTGCGGCCGTGTCGCGCACGTGCGCCTCCATGTCTTCGCACGCGGCGCGCAGCGTGACGCGCGTCCCAGGCGGCGTTTCGCCTTTCGTGAGCGCCATGACGCGCTGCAGCTCCGCCATCGCCTCGCGCTCGCCGCCGCACGCCTCAACGCACAGGCACGCGAAGCACACGTGCTGTGCGTTCATCTGCCCCTCGACGCAGGGGCCGCCGCAGCGCACGCACGGCGCGTCGTCGCCGCCGAGCAGCGCGTGCATGCAGCACGCGGCGCAGGTGACGCCAAACTCGTTCACCATCAAGTTCGCGGACGGCCGCTTGCAGCCGTCGCACACTGGCACCGCCTCCCGCGCCGCTGCGGTGCGCGGGCCGTGCAGCGCAGCAGTCGGCACGGGCGTGCACAGGCTCAGCACGCGCTTGATGGCCGCTGGAAGCACCATTGCTCACTCCTCCACGAGGGAGTCGGCCCGGCACGCTCGGCGGCCCGGCGGGGGAGCCCATTCACTGTTCACAACACACCAACACGCACATTCACAATGAGAAAAGAGGGGCTGACCATTGCTGCGCGCTGTGATTGTCACATGCACGCCACAGCGCGCACGCCGCCTTTTGAGGTGTTAATACGCGAAAATGTAAAACGCAATCCGGGGGCTTGACGAGGGCACGGCGTACCTAGAGCCGTCAAACGAAGAATGATGTACCGTGCTGCATGAGTGTGTTTCGCCGATCGGGCGTGCCGCTCAGTCCTCAGACGGCACCCCGCCGGAAGAGCACGCGCAGCAGCCCCGGAAGTTTGACGAGGGCAGGGTCGCAGCACTCTCGGACGTCGTCATCCACAAAGATGGCGCGGATCGTGCCAGGAGAGTCGCACAACAGGCTTGGTAGCACCTCAACGATCGCTTTGGCTTTGGAAATCCCCTGTGGAGCGTGCTTCACGCCCGCGGCATGCACGCCTTTGGACTTGAGAAACGCGCCGATCTCGACGACGTGGCGGTTACGGGTCACCACCCAAGTGGGCACCCCCGCCGCCATGAGATCGGCGAGCTCCACGTCCAATGCATGCACGCCATCGAGAGGCGAGCCGCCCGAACGCGTCGTAGCGAGCGTGCGGTCAAAGTCGAGGAAGAGCACTTCAGGCTCCAGCTGCATGCAGAGTGCCGCCACAGCATCGCCGTCCCCTTGCCCCATGCGACACTCCGTGCAAGTGGCATACGACGCGCCATCACACACCACGCACTTTTGCTGATGCACACAAAAAAAGGCGGCATGCGACACGCCAGTCGGTGGCGCCTTGCTGATGCTGCTGCCGCTGCGAGCCGCGCCGTCGTAGGCGCCGTCGTGGGGGCACGTGCCGGCGCTCCTCAGCGCCCCTTCGCACTCCCAGCACACGCAGCTGCGCGCGCCGCTCAGAATGTGAGCGGCCCACACGCCAGAACACGAGCGTTCGCAACGGCAGCATTCAAACGCGCCCACGCCATCAAGAACGACGCGCGCACGGCCCGCGGACGTTGGTGGAGGCCATCCCTCGACTGCGATCGATCGCCTCATGGACTCATCAAGCTGGCGCGCCTCCGCGGTGATTGCCGCGAGCTGTGCGGCGAGTTGACGAAACTCTGACGGCACGAACATCGCCGCCGTGGCACCTCGGACCGCGTCGCCGGCGACGAAGCTACGCGCCATTCGCTCACCACAGTGCTGCGTCCGCCTCGCCGCCACGAGAGAGATGAGGGCGAGCAGCTGCGTGTTGGCGGCAAGGATCGCCTCTAGTTGGCATGCATGCTTTGACGCTCGCAAATGGCAGCTCCAAAGGTCGCTCACATCGTCGGTGAGTTCCTCGGTGGGGCGAGAAGGCAAGTCGTCGGCACCATCTGGGCCGCCCATTCCCACGCCCGCCGCACTATTCACACCATCTGGGCCACCCATTCCCACGCCCGCCGCACTATTCATGCTGGCTCGTGGCGCCGCGGGGCAGGGTGGTGCCTCTCGCCCATCCTGTGCGTGTGCTCTGTCGCCCGTGGGCGCTTTTGGCGGAGAGGCAACGCTTGAGGTCGCTCGTCGCCAGAGTGTCTGCGGCATACGGAGGCCGGCCTGCTCGAGCCGAGCGCTCGCGTGTGCCATGAATGCATGCAACGCCGCTAATGACGAAGCTGAGCGATCGTGCACATGCTGGAGCGTTGCACGATAGCGCTCCGTCGCATCCGCCATCGCGAGTGCCTTGGCACCGCCGCGGGCGATGAGCACTAGCCGCACGTAGCGCGTCATGCTCGGAGGCCAATCCAGCGCCTGGCCGTGCGCGGCGACGACGGCGGAGAGCCCACGGCTCAAAATCTCAGCCGTGATGCCCACGCTGTACCCCGATGGCGGCAGCTGGCTGGCTGTCCACAACGCCTCCCCACTGCAAGATTCGGCTGCCGCCGTTGCTGCGGCTGCTTGCTGAGGGCCGGACTCGTGTTCGCCTTCTTCTTCGGCTGCCGCTCCTGGCTGCCCAGACCCAGCATCATCGTCTCCAGCGACGGTGAGATCTGGAGCCCCGCAGAGATCGTGAGCTCCCAGCGAGAGATCGTGAGCTCCCAGCGCAGCCAAGAAGGCGTCCGCGTTTGCAAGCGCCTTCCATGCATGCATCGAGCGTGGCAGGTTGCGCAATCCAGCAGGGATGGCCATTTCGCCTGATCGTGCGGTACGTGGGTGCTCCTCGGGATGCCGTGGCAAGGTGCAGAGGCCCTTGGTAAGATCGCGCGCATCGTGAAGCGCGCGCGTGAGCCCCTTTGCGCGCTGCAACGTCTCGCACACCGAGTTGTACTGCTCATAGCGCGGCGAGTCTAGGAGCTGCGCGCGCTCCTCAAAGCTTTGTGATATGTGAAAGTAGTTTTGAGCGCGCCGAAGCTGCTTCACCACACGTTGCGCGTCCTGAAAGAGCACGAGCAGTGCCTTCTTCATGTTCACGAGCTCGCGACGCAGCGCGAAGCAGCGCTCGACGCTCTCGGTGCGCAGCACCGCCAGAGACTGAGCAGCCGCCTCTCGGCCAAAAGCCGCGTGTAGGTCATGCTCGATCAGCGAGAATGAGCCCTGGCTGTAATTGAGGATGTTAAGGGGAGAGACGTCGAGGACAGACGGCGATGTTGAGTCGTCCGACAACGCGCGAACGTCTGCCTCAAAGGCAGCATCCCCAAGCCACCATGCTGGCGTCTGCGTCGATTTCCCGCGAATCGCATGGGCGCGAGACCACGCGCGAGCCGTGCGCTCCGCCAATAAGACAGAGTCGGCATTCTTTGCGTTGCAGTCCAAGATGTCCATTTGATTTTGAATGTCCATTTCAGGCGATCGTGGGTGTTCGCACGCGCCGTCGTGACAACTTTCTGCCCCCGCAAAACTTCATAACTAACCCTTGCGAACCAGCAGTCAGCGGGCGAGTCCGTTCACATTCACATCTCTCGGCGACTTTGTGACGCGGACGTCAGACGGAGGCCATGCCCACCGTTTTTAGGCTGCACCGCCTCGAGCTGCGACGGTTGCTGCACGTGGCCGCACCGATCATGATGTCCAGCATGTTCAACTTCCTGATGACGCTCGTCGACCTTTACTTTGTCGGGAGCCTTGGGAAGGAGCCGCTTGCAGCGGCGACTGTTGGCAATGTGTGGTTCAACACGTTGCTATACCCGATTCTCGGTTGCGCAACCGCTCTCGATACGCTGCTCGCGCAGTCGCACGGCGCGGGCCAGCCGGATGCGTATGCGCGCTGGACGCAGGTCGGGCTGCTTGTGCTCGGGCTGCTGTGCGTGCCGTTCATGATCATGCTCGCGCTCACGGAACCCATCCTTCTCGCCACGGGCATGAATGCGACGCTCGCCGCAAACGCGGCTGAGTTCGATGGCCAGCTCATCCTAGGAGTCGTTCCGTTCGTGCTCTTCACCGCGCTAACCAAGTACCTGCAGTCACAGGGAATTCTCTATCCCTCTGTGGCGATTGCGGCGGTGGCAAATGTATTCAACGGCCTCGCCAACTACTTGCTCATCGAAGCGTGCGGCCTCGGCCTGCGCGGCGCGCCGCTCGCCACCTCCCTCTGCCGCTGGGTGCAGCTCGCCATCATGTTGGTCTACCTGAGGCACGCACGCGAACGGCTCGCACCGACGCTTCCGCGGCTAAAGATCGAGTGGCGTGAGATGCCCTCGAGTTCGGTGCGCTTCCTCCGGCTGGGCGGGCCGGGCGCGCTGATGCTCGGGCTCGAGGCATGGGCCTTCGAGGTCAGCACCTTCCTGGCCGCCTTTCTTGGCACCGTCGCTCTGGATGCGCATAGCATCCTGATGAACTTGATCGCGTTTTCTTTCATGAGCGGACCTTTCTCTCTGGGCATCGCCGCGTCCCTCAGGGTAGGGCAGTTGGTCGGCGCCGGCGAGACGAGCGCCGCGCGCGCCACCGCGCGCGTCGCCATCGCCTTCATCCTCAGCTACATGAGCCTGACGTCCGCCTTCCTGATAGGGAGCCATTCATGGATCGGACTGCTCTTCACAGCGGACGTTCACGTGGTGGCGCAGGTGGCTTCCCTGGCTGGGGTGGCAGCACTCTTCCAGTTCGCGGATGGCGCTCAGGCCGCCATCGGCGGCATCCTCCGCGGCCTCGGCCGACAGCGTACCGTCGCGGCCCTCAACCTGGCGGGCTTCTGGCTGATCGGACTGCCCGTGGGCGCGTCGCTCACGTTTGGCGCGCACCTTGGGGTGGTTGGCCTCTGGTGGGGCCTCGCCACCGGCCTCACAGCGGTCGCGATCGTCGGCGTGCCACTCCTCGCGAGGATCGACTGGGACGCCGAGGCTAAGGCTGCCCTCGCTCGAGTCGGGCGCGACGGCGGCGGCGGCGGCGGCGGCGGCGGCGGCGGCGGCGGCGGGCTTGCGAGCGCGGACGCGCAGCGGGAGCAGGTGGAGCTAGACACACTCTAGACCTCTAGCTTGTCTTAGTGGGGCCTGCATTCCAATTTCCAAATCGACACAATATGCGATACAATGATGGTTAAAGCTTAAACCCAATATATTGGACGGGCACTTTAAAAATAGCGCCGAGTCTGGACGAGTCAGGGTGGACGATCTGCCTTGGTCTCAGTTCGATTCAACCTAAATCGGGTCACACAATTCTAGGTGTTCCCTAAATGGTTAATGTATCGGCTTGCATGCAACTGTCTCTCAAAGGAGACGGGTAGGCACCGATATGGCGCTACACCCCCCCGGCTCGGTAGTACACG
>ENA-UOUZ01000646-UOUZ01000646.1-mixed-culture-metagenome-genome-assembly--contig:-NODE-646-length-24471-cov-99.525147_pt1 | contig 24471 bp, 14 predicted proteins | sample MGYA00238154_ERZ761575 | MGnify/ENA primary metagenome ERZ761575 (study PRJEB28896, sample SAMN07631632) | mixed culture metagenome | isolation source: Freshwater growth medium | place: USA...
AGGCAGCGGCGGCGGCGGCGACGGGGGAGGAGGGGATGGGGGGGGTGGAGATGGCGGAGGTGGCAAAGGCGGCGGTGGGCTTGGAGGGGGTGGCAATGGTGGTGGCGGCGTAGGGGGGGGCGGTGACGGCGGCGGTGGCGAGGGCGGCGGTGGTGAGGGCGGCGGAGGAGAGGGTGGCGGCGGCGATGGAGGTGGCGGTGAGGGTGGCGGTGGCGATGGGGGTGGGGGCGAGGGCGGTGGTGGCGAGGGAGTTGGTGGAGGTGGTGAAGGGGGCGGTGGCGATGGCGGAGGTGGCGAAGGTGGGGGCGGTGAGGGAGGTGGAGGCGAGGGTGGCGGTGGCGAGGGTGGAGGGGGCGATGGTGGTGGCGGAGATGGTGGGGGTGGCGAGGGTGGAGGTGGCGACGGCGGCGGCGGCGACGGAGGTGGAGGCGAAGGCGGCGGCGGCGAGGGTGGCGGGGGCGATGGAGGTGGCGGCGAGGGCGGGGGTGGGATGGGTGGTGGCGGCACGGGCGGTGGCGGCGAGGGCGGCGGCGGAAGCGGCGGCGGCGGCGTTGGCGGAGGCGGCACGGGTGGGGGAGGCGAAGGTGGGGGAGGCATTGGAGGCGGTGGTTGCGGAGGCGGCGGAGTGGGCGGAGGTGGCGAGGGTGGTGGAGGAGACGGCGGCGGTGGCAAAGGTGGCGGCGGTGATGGAGGTGGTGGCAAAGGTGGTGGTGAGGGCGGTGGTGGTGATGGTGGTGGCGGCAGGGGCGGCGGAGGCACAGGCGGCGGAGGTGAGGGCGGTGGCGGCGATGGCGGTGGTGGAGACGGCGGTGGAGGGGAAGGTGGTGGCGGCGAGGGTGGCGGCGGCACCGGTGGCGGCGGGCTTGGTGGGGGCGGGCTTGGCGGGGGCGGCGAGGGCGGTGGCGGCGATGGTGGCGGTGGCGAGGGCGGTGGTGGAGAGGGCGGAGGCGGCGAGGGCGGCGGAGGTGAGGGCGGAGGCGGCGAGGGAGGTGGCGGCAGTGGTGGCATCGAGGGCGGAGGGGGAGAGGGACAGGGAGGCGGGGGACTTGGGGGCGGTGGGTCCGGAGGCGGCGGCGATGGTGATGGTGGTAGCGGTGGAGGTGAAGGTCGCGGTGACGGGGGTGGGCCTGGTGGCGAAGGGGCGCTGGGCGGTGGCGAGGGCGGGGGTGGAAGAGGCGGCGGAGGAGAAGGAGGCGGTGGTGGCGATGGTGGCGATGGTGGCGATGGTGGTGGCGAGGGCGGCGGTGGTGCAGGGGGTCTAGATGGTGGCGGAAGCTGAGGAGGCAACGCAGGCGGCGAGCGAGGCGGGAGCGTAGGGGGAAGAGGCGGTACGGGCGGTGGCGGCAAGGGTGGCGGCGGCCGTGGAGGAGAAGGTGGCGCAGGTGGTGTTGAGGGGGGTGCACTCGGGGGAGGCGGTGGCGGTGGCGGCCACTCAGCATCATACGGCGCGACGCACTGGATGTGGTACGGGTCGTCGCTCTCGCTTGGCAAGGCAGGCACATCCAAAGCAGCGCCGAAGATGCAGCGCACGCCCTGCCGGGAGACGCCGTGCACAAGGGCGCCGGCAAGGCTGATGGCCGGCATGGGCTGCTGGCCATGCAGCAGCGAGACGTGGATGAGGGTGCCGCCATTTCGCGGGCCGCCAGCTGGGGAGAGGGGCGATCGAAGGCCGAGCTGAGTCGTCTGGTAATAGTTGAACTGCAGCCCATACGAGGTGAAGTCGTGACCATTATTGATGGAGATTTCGATCGGCACCGGGTACAGGCCATATCCATTCAACGTCAACGTGGACACGTCGCATGACGGCGCTGTACACTCCATCAACCCCATCGACTCGTTCGACAGTGACGCGGGTACCACAGCTGAACACGAACCGCCAAATCGACACCGCAAGCCGTGTCGCCGGAATCCTACGCCGCGCACAGTGACGACCGTCCCACCAGCAGCAGGGCCGCCACGGGGCGCAACCGCGGTGGGCGCGAGGCGTGTCGGAGCCGGCCGCGGCGCGAATGGGTGCATGTCTGTTGGGCGTGATAAGTTATGATAAGTCGTGATCATTGGCAAAATGCAGTGGCTGGTCGGACCTTGTTTGTCGATTCTCACTGAAACTTTCTCAAATTCATGCATGTAATCACAAACCGAGCTCGGTCGGTCGGCTGGCCCTGGCGGCTGAGACGGCCCTGTGGGCACAAGTCACTGTGTGAAGTTGCATAAGTTAGACATCGAGTCTGTCTCCGCGCATGTGGGAGAAAATTGCTAATGACCCGCGCATCCGGTCGCCGGGATGAAACGCAGCCAATGGTTACAAGATGCTCGGCGCATGTGCTCGCGCCCAATCTCACCTCGAAGGATGCGTGCTCGCTCGCCCCTGCTTCTCCCGTCCCCACACCTCTCTCTTCCCCCTCACCCCCAAAGATTGGCATGCGCTACGCTCGGCTCGGCTCAGTCGTCGTCGTCGAAGAGGCCCTTGTTCGTCTTCTTGCTGCCACCACCCTTGGGCGCCGGCACGCCACCAAAGAGGCTCCCGCCGCCCGCGTCGTCATCGTCGTCGCCAAAGAGGCTTGGCTTCTTAGCAGCGGCCCCGGCAGCGGGCTTTGAAGCCGCGATTGGCTTGGAGCTGCCAAACAGGCCGCCGCCCGCCTCCTCCTCCTCGTCGTCGCCAAAGAGCGATTGGCTTTTTTTGGCTGGCGCAGGCGCAGGCGCCTTGGCGGCGGCGGCCGCGGGCTTGGCAGGCAAGGGCGCATCGTCCTCGTCCCCAAACAGGCTGCTGGTGGCGGGCTTGGGCTTGGAGGCGGAGGCGGAGGGGGGCTTCTCCTCGTCTGCGGGCGGCGGCGGCGCGGGCGGCGGCGGCGCGGCGTTCTCCGCGGGCTCATCGTCGTCCATGGCGGCGGCAGCTGCGGACTTCTTCGAGGGGGGGCGGCGCGCCCTCCCGCCAGCACCCTTGGCGCGAGAGAGCTGGGCGGCGAGCAGCGTGTCATCGGCAGTGGGATCGGCTTTGCTGGTCGGCACGGCTGCTGCGCCGCCAGCGGTCGCCGAGGCGGCCGCGCCAGCACCGCTGCTCGACGGCTCCTCCTCGGCGGCAGCGGCCTTCGGCTTCCGGGAGGGCGGCGCTGCGCCGGGCATCATGAAGTTGAGATTGCCCAGCTTCCCTTTTAGGGCGGCGACTCCCTTCTTAGGCGCATCCTCGTCGTCCTCGTCGTCCTCGTTGGCGTCGGGCGCGGGCGCGGGCTTAGGGGGCGCGGGCGGCGCGGGCGGCGGTGCGGGCGGCGGCGGTGGCGGTGGCGGTGGCGGTGGCGAGGGCTTAGGGGGCGCGGGCTCGGCCGGCTTGTCCTCAAACTCGTCGTCGTTGTCGTCCTCGTCATCGCTAGGAGGCCGCGCCGGTCGGCCCTTCATCAAACCCGCCATCGCCGCCAACGGCCCACCGGCCGCTGCGCCCGCAGGCAGCTTTGGCTTTGGCGCTGGCGCCGGCGCCTCCTCCGCCTCCTCCGCGTCGTCGCCGCCGAACAAGGCGCTCTTGGCTGCGGCTGGCGGCGCGGGCGGTGGCGCGGGCGGCGGTGCGAGCGGTGGCGGTGGCGGTGGCGGCTTGTCCTCAAACTCGCCGTCGTCTTCGTCATCACTAGGAGGCCGCGCCGGTCGGCCCTTCATCAAGCCCGCCATCGCCGCCAACGGCCCACCGGCCGCAGCGCCCGCAGGCAGCTTTGGCTTTGGCGCTGGCGCCGGCGCCTCGTCCTCATCGTCGCCGCCGAACAAAGCGCTCTTGGCTGCGGCTGGCGGCGCGGGCGGCGGCGCGGGCGGCGGCGCGGGCGGCGGTGCGGGCGGTGGCGGTGGCTGTTCCGGCTTGTCCACGAAGTCGTCCTCGTTGTCGTCCTCGTCATCGCTCGGAGGCCGCGCCGGTCGGCCCTTCATCAAACCCGCCATCGCCGCCAACGGCCCACCTGCCGCAGCGCCCGCAGGCAGCTTTGGCTTTGGCGCTGGCGCCGGCGCCTCCTCCTCCTCCTCCGCGTCGTCGCCGCCGAGCAAGGCGCTCTTGGCTGCGGCTGGCGGCGCGGGCGGCGGCGCGGGTGGCGGTGCGGGCGGTGGCGGTGGCGGTTCTGGCTTGTCCACGATGTCGTTGTCGTCCTCGTCATCGCTCGGAGGCCGCGCCGGTCGGCCCTTCATCAAGCCCGCCATCGCCGCCAACGGCCCACCGGCCGCAGCGCCCGCAGGCAGCTTTGGCTTTGGCGCTGGCGCCGGCGCCTCGTCCTCATCGTCGCCGCCGAACAAAGCGCTCTTGGCTGCGGCTGGCGGCGCGGGCGGCGGCGCGGGCGGCGGCGCGGGCGGCGGCGCAGGCGCGGCGGCCTGCTTTGGCGGCGGCGTGGGCTTCGGAGGGCCGAACAGTCCGCCATCGCCGTCACCGTCGTCGTCGTCGCCGAACAGGCCGCCGCCGCCGCCCTTGGGCTTCGCAGCCGGCGGCGCGGCGGGCGGCTTGGGAGGCGCCGCGGGGAGCTTCTTGGGCGCACCGCCAAAGAGCCCGCCGTCATCGTCGTCGTCGTCGTCGCCAAAGAGGCCGCCGCCGCCGCCCTTTTTAGCGGCAGGCTTGGGGGGAGGCGGCGCAGGCGCGGCAGCGGCGGCGGCCTTGGGCTTCGGAGCGACGACTGAGAGTCCGCCGTCCTCCTCGTCCTCGTCCCCAAACATACCGCCTTGAGGTTTGGGCGGCGCGGTGGTCGGCTTGGGTGCCGCCGCTGGCTTCGGGGAGCCAAACAGCGACCCGCGCTCTCCGCCATCGTCGTCGTCGTCGTCGTCGCCGAACAGGCCGCCGCCGCCGCCCTTGGGCTTCGCAGCCGGCGGCGCGGCGGGCGGCTTGGGAGGCGCCGCGGGAGGCTTCTTGGGCGCACCGCCAAAGAGCCCGCCGTCATCGTCGTCGTCGTCGCCAAAGAGGCCGCCGCCGCCGCCCTTTTTGGCGGCAGGCTTGGGAGGCGGCGGCGCGGGCGGCGCCTTGGCCGCCGCTTTGGCCGCGGCCTTACCCGCCGAGGCGCCAAAAATGCCGCCATCATCGTCGTCGTCATCGTCGCCGCCGAAGAGGCCGCCGCCGCCGCTCGCGGGCAGCTTGGGCTTCGGGGCTGCGGGCGGCGGGGGTGCGGGCGGCGCCTTTGGAGGCGCTTTTGGCGGCGGCGGGCCAAAGACGTCCTCGTCGTCGTCGTCGTCGCCGTCGCCACCTCCAAAGAGCCCGCCACCGCCGCCCGGCTTCTTTTTCAATCGTTCGGCCGCGAGCATGGCGACAGCGAGCGCGCTGCTGGCTGCGGTCGGCTTGGCGACGTCAGGCACCTCCCCAAACAGGCCCGCACTCGAGGCGACGGGCTTCGCAGGCGCGGCGGCGACGATCACCGGCGTCTCCTCTTCCTCGTCCCCCACTCCAAAGAGAGACGCATAGTCCACCTTTGTAGGCGGGCCCGAGGGCGCGGCGGCGGCGGCGGCAGTGAGCCCGGAGCCCGATTTGGAGCCAGGCTTGGCAGCGGCGGCGGCGCCCTCCTCGCCAAAGAGCCCCCCTGCAAAGAGCGAGTTCCGCTTCGGGGGGGCGGCCTTGCCGCCGCTTCCGCCAAAGAAGCCGCCCCCGCCACCAAAGGGGTCATCATCCTCGTCGTCGTCCTCCTCCTCCTCCTCGTCGGGGGGAGGCGGAGCGGCCGGCTTCGGGGGCGGCTTCGGGGGCGGCGGCGCAGCCTTGGAGCTGGCGCCCTTGCCCGCGGGCATCGCCACGTCGCTCTCGTCGTCGTCGTCATCCCGCGAAGCCGGGGCCCGACGCGACATGACCGCGGCCGCAGCCGCCTTATTCGGACCCTTTGCAATGGGGCCGCCGGGCAGGGTGGCGTCGCTATCGTCGCTGTCGCCAGGGGAGTCACGGCCGTAGGTCGCCGGGGTCGGCTCATCCTCGTCCTCGTCCTCGTCGTAGTCGTCATCCTGAGCGGCCAGCATCGACGAGAGCAACGACTTCTCCTTCGCGACTGACTTCTCCGTCCTCATGATCGGCTTCGGAGGCGCTCGAGGCGTAGGCTCCGCATCGGTCTCCTCATCCCAGTCCTCGTCGTTCTCGTCGTCGCTCTCCTCCTCGTCCTCCTCGTCCTCCTCGTCCTCCTCGTCCTCCTCGTCTGTGCCGGCGTCGCCCGTTGCGCGGTTCCCGTCCTCGTCCTCGTCGTCCTCGTCCTCACCCTCCTCCTCCTCGAGCTCGGCCTGTTCAGTCATTTCGGTGGTGCGCAACGTCCTGCGCTCCCCGTATTCGAAGAGGCCGCACGAATCTTTGGCGAGAAACTCGGGCGTGCCAATCACGAACGGCAGCACGAGCTCATCAAACGAGTGCCCCGGCAGCACCGCCGCCACGGGCACCGCCGCATTCTCGTCCTCCTCCGCGTCGAGCGAGAGCGGGAAGCTGGCGATCAAGTGCAGGCCGCCCTTGACGAGCGCCGTGCAGTCGCGCACGAGAGCCGCCTGCTGCTCCGCCTCCGTCTTCGGGACCGGCTCGGCCGCTGCCGGGCCCTCCTCGGGTGCCGCTGGCTCCTCCTCATCGTACACGCGGTGCTCGAGGAACTGCGTGCGCGAGAGCGCGCGCAACCCGTTGGCGGCGTTGGCGAGCCGCACCTCCGCGCGCGAGAGATTGAGCCCAAATTCGGCCATCGACTCGTCCGCCACGCGCAGCTTGTCCTCAAACTTGGCCGCGAAGCCTTCGAGGGCCTTCGCGAGCGCTGCATCCTGCGCCATCGTCCAGTCATCTGTCTTCTCTCGCAACTTCTTGAGATCCTCGGCGAAGTTGAAGTCCGCCTTGACCGCTGCCATGGTCTCGGAACGCAGAGCAAGGCTCCGCGGCTGCTCGGCCCAGTGTCTTTACACTCGTGTGTCTCGGGTGCGCCGCGCTTCACAGGCATTTCACGGTAACCGAGGCGACGACATAATCTGGCGCGGGTGAAAAATTTGAGTCCAAACGTGCCTGCCGAAAAAAGGGCGTACACGTAAAACGAGCCTCTTACCATAAAACGCTTCATGTAACATGGGCTCCACGGACCACGCCGGGATTCGACTTGAGCATCTCAAAACGCGCGCGAAACGAACCTCGAATGGAACCTCGGGCGACGGGCGACAGTAGACAGTAAATTGTACTGTAGACGCGGGAACAGGTGGACGGGAAAGGGGAAACTCACCGCTAATGCTTTCCTATGCTCTGGCCGCCTGTCAAATTAAATCCTCTGGGGGCTAATCAAGTCCATTCATCAAGTCACCACAAGTGCATCACACCTCGATACCTCGAGGGGTCGAGTGCAGAGTGAGCAGTGCTTGCGAGTGCTATTTCTGGAAAACTCGGGGGGGGGTGTAGTGAGGGCTTCACACAAAGCAATTATGGGAATGGCTTTTGTGGATGCGGAGATCGCCGTCGAAGACACGATGGGGAATCGCAGCCGTCAGATCCGAATCTGGTAGCCTTTCTTGGCCATGCTTCCGCTCCTCCTCGCGCTCTCCGCCTCGGCGTTCGCGCCAATGCTGCCCGCGCCGAATCCGATGCTGGGGAGCCGCGCAGCGCCGCCAGAGATGGTCTTGGGCAAAGCAGTCACCTGGGTCCGCCAGAAAGCCTCTTGCATAAAGCAAAAGATCGGGCGGGTGGTGCCCAGTCGAGAGGCGGCGCCGGCAAAGTTTGCACAGGGCTTCCTTGAGTTCGATCCGTACTTTGACAAAACCAACCTACCGAAGAACACGTTCAAGGCCAAGGCGCCCTTTGTTGCGAAGGTGATCTCGACGAAGAAGATCTCCGGCCCGAAGGCCAACGGTGAGACGTGGGATGTTGTCCTGTCGCACGGCGGAGACATGCCGTACATCGAAGGCCAGTCCTACGGAGTGATCCCGCCCGGGGTGAACCCGAAGAACGGCAAGCCCAACTCGGTGCGGCTATATTCGATTGCATCGTCGCGGTACGGCGACGATATGACCGGCAAAACTACGACGCTGTGCGTCAAGCGCGCCCTGTATTGGGATCCGGAGCTGAAGGCCTTCGACCCAGCGAAAAAAGGGATTTGCTCCAATTACCTGTGCGACTTGAAGCCGGGAGATGAGGTGCTGCTGACAGGGCCGGCGGGCGACGTGATGCTGCTGCCGGAGGAGAACCCTAATGCCGACATCATCATGCTCGCCACTGGTACCGGCATCGCCCCGATGCGCACCTTCCTCCGCCGTCTCTTCTTCGAGGACACGCCTTACGCGCGCGACTTCAAGGGCCTGGCCTGGCTCTTCTTTGGTGTGTACAACTCCGACGCGCTGCTGTATGAGGATGAGTGGCAGACCATCCTCAAGAAGCACCCGGGTCGCTTCCGGTACGATAAGGCGATCTCAGAAGAGATGAAAAACAAGGACGGCGGCAACATGTTCGTGCAGCACAAGATGGAGGAGTATGCCGATGAGATCTTCGACCGGTTGGAAAAGGGCGCGCACATGTACTTGTGTGGCCTTCGGGGCATGTTGCCTGGCGTGCAGGAGTCTCTCAAGAAGGTCGCCGAAGCCAAGGGCATCGACTATGACGAGTTCCTCAAAAACCTCAAGGAGAAAGGCCAGTGGCATGTCGAGGTGTACTAAGCCTCGATCCGACGTACGCGCGCGCATCCGACAACTACGTCAACGCCAAGCAGGCGCTCGGCGAATATCTTGACGCTTCGATCCTACTACCGCCATTGAATCGCTGCCAACCCTCGTCACCGTCACTGCGTGTCAAGCTGTCAACAACTTGGTCAACGCACCCCCGCAAGGTGGGACTAATATTGCACACGCACGAGCCGCGCCGCGGACGCACGGCCGCGCGCACTGATGGCTACGTACGTGCGGCGGGGTGACTGTACGTACTGTACGAGCCGTGCGGTGTCTACCGAGGGTCCGAGGCACACGGCTGGACCCGGTCGACTTACGTGGCAGCGTGCGGTCTTCGACTTGGTGTCTAGCCTGTGACAGCGTGTGTGAGCTGTGAGGGTCAGGTTCTCCTCGGGATATCCATGTGTTGTAGCAGTGTAGGTTGTGAATATAGTGTGAATCTTTTTCAGCGAGCGATCAGCGAGCGGGTGTCTCTCATGAGATTGAGAAGTTGTATTACCGCTATGCCGTATGCGCATCAAGTTCGCAACAACGGTTGGAAGTTGCTTCGACGGCACGGTTGATCTGTAATAACTCCCACGCCCGCACAATAATATGCTCCCACGGCCGCGGGCTCAAAAACTCTCCAATGATGCTAAATAATTCACAGTGTGACGAAACCCTGGTTTCTAACCGTCGTCCGATGCCGAGCGGCGATCACGCGTTGACCGTCGTTGCGACAAGACCTGCTGCTGCATCCACCCGGGCTGCCTCCCGCGGGCCGCCCACCAAGCAGTTGCCGCCAGCGCCGCCAGCCAAACAACTATGCAGGCCTCGGTTGGCGGTCTCCAAGGAGAATCGGCCGGTAGGCGAGCCAATTGGTATGACACGCCCAAAGCTCTGGAGTCCGGAGGTCGAGGATGCTTTCCGCCTCTCCGAGGCAGGCTACCGAGGCATACCGGAACTGCTACTTCTCGGCCTGCCCGAGCCTGAGCGCTGGCCTGAGACCGGCTTCATCAGGAAGCTGCAGACGCGCAAGTCCTTCGAGAGCGGTGGTTTCGTCTTGCAGTACTATACCCGCCAGCCCGAGTGCGACTCGAGGCATTTGCACAGAGTCAAGCTGTATCAATTTGAATCGAGTCGTGCATGATACTACGTACGTTTCAGAAGACGTTTTACCAGCAAGGCCATAGGTCCCGCTCGGTCCTTACTCGGTCCTCGGCGCGGCGCCGCGGTGCGTCGCGATGGGCGCAAAACTGCGGGGCCTCCGGCGGGGCGCAAGAGCACCCTGAACCACGCAACGTGAGAAGTATAGCAAGCTCTGCGCGGCGGCGCCCGGCGGCACGCGCGAGCCGGCCCGCGGCCGTCGATCGGATCTCGGCCGACCACGAGTGGTCTGCGAAGGTCTGCGTTGTTGGGGACGCCGATGGTACTAGGCTACTAGCGCCGAGCGGCGTGCGGCTAGAGCCGGTCGGTGGGTTGATCGGCCGTGAAGGCATCATGTGGGCGGCGATGTGCGCGGCGGCCCGGCCGCCGGCCGCGGCCACACGGGTCCACGGCCCAGCGTGAGCGTCCGCCGGGCGCCGGTCCGCGGAGCGCGGTCGCGGCGGCGCGCACGGCGTGTGCACCTGCACGTCGTGTGCGTCGCACCCGGGGGCGACTCCGAGCGACAGGCCGCGCCAGCTTCCCCGGCGTCCCCGGCGTCCGCGTCCCCGCACACGGGTCGCGCGCCAACCCGCGTGCCGCGAGCAGAGGAGCTGCACAGCACACTGCGAGCGTGCGGCTCTGGGCCCCTCTGGGTGTCCGGTGATGATTGTGGGCTGTGGGGGGGGCAATAGCCACGCCAATACGTTTGGGGGGGGTGCATGCGAAATTGAATCAATATCATGATTGTGCGCCGTCAGTGCGCCGCTGTTGATACATGTATTGATTCTGTTGTCTCGGTTCTCGCAATTCTCGCGACAATCGTCAATGTTGCGCCACCACGCCCGCCGGCCAGAGCCCAGAGCGCCAGCTGATAGCTCGAATACTATTACCCGAACGGATTGCGCGGAAGTAAACCGAAGACCGCCATCTGGTCCATGAAGGCTGCATAGGCTGCACCTCCGCGCATGGCGGCCGGCGGCATCTGTGGCTGTGGCGCCAGCAGGTTGTGGTTCGGCTGGCCCTCATGCGCGCGGAGCACAGCATCATGTTGTGGGCCGCACGCGCACTCACGCAGCCCGAGCGTCTTGCGAGCCTGGCCGCCTCTGAGCACGCCGCCGCATTGGTAGCAGAAGACGAGGTTGCATCGGCAGTGCATCGCGTCGCAGCCGCTCGTCTTCTCCACCCAGAACTTACACTTGGGGCACGCACGCAACTTTTGCCGCGACGCGAACTGCTCGAACGCCGCGTCGGCCGCGTCCACGTCGCCGCTCTCGGCGGCGTGCTGGCGCTGGAAGGCCTCACAGCGCACACCCGAGTGCCACGGCTCGGTGCGGCAGACGAGGCAGTAGCTCTTTGCGCACAGAGGGCACTCGAGCTTTCGGTTGTTCGCCTCCCACGCGAACACGAAGGGGCAGCCCGGCGTCGGGCACGAACCGGTGTCTTCCTCTGTCTCGATGAATCGCTGGAGCGTGAGCCGCTCGTACCGGTCGGCGGCGGCCGCGCTGCCGAGGCAACGGCGCACGTCCTGCGGTACGAGCGGCACCCCACAACGCGAGGGCTCGACGCATGGGCACACGAGCTGCTCACTCATCACCTCGCCTTGCTCAACCTTGCCTTTGACGTAAGTTGAGAGGCACTCGACGCAGAAGGCATGGCCGCACGAGGCGAGCTTGCACGCGCTGGCCGGCTCTTCCTCGCAGAAGCAGATCGGGCACGTGATCGCCGATCGCGGCCGCGTCCAGTGGTCGCCCGATGAGGAGGTGGGGAAGGAGGAGCCAACCTCCGCTGGCGCAGTGGAGGACGAGCCCGCGCGGCGCTCCTCACGGCGCTGTCGCGTCCTCCTCCGCGAGGCTGTGAGCTCGTCCTCCACCTCGTCGCTGTCGACGAGCGAGATGACTTCCGCCCGCCGCTTCCGCTCGGCCATCGCGCGGGACACCTAAAGGGAATAAATCGCGAGGGAACAGACGCAAGTCAACAAACTTCTTCTTCTTCAAGCGACACGTACGGGCATGTCGCTCGCGAAACTGCCCTTACCCTCGCGAAACTGCCCTTGCCTGGCCCAAGGGGCTGGGAGTCGAACGCCAACCGCCCGGTGCATGCGTGCCACCGGCAAGCCGGGCGACGCTGCCGCCCCTGTGGCTCGTGCGGCTGCGAGCAACGCGCCTCCGCGGGGCACACGGGGACCGCCTTCAGATGCTGTCAGTGGTGCCGTGCCTCTTGCGACTGAGGTGAAGCGCCGCACCCGCGTGTTCCGCCGAACATCTGCTCTCTATCCGCCGCGGCTGATGCTTTGCGCCTCTCCGTCCGCCGCAGGTCGATCTGCTCGTGCTCGAGTACCTCGCGCATGCGGGCTACGAACGCACCACGCAGCAGCTCAAGAATGAGCTGCGCGAGCGGCGGGAGGGCAAGCAGCAGAACTGGCGACCGGTCGGTCGCGACATGCAAGACAAGGTCAAAGACCGCATGCTGCGCGCGCTCGACCGCGGTGAGCGCGAGGAGGTGCTCAAGCTGTGGGATAACTTCGTGCCACCGCTCGTGCGCCGCTCCGACAAGAACGCGCAGAAGCTCGAGTTCTACCTCAACATCTTTTTCGCCATCTTCCCGCTGCACCCGACGAACCCGACGCCGCAGCCCAACAACCTGGGCGCGGCGATGCGCACGTTCAAGACGTACCTCGAGACGGACGGCGCGGCGCTGGCCGTGACGCCCGAGTTCCTCGCGTACTACGCGATGCCGCACGTGCCGGACATTTCGCGCCACCCGTCGTTCAAGGAGCTCTTCAGTGCCGAATGGGCGCGCGCGCTCAAGGCGCGGCTTGCGGACTTTTTGGCACGCACGCCGCAGTTCGCGGCGGAGCCGCGGCTGCTGGGCATCTGCCGCTCGTACCGCGAGCTCAGCGCGGGCGCCTCGGCCGGCGCCGAGCATCCGGTGGCCAACGCGAGCAGGGACTTGCAAGCCCTGAAGCAGCGACTGATCGACTCCGAGCTGCGTGCCATCGAGGCGAAGCGCGAGGCGGCGGCGGCGGCAGCGGTCGAGGCGGAGCGCGAGGCGGCGCTCAAGCGCGGCTCGAAGGAGCTGAGCGGCATCGCTGCGGAGGCGATCAGCACGCTCGGCGAGGTCCTCCACCCGTCGGCGCTCGCGTCGATCGACGCGAGCGCCGTCAACGTCCTTCGTCAGAGGTTACACGGTGCCGAGGAGCGGCTCGGCCTCGAGCTCTCGGATCTCGGGAGCCACGTGGCCAAGGTGCGCCGTGGTGGTGAGCGGGCGGGCGCGGGCGCGGGCGCGGCGGGCGCGGGCGCTGCGGGCGGCGCTGGCAGCCCTTCCCCCGGCAGGGGAGCGCCGCAAGACGGGCTGAACAGCACGATCACAATGCTCGCCGGCCTCGATTACGCCAAGGTGAAGCAGACGATGATCGCCGGCAGCGAAGGCGCGCCGGCGCTCGTGCAGGCGCTGCGCTGGCGGCTCACCAAGCCCGCGCGCCACCAGCGCAAGGCCGCCCTCATGCAGTACATCCAGAACGATTTGCTCGAGGCCGCCGTGGTGGGCGCGATCCTCTCGCCGCGCGCCGCGCCCGCGCTGCGCGAGCAGGCCCACCGGCTGATCAACTTGTTCGCGAGCGAGCCCTCGGGGCGCACGTACCTGCTCTCGCAGCCCGGGCTGATCCAACGGCTGTGCTCGCTGCTCACCAGCGAGGCGGTCGATACGGTCGCCAGACAAAACTGCCTGGGCGCCCTTCAGAAGCTCTCCCTGCGCCGGCAGCCGCAGAATGCGATGATCCAGTCGGGCGTGATCGCATGGCTCGTGACTCAGCTGGCGGACACTGACGCGCTCTCGCAGTACGCGATCGAGTACGGCACGGCGCTGCTCATGAACCTCTCGCTGCGCTCGGAGGGGCGGACCAAGTGCGTCGCGTCAGAGCTCGACATCCTCGGGGTCCTCTCACAGCTCATGGAGAGTGACTCGACGCAGGTGCGCACGTACGTCAACGGCACGCTCTACTCGATCCTGGTGCGTTCCGAGCTCAAGGCGCGTGCGGCTGAGGTGGGGCTGGCTGACTCGCTGCAGGAGCTCATCAAGCACTCCGACGAGACCTTCGCGCGCCAGATTACGTACATCCTTGAGCAGATTGATAAGGAGCCGACGGCCGAGGCAGAGGATGCGGCCAAGGAGGCCGCCGACGACGCGTCCAACGGCGAGGAGGAGGAGGAGGAGGGCGCCGAGGAGGAGGAGGGCGAGGGCGAGGATGAGGAGGTCGATGTGTTCGCCGAGGCCGCTGTCTCGTACGAGCCGTACGGCGGCGTGGCGGGTGAGCCGCTACTCGCAGTCGAGTTCTTGCTTCAGGACGTGTACGAGGCGCAAGAAGACGCGAGCCAATTAAACGCGACGATGGAGCGGCGCGCCGCCGCCGCCGCCGCAGCGCAGCAGAAGCAGCAGCAGCAGCAGCAGCAGCAGCGGGGCCAGCAGGGCAAGCAGACTGGTCAAGGGCAGCCTGCCCGACGGCGTCATCACCCGGACGAGCCGCTACAGCGCCCCACGACGCCCGGAGCGAATGCCGACTATGGCGCACAGGCATTGCAATACGCCGAGCAGGCGGGTGGCACGGGCGCCTTCGGAGCGTCCGTTGGGCCAGCGGTCGAGGAGGATCTGCCCGAGGAAGGCACGTTTGCGTCGCCTGGCGGTGCCGAGGATGAGACGATCCCTGAAATGGTCTCCTACCCCGACCCGGACGCGGTCGACGTCACCTCACCGACCATCCCGGTGCGCAACCGGCTCAGCCGCACGCCTCACAAGAAGACGCGCGACGCGAGCGTGCCGCCGGTGCAGCCTACCGCCTCCCGCCCGCGCGCCACCGTCGAGCGGCTCCATCGCCGACCGACCAACAACCCGCCGCTGGATGCCTCGCCCGCCAAGGGCGGCGGCAGCACCAGCGCGCGCAACAAGCCTGCTGCCAAGCCCGACGCGGCGGATGAGAAGTAGCCCGTAATGACGTCATCACGGCGGATGACAAGTAGCCGACAAGTGCTCGGCCGCAGCACGAGAAATAAAACCATTCGCAGATTACGTCCTTACGATAATGCCACGGGTACGGCCCCACGGGCACTGCCCCGAGGGCACGGGCGAGAGAGGAACCCCCAAACGAGAGCGCCCTGTGCGTTGCTGTGTGCAGTTTGCGCGCGACGCCGACGGCATTGTGCGTGCTGCGTGCTGCAGCTTGCGTTTACGCTTGGATGCCCGCATATTCCATATAATCCAATATGACAGCCCAGACGTGATTTTTCAATTATGATACGTCATTTTTTTAAATTTTTTAGTCATAGATTTGACGAACCGGGAGGACACGACAGACGCTCGGCGTTTTGGGGGCTTTTTGCCTTTTTGGTTCCCGATAAGTGGACCCGACCTGGAGGGCCTCAGCTCCTGACTGTCGAAGATCTGGCGCCCGAAGGAAGCAGGCGGAGGCGCAAGACCGTGACTCCGTGAGCGCCGTGAGGCGTGAGCGTGTTCCTTGTAGACCGCCCGCGCCTGCGCGCGCGCCGCGGCGCGCCGCGGCGACCCTCATCGCTTCTCGCCAAATCTCGCCCCTTACTCCGGCGCCCGCCCCTTGAAGGGGAAAAAGGTTTGGGGCGAAGGACGATTGCAGGCATCATTAACGAGTCACCCAATCCAGTCAGGGGCTCATCATCAGCAGGGCACCGGTCGTGTCCCTTCGTCGGGGTGCGCCGCGTCGGCACGTCATGCGCCACGGCTGGGTGCTCCTATGCGCAAAGGTTCTCTGCGTAGCTGCGGCAGTGTCGCCGACCATCGTAAGGCCACCGGCCGATGCGTCACTCTACGAGGCGTACAATGAGCTGCACGTGCTCTCCCAAAAGCTAAAGTTGCCCGTCGATTCGCCCACAGTCGTCGTCGTCGGCCGGCAGACGGACGGCAAGTCGGCGCTGGTCGAGGCGCTCATGGGATTCCAATTCAACCACGTCGGCGGCGGCACGAAGACGCGCCGCCCGATCGCACTGCAGATGCAGTACCACCCAGCGCGTGAGCAGCCCGTGTGCTATTTGCACACGGCCGACGGCGAGAAGCAGCTCAGCCTGGCCGACCTCCAGGCTCACATCGAGGCCGAGAACGTGCGGCTCGAGCGTGCGGGCGCCTTCGCGACCGACGAGATCGTAGTGCGGATCGAGTACCGCTACTGCCCGAATCTGAGCATCGTCGATACGCCCGGCCTTCTCTCGACCGCCGACGATTACGGCGGTGGGTTCTTGCAGGCCGCGACGACGTGCAGCGACGTGGAGCAGCTCGTCATGTCCAAGATCGCCTCTCCCGAGGCCATCATCCTGTGCGTCGAAGAGACAAACAATTGGGACGTTGCGGCGGCGCGCGCGGTGGTGGCGCGTGTGGACGCCGATCTCCTGCGCACGGTGGTCGTCTCGACGAAATTGGACACCAAGTTTGCCCAGTTCGGCTCGCCGTCCGAGCTCGCGCAGTTCTTGGATGCGGCGCCCCTACACCAGCGGCACGCGGAGCTCCTCGGCGGCCCATTCTTCACGTCTGTCCCCGCGGGTCGCGTCGGCGGTTCGTCAGCGCACCGCTTTCGTTCGCACGGAGGGTTCCAGAGCGCGCTCCAGCAACAGGAGGCGGCCGACCTGCAGTACATCAAGGCGGTCCTCCCCCCTTCGAGCAGCGCGGCGAGCACGGTCGTGGGCGTCTCGCGGCTTCGCTCCTTTCTCGAGGCGCTCCTCCGCAAGCGGTATGTGGGCTCCCTTCACACGATCGTCCCACGGCTGTTGCACCTCGACAGCCGACTTGCCGACGAGCTCCGCCGTCTCGAGATTGCCTTGGAGGCGCTGACGGACAAGCATGTCGAGGCCGCGCTGCGGGAGGCCGTGCGCCGCTTCATGAGCTCGCTCCAGCATGTCCTCGAGGGCGCACCGAGTGCAGCTGCCAAATTTGGGCAGACGCTTGATGAGGAGCGCGCGGCGGCGGGCGGCCGCTTCACCGGCCGCCCGCCCACGAGTGCAGCCGGCGGCGGGGCTGGCGCTCGAGACGGCGCTCCAGACGGCCCCGCGGGCGCGGAGCTTGCGCTCTTCGGTGGCGCTCAGTATTACCGACTGCTGAGCGAATTTCGCGTGGCGGTGCGCACGCTGCCGCCGGTGACGGTCACGGGCGAGGACATTTCAAACGCGATGGGGCTCGCCGGTGGTTATGGCGCGCAGCACTCGGCGCGCCACGCCACGGCCATTGCGCTCGAGCGCGCTGTCGGCCAGCTGCGCCCGTTGCTGCAGGTCCTCTTCACGCGGGTGCGCTACGTGCTCTCGAGGATGCTCCTCCACGTGCGCGAGAGTTTCGTCACCGCAGGCGGCGGCAGCGCAGAGGGTGGCGCCCGTGGCGCCGGAGGCAGCAGCAGCAGGAGCCAAGGCGAGCCGCCGGCACCGGAGCTCGGTGCCGCGGCCACCGGTACGGCCGCTGCCGCTCGGAACGCGCCATCGGCGGCGGTCGAGGCGCTGCTGGCGGATGAGCAGTTATGGCAGTGCCTCTCGGCTGCCTTCGACGATCACCTGAGCGCAGCGGTGCATCAGTGCATGAGCTCTTGCGAGCACATGCTTGGTGAGCCGGGGCGCGTCGCGACCCTCGGGGTCGCGCCGGGTGAGCTTAACGGCGGCGGCGGGAGCAGCGGAGGCGCCGGCGAGGAAGGCGACGAGGGTGGCGACGCTTGGGTCGAGAAAGAACTCGAGGGTGGGGGCGACGGGGGCGCCGATGCTCGACGGGCGGTCTTGGCCTGGCGGCGTCATGTGTCCGAGGCTGTCGCGCGCAAGGTGCACACCCAGCTCGTACTCTCGCTGCTCGACACGCTGCCAGCCACGCTTGCGGCGAGCGTAGCGTCCTTCCATGAGCGCTTCGACATGCGTGCGGCGCGCGAGCGTCTCGAGGCGCAGCGCGCACAGCTGCACAGCGAGCGGGCGATCATCGGTCGCATGGCCTACAAGTTCGAAAAAGTCGCGCGCGCGCATCGCGGGTGATGTCGGATCGATCCGATCCGGCAGGGTCACATCCCTGATCCCACGATCCCAGCAGCAAGCACTAAACGAAATATGCGAATTCGGCTGGCGGAGAGACAAGGCGAGTCGCGAGGGGGGAATTCGATTATGCCCGGGCGGCGTTGGCCAAAGGCGAGCAGATCGCACAGTACCTGTGAACAGCTCACACTTTACTCTAGGCAGCTGAGCAGAGCCGCACTCACAGTTGCTCGATCATGTACATGTAGCCAGCTAGGCCGAACTTGAAACTTAAGCGCACTCACACTAGAGACTTATACTCGATCAAATCGGTAGAGCAGGTAGGAAGCGGCAGCGAGCTCGCACACGATTCTCGAATGTTCTCCCCTCCCCGCGCTCGGCTCACCGCGGACAGTCAACACCGGCCACACCCCCTATGACGTCCCTGACCTGATTCAGACCACCCCCATCCCTGTGATAGCTGATACCCGATTCAGCTCGTCTGCATTCTCAGGTTGAAATGCAGGGGCCCTCGTCCGCAAACTCCATGTTAACACCATGCTCGGCACGGCGCTTGCGCTCGGCTTGAGCGAGCTAGACCCTCGCCAAGATCCTGGCGCAGCAGGCGCAGGCATGCAGCGGACAGACAACTCCGTTACTGCTCGCTTGCTGGCGGTGACGCTTGGTTCGGAAACTTCTCAATGACATGCCTATTGATCTCCAGGATCTTGGGCAACATGGTCTCCTTGTCCTTTGCATTGGTAACGATCACGTCCGGATTCTTGAGGTGATCGAACATTTCCTTGGGCGTCTTCTTGGACACCTTTTTAACGAGCCCCTCCTTATCATGCGTTTCGTCAGCAGTGTGGATACATTCAATCGTGTAGCGAAGCTCAGCCTCCGTTGCGGGGCGGAGCCCATTGGACGTGACCGTCTGCATCGAGCACCATGCCTCCGTCAGCGTCCAGAACCTGGACGCGTACGACCCGTCGAGGAGAATGAGGACGCGCGCAGTCAGGTAAAGGTCGGCGATGGCGGCAAGCATGAGCTGGAACTCGGCCTTATCCTCGTGAGTCCTAGTGTCAACGCCATCCACTTTCTGGGGCATCGACGAGTAATCAAACCAGACCCATTCGATTTCAGAGTGCTTTTCCAGATACGCCTTGATGGCTTTGAGTTGCTCGCCGTTGACATCGGGCTGATGATGCTCTTCCCACCGATGGCTCACGAAGAGGATGTTCGCCATGATGCCACCGCCACGAAACGCGGATGCGAGGGGAATTTCTTTCTTCGTTAGGTGGCCGTCCTTGCGCAGCGTCTGCATGCGAGGCAGCGACTTGGTGTCGCACTTGCGCACCCTTTCGGCGGGGATAAAGTAGAAGGAGGGTGCGTCGTCGTCCCACCCTTGGTCTCGGAGCTTCTTGATGGCATGCTCCACCGGGAACGCATACTTTTTGAAGAAGTCGAAGTTGAGTGCGAAGAGGATGAGTAAGAGCAGAGCAACATTTTTGCAGTAAAACCAGATAGAAACACAGTTGCCATAGCAGGTCAAAGGGAACTCGTACGTGTTCATTAGGTCCGCTCTGTCAAAGTAAGGGGCCGGGCGCGGTACAGAAAGTCTTAGCACAAGGAGGAGGAGGCGCATGAATGAGAAGAGCGTCATTATGAGTGACACAAGGCCTAGCAGAATGGCAACGAGCATGTGTGGAGAGAGCAAGTCCGAGTAGCCGTCGTTTGCGCGTGCACGGCCAGTGCCGAGAATGAGAATTGAGATGATAAGCCAGGATGCTAAAATGAAGAGGTTCACGTCAAAAGTGTCGTCAGTCAGGGCTCGCACCATCGGAGCGTACTGCACGGCCTGGCACAGGTCCTCGTAGGTCGCGTAGCCGCAATTGGGCAGGGCAGGGCAGCTAGCATTGGCGGAAGATGCCTCGAACGCCGATACAAACGCAGCCTGGTCCGCACAGGCGATGCCGTTGAGTGACAACTCAACGAATACATTCAGCAGAGTCGCTTTAATTGGCACCCGCAGCATCGCCGACAGAGCAAAGGTGGTCACGCACGCCATTATCATGGTGATGATGCCGGCCCGCGCTGCTTGCGAGCGGACGAATGACTTGTACTTTTCGAGTTTGTGGTGGTGTTCCTTGACGTCACGCAGGTGGTATTCCTTGACGTCACGCAAGACAAATGTAGCAAAATAGAGGAAAGCACCAAACGCAACAAAGGCAAGGAACAAGCCGAACGCGAACAAACTCAACCGCTCGATGTAGTAAAGCGCGAGGTAGGCAGAGATGGAGACGAGAAACAACGCAACCTCCAACGCCGTGGGCCATGTCCAGACGTCCTTGGTAAGGGCTTCGCCAGAATAATCGATCTGGGCGAGGAGGAGCGATAACGTGAAAGGAGGAACAGAAGCGAGGAGGACTTGGACTCCAAGGGTATACCCTGCGCCGAGCTCCGTGAAGGACCCGGTCCAACCTGAAAATTGATCACGTCGTGAGTATTGAGTGCCGGTGAACAGTAAGAACATGGGCCCGGGCAGGGCCAGAAGAAGACGAAAAAGTACAAAGGCCTTGCTGGGCCACTTTCCAGGGGGCGATCTACTATTCGAATCCACTTTCTGTCCACTATCCAGAGGTCGATCCGACTTCTTGTCGGCAGGAAAAGGCTCGGTTGCAGGAGCGAGCGACGTGGGTGCCACGGGAGTTGCAGTTGATTTTCGGCGGAGGATTTGGCTCATTTCCACACGAGTAGCGGCTCGCCTGTTTGGAGCTCGCACCAAAACCAGCGAAAGGCGACGAGCACGACCAGCTTCGGGGTTGTGAGACCTCCAACCGAGACGCGAACCGGGTACCCGGTACTGTACCGGTAAATACATTGCACAATCACAATTAAAAGGGAGAAGTTTGACACTTTCATAACATTCTCGCCGGCCCTACCGGTACATACCGTAGGTAGGTTGCGAGCGCGCCCGGGGTTTAGGTGTTGATCTTTTCGGTTTAGGGTCTGGTGTTTTTGGTTGAACTGTTGATCATTTGTTCATTTCGTACACACACACGGTAAAGTGCAGTTCAGGTACACTTTCATCTCGTTTCGTACCAGCTCCCCCCGGTGTCTTTTACCGGTACAATATCTGTGGGCGTAGCGTCGCGTTGCGACAGTCGGTTGCGAACCCCACAAAACATGGGTTTGGCGGAGACAAAGCATGGCGCCGAACGATAGCTCGCCAATGTACCGGTTTTGCTACGCGATCAGATGTGCTGCGGCGGCAGCAATGACCGCGGCGCTCGCTGCGTGGTCTGTTTTCGTGATGGACGATCCCAAAGTTCTCGCCAAGACGTTCGCTGCGTACTTCGTGTTCGACACCATCTGCGACCTGGTTTTCGACCTATTTTTTAGGTCGGGGCGGCGTCACCTGGACCTAGTGATCATGGTGCATCATGTCTTGGGTGTTGCTGCCATGTATTACACACCGCGCACTGACACTTGCCTTCTCGCTTGGAAGCTTGTCACTGTCGCTGAGTTCTCTACACCGCTCCTCTACTTGTCCAACTTCTACCGCTTTTCACAGTTGCGAGAGGCGCCTTACGCTGTAAGTGGGGCAATGATTGTGGTTTGGCCTTTCCTACGGCTCGTGGCACCGATGCTGTCACTCTTCGTGCAAGCCCGCGCTTACCTAACCAGCAGCGATCACTGTGGCGTATTCAACCTGCCAACCACCGTCGCTTATATTGCGATGAATGCTCACTTTCTATCTCTCATATGGCGGCGGCACATGCGCAATCACGCCAAGGAAGACAAGAAACATCATTAGATTGCTACGGCCTACGCCCATTCAGACTTTCAGAGTGGGCGGCTGTACCCTCCCGCGTGCGCGCGCAGCGCCGCGCCCCGTCGAAGACATTCTCCACGTGACGTCGCGAAGGGTAACGAACAAGTTGCCATTGCTAAAGCCGTACAGTACGAGTACCGACGGCTTTAGCGCGTGCGTGTGTCGTGTATGCGCGAGTGCTTGTTCCTGTTGGACGTTGCGCAAGCCGGCGTGTGCGGTGCGCGCAGACCTCAGAGTTGACGATGACGTGAGAGCGCGACAGTTCAGTCGAGTCCTCACACCTCAGACACTTCAGGATCGGATGGTCGGGTGCGTTGGTGCCGTGACCGGTGTGTGCTGACTGCACTCTGTCCCAGGGTGCAGGAAGCAAGGTCGCTGCGGATTTGACGTGAAATTTGACGTAGGAATTCCTACGCGCTATAACCTATATCAAGATAGTACTTACGGATAATTCGCGTACCGGGCCTACGAGACAATTACGAATTATATATTCGTTTTGCGAGGGCTCGTTTTGCCCCGCGGTTCCTTCGGCTTCGCTTTAACACATAACTGAGTTAAGCTGGAGGGTTTTGAGAGTCGAACTCGAGTTGCGACGTTTTCAAACCGTTAATTCAAACCCCCTTCCTCAGTAATCGAAAACCCGCAAAAGCGAAGGACTCACAGGTCATACAAGTGAACAAGTCGAGTCCCCAGATCGTTTCTCACACGTCTCAGTATCTCAACCTCAAAGTGAAGAAGTAGTAGAAGTACGCACGCGGTATGCCGGTATCGGCGATACTCAAAATCATACTCTATGGGGCCAGATCTGCTCAGCAGCCAGCAGGTCGGCATGGTCTCATAACGGGACTCCGGGCACGAGCAGCGAATGGGTAGGCGCCGTGGTGGGCGCGGCCTCACGGAGGACCATCTCGAGATGATTGAGCTCCTCCAACACGAGGGCCGGTAGATCCGAAGCTTTGATGCGGGCGATCAGCTCCTCGCACTTGGCGATGCGCTTTCGGGCGCCGCGGAGATCAAGCTCGACAGGCTCACTGCAGTCGATCTCCGCGGAGTAGATCTCACCGAGATCTCCGCGCTCGACAGGCTCACTGCAGTGGGCAGTGACCACAGCCGCGGGCGCCGGAGCGGACGCCTCGACAGCAGTCGCCGAGGCGAGGCAGCTTGCTACGGAGGAGGCCTGCGGATGTGAGCTCAGATAGTGCTGCCTCGCCCTCAAGAGAGCCTGATGATTCTTTGTTGTGCCGTGCGCGGCATCGGGCAGGTCTTGGACGCGCGCCCAGAGCTGCGGATCTTGTTCCTCGTCCTCGGCGCCCTCGGCCACCTCGGCCTCGCGCTCGGCGCCCTCGATCACCTCGGCCTCGCGCTCGGCGCCCTCGGTCACCTCGGCCGCCTCAGGCTCGGCCGCCTCAGGGCCATCCTCAGCCGTGTCCTTGGCCTCTGGCACGGGCTTGGCGTCGGTCACAATCCGAGCCGTCGCCACGCTGGCTCCCACAAGACCATCCTCTAATGAATCCTCTAATCGGCGGCGCGGCTCTACTGCATCATCCACTTCCAGAGCGCCATCCGGGACGCCTTCCACTTTCAAGGCGCCATCCCGGGCACCTTCCCACCGAGCCCTTCGCACGTGCTCATCGACCGTGCGTACGGTGTTGCACTCGGCAAGGGTGCAGCAATCGGCAGCCGGCGAATCCGCAGCCGGCAGCTGCAGCAGCACCGGGTCCTCCTTCTCGACCTCGTACTCGAGCAGCGCTGCAGGCGGATGTGCTAGCGCTGCAGGCGGATGTGCTAATGACCGTGGCGTTGTGGCATTACGAAGGACCGTCTCCTCCTCGCAATCGGGGGCTGGACGCTCCATTGCATCGAGACCCACAGATGCCTTTGCATCGAGACCCACAGCCTCCTTTGCGGCTGCGTCGAGGCTGAGCGCCTGGCTCAAGGCCGACGAGACAGTGGCGTTGATCAGCTCGCGAAGCGCGGCCTCATCTCTCCGAGCAACCTCTGCCACGCTAGCGGCCTCTTCTTCCCGAGCAATCTCTGCCTCGCTAAACACCTGGCTCAGGATGGAAGCTCTGAAGTCACCTGTCAGCTTGCCGCGCGCCTTGGCCACCTTAGCCTCGGCCTCAGCCTTGGCCTGCAGAGCTCGCGCCTGCGCCTCAGCCGCCGCCGCCCTCGCCACCTTTGCCGCCTCTGCCTTCGCCTCCGCCTCCGCGACCGCCAAGGCCGCCTGCGTCTGCGATTCCACTGCCGCCATCCTCATCTCCTCCGCCTCCAGCGCTGCTAGCGACGAGGACCGTGAGGGTCTCTCCGCCTCCGCCTTCGCCTTCCCCTCCGCCTCCGCCTCCTCCGCCTCCGCCTCCGCCTCCTCCTCCTCCTCCTCCTCCTCCTCCTCCACCTCAGACTCAACCTCAATCTCAACCTCCGCCTCCGCCTCCGCCTCCTCCGCCTCCGCCATCATCGCCAACTTCTTGACCTCCAGGGCGGGGTTCTGCAGCTGCTCGTCGTTCGTCTCGGGAGGGAGGTGGAGGAGTTCGTACCCGTGCTTCTCGATCTCTTCCAACGGAGCAGTGGGGGCCGCGAGCGAAATGCGCGTAAGTGAAACTGAGAATGAGCCCGGCGATTGACGCGAAATGGAGACTGAGACGACCGCCCTCCTCTCCGCTGCTGCCGCCTCAGCCGGTGCCTTCTCAGTCGCCGCTCTCTCGGCCGCCGCCAGCTTAGCTGCCTCCTTATCGGCCGCCGTTTTCTCGGCCGCCGCCTGCTCAGCCGCCGCCTTCTCCGTCGCTGCTTTCTCGGCCGCCTCGGCCGCCGCCGCTGCTGTCTCGGCCACCGCCTTCTCGGCCGCCGCCTTCTCGGCCGCCGCCTTCTCGGCTGCCGCCTTCTCGGCCGCCGCCTTCTCGGCCGCCGCCTTCTCGGCCGCCGCCTTCT
>ENA-UOUZ01000648-UOUZ01000648.1-mixed-culture-metagenome-genome-assembly--contig:-NODE-648-length-24422-cov-92.594944_pt1 | contig 24422 bp, 17 predicted proteins | sample MGYA00238154_ERZ761575 | MGnify/ENA primary metagenome ERZ761575 (study PRJEB28896, sample SAMN07631632) | mixed culture metagenome | isolation source: Freshwater growth medium | place: USA...
GCTCGTTGGATCCTGGGGCGTTGGATGCAATCAGTGGCAATCAGTGGCAATTAGTGGCACTCAAGTCGCTCGTTGGATCCTGGGGCGTTGGATGCAATCAGTGGCAATCAGTGGCAATTAGTCGCAATTAGTGGCACTCAAAGGCGATCAGAGGCGCTTCGATGCAATCAGTGGCCATTAGTGGCACTCAGTGGGTGAGTACCTTGATGGGCATCACGGCACGCAATCAGTGGCCATCAGAGGTCATCAGAGGTCATCAGAGGTCATCAGTGGATGAGTACCTTGATGGGCATCACTGGCTCCGACTGCTTCGAAAAGATGACACGCCCGTTGAGAAAGGGGGGCTTGGTGTCATGCACCACCACCTGAGTCCGTAGCTCCTGATCATCTTCATCCTCCGCGCCATCCACCATGGTCACCATGCCGCTCGCCCGCAAGCGCCCCTCCTCCCACCGGTCCGCATCCCGCAGCCGAGCCTCCCGCCGATGGTTGACGCGCTTACCTGATGAGGGGCGCAATGCAGAGACAGCACGCGGAGGCACCTCAGACGAAACTCAGACGAAACTCAGACCAATCAGGCGCAATCAGGCGCATTCAGACGAAACTCAGACGAAACTCAGACGCAATCAGGCGCAATCAGGCGCAATCAGACGCACTCCGAGGCACTCAGAGGCACTCAGTGGCCCTCGGTGTCGCGTACGGAGCTGCTCCTCGCGCTTGGCGAAGAGAGTTTCGTCACCCACAAAAGGGGCCGCGCCCGCTTCCCGCGTGCTGCCGCCCCCCTCGTCCTGATCGTACCAGTCACGCTCCAGCTGCGCATCCTCTGCTGCCGTCGATCCGCCGCCGCCCACTGTGGAAGCTCTTTCCCATTCGTCCTCGATCTCCGCCGTGGAGATCTCCACGCCACCGGCTGCGTGACTGGCGGCTGACACGTCGCCACCGAGGCCCGGGTGGCGCGGCGTCGATGCCGCGCCACCACCACCCGCCGCCGCCGCCGCCGCGCCGGCTCCGCGCACGGAATGCGGCCCCTGCGAGGGCTGCGGCGTGGGCAAGCTATGCGAGGGCCGGTGGACGATGCCAGTGGTCGCCGACGAGGGCGCGGGCGTGCCGAGTGGCGTGCCCGCGTCCAGGAACCCCCGAGGCTCGGAGCCGAACTGCGCACGGTCGGGCACGAGCGGCTGGCGACGCGGCGAGGGTGCCTCCCACTCTGAGCCGCTCATCGACGGCGCGGGCGACGCCGGCACGCGCGCCGCGCCGCCACCGCCTTGGCCCCCGCCGTGGCCGCCGTCGTGACCGCCGCCGTGACCACTTGCGCTGCTCGAGGTGAAGACCTGCGCCTTGCCCTTGAGCCGCTCCTTGACGCGCTGCTGAATGTCTGCCGAACGCGCCTCATTGACGCCGCCGGCATGCGAGGGCGTCTCCTCGCGAGGCCGACGGTAGTGGCGCTCGTGATCGCCGTGTGCCGGCGCAGGAAGCGGCCGCTTGAAGGGTATCGCCGGCGGTCGCATCGGCTCCTCTGCAGCGAGCGCCGCCCGTTCGCGCGCCTTTTCGGCGGCGAGACGATCGAGCCCGAGCATGCTCCGTTGCGGCTGCTGCGGCTGCTCTGCCTGCTGCTGCTGCCGGTCGCCCTTGTCCTTGCGCACGAACAGGCCGCCCGGCAGGCTGCTCGGAAGGCCGCCGCCGTCGCCGCTCATCGGCAACAGGGCCTGCAAAGCGGGCTTTCTTGTCGCGAGCGCGAGCACACGCTTTGCCGACGAGGTGTGAACGACCGCCGCCGCACATGGCCGCACTCAGACTGAGACTGAGATAGACAACATGAGACAACATGAGAGATGAGACAACACCGCCGCCGCGCCGCGACACCCTACACGGAGCGACACGAAGCTTGCCGGCCGGAGACCTGACCGCGCGCCTATTCATGACAAGGAGCTGTCCTAGTTGATCTCAGACGCAGCAAGCACTCTCCTCCTTGGGCACGAAGCAGTACATGCGCACCGGGTACAGGCCCTCGGGGAAATTCGTCTGCAGCGCCGTCTTGGACAGTTTGAAGCCCGCGGCCCGGGCGAGCGCCCACAGGTGATTGTGCGTCCGGATGACGCCCGCGTTCTCCTCGTCGAGCATGTACTTGCCGTCGTAGGGGCATTGCTTCGATGGAGCCACGTTGTCCTTGACAAATAGTGCGCCGCCCGGCCGCAGCGCGCTCCGGCATCGATGCAGCAGAGCGACTACGTCCCTGTCGGTCAGATGGCCAAGCACCCACTGGCACCATACAAGGTTGTACGAGCCCGCCGGTGGAGCGAAGTCGCGCAGCGACGTCTGAGAGCACTCGATGCGCGCCGCGTGCTCGCTCAGCTTGACAGCTGCCTGTGCGAGCAGCGCCTCGCTCACCTCGACCAGGTGCACCCTCTCGGACGACTTGAGCAGAACAGCTCCGGTCACACGGCCGATGCCAGCGCCGCAGTCGAGGGCGCGATACCCTGCGATGGGCCACTGCGCCGCCGGCACGCCCAAAGTCTGCGCGAGGAAGGCCAGCGAGCCGCGCGCGTCCTCTTCATCGACACAACCCCAGCCGCCGAGGACGCCGTCGTTGTCCTCGGCGCTCACTGCCTTGGTCCAATGCGTTACGACCGTATCGTACCAGGCAGCCTCGTCCATGTGCCACCCGGATATCTCGGCCTCGTCGGCGTTCGGTGGCGCCTCAGCCTCGGCAGCCTCGTCCATGGATGGATGGCGGCGCTGTCCTCAAAAAAGACGGCCGCGACGGCACACGCTTGCAGGACTTTCTCGCCATTTTTGTGTCTTCACACCCCCTGTGCGGTGTGGAGATGTATCTAGGTCACGCGCTCCGCAACCAACACGACGCGACCGCCGCGCACATTCTAGATCGAATTCCTGATTTCAAGGCGACCGACTCGATGGTACAGATCATAGTCAGGTGCAAGAATATCTCGAAGGAGCCTCAGCTCAGTCCTATTGAGGCTGGCCTTGGTTCGTACTCGAGCGCGCGCCTGCGCCAGTGGAGACAGGTCGGCTCGACGATCTGCGTGGTCCCAGGACCCTGCTAGCGAATTGTGGATACGGTGTAATGAGCGTGCCCATGTTGATGGCGGTGAGGACAAACTGTTCGCAGGTGAGAGAAGGCTGGTCAGAGCGGTGGCTTGAGATCCCAGGTTCTCGAGGGTCGATGCGAATGCGATTGCATCTGACTCGAGGAGCTTCGTAATCGCACGGAATGCTCCGTCGACGCTCTCGCGTGCTTGCCGCCAGTTGGGGCTACTCCTCGGAAATAAGGTGTTCGCGTAATAGCTCCCCTTGGCGAGAGCGTACTCGATCAACGACATTCGTGGGCAGTCGAGGTCAGACGGCCTACACTTGGGATGGTCGAGGCCGGCCTGGTTGCAAGTGGGATTGTCGAGGCCAGCCTGCCTGCACTCACGGCCATCTTCTTGGCAGGCCACGCAAAAGAAGTTGTAAGACGAGATCAGTCGATCGATGGGATCTCGCAGCAACAAGATGTAGCGGCACGGCCTCGAGCCGTGCACTACTTCCTCGCAGAACCCAAACCGCTGATCTAGCACGACAGCGTGGTCCGGGCTGAATCGACAGTCCGGCCCGATCAACGGAATCTTACACAATTCGGTCAGCTCCTTGACGGTTCCTTGGCAGCACGCCGAGATCTTGGGCCAACCTCGATCTCTGGCACGGAATGTGAAGGCCTCCATCAGAGTGTTGGATCCCGACTTGTCGATTAAGACTGCGACGTAGAGTGGGCCTTGTCCTGGTTGGACACGGCTGATGAGGCTGCAATCAAAATGGGCTCCATAACTCCCAAATTGCTCCTTCCGTTCCGCAGCGTGCTGTTCCGTTACACATGCAGTGTCCGAGCCCACGATCGGATGCAATAGCCCAGCCACAGCAAAGAGAAGGCGCGAAATCCTCATTGCGAGGCCAGGTGAGAGACCAGCACAGACGGGGCTGCCGAGACGCGCACTCGCGTTAGTGGAAAAAATGCTTTTTTCGTTTTGCCATAAATGGACTTGAGGTCGAAATGAGCCCAAATGAGGTCACATTTCGAGGGTCGCCAAGTATCCTGGGTCACTGTCGGGCAGTCCCTGATCGCCGAAAGTTGTGCAATGACCACGCGTCGTCGTGGGCGGCCGCTACATGGCGACGAGCGCGAGTGCCTCGTTCGAGGTGGCGCTACTTGGCTGCGGCAAGATGGGCTGCGGATTTGTGCGGCGGCTTCGCGACGAGGGCGTGGGTGTTGCAGTATGGAATCGCACGTACTCTGTGGCAGCTGCGCTTGCAACGGAGCCCGGTGACGCACCCTGCACGGCATTTACAAGTATCCCGGAGGCCCTCTCTGCAGTGCGTGAGGGCGGGTTGGTCATCCTGATGCTGTCCACGATAGCTGTCGTGCGTGAGACCTTCGGCCTCGACGAGGATGGCGCCACTCCGGAGGCAGCGGCCAACAAGGCAGCGCTCCGTGGCAAGGTGCTGTGCAACCTCGTGAGCGGCAATCCGGACGAGGGACGCACGGTCCGCGACGCAACGGCCAGCACGGTCGCTGCGTACATCGACGGTGCGTATTCGGGCTCGCCGGCCAAAGCACGCGCCGGCGGCGGCCAGTGTTTCGTCTCCTCGGACGCCGATGGCGGTGCCATCGTGCGCGAGTGGGACCGAGTGCTCTCCCGGTTGGGGACGGTGACGTTCAGCGGCCCAGTGGGAGCCTCACGCGCGCTCGACTACGCGGTGGTCGACCTCTACTTCGTCAACTTCCTCTCCTTCCTCTCGAATGCGGCGATGCTCGAGGCAGAGGGAGTCGACACTGCCCTCTACGCGAGAGAGGCGGGCGTCCGGCTGCAGCAGGTTCGTCACTTTCGGCTCGCCTCAGCATGCACGTGCTCACCACGGCGCCATCTCCCCAATGCCCCACAGGTTCCTGACTTTCTGCTCGCCTCTGCCGGTCGCATGTCCTCCCGCGCCGAGGCTGATTACCTGCGCAATCCGGGCGCGACGCTGCGAACCTGGCGCAACTTTTGGGGCTCGCGGCTGCCCTACTTTGCCGCGCACGGCCTACCGGCTCAACTGCCGCAACTCGCATGCAATCTGCTGGATGAGGCGGCGGGCCTACCCGCCGAGCCGTTGCCGAGCGCCGTCGTGGGCGCATCGCCCTCGTCCTGGCCCAGTGCGGTCGCGATAGAGGGGCCCCACAGCGCGGCCGACCTGACGCGGCTGCAGGAGGTCGTGCGCTATGGCACCAAGCGCGCGCGAGAGGGGGCGGAGCTCCATCTCCATTAGATCTCCATTAGATCTCCATAGGAGGGGCGGAGCTCGATCTCCATTAGATGAACCGAATCGGCACTCTCAGGGCGGCGCCCGGGGCCCCGCCGCCAGCATCCCCATCCGCGTCCGTCCCACGCGGCACATGCGTTGTGTGCTCACCTCTTGTGGATGTGCGATGTGCGACCCGATCAAGGACCCGATCTCGTCGATCGGCGTCATAAGAAACAAGTCGCGTGGTTGCCGAAACCAGTGGGGAAATCGTTCTAATCATAGATTATCATACAGCGCAGTTTGGACACCGAACTCCGAAGATTTTTTTTACTTGCTACAGCCGTCGGGCGCTTTATCCGATCGGGTCTACTCTACTGGATGCCCTCTTGACGAAAGCGCCGTGTCGGGCGTATCGTGGCGGCTGCGTGTTTGCCCTTCGGGGCTGGCGGAGGTGGCAGCGGCTGCAGCAGCGCGGCCATGAGGCTCGAGGGATGCATGCGTGCGTGGGCGACGAGTTGACGAAGCTCTGTGAGGAGGGCGGGCGCGCGTCTCGCGAGAGTACTGTACTCGAGCACGGCCACGCACACGGGCGTGCGCGCGCGCACGAGGAACTCGGACGGCGCGCCCGTAGCCGCGGCGGCCGCCGTGGCGAGCAGCAGAGGCTCGTCTCCGACGAATGGGACTGCGGACGCCTCGGTGACCAGGCGCCGTAGCGGCGGCAGCGGCGCACGCGACGTGGCGCGCGCCGTGCCCAACACGGCGCGCACCGGCTCGGTGGTAGCGGGTCGGTGCTTGGAAGCTGGGTCGGCCTTGCCTAATATGGAGCGCGCCGGATGGAAGGGTGCGCCGGCCGTGCTTGAAAGCGTGGTCACCTCCACGCCCGTCACCTCCGCGTCAGTCGGCTCCGCGTCCTCGTCCTCCGGCAGCCGCCGCGGCGCCGTGTTGGGCAGCAGCGGCGGCGCTGTGTTGGGGAGCAGCGGCGGCGCGCCTCGTAACGAGACACGTAGCGAAGCAGCGATCCTCTCATGTGCATCGTCTGCGCCGGGCTGATGCAACCCCAGCTCCCCGCGCAGCAGGATCGTCAGATGGCTCACACGCTCGCCCAGCCGGTAGAGCGTCGCGCCGGGCGCGAGCACACGGTACGTAACCATCGCCTCGAGCCTCCACAGGTCCGTCCGGTGGAGCCGCTCGATGACATGCAGCCGACGCAGCGCGTGGTGGATCCAACGGCCCGCGAGCGCGCCGTAGAGCGCGTCGTGTCGAGCGCGCTGCTCGGCCCACGCGATGCGCGCCATGTTAGGCAACTCGGGCAACTGATCAGCCAGGACGTCGCGCCGGAGCACGAGCAGCACACAGCGCTCGAGCGTGCGCACCTGATGAGGGAAGCAATCAGTGGTCATCAGTGGTCATCAGTGGTCATCAGCACACAGCGCTCGAGCGCGCGCACCTGATGAGGGAAGCAATCAGTGGTTATCAGTGGTCATCAGTGCGCACCGAGCACGTATGCGGGCGCATCTCGGTAAAGATGAGGGACGCAATCAGTGGTCATCAGTGGTCATCAGTGGTCATCAGTGCGCACCGAGCACGTATGCGGGCGCATCTCGGTAAAGATGAGGGACGCAATCAGTGGTCATCAGTGGTCATCAGTGGTCATCAGTGCGCACCGAGCACGTATGCGGGCGCATCTCGGTAAAGATGAGGGACGCAATCAGTGGTCATCAGTGGTCATCAGTGGTCATCAGTGCGCACCGAGCACGTATGCGGGCGCATCTCGGTACAGAAGGCCTGCTCCCCAAAGTGGGCGCCCGGGAGAAGCAGCACAGGCTCGAGAGCGTCGAACTCGCCCGAGACGGTTGGCACGGGCAGCGCCTCTCTGGTCACGAGGGAAGAGCGCACCTGATGAGGGCAGCAATCATTGGTCATGAGGGAAGAACGCACGAGGCCTCTCTGGTGATGAGGGAAGCAATCATTGGTATTGAGGGAAGAACGCACAAGGCCTCTCTTGTGATGAGGGAAGCAATCATTGGTATCGAGGGAAGAACGCACGAGGCCTCTCTTGTGATGAGGGCAGCAATCATTGGTCATGAGGGAAGAACGCACGAGGCCTCTCTGGTGATGAGGGAAGCAATCATTGGTATTGAGGGAAGAACGCACAAGGCCTCTCTTGTGATGAGGGAAGCAATCATTGGTATCGAGGGAAGAACGCACGAGGCCTCTCTTGTGATGAGGGAAGCAATCATTGGTCATGAGGGAAGAACGCACGAGGCCTCTCTCCTCTTTCGTCAACGGCCGACCGTCCACGCCGCCCTCTGCCTGGATGTGTCGGTTGCCTGATATGGAAGCCCCATGTCCCACACGGGCGGAGGCAATGAGGGGGGCTCCTCGCGCCTCAAGCGCCCCCGTGTGCAGCAGCACGAACGAGTGGCACCAGTGCCCTTCCTCGGCGATCGTGGTGAACGGCTCGACGTACTGCACTTCGAACCACGAGGCCAGCGTACGCCGGCAGTCGGCATGCGCTGTGTAAGCCCCTTTGAAGAAGACGACGCGTTTCATGAGCGCCACGATGGCGTCGGGAGTGACCGGTAGCGCTTCGGGCCACTCCGACAGATCCCCACGGCTCCGAAGCTCATCGATTGCCTTATTAGGCAAGGACCGATGGTTCAAAGCGCCGCCGCCGCCTCCGTTGCCTGCTATGGGACTGCCCTCGATCAGTCGGTGCAGTCGACCGGTCGCCAGGCGTGACGGTCGTCCTCGGACGTGGTTGCCCTCCTCCTCCTCCTCCTCCTCCTCCTCCTCCTCCTCCTCTGGGCCCTTGCCTTGCGTCACCGGTGGCACGAGCGGCATACTCATCCAGCTCGGGGTCGGCACGGCCACTGCACCCGACGAGCCGCCCGCCACACCGCCCGCGGCACGGCCAGCACGGCCATCACCAGCACCAGCACCAGCACCAGCACCGCCGCCGCCGCCACCGCCGTCGGCCAGCCGCCGATCGTACCCTCTCCCCTCGCCCTCATCGCCCTCGTCGGAGAGTTCATGCTCTTCTAAGATATCGACCAGGTCGGCGAGGTTGGCCACGTCGCCACCGGCGTCGTCCTTGGACGAGCGGAGGTCGTCGCGCGCACCTGATGAGGGAAACAATCAGTGGTCATCAGTGGTCATCAGTAGTCATCAGCGGAGGTCGTCGCGCGCACCTGATGAGGGAAGCAATCAGTGGTCATCAGTGGTCATCAGTAGTCATCAGCGGAGGTCGTCGCGCTCACCCACGAGCAGGCTGCGCCGCTTGCGACCACCATGGACCGACGCCACGGATTCGTCATACGTCTCTCGGCTCGCTTTCGTTCGCTTCTCCTCGACTAGCTTCGCCTTCGACTCGGCTTGCTCCATCGATTTGCTCGCTTCTGTTATGAGGCTCTTGAGGCATTTAAACGCCGCCTCGTCGCTCTGGTTTACGATGGACATGATCGACGCATGGGCCGTGTCCTCAACTGTCGGCTCGAGCCACTTCGGCACCTTGCTGCCACCGAAGAGTGCGAGCAAATGCTCGCCATCGATCGAGACCTTGCTTCCAAAGCCGCTCGGCCCAGGCGGCTGATCGGACGCCATTCGTGCCAGCAGGGCCCGCGCCTCCGCGCCGAGCGACGTGCGAACCATCGGCTTGGGCGCGCGGCCCCTGCGATGGAGCAAGCCATCCGCTGTGCTGCTGCGAGCCTCATCCCTCCGCGCAGCGGAGACCACGTCGCGCGGGCTCCACACGCGCTTTGGGAACGCGCCAAAGCCGTCCCGCTGCTGCTGCTGCTGCTGCTGCTGCTGCAAGTACGGCCGCGCGCTGAAGGCCATCGCGACAAGGAGAGTCGCGCGTCCAACGGGCCACTCTCTCCGCGACACTTCTCGCAGGTGAACGCTCGCGCCGAGAACACTGACAAGTTTAGCGTTAGCGCCGATTCGTCGTGATGTGGGCTGCTACAGTAACTAACATCAGATATATCCCCAACCCTGGCACTTACCCTGGCCGTCACGGTCAGCAAACGCCCAACTCGGCTCGCGGATGTCAAGTCCCCCGCCGAGGGCGCCGCCCAACAGCAGCCCGCCATTGCTGGCGCCTCCGCTGGCATCACCAATACTGCCGGTGGCGCCGCCAAGAGTCGACGACGATTCCAGCGAGCAAGGCCCGAACGTGGCCATCATCATTGTGCTTCTCGTGGTCGGAAGCCTCCTCTTGCTCGTGTGCATCGAATGCTACTGTCGGAGACTGCGTGGCACAACGCTGTGCGAGGCATTGCTAGCGTGCATCATGATGGAGCCCATGGCGCTCCTCACCGTCCCTCCGAACCACGTGGAGGCGCCCGAGGGATTTGAGCTTCCGCGCTGGCGGCCGTGGAGGCAGCAGCCGGGTAATCATGTATTACATAGAGAGCAGAGGTTTACATAGAGAGCGGCTGGTGTAACCACAAGGATATCGCACAACATCGGCGTGCATCGTTAGCACGTGTTGTCACGGCGCAGGCTCGCGCTACTCGCAAGCTACACTCTACCTAGTTGAACATATGTGGTACACTAAGAACGGCGCAGGGCGCGCAAGCTCGCGCTACTCGCACAGCCCGGAAGATAGTCGATGGCGAGTGCAACAGGAGCACGGCTGCTGAGAGTGAGAGTGCAACTGCTCGCACCGGGCGTGGCACTGGCGGTCGAGTTGGCAAAGGCCGCACGAAGGGCTCGCAGGACCGCCGCCTCGAGGGGCTCAACGCATCGGAATGGCACGAACCCATCGATCGAACGAGCAATCGTCACCGCGGCGGGCGTGGGCAGTAGGCGTAAGAGTGCGGTGAGCTGACCCTCATCCACGGGATCGCACGCGTGCAGGTTGTCGTCCAAGTCGGGGGCCAGCGCGCTCAGTGCCTCGGGCAACGAAAGCCCCAGCTGCTTGGCGAACCGCAGCCTCGCCCGTTGCTCCGCTGAGAGGCCTTGGCTTGCCAGCTCCACAGCGCACCGGGAGAGCAGCCTCGTGTGCCGAGGAGGAGGAGGAGCGCTCGCCACGGCGCCCATGCGCTCGCCACGGCGCTCGTGCGCTCGCCACGGCGCTCGTGCGCTCGGCATGGCGCTCGCATTCGTCGACGGCAGCGCGCGGCCGTCGAGCAGGGCGGGCCAGAGCGAGTCGGTCGTCCGCTGGCCGCGTGCGTCGCCCCACGCTGCCGACCCTATCGACCGGAGAAGCTCGGCGCACTGGCGGAGTGCGGGGATCTCCCACGCCGGCCGCGATGGACCAGCCGCGCCGCCCCAATAATCAAGATCCACATCGAGCAGAAGCGGCCCACGGCTGTCTGCGACGGAGCGCGAGAGCTCGTGCAGGTCACTCACTCGTGTCGCGAGCCTCTGGACGGTGCCGTGCGTGGGTGGCAGAGCCGACCAGAAAAGTGAGGCCTTGTCATGTGGCGATGCGGCGGACACAAAGCCGTGCTGCCAGTCACGATGGTTGTCGGACGAGCCAGGCTTGAGCCACCACACACGGTCCACCGTGCCCAGCCACGCCGCGGCGAGCTGGAAGCCGGCGCGGTCGGTGCACGCCCGCCATGCCGCACGGTCGTGCACGGGCATGACATTCGGACGACACCGCGATGGACTCGCGAGGTCGGAGTGCCGGTCAATGTGGAGAACGGTGGCGCCTTGAAAGTTCGAGTCCAGCCAGACTCCTAATGCTGACGCGTGGTCGTTCATGATCGACACGGGCAAGAACGCCATGATCGAGTGCCGAACGCGACTGGGCCAAGCGAAGGCTCCACGATCGTGGCATTCACGCCCAAGGATGTCGAATTGCGCGAAGTGTTCGGGCCCGCGCGCCCAGGCCGGCGCGCGCGCGAAAGAACGAGAGCGCGGGGCATGCATGCATTCCGTTATATAAACGAAACTCGATGGCAGAAACACGTTTGAGATGCGAATTCCTCGACGGGCGCGGGCTGATGTCCACTTCATGCTTCAACCACGCGGCGCCACGCACTCCGCCCAGGCCGGGGGCCACCTTCAACTATGCCCCTTGGCCATCAACTGCGTGGTCGGGCTTTTTCGTCGTCAGGGCTACCGGGAACTGGGCCCCCTTCCCCGCGGCAAATTGCAGCTTCTTCGATGCCTCCCCGGTCAGCCGGTGCACCACGTATCGATGGGCCACAATTGCCTCTGAGCGCCTACCAACAACCATGTGCTGCTCGTGCGGCGGCGGCAGCCAGTTCGCGCCCCCGCCGCCGCAGCCGCCGCTGGCACCCCTGCCTCCCCGGTCCCCTCCCGCGCCTCCACCTCCGTGCATGGACGGCGTGCGCTCGGAAGAGCTTAACAATGGCTGGCTCGTCAATCGGTATGCTCCTGGTGGCTGGGCTTCTGTCGGCTGGCAGGACTGCACGTGGATGACCGAAAATGCGAGCGACACGGCCAGACGCTGCTCCACCTATGCGTGGATGGATACCACTCCCGACGTTCTCTGCTGCGGATGCGGAGGCGGCTATGCATTCCCCTCCATGCCACCGAGCCCCATGATCCCACCGTCGCCCGAGCCCCGGCCCCCACCGCCGCCCTCGCCGTTTCGGCCCGAGCCGTCGCCGCCGCCGCCAATCTCGCCGCCGCCACCCCCCTCTCCGCCGCCGCCCAAGCAGCCGCCGTCGCCGCCGCATCCCCCCCCGCCCGCTCCCCCGCCGCCGCCCCCCCTGCCGCCGTTGCAGGTCACGGTGACCCTCTCGTTCCGGGTGGCGGGCAATCCAGAGGACTTCGACACCACGGAGCGCAACGCACTGCTGCACGCGGCTGCACGGGCGCTCGGCTTCACCACCGGCGCCCCCCCCGGCTCCACCGTGCTCATCACCGCAGCGAGCGTCAACATCCAGATGGCTTTCCCGACGGACCCGTCGACGGCGGCGACGATCCAGAGCACCGCCGCGAGCTTCACGAGCGCGACGGCGCTGCAGTCGGCCATCACGGCCGAGCTCACGTCGCCCTCAGACGGCAGTGCTCCAGTCTCGCTAGCAGTCGAGAGCACGGGCGTTACGGGTCTCACGGTGACGAGCGCCCCTTCCGTGACGACGGGCACTGGAGCACCCGGCTCCGGTGGCTCCGGTGGAGTGGACTCGCAGACCAACAATCCCACAGTCGGGCTCGGGTGCAAGCAAGGCGACGGCGTGTACGCCGTGGACGCCTACAGCCTCGGAGCGGGCGTGGCCCTCGGAGTCTTCGTCGTCATCGCCTTCGAGGTGGTGCTGCTTGTCCTGTTCTTCTTGATCAGGAGAAAAGCCCTACCCTGCTCGGGCCGCAATGCTGAGGCCCCTACTAGGCGCCCTCCAAGGCCCCCGATTCAGAATGAAGGGCTGGCCCCCCTGTTGTTCTCGGATGTTTCGCAGATTTCGCAGGCCTCGGAGCAGTCGACCGCGGAGCTCATCTCTTCACAGCAGGACCCGTAGGAGCAGTCCGCGGAGCTCATCTCTTCACAGCAGGACCCGTAGGCGCAGCGCTCGATTCGGCGCTCGACGGACGACTCTGACGGCTCAATGCTTGCCATGATACGAGCTTGTAGGGCGGGCATGCGGGGGAAGGCAGAGGAAGGAGCCATCGCGCGCTACGCCGTGGCGCGTGGCGGCGAGGGCGTGCGCGCGACGTCGACAACATACAATTCCAAGCCCGGGACCAATACAGCAGGGCGGAGTCGGTGCGGACACGCTGACGGAGAGTCGGAACACGTCGGACGGAGCGAAAAAGCGTCTGACATAGGTCAGAGGCCGCAGTCTGAGCGTGTATAGGGCTGTTCGCGAGTATTTCCGACAGCGCGAGTCCAAGTCGTGTGTGAGGCAGTGAGCAGCGGTATTGCGGCGGTGCGGCTAGTGCGTTTGGAGAAGTGTTTCACAACCCCCTGGACCTGCCAGACCATTCAAAGGAATTTGACACCATTCACATGACCCATTCACACACGGAAGACCGAATTGCGAGCACCCGCGAGCACGATGGATCAGAGGATCGCGTATTTGTTGGACCGGACTGCCGAGAAAGCGAGAGCCCAGAAAGCTGCGGTCGCAAAGCAGGTGGCGCAGAGAGGTCACGCCTGCGCTCGAGCCGATGCCGACGCCGCGGTCGAGGATCGCGATGCTGCGGCCGCCGAATTTCAGGATGCCAACCAGACGGATGGTGGCATCTGGAATGGATCACGAGCCAAGTCGATTGGCATGGAGACGCAGGCCGCTGCAGCTGAGGTAATGCAAGCACCGCCAGTGCACGTAGGGAGGGGCCAACGCGTTCAAGTCATCGGCTTGGAAGCCAAGCCAGAGTACAATGATGAGCTGGGCACGGTCATCTCTTGGGAAGCCGCGAAGCAGCGTGCGGGCGTGCGTCTCGATAGCGGCGCGAGCCTGTCTCTGAGACCAGCCAACCTCAGGCCGGCCGCCATCACTCAAATGGAGCCGACGGTCAGTGCGGAAGCGGCCGAGCTGTGCGGGACGGACGCGACGCTTGATTCTTCCGCGTGGTGATGAAAGCGATTGCCAAGGGGTCCACAAGAGATAAGGCATTGGAGCTACGCTAGTGAGATTGCTGCAGTTAGTGTATCGCTGACAAATCTAGTCGAGAGAGTGGGACACGAGAGAATCAGACCGCACGTGGCCCCGGACCGAACCGTCCGCGCGGCGGGCGGGGCGCTAGATGGTGTAGCTACGGAAAACATAAAATAAAGCGGAGAGTGTGAATCGAATGAGTGTTGACGGGCACTCAAGTCAACTCAAAACTCAAAATCTCTGAGTACCTCATGAGTACAACGTGAGCCAAGGACCCGCCGGCCGAGGCCGAGCGACGCGCGGCCGCGGGTCTAGGGGCGGATCGGTTGCTGTGCGATCACTTAAAAGCCTTTGTTTTTCAAGAGTGACATGTACGTGAGAGGGTGACAAGACGAAAGTGGGTGTGTGAACGAAATGGTTTTTGGTGTGAACAGTGGGAACTTAGTCCGCATTTCCTTTCTACGAGAGAGGAATTGCGAGAGGGGCTCGGCAGTCCGCGCCGAGGCAGAGCACGCAGCCCTGCGTGACGCAGCCGAGTTCTGCCTGACCCGAGCGCTGAGCCATGTCGTCGCTCATGGAGATCCTGCGCCTGGGGACAGTGATGGACTTTGGCCAGAATGAATTGGGCAACCGCGAGCGGCGTAAGCCCAAGGAGGTGCTCGAGGCAGAGGAGAAGGCGGCCGCAGAGAAGAAGGCGGAGGCGGAGCGCAAGGCGGCCGCGGAGAAGAGGGCAGAGGAGCGGCGTGCCGCCGAGGCAGCGCGCGCCGAGGCCGAGGCCAAGTCTGCCGAGGAGGCTGCCAAGGCACGCGAGCGCAAGCCGCCAAAGCCAAAGACCGACGCGGAGCTGGCGGCGCAGGCGGCCAAGATGGCGACGGCGGCGATGGCGGCGGCCGAGGCGGCCGGCGAGTTGGACGACAACTTGCTCGCCGCGGCGCTGCCCGCTCCGAAGCGGCCCGCGCGCAAGCCGGTCGACGCCGAGGCGGAGGCGGAGAAGGCGAGGGCGGAGCAGGCCAAGAGCGAAAAGGTGCAGCGGCGCGAGACGGTGGAGAAGCGGCAGGAGCTGATGGAGCAGCTTCAGCCGTGCCAGCAGCTGCTCATGCTCGGCTTCCCGCCCGAGGAGGCCGACCTCGCCGTCTGGTCCAACTTTGGCACGCTGACCAACGGCCAGCTCGAGATACGACAGTCGAACGTCAAGAGGGTCATCGGGGACTACGCGCTTGGGCGTGGTCTGTTCGCGCGGCGCGAGTACGCGGTGAACGAGATCATCACCGTGTACGGCGGCGAGCTCATCACGCAGGAGGAGGCCAAGCTCCGAAAGGAGGCGCGCGAGTCGCAATCTCGGCGCTATCTCATGCGCATCTCCGACTCGGACTTTTTGGTGGACGGCTGGCAATTCGCGTCGGGCATCTCGGACACCCCCAACGGGCCCGACGGCTGCTTCCTGCCCGTGTCGGAGGACGCGACGCAGTGGATGCAGGGCTGCGCGCCCATGGCCAACCACGACCCGGCCAACCAGAACGCGTACCTCTCCTTCGTGCCGCTGGACGTGCGCTCGGAGGCCTTGCGCCTCTACCCTCGCATCCCCACACTGAGGGCGCATCGGCGGATCTCTCAGGGCGAGGAGATCTTGTTCAACTACGGCTCGTCGATGCCGTTCATGACAAAGCTCGTCAAGGAGACGGCGGCCGTGGCTGAAGAGGAGGAGGCAGTCGACGAGGACGTCGTCGCCGAACCGCTCTCGCTCTCGCGGCGCGTGCCTGACCTCGACTGGGCGGCATTCGGGCTCGATGCGGGCAAGCTGCGCGCGCTGCTCGACGACTTTCGCAAGGTGCTCGCGCTCAAGGCGTACTACGTGCAGCAGCATGCGGGCGCCGCGCGCATCTTCGCCGCGCTGCTCGCGGTGCGTCACGACGCGCCGGAGCTGCTTCTCCGAGAAGTGATCCGATTGCATGCGGCGATGCATGCGTCAGCCGAACGGATACACAAGTGCGTGCGCACGGCCCACACGGCGCACCGCGCGCGCCTCGAGAGCGGCGGCGGCGGCGGCGGCGGCGGCGAGGTGGACGGCGGCGGCGGCGGCGGCGGCGGCGGCGACTCGTCAGGCACGCCGGAGGCGAGGACGGTCGAAAAGGCCCTTGGGCATCTCGTGGAGAGCTTGAGTCAGCTCAAGAAGATGATGCGGGCGGCGCGCACGGCGCTCGAGAAGAGTCTTGCCGACCCCTCGGCCGCCGCGCACCAGGAGAAGAGTGGCGGCGGCGGCGGCGCCGCCACCGCCGCGCAGGAGGCGGGCGGGCGGCGGAGCAGCAAGGGCGCCCATCTCGGCGCCAAGGGCAGACGAAGCAAGGCGGAGGTGGAGGTGGAGGCGGAGGCGGAGGTGGAGGCGGAGGAGGGCGGCGAGCACGAGGGCGAGGAGGAGGGTGAGGAGGAGGGCGAGGAGGAGGGCGAGGAGGAAGGAGGTGAGGAGGCGGAGGCGGCCGACGCCCACGCGGACAAGCCGTCGCGCAGGCGCCCACCGAGCAGCAGCAGCAACAGCAAGGGCGCCCAACACAACGCCCAGCACAAGGTCCGACGGAGTACCGGTAAGGCCGAGGCAGAGGCAGAGGAGGGCCTCGAACAGGAGGGCGAGGCGAGCGGGCGGAAGCGAAGGCGATCGTCGGACAGGGGCGCTCAGTACGGCGCGACCGCTACCGCGGACGAGCCCGCGCCCGCGGCGGCGGCGGCTCCCGCGGCGGCGCCCGCACCTTCACTGGAGCAACTAGTGAGTATGGATCCGAGTAAGTTCCTCGAGGGCATCGACGGCATCGACGCGGAGACGCGCGCGACGCTGCAGGCGGCCGCGTCAGTGCTCTTCGAGGGCAACGTGGACGCGTGGACGGGAGAGGTCGAGCCTATGATGGACCATCGAGCACTCCGCCGGCTGATGCGGATCAACTCGGGCGTCGCTGAAGAGAAGGCGCCCCGCGAGAAGAAGCCGCCGCGCCCGCGCCCGCCCAAGCCGGTCGTCGTCGTCGACAAGGAGGCGGCCGAGAGCGAGGCGGGGCTCGCGGTAGACTCGATCGAGGAGAGATGTGAATTCACAGAGGCTCCTCCCAAGCCCAAGGCACCCAAGTGCACCAAGCCGCGCCAGGCGTCGGCACACATGCTGCTGCAAGAGGCGCAGGCGCAGCCGTTGGAGATGGACCCGATGTCGAAAGAGCTGCTGCGGCTCGGAACGGTCATGGACTTTGGGCAGGACTGCTCAGGACGGCGCGAGCGTCGGAAGCCCAAGGAGGTGATCGAGGCGGAGGAGCAGGCTGCCAAGCTTGCCAATGAGAAGAGGGAGGAGGCGCAGAAGCGCGCCGCCCGCAAGAAGGCGGAGGCGGAGGCCGCGCAGGCGGCGGCGAGCGCGCCGGCGCTGACCGAGGCGGACGAGGCGGGGCAGGCACGCCAAGGGAAGCGAGGCCGACGAGCAGGCGGCGGCGGCGGCGGCGGAGGAGGAGGCGGAGGCGGCGGCGGCGGCAGCAGTAGCGGCGGCAACGGTGGCAGCGGCAGTAGGGGCGCGCCGGCGGAGCGCCACGCGCACGGGCAGCGGAGTGAGGAGGACGACGAGGAGGAGGGCATCGTCGAGGACGAGATGGACGCCCGCGACGGCGCGCTCGAGTCCGGCGAGGGCGAGATCGAGCACGAGATCGAGCACGAGATCGAGATCGAGATCGAGCACCAGCCCGTGTACCATGAGGACGATGAGGAGGAGGTGGTCGAAGCGCCGCGCCATTCGGCGCGCAATCGGGCGCGCGATCGACCGCGCGATCGGGCGCGCGAGGAGGTTTCTTATGAGGAGCACGCGAGATCGAGGGATGCGGCCGAGGAGGCAGCGGCGAGCTCGCCACGGCGGAGCAGCTTGCGACGACGACGTGTGGCCTACGAGGACGAGGACGACGAGGTGGAGGGGGCGACCGCCCGCAGGCGGGCCTCGGCTGCTGCGGCCGCTGCTGCGGAGGATGCCGAGGCCAGGGGGGGCGACCTCGCGAGGCACAGCCGCGCCCTTCACGGCGCCTTGGCGCAGAGCAGCGGTGGGGCCGAGGACGCCCCCCACGTGTACACGTCTGAGGCGCTCGAGACGGCGGATGCTTTCGGGCTGCACGACCTGCCTAATTTGGGCGCCGACCCTAATTTGGATTCCGCCGAGCGCCCGAGCGCCGTACCGGTCACCAAACGCTTCAAGATTGGCAAGAAGAGCAAGACAAAGGCAGCGAGCACCGCCACAGCGGCCGCCACCGGCGGCGCCCACGGCGGCGCCCATGATCGTGCCGACGTGAGCGGTGACGGCGGCAGCTCCAGATACGTCCACTCGACGTCGGAGGCGTCGGGGGAGGGCGCGTTCGTGGCGTGCGGAGGACCCGGCGCATGCCAATCGTCGCCGTCATTGACGCCCTTTGCGCCGCCGCAGCCGTTGCCGACGCTGCAGGACCTCGCCTTCCTCGAGGACCTCGAACGTCTGGACAGGTGTGGCGGCGGCCAGGGGTCAGTCGCTGGCAAGGGAGCGGGTTGGGTCGGCGGCGGCGGCGGCGGCAGCATCGGCGGCGGCGGCAGCATCGGCGGCGGCGGCAGCATCGGCGGCGGCGGCAGCATCGGCGGCAGCATCGGCGGCAGCATCGGCGGCGGCGGCGGAGGCGTAGGTGGGGCCTATCCCATTAGCGCCGTGATGGGCACCATGGGCGCCACTGTCTGCGGCGGCAGCGGCAGCATCGGCGGCGGGAGCAGCGACGACGACATTGGCTTCTACATCACGCAGCTCGACACGATGCTTCGCCAACTGACGATGCACCAGCAGCTGCTGCATGAGCAGATGCAGTCGGCGACGGTGCGCTACCAGCAGCAAGAGCTGCAGCTACAGCAAGAGTCGTACCAGGCCCAGTGCGCCGGCAACCAGATGTGGTTCCAGCAGTGCCACGTGCGCCACCAGGAGCTGATGCATGCGGTGCAAGACCACCAGTGCTCGTGGCAGGCGGACTGCACGCGCGTCACTGGCAAGCTCGGGTTCGTCAAGCAGAACCTCGACGTGCTTCGGCGGCTCGATCTGCAAGGGCGCGAGTTCCAGCAAGCGCCCGCGCTCCACCATGGCGGAGACGCGAGCCAGCCTCTGACCTTTCTCGAGCAGGTGCTCCCCTCTGATGACCTCTGATGACCTCTGATGACCTCTGATGACCTCTGATGACGCTCAACATGACGTCTCTCACGCTCGAGCAGGTGCTGCAGCAGGTGTGCGCGATCCCGGGCATCACGACGAAGCCACCCGCTCCAGCGCACGGGGGGCCAGGGCGCCGTGATGGGCACGTCGCCACGCCCACCGTCTATGGCGGCTACGGTGGCGCCGGCCGCGCGGGCAGCGCACCGTCGTCGTCGTCCCTCAGCCCTCCGATAGGAGGCGTGGCGGCGGGCGGCTGGGCCAGCGGCGGCGGCGGCGGCGGCGGCGGCGGCGGCGGCTGGGGCGGCGCTGGCGCCGTGTCGGGCTCTGCTAGCAGCGGCTTGGGCTTCGGCGGCGGCTTCGGCGGCGGCACGGCGGCGGCAGAGGCGGGGTCTCCGGGCTCGTCCTCCTCTGAAGGCGCCGGCGCGCCAGCCCCCCCTGGCGCATCTGCGAGCGCCCCCCCACCACGCGCCCCCCCACGCGCCTCGCGTTGGTCCGACGCGAGGAAGGGCGACGTCGACGGCAGCAACGGCAGCAGCAGCTACAGGAGCAGCGGCGGCGGCGGCGGCGGCGGCGCCAGCGCCAGCCTCGCAGCAGCAGGAGCAGCAGCTCCCTCGAACCCGTCGGTGACGATCAGCACATGGTCCGCAGCGATGCCTTCGTGTATGTCGACCTTGCTCCCCATCCCGGACACGGGGGAGCCGCTGAACATTTGGCGCGAGCGGCTGACGGGGATCGGCGGCGCCACGGGCGACGGGCCCGCCGCTGCCGTGCGTATCAAGCAGGTGACCGGTGCCGAGGTGTCCATCAAGGAGGCCGAGGAGTCGAGTCGTATGAACGCGATCAAGATTACGGGTACTCCGGAAGGGGTGCGCCGTGCAGTCCCGTTGGTGCGCGATCTTCTCGCGCAGTGGCCGGCGGGCGGCGCGCTTGGCTCGGCAGCTGGGGTGGCGCGCGCCCAGCTTCGTCAACCGGGCTTCGAGGGCGCTGGGATGGGCGCTGGGAAGCCGCCGCCACCGCCTCCTTCAAAGTCTCTTGTACCGCCGCCGCCGCCGCCGCCACCGCGGATGCCTTTCGGAGGGGGTGCGCCTCCGCCGCCGCGCTCGCAGTCACCGGGAGCCTACGGCGGTTCGCCCCTGCCCCCGCCGCCGCGACCCGCACGTCGTACAGGCTTTTCGAGTGGCCCGCCTCCGCCTCCGCCTCCACCGCCGCCCTCGCGCCTCCCGAGCTCCGCTGGCCCGCCGCAATCGTCGCTGCGTCCGCCGCCGCCGCCGCCCATCCGCCCGCCGCCGCCGCCGCCGCCGCCCGCAGCGGCAGCAGCGAGGGCAGGCGAATCGTCGGGCTCGTCAGCTTCGTCAGCCTCGTCAACCTCACCTTCCCGCGGCAGCATGGCAACGCCAGCCGAGCCCAAAGGCGCCGTCGGCAGTAGCACTGGCGACGCTGCTGCCACGGGGAGCGCATCCTTCCCTAACTGCACCGGAGGGGGGGGCACGATGGCGGCGGGCGGCGGTGCGCCAGCAGCGGCGGCCGCGGGCACGACGTCACTCTCGGCGGGTTCGTCAGCTTTGTCAACCTCCGTGGGCACGACGTCACTCTCGGCGGGTTCGTCAGCTTCGTCAACCTCCGTGGGCACGACGTCACTCTCGGCGGGTTCGTCAGCGTCGTCAGCGTCGTCAACCTCCGTGGGCACGGCGCCACTCTCGGCGCACGCCGACGCGCCCAGCCTTGATCCTGCGGCACGTCGGCTCGCACGTCTCAAACGTAGGGAGTGTGAGGAGTCGGGCGCCGTGCCGGGCGCCGTGCCGGGCGCCGTGCCGGGCGTTGGTTACGTGGCCGCAGCTGCGGACTCGAGGTCGAGCGCCGAGTCGAGCGCAAGCCCCGCGGCGGCAACGGCTGCCCGTGCGCCCGCTGCCAGTGCTGCAGAGGCCAGCGCTGCCGCCGCCGCGGTGGCGGCTGCAGAGGCCGCGGCCGCGGTGGCGGAGGCCGAGGCGGCTGCGGCCGAGGCGGCGGCAGCGTGCGCTCAGGACGGCGCCGACGGCGCCGACGACGATGAGGCTACCGGCGCCGCCGCCACATCGCCCTCCGTCGCGAGCTGCAGCGGCGGCCTCTTCGGTGGCGGGAGCAGCGGCGGCTTTGGCTCGGGTTCCCGGCCGCTGCTCTCGGCGACCAAGAAGAAGCTCGCGACGCGCGCCAAGCTGAGCGTCGTCACCCTCGCCGAGAAGGAGCTACGCGAGATGCGCGAAAAGGAGCGCAAGGAAAGGGACACTGCGAAGGAAGCGGCGCTCGCGCTCGCACGCGCACAGGCGGCGAAGGAGGAGGCGGAAGCGTCCAGGGCGGCAGCCGCGGCGAAGGCCGCAACCGCCGCAGCGGTCGCAGCGGCCGCAGCGGCAGCCGAGACGAAGGCCGCAACCGCCGCAACGGCCGGAATAGCTCCACCTCAGTCAGCAGCGGCGGGGGATGCGGGCGGCGGCCCTTCATCCTTCACAGCGGCCCTTCACAGCGGCGGCCCTTCATCCTTCACAGCGGCCAACCGGCGCGATATCGGCGGCGACGGCGCGCGTGACGCGCTGACGACGCGCGCGCTCGGCACGGCGTCGCACACACGCGCGCCAGCGCTCGGCACAGCGCGTCCACGGAGCCGATCTCGCAGCCGCAGCCGTGGGCGCCATCGTGAGCGTTCGGCTTCACGTGAGCGGCGTGGCGGCGGCGGCCGCGGCAGCGGTGGCGACGCATCTTCACGGAGCCCGCGAGCGCACCGTAGCCGCAGCCGCAGCCGTAGCCGTAGCCGCAGCCGACGCCGCAGCCGCAGCCGCAGCCGCAGCCGCAGCCGCGGCCGCGGTGGTCGCGGCGATCGCGCAGAGCGAGGAGGCCGACGCGACAAGGAGCGCAGCCGCAGCCGCGAGCGCAGCCGCGAACGCGAGCGCAGCCGCAGCCCCGCGTTGCGGCGTAAGTTTCCCGACAAGCAAGGTGGCGGTGGCGGCAGCGGTAGCGAGAAGCACCGCGGCTCGATGCCCCCCCGACGCGAGTCACAGCGCAAGGGGCGTAGCGGCAGCCGCAGCCGCAGCCGCAGCCGCAGCTGCAGCCGCGAGCGCGGTGGCGGCGGCCGCTCCAGGGAGACGACGAAGCGACCTCCCAACCACCAGCCACCGCCGCCGCGCGGCATGGGGCGGTGAGTTGTCAGTTGAGATATGAATTGGCATACCAACTATATTACAATTACGAAGGGTTACGAGGCTTGTACGAAGGTGTTTGCGAGTTCGTTGAAACCGCTCTTGACGTAATTGACGTAATTTCCGGAATTCTCAAATGCTGACGCGTACCCTGCTCGACGCGCACTCAATACTGGACGCCGGGTTGGTGGGTGGCGGCCTCCTGTGGCGGCCCAAACCCTTCCACGATCATCGTGTCGCCTGGCGTGTGACACACCCGGGGCTGCATCGCAAAATCCTCTCTCTCGATGACGCCGAGCTGGCCGAGGTGCAACACAACCAGCGAGCGCTGCACGAGCTTGTTGGAGAGTACGAGCCGTCCTTTGCGCCCATGTCGCACGTTTCGCGTGAGATCGATGCTGAGGCACAGGCATCATTCAACCCATCGGCTTCTTTGCGCAAGAGCGACTCACGCGCGCACATTGGCGTGCCTGGGAAAAAGTGGAGGCAGGTATGACGGGGCTCTGGAGCGAACCGAACCAGCCTTCGCCCACCTTGATGCGATGGCCTCATCCTGCCACCTTGCCTCCCACATGGTCGGCCTCACGTGTGCCAGATCTCGGCCTTCGCGAGCGCGATGCCCAAGCGCCGCATACCCGCCGTCGAGTGGTGCTCTGGGAAAGGGTACTTGTCGCTGCAGCTCCTGGGGCAAGAGGCAGCCACGTCATCGATCTGCCTCGAGATCTCGCCGACGCTATGCGCGACTGGTCAGCAGCTGGCCTCCGAGGCTGGGCTCCCGCTCACCTATCGTGTCGCCGACGTCCTCAGCCTCGCGGATGAAGACCTGCCATATTTGGTAGGCTCGGGTCCGGCACTGCACGTGGCATTGCATGCATGTGGAGGGCTCCATCGGCGAATGGTGCGCGGCGCCGTCGCCGCGCGTGCCGCACACGTCGCGGTCGCTCCCTGCTGCTTCCACAAGCACCCACCTCAGGGCGACGGGGCGGCGCCCGCCCAACTGCTCTCGGCACGCGCCGCGAGGGCATCGCAGCTCGTGATCAGTTGGGAAGAGTTACGGCTGGCCAGCGCGTCCGGCTTTGCGGCGAAGCGGCGCGACGAGAATCTGCGCACCCGGGAGATTACGTGGCGTCTAGCATTCGCTGCGTGGCACCGGCGCGTGCACGCGCATGTGCATGGCGGCAACCGCGACGCGCCGCTGGTGTCGCCTAATTTGGACTCCATTCGAGGTTCGTCACATGCGACTAATTTGGACTCCAGCGGCCTCGAATGTGACGACATTCGCTGCGACCGATCCGAATGGGACCGTGAAGACCTACGGCGCTGTGAAGACGATGACGACGGCCGCGGCGATGGAGATGATCGCGCCCGTGACGGCGCCTACGGGGCGAGTGTGGAGGGCTCGTTTGGCCCGGGCGCCGTGCGGCTGCCGTCCGTGCCGAAGCTCCTTCTCTCACAGGGCGATAGCACTCGACACACCGTCGACGGCTTTCGCGCCTTTTGCAAGTGGGCCGTCTCCGCGCCTGGCAAGAGTGCCAGCTCGCGGGCTTGGCTCGCCTTGGCCCTCGAAGAGCATTTGACGAAACGCGAGGCGTCGCTTTGCCTCGAGCTCGGCGCGGCGCAGGCCGCGCGGCTCGCGCGGCTCGAGCTCGTGCGGCACGCGTATCAGCGCCCTCTCGAGCAGTGGCTGTGCCTCGACGTGGCGTTGTACCTCGAAGAGTCGGGCTACAGTGCGGAGGTTCGTCAACTGTGTGAGCGCTCCGTCTCGCCGCGCAATCTGCTCGTGTGCGGCGAGCGGCTCGATAATCTTTGAGTGCTCCCACGTTGCCGGGCCCAGAAATTAGGTGACAAGTTCAAGTTCAAGTTTTGTTTCCATGAAGTTTCCTTAACTTGACTTGTCTTGGCGTAACGCGACACTTTTCGCCCTCGCCTCTCTCGAATCTTGTGGTCGGAACGGAAGATCCCTCCCCCTGTCGCGCTCACCCCGCGACACATTCCGTGACAGACCGGGATCGTTGGCACCGGGATCGGCACGAGCGCCGATGGAATCGTTGGCGGAAGTCATCAAGGCGATCGCTCTCGAGCCGCGGCCGTTGGACCCCACAATGGCTGTGCCGCTGTCCGTGGGGGCGGCGGTGGACAGCCAGCTGCCGCAGCCTCCGCGCCTGGTGAGTTTGAAGGCAGGGAAGGAGGCCGCGGCGGCTGCGAAGAAGGTGGAGAAGGAGGCCGCGGCGGCTGCAAAGAAGGTGGAGAAGGAGGCCGCGGCGGCTGCAAAGAAGGTGGAGAAGGAGGCCG
>ENA-UOUZ01000653-UOUZ01000653.1-mixed-culture-metagenome-genome-assembly--contig:-NODE-653-length-24362-cov-89.609907_pt1 | contig 24362 bp, 14 predicted proteins | sample MGYA00238154_ERZ761575 | MGnify/ENA primary metagenome ERZ761575 (study PRJEB28896, sample SAMN07631632) | mixed culture metagenome | isolation source: Freshwater growth medium | place: USA...
GCATGCCGCTGCCCATCGGGCCGGGCATACCGCCCATCATACCACCCATGCCGCCCATGCCGCCCATAGGTGGAGGGACGCCCATAGAGGACGCCGCGGGAGGTGCGGGCACAGGCGCTGAGTCGAAGCCGCCAAATGCGTCTGCGGGCAAGCTTCCGAGCGCCGAAATGCCGCTCTGTAGAGGAGCAGCCGGCACGGGTGCGGGTGCAGGTGCGGGCGCCGCGGACCCAAAGTCACCAAAGTCGTCTGCCGCAAGATCGCCAGAGCCCATTCCAGGCATCCCCCCCATACTGGGCATCGCCGAAGGCATTCCCCCCATACTGGGCATCGCCGAAGGCATTCCCCCCACACTGGGCATCGCCGAAGGCATTCCCCCAATACTGGGCATCGCTGGAGGCATCCCCCCCATGCTGGGTATCGCCGGAGGCATCCCCCCAATGCTGGGGATCGCCGGAGGCATCCCCCCCATGTTGGGTATCGCCGGAGGCATCCCCCCAATGCTGGGCACGCCACCGAACGCAGACGCGCCCGCCCCTCCAAAGGCACCACCAGCCGCGGGTTGTGGCGTTGGGGCTGAGGAGGCGAAATCGCCGAAGTCGTCGTCAGCGGCCGCCGCGCTCGCCACCACCGGCGCGCCCCCAAACCCGCCGAAACCCGCGTTAGGTTGTGGCGTTGGGGCTGAGGAGGCGAAGTCGCCGAAGTCCTCGTCGGCAGCTGCCGTGCTTGCCACAGGCGCGCCCGCAAACCCGCCGAAACCCGCGCCTGACAGCACCGGCGTCGCCGCGCCGAAGCCGGGTGAGGGTGCAGGGGGATAGCCACCCATAGGGGTGTAGCCACCTATAGGCGGGGGTGCGGGAGCGGGTGCGTAACCACCCATACCCTGTGTAGGCATCATGCCACCGCCCATCTGGCCGGGCATGCCGCCACCCATCTGGCCGGGCATGCCGCCACCCATCTGGCCTGTCATTCCGCCACCCATCTGGCCGGGCATGCCGCCACCCATCTGGCCTGTCATTCCGCCACCCATCTGGCCGGGCATGCCGCCACCCATCTGGCCGGGCATGCCGCCACCCATCTGCCCGGGCATGCCGCCGCCGGGCATGCCGCCACCCATTTGGCCAGGCGGATCGGCCTTCTTGCCAAGGCCGAGATCTAAATTGGCCGCCTTCTTGCCAAACATATTGTCCGCAGGGTTGAAGGTTGTTGGCTTGAGCTCCAGGCTCTTGTCTGCGGGTGAGTCGAGCAGAACACGTGTGAGGCATGGGGGACGTCGCCTTCCTTGGCGCGCGCGCGCGAGAGAGAGAGAGAGGGCAGCGGCGCTTGGTATAGCTGGCTGGCTCGTGGCGCTCACCTCGCCCCACTTCGGGCGGCCCGGGCATGACGCCCATGCCCGTGCCGCCCGGATACGGCCCGGGTTGTCCATAACCCTGCTGCGGTGGATAGCCATAGCCCTGCTGCTGCTGCGGCGGCGGGTAGCCTTGCTGTGGCGGGTAGCCCTGTTGCGAGTAGCCCTGCTGCGGCGGATACCCCTGCTGCGGGGTCCCCTGCTGCGGGTAGCCCTGTTGCGAGTAGCCTTGTTGCGGGTAGCCCTGGTGCTGGGGCGGCGGGTACTGGCCGTATCCTCCCTGTTGCGGCGGATAGCCCTGCTGAGGGTAGCCCTGTTGCGGGTAGCCTTGTTGCGGGTAGCCTTGCTGCGGCTGCTGCGGCGGGTATTGGCCGTAGCCCTGCTGCGGTGGGTATGCGCCGCCTTGGCCGTACATTGCGCCCCACGCAAAAGACACGCCGCGAATCGCGTGCTGTTTCCCTGAGGGATGCGGAGACAACCAAGTTTGCCTCGCTACCGGGTAGACGCTGGACAAGTCTAGTCAATACTTCACTCACCCGCTTTTGAAAAAGTTACGGTCTGCTACCATAGAAACTTCGCTTCAACTTTCGCTCCGCAACAACCGATGGCGCTTATTAGTGTGCTGAGCGTGAGCACCGTCTGCTTGCTCGCACCACCCTCTACCGTCGGGCGAGTAGTACCATCCTCGATCCCGAATTTCCGAGATCTTGGGCACACGCGCTGTGGCACTGGCTGCATCCGGCCAGGCGTGCTCTACCGCTCGGCAACGCCCAGCAACGCAACAGAAGAGGATGCCATGAGGCTGCCCTTCAGCACGGTGCTGGATCTGCGCAGCGCGCACGACGCGCAAAAGGACGAGGGCGCGCGCGTTTTCGCACCGAAGACGGCGCACCTTCCGCTCCTCAACGAGGCGATGATGCGCAGGGCGATGATCGAGCGTGCCAAGCGGCGGCCATCTGTTTTCGTCCGCGTGGTGGCGCTCGGGCTGGCGAAGAAGCTGGTGCCCTGGGCTTCGCTCAAGGACCGTATCGCGGCCGCGCTCGACCAGCGGCTCGCGAAGCTTTTCGACACGGTGGCGCTCTCCGACGTCTACTGGCTGATCGTCTCCGAATCGGTGGAGGAGTTGAAGCGCGCGTTTGAGCTCGTCTCGCGCGACGAGGCGCTCCCGTTGCTCGTGCACTGCACGCACGGCAAGGACCGGACGGGCGTGCTCGTCGCGCTGCTGCTCCTCGCGCTCGGCGCGAGCGAGGAGGACGTCGTCGCCGACTACGTGCGCTCGCACGATTGGGGTATTTCGTCGCACGGACGGCACCAGATGGTGCGATCCTTCCCCGAGCGGCTGCGCCCGCACCTGCGGGATGGCCTGATCGAGGAGTGGTGCCGCGCGCCCGAGAGCGCCATCCGCACCGTGCTGCGCCGGCTCGAGAGCGAGCACGGGTCGGTCGAGGCGTACCTCGACTCGATTGGCGTCGACGCCGCGCGCCGTAAGAGGCTCGCCGAAGCGCTCCTCACGACGGAAGTCTGTGAAGTCGCCTAGGGCTGGTGCTTCTTCCCCTGGGGTGTGCCCACTGTGGTTGTTCCTAATAACTAAGTATGATCACTTTTTCCTTCCCCGAAACGGAAGGCGAAGGGTCGCGTCGTCCGTCGAAAGTCCGTCGAACGGTTAACCGGGTAGGTTCAAGGTTGGTACGCGCACTGGCGCACTGCCCTCCGCTCCCTGCCGCATCTCCGATCTCGCCGTCCGATCGCATCCTGATCCTCCGCGTCCGGCGGGACCGCGACCAGCACCGGCCAGGTTTTCCGACGATACGGCCGGGCGGTGCTCGCACCGCCCCACCATTTTCTCGTTTGAGGTGTGAACAAGAATGCTTGCTGTGAACTTTCTGCACGAAGAATTTCCAAGAAAGTTCCTGTGGTGACAGTGAACGAGAATGCTGGTCCCCTTGAACCCCATGCTGGTGGGCCCGTCGCTCGTATCACTGCTGGCGCTTTCGCGCCCAATTCGCATGGCAGCTCCGGAGATTGATTGGCAAGACGGCGTCGTGGTGTCCAATGAAGCTGTGGCTGATTCGAAGGCCACCCGCCAGCTAAGCATACGAGCGACCACGCCTCTAGAATACAAGCCTGGGCACATTCTCGGCCTGGGGTTCAGTCACGATGGTGTGGATCTGAAGGGTCCGTACACGGTAACGCGCAGCAGCGATATACAGCTCGACGTGGTCTATCGCATCATTCCGGACGGTAGGAAGACACCCCTCATGGCGTCAATGGAGGCAGGCGCCGCAGTGCGCTTTGGTGGCAAGTTTGGCACGCCGATCGAGGATGGCGTCGCTCCTGGCGTGGATCGCGTCGTCGGCATTGCGACCGGTGCGGGTCTGGCACCGCTCGTTGGGTACGCCGAGCGCGCGCTCCGCAACGCAGATGGCCCGCGCATCGAGCTATTTGGCGGCTTTGCCAGCCTCGCCGATATTTGCTGCGCCAAGGAACTCGATGCGCTCGCAGAAGCTCACCCGAGTAAGTTCTCCTGGACCGCATGCATCTCCAAGCCGATGGCGTGCACGGCGGTGACGAGCGTCGGCGGTGCACGTGCGTCGGGGCGCGTGACGCGCTCCGTGCCGCCTCTGCTGCGAACCACTCGCGACACTCACTTCCACCTGATCGGCAACGGCGCGTTTGTCAAGGAGTTCAAGGCGGGGTGCCTCGAGGCCGGGGTTCCAGAGGAGCGTGTGACCACCGAGATCTACTTCAACGGCAAGGCCGAGCCTGATCCGGACGTGGTCAGCCTGGTTGCCATCGAACTACGCAAGCTCGATGCTCAGGTGGGGGCCGAGGTAGCCGTCGTCTCTATGGGTTGATTTTGGGAGCCCCAGTCGCGGTACGACCGCATGGCAGGCGTGCTCTCATCGCGCGTAGGCTACACGGGCGGCGAGGCACCCAATGCCACCTACGAGTCCGTGTGCTCTGGGGACGGGCACACTGAGGCCCTTTGCCTCACATTGGACCCGAGCATCCTGCCGTACGAGACGTTCCTTCGGCGATGGTTGGAGGACCCAAGGGTGCCGACCTTCCCCAATCCTCGCGACAAGGTACAGTACAGGACGGCGATATTTGCGCAGGACGCTCGGCAGGCGGAGCTCGCGCGCCGGCTGGTCGCCGAGTCCGGCAAGGCGGTGCCCGTCGAGGAGGCGGGAGAGTGGTACGATGCCGAGGAGTGGCATCAACACTTTTATCGCGACTTTAAGGATTTCCCGACTTAGGCGGTCATGGAGCTTCGATTGCCCCAGATGATGCGAGCCGACGCCCACAACTGAAGACGGCTCGCGGAGAGGTGGTGCAGACTTTTGCAGAGAGGGGGGGCACCGGCGTCTGATTGGTCGCGGGCCCACAGCACAGCACGAGAAAACCAAAACTTACTGTTATCGACCCCCCGCGCTGTCCTGTACGGCGGAAACAGAGAAAATGACAATAAATCATACACGTGTGGTGTAATGGTGCGGGTCCGTCTCGCGATAGCCGATACACATCCCGAGGCATGCACCCCGAGGCTTCCCGGCGGTCCTGGCGTCCTGGTGGCTCCTGCCGCTCCTGCGCCGGCGGGGTGTGCGGATTAACGCCCGCGCCGGGAAACCTCACCGGTACAGACGTCTACATGTTAACCCGCACTATGTAAGTGACGGTGACAGACACACATCGTCTTCCAGCTTTCATGACGTCCGTGTAGGTCCGCGCTACGTTCTATAAAAAATCTAAGGGTATTCAACACGCATCCCACTGAATCCTCAAAACGCCATCTGAGGCCATGGCAAAGCCCTGCTCGCCGATGCTGAGGACGCAGCCCTCGGCGCCTAGTGCTCTCCACTCGTCGCCCTTGCGCAGCATTGCTTCGGCGGCGCGGATCACCTGGCGCGGGCTGAGCACCTCCTCGGTCCGCAACGCGCGCAGGCCGAGCGCCTCCTTGCATTCGCGCAGCAGCTGCCGTGCTGCCTGCGTGTCGGCGATTGTGAGCACACCCTCATGATTGAGGAGCGGTGGCATCGTCGCGAGGAGCGAGCTTGACGCAGCTGACGATGCGCCCGGTGCTAGCGGCCCGCCGTCGTCACCAGATTCGTCACAGCCGAGCGGCAAGCGGAGCTTCATCAAGCGCGGCTGCAGTGACGGTTGGCAGAGCGCCCGTAACGAGAGCCTCGGCACGATCACTGCGCTCCATGCGCTCGCTCGCCCTCCGTCCGCCCATCCACCCTCCACACGCAGAGCCTCCGCAAGGGCAGGTGACGCGAGCGCCGTGAGCAACGGCACGTACCCACGGTCCGCACGCAGCAGCGCTGTTTCTGGCACCAAGGAGCGCACGCCAAGTGCTTCCGCCGCTGCGGCCTCCAAGCCGCGCCAGTCTGCAAGCCGCTCGGCGCGCTGTGTTGCTGTTGCTTGTCGGTCCTCTTCGGAGGCATGCTCAAAGGGCCTGCTGACTGGCGTCAGGCGCAGGAAGCCGTCGGGCGTGACCGTCTGCACACAAATGGTGTGCCTCGCCATCGTGCGCACTGCGCTGATCGCCGCATGCTGCCAGCCGCTCGGCGTGTCCTGCAGAGAGAGCCAGATGGGCAATGGTGGTCCAGTGCCGTCAGCTTCGGCGCTCTCGGCGCGGGCCCGCGCGTGCACAACCAGCATGGCGTTGAAGGCCGCTCCGGGCTCGGCCGTGGTGAAGAAGGTCGTTCGGCCACCCAGAGCGGCCCTCATGTCCGCATGCAGCGTCAACTGCTCGTGGAGAGTCATGAGGAGCCTCCGCTTGGTCAGTGAACACCGCAACGACGCTTCGAACTGCGCGTGCACACCGTACCCCTCGCGCACCACGATGAGCTCATCTGTGAGGGCGTCGTGTGCAGCCGCCGCATGTGCGGCGAGCCGTCGCGCCTCTTCCGCATGCCTGGTGAGCAGAGCTCGCATAGTCGTGACGCGGCGGCGGTTGGGCGGCGGCGCGTTCGTGCGCCGCCACCATGCATCCTGCATGTGCTGCTGCGGCGGCGGCTGGGCATCGGTGTTGGTGGGTGTTGTCGAACTGCCGAGCAGGATTTCATCATATGCCTTGCGCACCCGCTTGAACTGCTCAGCCGCAGCAGCTTCGTTTCCTTGGTGGAAGTCCGGGTGCCAGCGCTTGGCGAGACTACGGAACGCCGCTTTGACGACGTCTGGCGTTGCCGCATGCGAGACGCCCAGGATGCGGCGAGCGCACACCATCGATACCGGTAGAGTATACCTGTGTGAACGTTCTCACGACAGAAGTAGAACACATTTTCGAGGATACAGACGATACAGCTATCGCGACAACCGGTGCTACGGCACTGTTACTGCCCGCTCAGAATACACACACCTTGCTGCACTTGTGAACCGTGTGAACTGGTGTGATTTCGAATGACCATTGGCTCTGACCATTGCCTATTCACACAACGCGCAACTCCCGGTCACCCCAAGCACACAGGAGCCGCTACATGTAATATCGAGTGCGCGTCTTTCTTGCATGCAAACAAGGCTACCGGTATAAGGGTATATCAGGGAATTCCTATCCGGATATCCATAATGAGTGACGATGCCTCGCCGCCCCGCGACAGCGAGCGATTGGCGCCGCAGCGGTGGATCTCCCATCTCTCGAAGGTCGCACGCTCGTCGAAGGCATCTTTCGCCGAGGCATTTTGACACCCCGAGCCCGACTGTCCCGACCCCATTGCTGAGCTCCAGAGCATCAGCGACGACGACATGGAGCGCATCTGCGGCGTGTTCGTGAGGCGCATGTACATGTATCCCGAGGGCAAGTTCTCGCGCGACGAGCGGGAGCGCATGGGGCATGCCTTCAGGCACAGGTTCATCGAGCGCCGACCGCCGAGAGTCAACGGTGAGAGTCAACGACAGTGACCATGCGGAAATGGTGAGGTTGTGGTGTGTTAATGGCTTCATGCCAAGAAGCATGCAAAAGCATGGATGATTTTAGTGTAGAAACAGAATGCCCTGAAACGGGAGGACGAACGTAGGATTTACGTACGAGGTTTTGAGCGGCGTCGATGAGAGGCTCAATGAGAGGCCGTCCAGCCGTGATAAAGGTGCCACCGCGGACCATGAAGCTGGCCGAGAAGAATTACGATCGGGAGCGTAAGCTCGCAGAGGCCGTCGTGGCCGATCGCGCTTTCGCGCTCTCACAGGTGGCGCACGGCTGCCTTCAGAGCACCATCTTTGAGGCCGAGGGCTTCGACATTTCTGTGCTCGCTCCCGCCTCCGCTCCAAAAGGGGCACAGCGGCACCAGGCCACGCCCGCCGACATCGAGCGGCCCGCGGCCATCGGCCGGCCGCTTCGGCCGGCCGTCGCCCTCGAGGGCGCGACGGTGTATCCGTCACAGACGAATGACATCCAGTGTAGCCTTTTGACCCCCTTGCCCCCCATATTACCACCCATACGCTGTTCGTCGCGGCAAGGGTCCAGCACCATGGCGTCCGCGCCCGCGCTCCTCACGCCCAAGCCCGCACACGCGCCCGCGCCCGCGCCCGCTTCCAAGCAATTCGAGGCACACTGGGCGCAAGATCCGCAAGAGGAGCGCGGAGAGGAAGCCGCTGCTGCGCACCGCCCTTCGTACGGCTTTATTTCGCATCAAGAGTGGTCACCACCACAGCCGTTCGTGTCATATGCAGCAACAGGGGCGATTGTTGCGCCGGCACTGCTACAGCATGGTGTACAGCTGACTCGAGAACCGCGTGATCGCAACCGCCTCGTGACGGCGGCTGCGGCGCGACAGGAGGCGCAGCGCATCGTCGCATTGCATGAGGCACGGGAGGCGATCGCAAGGGAGCGCGCGGAGGTGCGCGCCGTGATGCCACGAGTGGAGTCGCGAGGCGTTCTCGTCCCGAGGCTACCGCTCTCAACGCTGCACGAGAGATTGTTCGAAGTGGAGGCAGCTGAAGCGGCTCATGTTGAGGCGACGGCCATCGCAGCGGAACAAGCACGCCAGGTTGCGGCGAGGGCGCGCGCGGTGGAGGCAACGCGGCAGGCTTCACGCCAGGCTTCACGCCAGGCTCAGCTGAAGGCCGGCGAGGCGCAGGAGGCTGAGAGGGCCCGCGCGGTGCAGCTTGCACAAGAGGCGACCGTGAAGGCGACTGACGCGGCGCTTTTGGGCTTGCTTGCCTACAAGGCAACCGAGGCCAAGGCGGAGGCGGAGCGCGCAGCACGCGATACCCAGGTCGAAGCAGCCAAGGACCGCGCCGAGGCTCGTGCGGCCCATCAGCATGCCCATCTGAAAGCGGCGCACGACCTCGAGAGCCGATTTGTGCCGAGGCGTAGTGTTGAGCGCAAAGTCCGCGGGGAGGTGAGCGGGGTCGAGTCCGAGGTCTCCGAGGAGGCGATTCGGGTGACTGCGGAGGAAGGAGAGAGGATGGGACGCATGGTAGTTGCGCAGCAGATGCTCGCCGAGTACCGCGCTGGTGCGTGCTTTGCCGACCGACGACTTCTACACGACTTTGATTGAGAGCGCTCTCTGCCCCTCGCGGCTCGCTATCCGGATTTAACATGGGATTTAGGGGCCATTGGCTCACCATCATGTAAATGCATCACGTACAGTTATGCAGTATGGGGCCTGGGCTTCCCGTCTGTGAGGCCGTGTGATTTCTTGTTGAAGTTCAACAACAAGTTCTTCGGCGAAGCGGAGCTGCAGCAGTCTCTGGTGCCCTTCGTTGTGCGTGATGCGTGATGGCTGATGCTGTCTCCCCGTGATGATGTTCCCATGATACGGACAGTGAGGCCATGAGGGAGGATGCTCAGAGGAGTTTATCACCGTGATTATGTTCCCATAGTACGGACAGTGAGGCCATGAGGGAGGATGCTCAGAGGAGTTCAACACCGTGATGATGTTCCCATGATTGAGGAGGAGGGGCTCTTCCATGCAGAGTGAGTGGTGATAAATGTGTGCGCTGTCGCTGTGCGTAGAGCGCAGCCTGGTGGCGACTCGCGTAAGGACGATATGGTGGACGATTGGAAGAACAGCCATTCACAGTCAATGTGTATAACTCGACACCCAACACACCGTGTGGATGGGGTCCCCTGTTCACACGGCGCGGCGCAGAGCGCTTCACACCACCGCCAGATCGTCCCCGGTAGAAGCTCAGAGAAAGCGTACTTTTGTTGCCCCGCGACACAAGCAGACCTTTGTGACGAGCATATGCTGCTCATGGTGCTGTTCGTGTCGATCCCAGCCCTTCGACTTGCTCCAACGGCCGCCGTTCCGGTCCTGCGGCGCTCCTTCGCGTTGACGATGCAGCAGCAACAGCAGCAGCAGCCACCGGCGAATTTCACGCCACGCATGGGTCTCGACCGCTACATGATGCAACAGCAGCAGCAGCAGCAGCCCACGCTGGCGGGCGGACCCGCACTTGCAGGCGGACCCGCACCGGTGGGCATGGACCCAAGGATTGGTAGGGACCGTTTCAGTGGTGGGGCTGTGCCATTCTCAGCCCCTGTGTTCCAGCGAGCCTCTGGTCGGCAAAAGGGACCTAAATTCGAAGTGCAGGCGTCGGTCGACTCAGCGCGCAGTGCGTGCGAGGTGGCTGCGGAGAGGGTCATCGAGTATCACATCCAGCCGGCCTTCAGGGAATTCATGGAGGATAAGATTGATGCTGCGGAGCTGGAGAAGCGCAAAGCCGCAGCGCGTCAGGCGGCGGAGCAGACGCGGGCGACCCTGATCCCGCTCGACCAGGCTTTCACCGAGTACGAGGAGATGGTTCAACGGCGCGTGAAGCTCGAGGAGGAGCTGGAGAAAGCGATTGAGGAAGCGCACAAAATGGAGGACGCGGCAGAGCAAAAGGTGCAGGCGATGGCGGCGAAGCTGCTTACGGGGTCATGAGCGTCGTGCGTGTCTTGCGGGTCGCGACAGTGATGAACTGTGAGGGTGAGTGCGATTGTGTCGCCAACTAATTAGCTTGCAGAAGTAACGGCAATGTTAGGCACCTTCAATCTCCACCGCCTTTGGTGCCTTTAGTTTCAGTCTCACACACTGTCAAACACGGAGACGAAACAACGTCACGAAGGGGATGTGTGATGAGACAGACCGTTCCAAAGTTCAGAAACTTGTCCATGCTAAACTTGCGATTCGTCAAACAAGGATGTCGCAGACGTTCTTGCTCGCGGCATCCACTCGCGAAGCGGACGCTGCAACCGCTTCCGCAAATATGCCTGCGTACACACAAATACCTCCTGGAGGCATCGCGTTCGGCTGCGGCGCCGGCACCTTTTGCATCAACTCATCAAACCACAAACGCTGGCTGCAGCCCATCCTCGAGCGCCACGGCTGGCAAGCGACGGCCACACCGGCCGGCGCCACGCTTGTCTGGCAGCTCACGAAGCAAAAGCTGCCCAAGGACTGCGCGCCCGTCCTCAACAGCCTTCCGAACGCGCTGCTGCTCGACGACAAGGCGCTGCTCGCACTGCTCTCGCGCCGATTCACGCGAACGCAGCCGCTGATTACGCACGTTGTGTATGGCGAGTGGGACGACGCGCGCGTGGGCGCGCTTCGCGATCGGTGGGCGGATCCGAGCTGTACCGAGCCGCGCTGGTGGATCATCAAGGATGCGCACGCCTCCAACGGTTTCTCGGCCTCTCTCTTCGATCGGACTGTACGCCGACTGGTGAAGAAGGACGTGGCCGGAGGCTATTGCTACGTGGTGCAGGAGTACGTGGAGCGCCCGATGCTTTGTGACGGGCGCAAATTTGAGATGCGCCAGTACGTGCTGCTCCGCGGCGACGGGTCGGCATACACGTACGATGGCGCGCTCATGCGCCTCGCGTGCGTGCCGTACGATGCGGCCTCGCGCGACGTGCGAGTGCACATCACCAACAAGTATGTGCAGACGGGCTGGGAGTCGACTAGCCAGGAGGGGCGCACGCTCGACGACATCGAGCGCCTTGCACACGACTGGCCGCCCTACGCCGAGCTCCTCCACGCAGAGATCGTGCCGATGATGGCCGACCTCGCCGACGCCGTCGCGCCGATGATCGCCTCCGGCTTAAAGGCCGCCCGGGGAGATCCGTCCGAGCGATCTCGCCACTTTGAGCTCTTCGCATGTGATCTCGTCGTCGCCGAGTCGGGGCGCGTCCACCTGATGGAGTGCAACATCAACTGCGCCTTTGGGACCTTCCACCCCCGCACAGTTCAACGACTCACGACCCCTCTCTTCGAAGACCTCTGCTCGCTGTGCATCTTGCCGGCAGCGCCGGCTGGGCCTCCCCCAAAGGCAGGCCGCTGGCTGCAGGTGCGGGCCGCGGGCTACGGCGACCACGCGGCCGCGCCCACCGACGTGGCCGCTCGGGAGCTCCAGGAGCACCAGGTGTACATGACGTTCAAACAGTCCCAAAAGAAGAAGTACGAGCGCCAGTTTGTGGTGCGCGACTTTCTCCTCTCGGATGTGGCGCGCGAGGAGACACCTAAGGAGCAGGGCAAGTGCACCAAGTGCGGCTACTTTGAGTGCAAGTGCGCCAAACTTGGCACAACAACATGAAGTCTGCAATCCCGGAGAGCGCGAGCGTGGGGTTGCAACACGTAACCGCACACGCCGCGGGTGTGCATACTTACAGTGGGGATGCGATGCTTTTCATTCAGATCTTCTATCTCCTCGTACATGACAGTACTCGTTCTTGTGCGAGGATACATGGATTCGATTATCACGATGCCGTGTTCCCGTAGCAAACAAACTACATGTAAGAACTTAATCAAGACAGGAGAAGGAATTGAGACACGAGGCCGCGAGGTGCTCGACGTCCGGGTTTGGGGGCCCTGGTGTGTGCGTGGGTCGGCGCGTCGCATTGAGCTCTTGAAGTCGTCGTTTTCTTCGGGCGCGTTGTGGACGGCCCCTTGACGTGCTCGGCCTCGCCCGATCGCAGCCAACCATGCCATGGGATCCCTCAAAGGTACCCAACCTCAAAGCGGCCGACCCCTTGCTTCGCTCCGCAGCGGCGCAAAAGTTCTTCGAGGAATGGAAGGCGGAGCAACCCAAGGTGGAATGGACGCCTCCTGCGAAGGCTCACACGAGTGGCAAGCACGATCCGGAGGATCCGTTCGGGCTGAAGACCGACCCACGCAGCGTGCGCTGGCCGCTCGAGGTGATGGGTTGCTCGCGCGTTCTGCACAAGAGCCACTACACCTGTGAGGCATACCCAGAGACCCGCTTCAAGATGTACGGGCAGCACGGCAAACACTCAGTGGGTCAGTACCTCCTTCCCGGACAGCCGTACGCACCGATGGACCCTCCGCTAGGCCTGAAGCAGTTTTCGACCGCGCCACCTGCACCGCAGACGGTGCCCTACCTGTCGCTGTCCTACACGCAAAGCCGATCGGACGGCAAGATGGGCTCGATGGTCGGCTGAGATGATGCGACGGTTGAGATGCGAGAGCGATGGAGATTGGCCACAGACACTGCATGGTACGAGCTCTCACCGACGTCACCGGAACGACTCGGAGAAGCTGCGTGGAGTTGTAGCGGGTTGAGCTTAAACGGGCGGAATTGTGTGAGAACACACGCTCACGCTCGGCCACCAGCGCCACCCGCACCCCCACCGTGACCGTCCGGTCCGCGGCATTCACAATTATAAATATCAGTCCCTTAACGAGCTTACGTCCGAGAGAATCAAATACACTCGCCGCCCACGTCGGGCCGCGCACAGCTCCGCGCCCGGCCCCGCCCCTGGATTGGCATATGGCAATCCGGGCCGCCCCGGCGCGCGCGCGCCCTGGGCCCTGGGAGCGGGGTGCGTGCGGTTTACGGTGCGTGGTCTGGGTTCGGCGTGGTCCGGTCACGCGGCCGTCCGAGCTCCGACACGCTGTTTCAGGCGACAGGCCCACGGGCACGGCGGCCACGCACGCCGGCGCGCGCAGCAGATCACACGACACCGAGCTACACAGCTGTCAGTGTCACAGACACGAGACACACACAGTACACATTCAGTACGCACGGCACAGCAGTGTTCTATGTGCCGCATGTCAAACACAGCGCGGTCACCTGGTTCACGCGTCGAGTTCGGCTCGCAAAAGCTGGCCCGCAATGGCCCCGCCCGAGGGATGGCCGCAAACGCGCACAAACGCGGCTGCCTGCACCGTCGAGGACGGATGTTACGGATGTTAACGGATGTTACCGAATGGTATACGACGTCGTTTGCACGGGTGCCGTGTTGCTGTTTGCTGGCGTGGTGAGTCTTCATCGAGTGGCCATATCGAGTGCCATATCGTTACAATGTATCGAGAAGTGCCACCGATTCCAATGTACAGATCTTTAGTGTCATCATCTCGATCGACCTGTACTCGCCGTGGATTGGGTGCGCAAACACCCAGACGCGCTTCTCCTTCTTCTCGTACCAGTACTGCCGGGCGGTCCAGTCAGCTGGCACCTTATCTGCCATCGACTTTGGCAGCCGTGCATTGTGAACGACGCGCCGGCCGAGTCTCTCATCCATCGCGTCTTGGTTGATCTGAGCAGCACTCTTTCGGAGCTTGGGCGGCCGGCCGAACAACGCGTCTTGGAAGGAGACGGCGACGATGGCCATGCCGTCGGCGGACGCGCGGACCATCGCGTCACCGTTGGCTTCATTGACCGTCTCCTGAGGCAGCAGGGCCCAGCGCACGGTGCGCAGGAGCAGGTCGAGATCGCTCATCGCGACGGCGCTGGGCTGCTGCAGCCCGTACCACTGTTGCAGGGCGCGGTAGACAACTTGCTCGCCTGCCACCGCCAGCTCGTCGCTCCGCAGCAGCTCATGCAACCACGCCGCCGGCAGCGTCGCAAAGCTATCCTGCGCCGACACTTCCGAAAGATGCTTGAGGGCGAACAACTTGGCCCGATGGGCGAGGGAGGGTAGAGACAACACGTCGCCCATCCGCCACGTTTCGATGCACGAGGCTGGGCTGAGCCTTGCGATGAGCAGATTGAGCGTCGCGTTCGTGAGCTCCTGCTCCTGCAGCAGGCGGGCAGCCTGCAGGACCTCGGCGATGTCGGCCTCGGGAACCGACGTCGCATTCTCGTACATGAATGTGATCACAGCCTCAAAAACGGCGGCGCGCATATCCCGCAGCGTCACGCGGGCTGAGATGCTCTCTTGCATGCCGCTTGCGAAGGCCGCCTTCATGAAGGGCGATGCAGCAGCGAGCACCACGCGGTGAGCCGCAAACTCTCGGCCCTCAACGACGACGATGCAGTCGGTAACGAGGCCCTCGCGCCACAAGCTGGCAATGCCCGGGCCACAGGTGCGGGGGCTGTCGACGCCGGAGATGGTCAAGAGGGGCTGCGGGCGTGCCTCGCTGCCGCCATCGCCGCGTGCCTCGCTTCATTGGCCGGTTGCCGAGGTCGCCACTGCTGCTGCTGCTGCTGCCTTCAGCCATGGTGGCCGCGACCGCAGCTGCACTTGCAGCCGCACTCGCAGCTTCACTCGCAGCCGCTCTCGCCACCGACCGCGAGCGGGTAGCAAGCTGCGACCAGAGATGGCGTACGTGAAGGCGCCAAGAATCTGTGCCTTCAAAAGTGTTGAACGAAATGTGATCTTTTCGTTTTGCATGCACCCTTGGGCGGCGCGCTCTTTGAAAGGGGGGTGCGCATGCATACTCGCATTTGAGCATCCTGATGTTCAACGCTCCTTTGAAATGCGATTCGTGTTCCACTCTTTGCCCAAACGCCTTTCCTTCCTCGTCCTCCTCTCGCCGGCCTTTGCGCCCTCTCCACGGAGTCCGCCTCCCAGTCCGCCGCCGAAGCCACCGCCCTCGCCGCCGCCCTCACCTCCTCCCCCCTCACCACCGCCCTCACCCCCGCCGTTGCCTCCGCCTCCATCGCCACCGCCCTTGCCACCACCTTCACCACCACCGCCCTCGCCGCCGCCCGAGCCGCCGCCAACGCCGCCGCCAACGCCACCGCCCGTCAACATATGCGGCGATAACGGCTTCGTGCTCCGCCACAAGCGCTGGGGCACCACCTCGTCACCTCGGGGTCCGATGTTCGTGCACCCGACCGGATTGAATAACGCGCCCCTCATCTTCAACGTGGGCGCCGGCCAGACGACCTCCCAGTTCAACACACTCGCGCTCGTCGCCGAGCCGCTGGCTGACGTGCCCCCTACCGTGCCGCCGTCCTGCAACGTGCAGGAGGCCATCCTAACCGCCGACCCCGCCGACCCGACGTTCAACGTGAGCGTGACGTGCGCGAGCAACGCCGAGTGCCAGGGCGCCCGCACGTGCGTCAACACAGGCGGCATCTTCCGATGCACCGGCCACGCAAGCGCCGCCTGCTGCTCTCACGTGAACACGGGCGCCTGCCTCATCACCGACCCGTACTGCTCCGTCTGCATGCCCTCGCTCGCGATCGGTGGAGGCGATGGACACACCTTCCGGCTGCGCTCTAAGCTCTACCCGACCATGTACGTCGTCGCCAGCCCCTCTGCGGGCGGCGTCGTCGCGGGCGTGCAGCTCGTCTTCTCCGACGACCCAGCTCTCACTGGCGCCGGCGATGGCGCCAGCGCCGTCGGTGCATGGACGATGATCGAGAAGCCCGACTTCTTCTTCAACCTCGCCCCGTCTAACCAGTATGTGCCGGACGGCTCCTTCCTGCTCCGCCCCACGACAGCCCCCCTGATCGTCCAACCGCAGTACGGCGGTAACGCGTCCTACCCTATCATTCCTGGCGAGCGCCTCGTCCTCCGAGCAGAGCCGAGGCTCGCAAACGTGAACGCTCGACCGAGCGTCTTCTTGCCCGCAGAGCACGATGACTGGGGGTTGCTCATGATGAACGAGGCAGGCGAGACTTGCTTCCCAGGCAATCTCGCTCGCTTCATGCCGCCGCCTGCGCCACCCACGCCGCCCTCGCCGCCGCCGCTGCCACCGCCACCGAGCCCGCCGCCGCCCTCGCCACCGCCGAGCCCGCCGCCGCCGAGCCCGCCGCCGAGCCCGCCGCCGAGCCCACCGCCGCCCTCGCCGCCTCCCTCGCCGCCTCCCTCGCCGCCTCCCTCGCCGCCGCCTCTCTCTGCGTGTGGTTACGGCGGTATCGCACTACGCCACTTGCGATCAGCAGCGGGCTCGGCGATGGGCGGCACTGGCGGCAAATACGTTCACCCACTATTCGGAATGCCCGGCGGTTCAGTCCTCCCAGAGGCTCCCCTCGTCTTCGCGGAGGGGCGCACGCACTGGAACGTGATCGCCTTCGACGTGGTGCAGTACCCAGACCCGACTGACTTCACCTTGTTCAAGCTGCGCCACCACCACTCCGAAGATCGCTGGGTGGTTCCCATGGGGGGAGTCAGGCCATGGGGCCTCTCAGACAACACGATGCTCATCTTCGGCGACGAGGACGAGCCCTTTTACCGCATCGGCTTCGATTTGATCCTCAGCCCTTACGAGGCCCCGTACAACAACCAGGGTGCCGTCGCTACTGGGACCTCGTTCATCCTGAAGCACCACACGTACAATTGCTACGTGGGGCCCAAGAGCGGCGGCGCCAACCCAATTGCCGAGCGCGATCCGCTCGTTTGGTACAACCTGGGGCCGCCTCAAGGCCTGACTGCCGATCAATACTACAACTACGCCTTCGTGATGGAGAACCAAGCGGGCCAGACGTGCTTACCGGCTGGGCTCGGCCGTTTCATGCCGCCGCCGGACCCGCCCTCGTCGCCGCCGCTTCCACCCAGCCCGAGCCCACCGCCGCCCAGCCCGCCGCCGCCTAGCCCGCCGCCGTTCCCGCCGCCGCCTTCGCCGCCACCGCCGAGCCCGCCGCCGACCCCGCCGCCGCCCCCCCCCCCGCCCCCGACCCCGCCGCCCTCGCCGCCGCCCTCGCCGCCTCCTTCACCCCCGCCACCGCCGCCGCCGCCGCCCTCGCCGCCGCCCCCGCCGCCGCCGCCGCCGCCGCCGCCCTCGCCGCCGCCCTCGCCGCCGCCGCCGTCTCCGCCCCCTAACCCTCCTCCGCCCTCACCTCCTCCGCCCTCGCCACCGCCACCCTCGCCACCGCCGAGGCCGCCGCCGCCGAGCCCACCACCCCCATCGCCGCCGCCTTCGCCGCCGCCTCCCTCTCCACCGCCGCCCTCTCCGCCGCCCTCGCCGCCACCTCCGTCGCCGCCTCCCTCGCCGCCGCCCTCGCCGCCTCCCTCGCCGCCGCCGCTCGTCGGCTGCGGCACCACGTTCGTGATGCGCCACCGCCGTAACGCCGACTACTTCCTCGTGCCTGACTGGGACGATCGGCGACGCAACCCGCTCGCCCTGCCACCACTCGCTACCTCCCCCACACGCATGCTCGACTACACCAAGCTCGTCTGGCGCCATGCGCCGCCCTCGGCGTACACGCTCCGACTGCCCCTGCACCTCGCGCACCTCGAGAACCAGTGGGGAATCTTCTTCGACGAGATCGCACTCACGCTCGACGTGGCGCACTCGTCCCAGCTTCACACCCTCGGCCACTCCATCCGACTCCGCGACGCGCGCTACCCCTCCATGTACGTCGTCAACTCCGGCGGCTCGCAGGACAATCGAGGGTACGACCCGTACGACTCCACGGTGCAAGAGGGCAGCTACCTCGTCCTCTATGAGCGTGAAGCCTCCGAGTTCCAGCCCGCGGGCGAGACGGTCGGCTTCGATTACGAGCACATTGGCTTTCGCCTCGTCTTCGATCCGTTTGAGGACGATGCCCGTGGATCGGCCTTCATCCTGCAGCACTACACGCGCACCGACCTGATCGTCGCGCCCGCGCCCGCGCAAGCGCTTGAGCTGACGCGGTACACGGAGCCTTGGCGCATCGGTGCTCTGGCGAGCGTGCGCGCCACAGAGCCCTTTGACCGCTCGGGCGTGCCGCCGATCGGCGACGGCTACGTGATGCGCTACCAGCACGCTCCTAATGGCGACATCCATCAGTTGACGAGGCAAGACTTCCTTGACTATGGCGTGATCATGCTCGACCGGAACGGCGAGGTGTGCCTACCGGATGGTACTGGCCGTTTTGTGCCGCCTCCCTCGCCGCCGAGGCCGCCCTCGCCACCGCCGAAGCCGCCGCCGCCGAGCCCACCGCCCCCATCGCCGCCACCCTCGCCGCCGCCACCCTCGCCCCCGCCCTCGCCGCCGCCCTCACCGCCGCCGCCCTCGCCTCCACCCTTGCCGCCGCCAGCGCCGCCGCCAGCGCCGCCGCCGGTGGTCGAGTGCGGCCTCGATGGGTTCGTGGTGCGCTCGCTGCAGTGGGCGACCATGTACGTGCAGCCTCTCGTTTACAAGGCGGGCACGACGCCACCCGTGCCGATGCTCACCCCTCTCGTGTTCTGGACGGGCGCGGCGCACTTCGAGTCGCTTGCCTTCGACGCCCTCATTAATGCCTCCTCGGTCGACCCCCTCGTCATCCTGTCGCATCGAGCGTCCGGAACGGACATGTCGGGGCGACCGACACGTGTCCTGGCACCCGCACACCAAGCGGCAGTCCCCTCACCCACCACCATCCCGGCTGGTACGCACGTCGAGCTGCATGATTTCTATGGAGGGCAGATGGACGCCACTCCTTCCGCGTACACCCCCTTTGAGCGCATCGGCCTTCGCGTAGTGTGGCCCCCCCTGGATTCCATCGAGAACGATCCGATCAATCGGCGGCCCTTGCGTGGCGGCTTCTTCCTCCAGCATCCACTCTCGACATCGCTCTACCTAGGCCCTGAGCTCGGCGGCGTACGCAGGGGCGGTGGCGGCGCGACGGCGATCCACAACGGCGACTACGTCGTGCTGCGCGAGGTGAGCGCGCCGCTCACGCGCTCCCACCTGCATGACCTCGGCTGGGTCTTCGTGTCGAGTTTGGGTGAGCCTTGCCTACCGGTCGAACTGCTCTCGCCTGTGGGCTGTGCTGGGCAGGGGTGCGGATACATTCTGCCGCCCCTCGCGCCTCCTCCTCCACCGAGCCCTATGCCGCCACCATCTCCGCCGCCGCCCTCGCCCTCGCCACCGCCGCCCTCGCCGCCGCCGCCGCCACCACGTCCGCCGCCGCCGCCACCGTCTCCGCCCCCGCCGTCGCCCCGACCCGGAGTGCCGCCGCCGCCGCCGCCCACGCCCCCCCCCTCACCGCCGCCCTCGCCACCCTCGCCGCCTCCGCCGCCATCGCCACCGTCGGCACCACCACTGCCGTTGCCGCCCTCGCCCCCCCCGCCACCTCCTAGTCCCAAGCCTCCACCCGTCTTACGCCGTCGGCTGCTCGATTCGTTTCGGCGCTCCTCTTCCGCAAAGAAGGAACATGCCGCTTCATGATGCTTTCATGGGGGCACGCACCGGCGCGGACGTGACGCTTTATAGTGACGCTTAACGTGACGCGTGCTGCGACACGTGCGAGCGCGTGCATGGCGTGGACTGTTGTGTGAGCTCTCCCGAGCATTGCTCCCGAGGCAACCGCGTGGAGCCTCACCGTGTAGTGGGCTCTGACTGATGCTCCCCAAAGCACACCGCGCGCGCGCGCGCGCGCCGCGTGTACGGGTAGAAGTCGAGCCCACAGTACGCAATTGAAATGGCGAAGGAGCAAGGATGTCCATGATGGGCGCGGAGCTGAAGTGGTAGGAAGCGCTTAACAGTCACGTTCCGTTGAATGGAAGCGAACGAGAAACTTCCCTTAAACGTGTGATTCAAAATGAGCAAAGAACTCAGCAAAGAACCGAAGTCCGACAGTGATATGTGACACATACGGTATAGGCATGGACACTGCGCACAGTAAGCTGTATTCCTCCACCCAGAGCTCACATAAAGAGCACCGGGCCCTGTGGCGTGGCGGCCATGCCGTACGAGGCCAGGTTAAGTTCGACGAGCGGGGCAACCTCCTTGCAGCCGTGGAACATGCAGAAGCCCATCAGCCCTCGCAGTAGATATTGGTTGCGTGGGTTGCGGGCCGCCGTGGGATCCGCTGCAGCCTCGTCGTCGGTAGCTTCCCAGCCCAGAAAGTGACGCTGCCCCGCGCAGCGCTCGGCCGCACGCACGCCCAACGGCCACCCGGCGGTCCATTCGACGAAGGCATTGGTGAGCGCTGCCGAGCGGCCCAGGTGCGGCCCGAGCGTGCACAGCGTCGCAAACCAATTGTACGCGGCCTCGACGCAGCCGAGAGGCTGTCCAGCGTCGGTGCGCGTGCACGCGACGTCCGAGAGCTGCCCCTGCGTGAGATCAAAGGTCGCAGCATGCTGCGGCGAGCTCCCAAAGTTGTACGCGTTCCCCTTGAGCCCACTGTGGTCGTGGCCAGAGTGTGCATGCGGCGGCGGCGGCGGCAAGAAGGCGGCGGCCGACGCCGAGGCGGCGTGCGCAGCGGCATGTGCGTCGATCGCGCTTTGGATGGGCGTCGAGATGGGCGGGGTGCTGTCTGACGATTCGGTCTGCTGGATGCCCGCGACGACGAAGCCGTCGGACGCGAGCGATTGGGAGACGACCCGGCGCAAGTCGTCAGTGGAAGCGGGGTCGAGGTCGAGCCCGAGCACCATCTGCGCTGAGAGAGGGGCGCTCGCGCCTAAAAAGGCATCCGCGGACGCATGCGCATGCAATCGGAGCTCGAGCCCGAGCATGCACGCCCATGCATGCAGCGAGGCCACCTGACGCTCCCGGACCCACGCCCACAGCTTCGTATCATACTCGGTGGCGAGCGGGCTGATCGCGTGGCGCGCTGCCAGGAGCGCTTCGGACGCGGCGCCGCGCGCCACCACACCAGCCTGCACCGCGCTCGCCAGCTCGCCCAGCCGAGAGGCATTCGCGCCAGGCTCTGCGATGCTGTACTCGGCCGCCAGGCGCTCGATGGCGGGGTGGTGCAGGGGTGTGAGCGCTGTCCTGAGTAACCCACGTAGCCGCCCGAGCGCCTCGTCAGCCGCCGCTTGAGCCTCGCGCGCCACCGCGCCCTCCGCGCCGCCCTCCGCGCCGCCCGTAGCCTCAGCCTTGGCCTCTCGGGCCTGTTCGACGGCCTTCGCAGCGATCGCAGCGAGGCGCTCGTACTCATGCAGCTGCGCGGCCGCGTCGGCAAGGCGCTGCTGGCCGCGCTCAAGGGTGAGCAGCACGAGGTCGCGCACAGGCTCTTGCTCCGCGTCCACAAACTCATGGGGAGACACCTTGGAGGCATGCGGACGGGCCGCATCATTGACCTGCTGCTCCCACGCCTTCCAGACCGCCGCAAAGTCGATGGCGTGCGGCAGCCCGCTCGCGGCGCCGTCCGGCGCCGGGTGTAATGAGGCCGTTTTGAGCCACGCGTCGTACTCCTTATCCACAAGATGGTACTCGATCTTGACGAAGCCGAGGTCTGCGAGCGCCGCGAGCGCCGGAACGGCGCCATACATGTTGCCCGAGGCGAACTCGACCACGCGCAACGTCTGAGCGCGCCCAGCGAACCGACGCGCGAGAACGCTGAAGAGCGCCTCGAGGGCATGGCGCGAGTTGAATGGCGAGGCGTGGCCCACCTCCACTTTGAAGTCGCGGTGCAGCAGCGCGTAGGGTCGATGGGCGGCGAGGATGCGAGTGTAGGCGCAGAGCAGCGCGGCACACTCGACGTTGAAGACGAAGGGCTGTGAATAGAGCTTCTCCCGCCCTTCAGCGGGTGCGCGGAAGGTGGCGGTGCTGTTGAGCGCCACCGACTCATGATGAAGGCTCAGCTCGACACGGCGCGAGAGGCGCTCGCGGCACGCGTCAGCCTCGGCGGGGGTGCGAGTGCCTGCACGGCAGTGCGCGCCTAGGATGGCGTACGGGTGCGTGTCGGGGAGCTCTCGCATCGCCTTGAGCAGCAGAAGCTTACGCACCGGGTCGGCATCGGTGCCCAACTCGACTGCATCTGGTGGAAGGTCCAAGTTGACTTCACCTGCATGCACCGCCGCGGTCACGTCCCCCCAGTGCCGACGGAGCCCCGCAAGCGCCGCGAGCACGCCTGGGTGCTCCCTGTGCCGCGCGGCGCACGTGGCATCGACGCTTAGGTGGGGCGCGGGGCGTGTGACGACCGGGGCGGACGCGGCCGTGAGCGCGGCCGTGAGCGCGGCTGTCAGTGCGTCCGCCGTGACGCTGGCGGTGAGCGGCGACAGCTCAGCTCGAGGCACAAACCCCCGGCTCGGAGTCCATACCCCAGCCCCCGGCCCGATCCCCAATCCCACCTCCCGAGCCTCCAACGCCATCACTCCCCCCGCCGCACCCCCGGCCGCCCTCGCCTCCGCTCGCCTCTCCCCCGCCACCGCCCCCCTCGCCGCACCCCCCGCCGCCGCGTCCCCCGCCGCCGCCCCGGAAGCCCTCGCCTCCACTCCGCTCGCCTCCACTCGCTTCTCCACCGTGCCCGCGCCCGGTGCGACGCGCCCCGGCGTAACCGCCTGCACGAGCCGCAGCACCACGAGAACGCGCGCGCGGGGAAAGGTGCGCGAGTCGCGCAGCGGCGTCACGGCGAGCGGCTCAGGAGCGCTCTGGTTGCCACGCGGCTGCCACGCAGGGAGAGAGCTGACGCAGCTTGCTGGCGCACTCACAAGGAGCTGCGCTGCCGCCTCGAGCTCCGCTCCTTGCTCGATGCCGGCCACTGCCCCCTTGCCCAGCGCCCAGGACGGCGGTACCGGTAGCTCGCACAAGGCCACCGTGAAGCCAAAGTGGTTGGCCACGCGCCAGGCGGGCGGCGAGCGCCCCGGCGGCGGCGGCGGCGGCGGCGGCGGCAGCGGCGAGGTGAGCAGCGTAGACGTGGGCCCGAGACGAAGCTCAGCCTTCTCATTCGTAAGCTCAAGCAGCTGCACGAGCTCGTACACGTCCCACGACTCTGACGAGGCTAATGACGGCGCTGATGATGAGGCTGATGATGAGGCTGATGGCGGCGCTGATGATGAGGCTGATGATGAGGCTGATGAGGCCGATCGCGTCGAGTTGAGCACCCTAAGGGAACCTTGCTCGGTCTCGACAAACTCGCGCGCCGGCACGGCGAGCGTGCAGTCGAGCTGCACCTCGGACGGCGCGCCCGCCGCGGTGCGTGCACCTGCACCGCCGCCGCCCGCCGCTTCGCCGGTGGCGGCGCCTGTGCTGTCGGTGCGGCAGAGGACCGCGGGATGGGGGAGGTGGTTCATGAGGGCGAGAGTGCCAGCGGGAAGCGCGGCGGCCTCGGAGGCGACGTACGCTTCGTACGTCGCCGCGTACCCGGCCGATGCCAGCGGCAGCACGCGGGAGATGCGGGAGATGCGTGTGTCACGGGAGGCTGAGCCGTCACGGCCTTCGCCGCCGCGACCTTCAGCGCCACGGTCTTCAGCGCCGCGGCCCTCGCCGCCGCTCGGCGCAGGCTGCCAGAGCTTGCCCCACACGGGCTCGTACGCCTCGAGCACCGTGCCGGCCGGCAATTGGCGCAGGTAGCGGCGACCGAGAGCGGGGAGCAGGCCATGGCACCGCGTCGCGGCGCGGCCGCTGCTCACCGGTGGCTCGCTGCAGAGCCGCAGCGCCTGCCGCTCGGCGCCCATGAGCAGCACGAAACTTTGGTTGGCGTTGACGACGAGCGGCTGCGGCGATGGCGCACCAACAGTCGCCAGGACCGACGTGTTGTCCGCGCGGCGCACCACGTGCATGTGAGAGTGCACAGCAACCACGCCGCGCCACACGCGCCGCTCGCCCACGAGCCAGCCCGCGCCCTCGGCAGGCAGCGCAAGCGAGGAGGACTGGCGCGGCGCGAGCCTGCGCTGCGACGCAGGCAGGTCGAAGGGCGCCGCTGCGCCGCCGATGGCGACGCTCAGGAAGGTGAGGCGCAGCGGGTCGGGCAGGTCATTGAAGAGCGTGAAGCTCGGCATCGTCGCGCACGAAGACATTTTTAGGCACGATTCGACATCACACGCTTCGAGAAGAGCCCCTTGAGCGAAGACACCCTGTCGCACATACATGCCGTGCTGCCTCGACATCTTCAAAGTCTGTCCCCTCTTCTTCGTTCACACTTCATCGAGGAAATAAAGGGGAGATGCAGGGCTACAGTTCGGGACGACGCTCCCCAGAGCTTTTCCATGCGCCCGCGAGACGTCGCGCGCTTCCTCTCGTCGGCCCCGCACGGGGCGCTTCCTTGA
>ENA-UOUZ01000670-UOUZ01000670.1-mixed-culture-metagenome-genome-assembly--contig:-NODE-670-length-23975-cov-110.487876_pt1 | contig 23975 bp, 18 predicted proteins | sample MGYA00238154_ERZ761575 | MGnify/ENA primary metagenome ERZ761575 (study PRJEB28896, sample SAMN07631632) | mixed culture metagenome | isolation source: Freshwater growth medium | place: USA...
GCTCCCGAGGCCCCGAGCAGCGTGGTATGGGCGTGCGAAGCAGCTGTGGCTCCCAAGGCCCCGAACGTGTGCGATGCAGGCCATCGGGCTCGACGAGGGCACAGGGCGCGCGAGTAGGAAGCGATCCCCGCAGTATAAGAGGGCAGCGTCCCAGTGACTTCCCGAGGCCCCAAAGGCGCGAAGTATGTCGTGCAGACGCGTATGGAAATCGGCCCCCATCTCAGCTCGTCGGCAACCCCGCGCGCAGGGTGAGCGGACGGGAGCGCAGCGAAGGCCGGATGGAGCGATGAGTTGGGCATCGCATACCGCGGAACGCGTGTCAAAGGGAAGCAGGCCATCGGGCTCGACGAGGGCAGTGGGCAATCAGCCCGCGCGCGAGGGATTGGCCGGTTTCACGTCCTCCATTGCATTACCTTTTCGGTAGTATGTCAAGGGTTTTTTGCAGATGGATGCTCCGTGCTGCTGCTGTGAAACACACGAGTGTGTGGTTTTGAGGTTTTCTCTACGCTACACCGTCCCGTGTGATAAGTCCGCAGCGCGTCGTTTCAAATATCGAATTTTAATGAGCCTCTTTTGATTGAGGACCCGCAACGCGGCCAAAAAACGAGACGCGGCCTCTGTGGGCCGCTCGTACGCGGCGACGCAGAGGGGCAAGGTGGAGCGGCGATCGCCTCGCAAGACTGGGCAGTCGACGGCTCGGCCGGCCACGGCTACGCCAGAGACTGCCCAGTCTGAGTCCAACCCTAGCCAATCATCACGACCGTTGAAGTCGGGCAGGAAGAAGACAAAGAAGCTCTCGGCAAGGAGCAAATCGGCAAGGAGCATTGCCGCTGCAAGCGCCTCCCACATTGCAGCAGCCGCAGATACGGACGACTCCGCCGCCTCTTCGTCAGCTATTGCGAGCCTTGCGGGCGGCACGTCCAATTGCCACAGCTTGAGCGACAGCGACTTGATCGATAAAGGGCTGCCGCTGTTGGCAGTGCACAGCTTGCGAGGAGATGCTGAAGCCCTACTCAAAGATGGGCTAGCCTGCGATGGAGCGCATTTACGCCTAGTACGCGACCTCTTCGATTGTAGCGCGGAGCACAACGTGTTTGCGTGGGTGAGAGTACACGAAGCAGCAAGAGAGGGCTTCAGGCTCCAGCTATCCGACGATTATGGTAACAGCGGTGGCATCTCTCTCCAAGGCGACGGTCGAGGACGCCTGCCGCCAAGGCTCTTTTCGACGGTGATTGACGTGCGAGGAGGGCTCGCTCTGAACCTCGATCAGGTTCAGCTCATTCAGCTGCTTTTTGATGGGAGCAGGCGCGTCACTCTCACCAGGCTACCTACTGTGCCAAGCACGCGATTGGAACGTCTGCAGGTTGTGAGCATCGATGGTGCCGGAAACCAGCAATCCTCGATCATCCTCCTGGATATCGCTGCGTCATTGACGAGCGAACTGGAGAACGTTCGACGCATCACAGAGCTCGCAGGCGCTGAGTATGTGAAGATCCCACATCCGCCGCAGTACTTGGATCAGCAGCGACGGTTGCTGACCGAGTCCAGCAGCAGGACCGATGACGTTGGAGCCGTCATCATGCAGCTGCCAGGCGCTTGCTGGACAACCCCTGAGCTGTCCGGCCAGGTGGCGCTCAGTACAGTCCAGCGAATGCTTCAGAGAGTCCTGCAGGAGAGCGGCGATCGAAACGAGTCCGAACTGTCAGTAATCACCGAGCTGTGGACCAAGGATGGCCAGCTGCACGCGCTTGCAACCAGGACGGCGACACGAGCTGATAGAGCAGCAGCGGAGCCTGGAGGCTTCTTAGAGCAGCAGCTGCGCAGGATCGCCCACCAGTTGACTGTGACCTTCGTTCCTGTCGAGCCAAGCGAGGCCGGTGACTACCAACCGCCAAAAAAGCTCCGTGAATGCTTGGCCCGCTTGGAGGCGGCACAGCGCTTGCAAATGGATCAAGTCAGTGGCCGAAGTGCTTTTGCCGAGAGCTTCGTTCGCCAGTGCCTCAGCGACGTCTGGAGTGACTGTTCTATGGTCATCATGCTCCTCGACAGGCTGCAGGCATTGCTCGCGGCGCCATCAAACTGGCTTTCGAGCTGGCGGCCGCTGCTTATCTACCAACATGGTAACCTGTGCACTGCGAACGCATTGATCGATCCGCTCGGGTCATTGTGGCTTGTCGATTGGAGCAGAAGTGCCATGGGCAATCCGTTCGACGACGTAGCCAAGATAGTAGTCACCACTCTCCTAGAGCATCACTCCATCACTCTCGATGAGATCCGCTCAGCTGGCGCGGAACGGCTTCAGCGGATACTTGGCATTGAGCGGAGTGCTGCTGAGCGGCTTTTTGAGCGGGCAACAAGCTGTCAAACGAAAGACCAGCTTGCGCACGCGTTGGATGGGGACAAAGATCTTGCACCCGCCCTGGCGCGGCTCAACGACGAATTCGGCGCTCGACAAACTCTCTCTCAAGTCACTAGGCTCTTCGAGTCGCTTCTCGAGCCCGTCGATGGCAAGCCGCCGCAGCTCGTGCACATTGCGAGCCGCAAGTTGCCGGCATGGGCAACCTCGCGGGCGCAACAATATCTCCACCGTATCATCGTGTCGGTCATTAGGGCTGCCATGGGGCTTGTGAGCACGTGCAGTCGCCGCGGTGTTGAAGGCTCAGATGAGTCGTCAGCTAAAGCTCTGGCTGCTTCGGATCTGCACGTGGCTCATCTGCTCTTTCCGGTACTTGAGATGTGCTTGACAGCATCATGTGAGGTGCGATCAGTGTGGCAGAAGCGCCTCGCCTGGGAGATGGCACAGCAGTGCTCGCGTACGTTGAGTATTGCTCTGCAGCACGAGCCCGTGGCGCTGCCTTCGGATGCCACATTCGAGCCAGCCAGCTACTCGACGCTGCGGCTGGCCTTGGGGCCCGTACTGCTCAGGAAAGCTATTGCCAGCTGCCTTACTGGTGGGCAGGGAACGATGCACGGAGCTATTCTAGTTCAGGATGGAGATCAGGCATTTATTCCCCTCGCCACGGTCGGCAAGCTGCACATCCTCCTAGGCAACGCTTCGGGCCTGGCATCTGCAGATCGCAACGGCAAGAGTGATCCGTACGTCGTTTTCAGCTGTGCTACGAACAAGGCGATGAGCACGGTCAAGCCCAAGACGTTGGACCCGACCTGGAATGAAACCCTCGTGATGCATGGCATACTGCATGATTTGATTGACTCTGGTTTGATGCTCAAAATATTCGACAGCGACGGTGCACCGAAGCCAGAGAAGGACGATTGCATTGGCCAGAAGCACGTTACCCTCGACTTCTTACGCCGTGAGAGTCAGAACCATTTTATCGAATCGCTGAAACCTGGCTCCGCAGATGGCGTTGCAAAGGGCAAGATTGTCTTTGATGTGAAATGGGAACCGTCGGCAGAGCAAAACAGGGTGTCTCTGGATCTAGATACCGCCTCCCATGTCGTTCTACCATGGCCCGTTCCGAATGCGGAGCAATCCCATCGCCTCCTCGACTGGCATCCGACAGAGCTCTCCGGGGAAGGTCTCCGGCGAGCACTCACACCCAGCTTCAGTCGCTACGCCTGTGGACAGAAAGTGGTTCTGTTGCAAGACGATGCGTGGCTCAATGCGACGGTTCTTCAGCCCCCAGACGATCTTTGCAGCACAGTGCACAAGGTCGAGGTCGAGGGGACACAAACCGCGACAAACCTTCACCCGTGGAACCACGCACCACGGATCCAGAGCACGCTTGCCTACACCGGCTTCAGGATGCGGTACACGCGCGCACTCTTAGGCCATTGCACGCACGTGACTGATACCATAACCGGCAACCCAATCGATCTCTTCTCTCAGTGCGTCCCACTTGAAATGGGCGAACCCCCAGCCACGATCGGCAAGCTGCACATCCTCCTAGGCAACGCTTCAGGCCTGGCATCTGCAGATCTTGACGGCAAGAGTGATCCGTACGTCGTTTTCAGCGGCGCTGAGAACAAGGCGATCAGCACGGTCAAGCCCAAGACGTTGAACCCGGTGTGGAATGAAACCTACGTGCTGGTGGGCGCACTGCATGACTTTATTGGGTCGGGCTTGACGGTCAAGATATTCGACAGCGACGGTGCACCGAAGCCAGAGAAGGACGATTGCATTGGCCAGAAGAACGTTGCCCTAGACTGCTTACGCCGTGAGAATCCGAGCCAGTTTATCGAATCGCTGAACGCTGGCTCCGCCAATGGTGTTGGGAAAGGCAAGATTGTCTTTGCTGTAACTTGGGAGCCGCCGCCGAGCAGTCCGCCCATCAGCAGCGGCGGCATCCCCAATCCAGCAGCTATGCCTCAGCTGCACGAGTGGTTGCGCAGCGCTCATGCGTCACGTACCAAGATTCCATCGACCATGTTGCGTCTGCACCGTCTGGTCTCACAGGGCATGCCTGATGAAATTTCCGTTCGCCTGCAGAGAGAGTTTGGGGACCTCGCGAGAGGTTTTTCAGCCCAGAAACGCGATGCCACTTGCTTGCACGCGGCCGCCGACGAGCTTGCATTAGCCAAATCAACGTTTGCTAGCTTGTGGGAGCGGCTGCTCTCGAAGACGAGAGCCGAACTCGACGAGTATATTTCTATCGAGAAGCAGAAAGAGGAGACGGTTAAGCAGAGGCAGCAAAAAGAGCTCCAGGTACTTCTGGACTCGAATCAAGGCGAAATGGATGCGATTGTCAGCGAGCAGCAAAACGCTCTAGCAAAAATTGATAGAGAGCAGTATGTAGTGAGGCAGGACTTGAGCGTCAAGGAAATTCTGACGAAGAAGAAGCAGAGCGAGGAGACCGATGCCGAGCTGAAGATATTCAAGGACGGTCAGTATCGAGACAAGGCCGCGCAGCAGCTTTCCCAGCAACAGCGGCGTGCCGATGGTGAGCAGCAGCTCTCTGCAGATAAAGACGCCGATATGAACGCATGCCAGGAACGTCGCCTTTCCGAGACGCGTACGCTGCAGGAGGAACAACAAAAAGAGATTGCCCAGTTCCAAGCTGCCAGTAAAAACGAGGCGATGCTCCGAGCGGCTCAATACCAAAGCATCGAGGACACCCTTTCAAAGGAGCAAGCCAGCAATCAAAAAGAGTTCGACGCTGTACAGGCGAAGGAGCGCGCAGGCTTTGATGCTGAGATGACGCTGAGAATGACGAGTTTTCAGAATGCGTGGGACGCGAAAGAGGCAGAGCAAAAGCAAAAGCACGAAGATGAGCGCCACCGCCGCTTCAATGAGAATAGGGACCAAAAGAAGAGGTTGACCGATAGCCAGACTGAAGAGAGGGCTCAGCTCTTGGCCAGGCAAAAGGTTGCGATGAAAGATCTTGTGGAGAGGCACCAGGAAGCGAAAGCGGCTCTGGCTGTGAAGCAAGAGGAGGACAGAAAGGCCGACTTCGCCCGGCGACGTCAAAGGATGGAGGAGGAGGCGAAAGCTAAGGAGGCTAAGTCTAAGGAAGCCAAGGCGAACAAAGGGAAGAAGATGAACATAGCGAAGGAGGCAGACACGAATGTTGTAGTACCTGCCCCAGCAGTCGAAGAAGTGCCAGAAGAGAAGAAGATTCCACCCGCAAAGGAGAAGACGATGCTCGAGACCGCGCTGAAGGAGGAGCGCGAAGCGTTCACGAACGCACACGACCTCGAGGTTAATACGCTGACGTCGGAACAGAAGGTCCGTATGCTAGCGTTTGAGGCAGAGCAAGAGGCGCAGCTGGCCGCATTGATGGAGGTGCAGGCGGCCGCGCGCAAGGCGCTTCTGGCCAAGAAAGAGGTAGAGGCTCAGCAGCTGAAGAATTCGGGAGAAGAGGAGCACGCGCGCCTCGAAAAGAAGCTCGAGGCGCAGGCGGCCGACTTACAGAAGTCTCACGAAGCCGCGCGCCGCAAGATTGCCGAGCAGCGCGCCAAGGATGAAGAGGACGCTCTCATGAAACAGCAAGACGCAGCCAAGAGGCTCGATAAAAGGCTGCAGGTGGCAAAGGATGCCCTGAAACAAGAGCATCACGAGCTGCAGAACTCCATTACAGAAAAGCATGAAGAGCTGCGAAGGCAATTTATCCAAGCACAAGATGATGAGATGGCGATCTTTACTCAGAAGCAGGATGACGCGAGAAAGGAGGTTGTCGGCGTGCACAAGGCGGCTGAGAAGCAGCTCGATGAGAAGCTCAAGGCAGAGCGAAAGGTGGTTGATGACCAACTCGACGAGGAGAGGGCAACGTTCATGGCCAAACACGCGAACGTCCGGAATATTTTGACACAAGAACATAATCAGAAGCGAGGCGTGCTTGAATCAAAGCACTTCATCGAGCGCAAAGATCTTGTGAGTGAGCAACAGCGAGCTCGTACTGTCTTCATCGCGCAGCAGCAGATCGCGAAGGACCAGCACGTCGTCGATTTTCGGACTAGGCTCTATCAGATTGTCGAGAATGCACAAAACGAGTTCAACCTTGCTGCAATTCGCAACGCTTGCATCCTGGTCACGGGTGGGCCAGCGTCTGGCAAAACAACAACGATCAGGCAGCTTCTAGCTTACGTGCTCCGCGTCACGCAACGCGAGCAAGAATTTCAGCTCGTACCCATCTTGATCTGCGTGCCGGACCTCAAAGACAACCTATTGCGCGATCGAGAGGAGATTGCGCGGGTCCAGAGCAAGCACAAGTCGGAGCGCATTGAGCTGGATGCGCGGCATGAAGCTGAGCGTGATACTCTGGCCTCGAGAATTGCACCCGACGCTGCCATCGCAAAAGAGCTTGTCGACGATCGCCAGGCGGAAGAGTCCAAGCGTCTCGAAACTGAGCAAGACAACGAGTTGCAAGAGGCTGCCTGGCGTCAAAGTAAGTTTACAAGCTCGTGGAACTGGGTCGATGCGCATCTCAAGTGCGTGTATGGACCAAGGTCAGGCACATACACGATGCTCAGACAAGCACTGCTTTCGCGGCGTGCCCTGCTGCTCATTGATGGGCTCGATGAGGGAGGTCCGGTCAGCGAAGAAATCCAGCGCCACATCACGGAAGTACTCGCCCCGCAAGGGCACACGATGGTAGTCACCTCCCGGACCGAAGGCCTTCGCCAGGACTGGTTTTCGGCGCACTTCGAGCACATGTCACTGCGACCGCTTTCGGATGCGCTGCAAGCACAACTTGTAGAGCTTCGCCTTGGCGCAAATCCAAGCTGTGTGCAGAAGCTGCTAAAATACATCCGCACGCAGGTGCCGCTCGACAACAAGGGACAGCGGGAGACTTGCAGTCCCCTCAACATCTCGCTCATGATCGCCATCTTCGACAACTTAGGTGATGTGCCTGTGCCTGACTCCATCACATCCCTCTATGGAATCGCGTCCAAGATCTTGCTCGAGCGCTCCCTTGGTGGTGCGTCGCACGGAGTGGCATCGGCAACGGCATTGGCTCACATAACTCCCCTGCTCGAAGCCATCTTCTTCCGGGCACACGCGATGCATATGCGAGAGATCGAAATGTATCATGTGGAGGCCGCAGCATTAGCGCTGGGTGCGCCCGATCAGCTGGCAGCTGTGGAATGGCCACCCTACAAGGGGCGCGTCCGCGTCGGCCAAGTCGTTAAGCTTCTGCGTGGCGAATCTGCGGGCAAGGTAGGCCTGCTCACCTCGGATTCACGTGGTAAGCTCATCAATGGGCACACGCCGCGAAGCCCTTTCCGCATAACCTTCTTCGATCAGACGCTCAGCCCGTGGATCAAGGCGGGCGACTTCATCTCATCGGGCTTGGAGCACGCTCCTTACAATACCAAGATGGGGGTCGAAGGCCAACGGAAGGCGATTCGATTGGCGTTTGATAAGCTTCCAGAGGCATTCCACCTAGCGGTGCACGCCGTGTGCACGTGGGTCCTTACAGACCAGATGCCCATGCTCTCTTTACTGCAGTCGGAACCGCTGAAGATGCAAGCTTCGTTTCCATTCCTCCAGGAATTTTTCAGTGCGCGTGCGCTTTGCAAGGGCAGGGCTCTCCCAGGCGAGCCTCCGTGGCGTTGGTCAGCCTGGTGGAGCAACACGTTGCGGCTGGGGTCGGAGATGGGCAAGAGCTTTGGAAGCGGGTTGGTGCGATCCACGTGTTCGGGCCTCAAGCTCGACCTTGCTGGTCAGGTTGCCGGCCACAGGCCGACGTCAATCGCCGCCATCAGCCAATTAATGCTTGGCGTGTCGTCAATGGATCTCTCGCAAAACTGCATCACAATTGAGGAGTTGAAGATCTTAGCCAAAGCGCTGCAGAACAGCGCGACACTTCTGGAGCTCAGCCTTGCAAAGAATTATCTTGGAGACGAGGGCGCCGCCATCTTATCAGCCCATATCGCTGAGTCGAAGCTCATGAGCCTGAATCTCTTCGGATCTGGCATCAAGGAGGAGGGGGCCAAGGCTCTCGCCACAGTGATCAGCTCATCAACCTCGCTCACTCACCTGAATCTGCAATATAACGCTGTGCGCGGCGAGACCAAAAAGATGCTCGAAGCGGCGAACGCAGCGCGCGTGCCGCAGCTCGTTCTCGTCTTGTGATGGCGTCCGACGCGTGGGCTCCCCCATCGCTCTCAGGGCATGATGGGGGTTCGCTTCATGAATAGCCAAGTCTCTACGCGCGAATTCAGCAAAATTAAGTACACTAAACGCTTTAGACTGTCGCATATTGTTTAGCATTAGATCCATGAATTACGATCTGAAGTCACGAGCGGATATCTGATGACATGACATGTGAAGGATTGTGATGTGACGACGCTCCTCCCTCCCGTGGCCCTAAATCCCTAAAACGAGGCTTAACGGCATGGGATCATCGTCCTTGCTAGGAGGCAGCGGTGGGCCGGTGGCCCGATGACAAGTTGCGAGCCGGAGCGCGGCGTAGGGTCCGTACAATCCCTTCCAAATGGAATAGTGACGCCCGAGCCCCGACGCCGACCGCGCCGCTCGATCCCGCGCGACGTCCGACGAGCCGAGCGGAGGGCGACGGAGCTCGGAGGCGTACGGGTGGGCGGGAAAGGGAAGAGGCGAGGCGCACAGGATGAATGTACGATATTCAACGGCTTGCGCAACATGTACCCATGCCCTTGCTTCCGATACGCCGAGGCATACGCCCATGCCTCCTACGCGGAACTCTCGCCATTGCATGCGTTCTCTCTGGTCGTTGCAGGTCGCGCGCGCGCGCGCCTGTCCTACCCACACAATCCTCCAAGCTCCATACACCCCTCTTCCACGCACATACACGCCTCAGTCGCACGAAACTAAACCAACTCCGGAACGCCCTCCGCTTCGTCGTCTTCCAGCTTGACACTCGCCCCAGCGGATCCACCATCTTCCTTCTGTTTACCTCCGAGGAGAGGCAGATCCTTCGGAAGCGTGACCCCGGTCGCTCTTTGGATCTGGGCGCCAGCGCTGCCGGCAGTGCTAGCGGCGCAGGCGGCGGCGGCCACGGTCGCAGCAGCGCCCGCCGCGAGCACGGGCGCGGCAGTTGCTGCTGCACTTTTCGCATGATCCATAGCCTCATTCATCACGCCAGCGACGTCATCGTTGCGGAGCCAGAAGGCAAGGCGGATCAGCCATGCGGGGAGGAGGATCATGTCGATGAACAAAGTCGTGACGATGACCATGTTCGACGAGCCGCGCCAGTTGACGAAGCGCGTGACCTCGAAGATGAAGTCGAGCACGCTGAAGAAGACGATGGCGCCGGCGAGCAGCCCGAGCTCCCTGGGAGCTTCCTTGCTGGCGTGAGTGAGCTTCGCCGCACAGCCGAGCGCGACGGCGATAAAGATGTCATCCATCGCAAAGAGCCAGAGCGAACGGGACTGCACGATCAGGTAGGCCATCTCGAGGGACTGCGCCGCGGAGATCGTGCCTCGGCGGGCGGGGTTGGCGAGCGCGTTGTCCGGGGGCGAGGCGAGCACGCCCCACGAACTCGTAATCCATTCCGTCGTCTGCGACGTGCCAATCTCAGAGACGAACTCGACGAGGGTCAGCGCGGCGGCGAAGACCCACGCGAAGACGATGGTGCTACCGGGGCTGACAGTCGAGCCGCTTTGGTCAAAGATCGCCGCGAGGGCCGATATCGGAGGGATGCAGAAGAACCAGCCCAAGACCGCGAAGAAGTGGCCGCTGATAATGATACCGTTGGCGTTGTTGCGCAGATTCCAGGTCTCACGGATCCCGGCATCGTTGAAGCGATCGGCCTGGAAGCGGCAGTCCAAGAAACCAGGATCGTAGTCTCCGCTCCCTTTGTCTTCAAAGCCGATGGTCATCCTGCCGGTATTGTTCGTCGTGTAAGCGCACGTGCCGGCGTCCAACTGCAGCCCAATGTTGCCGGCTCCGTTTTCCTGCCCACGACCGATCGAGGACAGGAGCGCTCCCATAGCGAAGCAGAAGGCCGCAAAGATTGCCTGGAACGCGACGGCGCCGTTCTCCACTCTCGGCATGGCTCCCGTTTACCGGTTCTGCGACAGCGGCGGGCGCAATGCAAAAGCGCGCGCGAGAGCCGCGCGCTGCCGCGAGCGAGCGTGCCAACGATCTCAACACATCATGACCTTCATGGGCAGGCCCGGAGAACATGCGCGTTGTGTTGGGCAGAATGGCCTGTCCTTAGCAGGCTGTGTCGGCCACGGCCCACGCCTCCGTCCATGAGATACATGTAGCGGCCCCCGTGCTCGGGTACTCGGGGTTGGCTCCGGGGTCGTGGCGTGGCGATTCATGTAGCGGCCCCCGTGCTGGTGCTCGGGGTTGGCTCCGGGGTGCGCGTGGTTCCGAGCGTGACTGCGGCGTATGGCGTTGATGGGTCGGGTTGGTTGTGAGGTTCGTCTGTGTGATCCGTGTGTCCCGTGTGTCCGGGATTTGTCCCGGCTCCCCCCGGTGCTTCGGTAGCCGGAGGGGCCACTTGCCGAGAGTGAACGAGAACTTGTCGCGGGGGTTCGTTCGTTGTCGAAGGGGCGGCGTGGAAGGCGAGCAAATGCTCCGCGCCGCGCTCTTTGTTACTCCGTTCCTGCTGCTCCACCAATCGTGCTTCGCTTCCGCGCTGATTCTCCAAGGAGCTGCACCTCGGCACCCACTCACGGCGCGCGCCGTGGTGATTCTGGCTGAAACCGATTCTGAGCGCCGCGAACGACTTCGACAGCTTTTCGGCGACGATGCGGGCAAGATCGCAGAGCGAACAGCGCCCAAGAAAAAGGAATCAAAGCCCGTCGATGTGCAGATGCTCATCGAAGGCATGCAACGGCTCGAGTGGGGGGCTGTGCGGCTTGTGGATGTAGATGGGTCAACCGGTCCACTGGAGGCTAGTTTTGAGCCAGTCCTCGAGCAGAGCCAGCTGCTCAGCGTGCGCCTCGATTTGCCTCTGGGGATGCTATTGGAAGAGGATGAGACACGTGAAGACAATGCAAACCCAAAGATCGTCGTCGCCGAGCTCCTCGAAGGGGGGTCTGCGCGCGTAGGCGGCCTCGAGGTGGGTGATTTGCTGCGTGCGACAACGGCCATGTCGATGGCGATGTCATACCCGACGTGGAATCTGCTGCTCGGTGGTATTGGCCGACCGAAATTCCAAAAGGTGCTTCTCGAGACCGCCGGCGAGCCGTTTGAGAAGATCATGCAGGCCCTTGGGTCGAACTCTGTCAATGCCGGTGGCAACGGGCAAGTCATACTGTTCGTCGAGCGGCCCAGCACGAAAGAAATATAAAAGACAATGAAAATATGAGTCATACACAGGCCCTTTCTCGCTTCAAATGCCTGCCGGTCGCACACGAACACTGGTTTTGCACGTTATGCGATTGTCCAGACGCCGCACCCTCGCCTCGGAGACCCGCGGCCGCGCGGCTCCGCCACACGACGCGCCCCGCCCCCGCGCCCGGGCCGCGCCGCGCGCGCGTTCGGCGGTGCCAACAGGCCTTCCGACACTCAACAGCGCGCACAGAACTCCGCTCGTGCGGGCGGTCCGGTGTGAGTCCGGGGGGGCCTAGGGGGACCATGGGTCTGGGCCGTCGAGTCCGATGAGTCGATCGTGGTCGCGCATGTTCCATCGCGCGACCGACGTCGGTCAGTCGAAGTTGAGGTTGTTGAGCGACGCCCTGACGTTCTTGATCTTCTTGTGGCCGAGAAACTCGGGATCGAGGTCGGCAACGCCCATAGCCTCCTGGGCCTGCATGCCGCGCTTGCCCATCGCCGCGTTCGCGACCGTGTCGCGCGCGAGCACATCCACGAACTCCTTGTAGCTCACCTGACCGTCGCCGTCAGCATCACAGGCTGCGATGAGATCGTCGAGCTTGTCGTGGTCGATCGGGATGTTCCACAGATCGAGCGCGCGCGCAATCTCCTTCTTATCGAGGGTACCCGAGCGGTCGAGGTCGACGTACTGGAACGCCTTGAACATGTCCGAGAAGCGGCTATTGAGCGCGTTCGACGCGGATTGAACAAACTGAGTCGACTTGACCTTTTGCTTCGCGCGTGCGGCGAGCTCCTGCCTTGTTGGGCCAGCAGGCACATAGTTGGCCTTGGCCATCATTTCTTCAGCGGCGATCGGTGGCAGTGCCGCCTTCGTCATGGTTGTTCGCTGCAGAGCTCCAGAACTGATGCTGGGTGGCAGGGCCAGGTGGCCTTGCAGAGGCTTGGGGGAGGCATACGTGAATTCCCGGTGCACATCCCGGATGGCCGCGTTGATGATGGCCGCACGCTCGATGCGCCCAATCTGCTCCCGCGAAGGATGGTAAAAGGCAGGCGATGCCATCAACCCGCTTAGTCGATGGGGCTTGAGCCCCGGCGTGCGCAGCTCGCGAGCTGGTACATGTTCTAGCTGGCTGAGGCCGGCCGCGGCAGAAACAGAACGGCGCAACTTGGTGGCTTCCTCGAAGCCGTGCAGATATACACTTCCCGCATCGAAGAGGAGGTGATCGATGGATCGCGGGTGAGGGTACTTTGGTCGTGCGAAGGACATTGAGAGGCGTATTGGCGTTCTCGGTTCTTGAGTCGCGGCTGGGAAAAACCGTTTTCGGATCCGAATTCTCGTCGCCACGAATTGCATGCATGAGTGGAAGAAACCCACATCCGAAGCTTTCACAGCCTAGATTTCGCAGAGACCGATTCAGCTGAAAGTGGAATAGATAGCGGTGTCGCTAGCCGAGCTGCTTTAAGAGGAGAACGCGCGGCCCGAATCGCGATGGTCGCCCACGCCGGTGGTCGCCCCTCGCCCGCGGCCGCCTCGTTAGGTAGGAGGTACGCACGGTCCGGTGAGACAAAGAAAGAAAAAAAAATCTAAAGAGAACGCGGCCCGCGCACGAAGTTGAAAGTTAGAAAGTCAAAGTGGCGTGCTGGATTTCCGCATTTCCCCCCCGCGTTTTCTGACCGGGAAACCCGACTCGACTGGGGATGTCCTGCAGAGCTGCAGTCCTGGCTCCCCTATTGCCTCTACAGCTCACCGAGAAACCACTGCGATCACTTCTTCACGCGCGGCGTGTGACGCACTGGCGCACCTGTCCCTCTCACGAGGTCGGTAGCTGCGCCTGCATCCTCTCGAGCTCCGAAGGCGTGGCGGACCCCTCGGCGACGACCGGAATGAGCGGCGCCTCGACCTGACGGCTGAGCAGCGCGTTCCAGTCGATTTCGTCAAAGAGGGCGTGGCACGCCACATCCACGATGCCACCCCGCAGCGCACCGAGCCGGCTGTGGGGTTGTGGGCGCAGCAGGAGCCCGATGAGCTCTTTGGCCTCTGTGGGGAACGAGCGCGGCACTGAGGGCGCTGCGTTGAGCACGAGCGAGTACACCTTGATCGGCTCGTCGGCGCAGAAGGCGGGGTAGCCTGCAAGCAGCTCGAAGAGGAGCACCCCGACCGCCCATGAGTCCACCTCCTTGCCGTGCCCGATGCCCCGGAGCACCTCGGGCGCGGTGTACTCGGGCGTGCCAGCCAAGGTCCACGCACGCTCTGAGGGACTCTCGAGAAGCCGTGCATGCCCAAAGTCAACCAGGCTCAGGTACCCCTCGCCGTCGAGCACCAGGTTCTCGGGCTTGAGGTCGCGGTGCACAATGCCCAGACCATGCAGGTGCACCAGCGCCGAGACGACCATCGCCAAGTAGAAGGTGGCGGTGGCTGGCTCGAAGCGGTGGACCTCGCGCAGCAGGTAAAAGAGCTCACAGCCGCGCACCGCCTCCATGAGAATGTATCCGTCGCACGCGCCGTCGAGACGAGGCACGAACTGATGCGTGCACATGGCGAGGAGTGGTCATCAGTGGTCATCAGTGGCAATCAGTGGTCATCAGTGTCAATCAGTGGTCATCAGTGGCAATCAGTGGTCATCAGTGGCAATCAGTGGTCCTCAGTGGCAATCAGTGGCCATCAGTGGCCATCAGTGGTCATCCGTGGTCATCACGCACCTGGTGCGTGCACATGCCGAGGGCGCGCCTCTCGCGTAGGGCCTGCTGAGCAAGAGAGCTGTCGAGCGTCGGCTGCTCGTGGCGATCCTCGGCGCTGTGGGAATGGCGCTGCTCGTCCCCGCGCTCCGAATGGCTACTGGGGCTGTCCCGAGTACTCTCGGGACCGCCGCTCACAGTGCTGCCCGAGCTGCCGGTGCGCTGGTGGCCGCTGCCGCCCTCACCGCCACCAAAGCTCCCGTGGATGGAGAGGGCCACGCCGGAGATGGTGTTCGAGCGGCGCACGCTCGGGGGGCGGGAAGGCGACGTCGACCCCTTCGCACCCGGCTTGAGACGGCGCGGCGGGTCGCTCGGGCGACAAAAGACCTTCAACGCGTACTCCTGCCTCTGGAGCTTGCGCGTCTCGGCGCCGTCTCGGGCGTTGGGCGTCTCGGCGCCGTGCTGGGCATTGCGCGTCTCGGCGCCGGTGCTGCTCGCGTCGCTGGTGGGCAGGCACTTACGCACGAGGAGCACCTTCGACGCACCGCCCTCGCCGAGCAGGGCGGCGACCTCGAGGCTGCTAAAGGGCGGCGGGCCGGGCATCGGTCGGCGCAGGTGGTAGGGCACGATCCGGGGGGTGAGCACACCCTTGCGAAGCTCGTGGGTCGACGACAGGATGACGAGTGCGGCGCGGCGAGGCAGCCGGTAGGCGGTCACGCCCACGTGGGCATAGAGCGAAACAGGCGCGGGCTCCGAGCCGAGAGAGCCCAGCACGGCGCCCGTTGCGACGGGTCCCGTCGCGGCGGCTTCAGAAGGCTCACCATCGTGGGTCGCTCCGGCGGAGACCAGAAACGAGACGCCGTTGCCCGTGCGGATGACCTTGCGCAGGTCATCCCCCATGGCGCCCCGACGCGAGAAGCCGCGGTCGATCTCGCCCGCATCGAGATAGAGGAGCCCCTCCGAAATCTCGCCCTTGATCTGGAGCGTCGCGCCGGGCGGCGGACGGATCACTTCGAGCACGGTGAGCAGCTGCGCGCGCTGCGCGACAGAGGTGAAGGCGGCGCCCAGCGCCGGCTCGTGCTCCGCGAGCTTGCGCAAGATGAAGCTGCCACGGCTCTGCACGTCTATTGTCGAGGGCGACGTTGCCGAGAGGGCCTCGACGAGGGCCGCGACCGGTAGGCGGAGCAGACTGCAGCCGTGCTCGCCGGCAGTCACAGACGCGCCACTGCCGTCGGTCAGAGGCCCACTGCTGCGCAGGCCACCGCCGGGCAGGTCGATCGACGGAGTTCGGAGGGGCATGGCACCTGCTACGCCACTGCCTTCGCCGCGTGCGGCGGCGCCGTTGCTGCTGTAGCTGCTCTCGCCGCTGCCACTGTCGAGCTCGCCGGCGCCGCCGCCGCCGGCGCCGCCGGCGCCGGCGCCGGCGCCGCCGCCGCCGCCAAGGTCGAATGAGCGCCGACGCTTGGCCGAGCTCGTCCAGTCGTCCTTGTCCGTTGGGGAGCGCATCTCCAGCATCGCATCGCGTAGCGCCTCCTCACCAAGAGCCTCGCCCGCCCGGATCAATCGCCTCGGAGCGACCGGTAGCTGGCCGGCCTTTGCTGCCCCATCGCTGCTGCCAAAGCCCTGGATGCGCACTTTGGGACGGTGGATCTGGAGGCGATCCTCGAGCGTGCCCGTGACCACGATGTACAGCGCGTCCCAGGCTTCGCCCTTTCTGAGCAGCGACGCGCCCGGCGGCAGATCGACCTCCTGCAGCGCCGTCGCGAGGAGCCCGAGTTGCGTGTCACTCAGAGCTTCGAGCGCACCGACACGCCGAAGGACGCGGCAGGCCGAGTCGGCGCGGATCTGGCACGTGGCGAGCAGCGCGTACTGGAACGGGTCGCGGCGCAACACCCACAGGCTGCCCGCTTCGCGGCAGCGCACCGTCACAGTGTGCGTGCAGCTGCACACGAGGCCGAGATCTCCAAAAGCGTCGCCCCGTTCGTAGGTACGCACGGGTGTTGGGCCCGCCTCGGCGATGTAACCGTCAAAGGTGCCGGAGCTGATGACCGCGAAGGAGTCGCACACGGCGCCCTGTGCGGCGACCACGGTCCCCGGGCGCACCTTGACCTCGCGCATGCATGCGCGGACCACCTCGCGCCGAAGGCCGGGGGAGAGGGTGGCGATGAGGGGGTGCTTCGCAATCGATGCATGGAGCCAGCCGGGCACCTCCGCCGCATTCGCGACCGCCGCCTTGCGACTTTTGGCCGTGGGCGGTGAGAGTGGGGTCGCCGTCGGCTTCATGTGGAAGGCATCGGCCATCGCCTGCCCGAGAGAGCTTTGACGAACCACGTCAGACGGTAAGGCGCCGCCCTTGTCGAAGAGCTCCGTGCTCACCTCGAGGGCGAAGTCCCCTTCCCAGCCGGCGAGCGAGGTGCCCCCCGACTCATCGACCATGCGAATCGCGCGCGCGATCAGCGACGTGTACGAGGCGAGCCGCTCGGCCTGCTCTGCGGCTGAGGGTGGCCGCGGCACGGCAGCTGCAGCCGCTCCCCCCCCGACGGCGGCGGCGACGGCGGCGGCGGCGCGCTTGTCGAGAGACAAGAGTTCATTCTCTTCCTCGCCCGCGAAGTCGTCGCCGGCGAGCTCCTCCCACCACGGCAGCCTCAGCGCGTGTGGACCGTTGCTCCAGGCGAGCGTCGACAAGGCTGGGCGACGCCCGTGGATGCCGTACGCACCGCCGCTCGTCACGCCAGCGCCGCGGCTCTCAGAGGGCATATGCAGCGGCAGCGAGTCGAGCGAGATGCCACCGATGGTCGGCGCCGCCCACTCCTCGTCGTTGAACGAGAGCTCCTTCTGCGCCGAGGACGGCGGCTCCGGATACGCCAGCTCGTCATCGCGGATCCTCCGTGAGACCGGCAGCGCTACCTCACATCGCTCGAGCTGCTCGCTCATGGAGGCGAGGCGCAGCTCGACCGTGCGCAGCGTGTGCTCGTGCATCGCCATGAGCTGCGTCGCACCCTCGATGAGCGTCGCCTGCATAGCGCGGACGGACGCGAGCGGCACCTTGGCACCGCTGAGCTCGGTTTGGTGCCGACGCTCACGCCTGCGGCGCGACTCGAGCTCCTCGAGCTCCACCATGAGGCTGTTGACAAGCCCCTCGAGCGCCTCATTGCGCAGGACCAGGTCGTTTGTGCCGCTCTTCTCGACGCTCTGCTCGACGCTCTTCTCCTCCAACTCACCCTGGAGCTGGTCGATGATGCCCGCCAAGACTTCATTATGCCGAGCAAGCTCATCGGCTTTGGCTTCCGCTGCGCGACGCGCCTCTCGCTCAGCTCGCAGGGCAGCGTCGGCTGATTCGGAGCTGGACATGTGGGCGGCCAAACGTCCAACCCCCCCGGCGCTTCAGTGACGACGCGGCAGAAAGCCACCAGGCGGGGTGTCCGCAAGGGTCTCCATAGGTGCACCGCCCGCGATGCGACTCACTCGTCGCGGACGATCTTAAGGATTTTCGCTATGGGTTGTGGGAAAGTGGGGGCGATCACAGTCACCCGAACTAAGCACACTCGAACCGCGGGCATTTGAAATAGACTCAAGCCCCCTTGTTCAGGAATGCCGCCTGGGCTGCGGTCAGCCCGCCCAGCCGCCGCTCAGCGGCCTCCGCGCGCCGCGCGCGCTCTCGGCGCTTCTGCCACTCGGGATCTGTCAGCTCAGCGAGCCGCTTCCGCGCGGCGTCCACAACCTGTGCAGCCTCGCCACTGCTCGCGTCGCTGCCATCGTCGTCGCCGACGAGGGTAAGCGCGTGCTGCAGCGCCGCCTGCAACGCCTCGACCGCCTCGCCCTGCGTCGCCTCGCCTAATCTGGCAAGTGCCTCGTTCCTCACGCCCTCCTCCGCCTTTCGTCGCTCCTTGCGAGCCTTCTCCGCCTTCTTCTTCTTCTCCTTGGCCTTGGCCTTCTCCTTCTCTTCGCGCTCCGCCTCCGCCTCCTCCGTCAGCGCTGAGGGTACGTGGGCCTTGCCCCAGTCCCATTGCTCGGGCGATGCGGCCAGGTGGCGGCGAAAGGCGTTGCGCACCTCCTTGGACTTGGCCACGTCATACGGCACCTGAGGGGGGGGCAAGTGGAGCGGAGGCTCTCAGACGCACTCGGAAGCTTCCGACGCAATCAGACTGGGGCAATCAGACTGATTGCGTCCGCAATCGACTCGGAAGCCATCCGACGCAATCGGCTCGTTCGGACCCCGGGGACACGCGCCACGGCACCTTGAACCCGTGCTTGATGTGGGCGATCGTCGGGTCGTGCCCGGCCTCCAAGAGTTTCGTCACCTGTGGGGAGAGGGCGCCGTGGTGAGCACATGCATGCATAGGACGGCCGTTGAGTTTCGTCACCTCCGCTGCGTCGCCCGCCGCGGCCGCTTCGTGCAGCTCACACGGCAGCGCCTCCGCCGCCGCCTCCGCCGCCGCCATCTCCGCAGCGGCCGCCTGCGCAGCCGCCTGCGCCGCCTGCCGTCGCGCGGCCTCCGCGGCGGCCGCGCTCTCCAGTGCCGCCGCGGTCACCGCACGTTCTTCCGCCAGCTCCTCCGCGGACTGGCTCGCTACCGGTAGGAGTGCCGCCGCCTGACGCGCACAGCGTAGGTGCACGGCGACCCTCAGCGGCGAATCGGGCGACCTCAGCGGCACTCCGAGGGGCGATCAGTGGGGCGATCAGCGGGGCGGTCAGAGGTGCCATCGGAGGTGCGATCGGAGAGGTGGGGCCATCGGCGCACCTCAACCTCATCCAGATATTCAACTCGCGACAGGCGCGCGGCGACACGGGTCGTTTCGGAAAGGGTGGGCCGGTTGGTGTTGAAGGGGATGGAGCGTAGCCGACCGTCGGCCTTGCTGAGCGGCGCGTCCGCGCCCGCGTACAGTACCGCCGCGTTCGCCGGACCGGGCGCTGCGACCCAGACGATCTGCGCGATGCGAAGGTGCGTTGGAGCCCAGGCGCTCAGGAGCTCGCGGATTTCTTTGGAGAGCATGGCCTCATTGTGCCGCCGGATGGAGGAGCCGGCCGACTTGATCGTCTTGGCCGCGTCGGCCACCGACTGCCGCCCGCCTGCCTTGCGCCGTGTCACGTACCGGTGGAAGCACCGGTGCGCGAGTACCTTGAGGGCTTCCTCGGGGCGCTTGGCTCCCTTTGGCAGCGGCTGCAGCTCGCACGCCGCGGCGGCGAAGTGGCCGCCGCGGCAGAGGATGACGACCCACACGGGGCGCGGCCGCGTGGCCGCGAGCGCGCGCAGGCACTGCGGCACGCTCGCAAGCGGCATGTCCGCCGCTGCCACGCCTGGAGGCACGAGCGCGCTCTGCCATACGACGAAGACGTGCCCGTCGGCGTCACGCAACGCTACGCGGCCGCCTCCGAGGCTCGCCGCGTCTGCGCGCTCGTCGCCGCCGTCGTCGTCGTCGCCGTCGTCGTCGTTGTCGGAGCCCGAGAGCTCCTCCTCGTCCGCAAGCGCGTCTGTCTCGACCAGCTCGTCGAAGCCGGCCTCCGTGACGGGCGGCAGCCCACGCAACGAACGCTTGAGGTTGTACCGATACCAGTCGGTGTGGCAGTGCTCGCGCAGCGCCGCTGCGCTCTCGAACCACAGGTCGCTCACACGGCAGAAGACGCGCGCGTCGTCCGTGGCAGGAGCCGGCGCGCTTGCGTGCTCTGCGGCAGGAGTGGGCGCGGCCGAAGGCGCAGTCGGCTCGTTGGCGAGGATAGCACCAGCGAGTTGCACGCCGACTAGGTAGGCATCGTCGAGTGACACGATGGGCTTCGTGCGCTGCTGCAGCGGCGCGTTGAACATGAGCCGAGGAATTTGATGAGAAAATGAGCGATCCTGGCGATACAAATGTATACGACCGACGAGCCCGGCTCTGCATCCGAAACCAAGACAGGCGTTCGCCTGATTCCCGCTACAGCTTTCGCCTCCGGCGCGTAACCGTCAGTTACGGGCCTTTCTGACGCTGAAAGACACTCGCGAGGGAAGAAATGTGTGCGACCGCCTTGTTGCGCGGAGGCTCCCCCCATGTGGAGCGCGCGCGGCCGGCGCGAATGGTCGAGGACGTCGATCCACACCGCCTCGGGAGCCACAGCAAACGGCCAGGGAAGGCGAGCGGTGCAGCGTCGCTCATGCATCGAGCCGCGGCCAGAGCCTCGTTGGGGGGGGGACCACAATATGGGGGCCGCCTTGCTGCGGCGGGTGCTGCGGCGGTGCTGCGGGTGCAGCGCGAGCGGCGAGTGCGGCGGGCGCAGCGGGTGGAGCGACTCCAGCGGGCTGTTCAGAGTGCCCCGCATGCCCCACGCCCCACCCCAAGTGCTGCCCCATCTCACGCTCGGAGGTCGACTCTCTCGCTGCACCCTGACAGACCAACTGCTGCTAAGCGGGCCACCGTTGTGAGACCGTCTCCAGGCCGGAGGTCCTTCTTTCTCTGCGATCGATGGCTCGCGGACTCTTGCTCGCGATCGTCGCCGTGACGGTCTCGGCACAGTCTTCCCCCCCACCCCCCGCCCCAACAATCTTTTGCTCCAACGAGTGCATCGGAATGCCCACGTACGCTTTGGACGGCATCTGCGACGACGGCGGCCCGGGCGCCGAGTACCCAGATTGCCAGTACGGCACCGACTGCGCGGACTGCGGCCCGCGCCAACTGCGGTCCCCGTCGCCGCCCTCGCCGCCGCCGAGGCCGCCGCCGCCGCCGCCGCCGCCGCCGCCGCCGCCGCCACCTGCAGCGCCGTGCCCCGGCGGGAGCGTGTACTCTGTGACGCTGACCACACGGACCTGGGCGAGCGAGATGAGCTTCATGATTGACGGCGTCACAATCACCTCGGGAGGGCTGGTCAACAACCAGATGTACACGTACTCGCGGTGCCTCACCCCGGGTTCGCACACACTCGTCCTCCAGGACTCGTATGGGGACGGCTGGCACGGAGGGTATGTGACGATCAACGGCGTCAACTACGGCACGGCCTTCACCACCGGGTCCTCCCAGACGCACACGTTCCGTCTCGGCACCGCGCCGCCGCCCTCGCCGCCCTCGCCGCCCTCGCCGCCCTCGCCGCCGCCGCCGCCGAGGCCGCCGCCGCCGCCGCCGCCGCCGCCGCCGCCACCTGCAGCGCCGTGCCCCGGCGGGAGCGTGTACTCTGTGACGCTGACCACACGGACCTGGGCGAGCGAGATGAGCTTCATGATTGACGGCGTCACAATCACCTCGGGAGGGCTGGTCAACAACCAGATGTACACGTACTCGCGGTGCCTCACCCCGGGTTCGCACACACTCGTCCTCCAGGACTCGTATGGGGACGGCTGGCACGGAGGGTATGTGACGATCAACGGCGTCAACTACGGCACGGCCTTCACCACCGGGTCCTCCCAGACGCACACGTTCCGTCTCGGCACCGCGCCGCCGCCCTCGCCGCCCTCGCCGCCCTCGCCGCCCTCGCCGCCGCCGCCGCCGAGGCCGCCGCCGCCGCCGCCGCCGCCGCCGCCGCCACCTGCAGCGCCGTGCCCCGGCGGGAGCGTGTACTCTGTGACGCTGACCACACGGACCTGGGCGAGCGAGATGAGCTTCATGATTGACGGCGTCACAATCACCTCGGGAGGGCTGGTCAACAACCAGATGTACACGTACTCGCGGTGCCTCACCCCGGGTTCGCACACACTCGTCCTCCAGGACTCGTATGGGGACGGCTGGCACGGAGGGTATGTGACGATCAACGGCGTCAACTACGGCACGGCCTTCACCACCGGGTCCTCCCAGACGCACACGTTCCGTCTCGGCACCGCGCCGCCGCCCTCGCCGCCCTCGCCGCCCTCGCCGCCCTCGCCGCCGCCCTCGCCCTCGCCCTCATATTCGCCGCCGCCGCCGACCTCGCCAGGTGGATGCCCGGTTAGTTGGTACTTGGTGACCGGCGACTGCAACGGCTGGGGCATAATCAACGGTTATGGCGGTGGCCAGGTTGTAAGCCAAATGGCATGCGCACAGTATTGCACTACACAGAGAGCAAACGGCTGCACAAGCTTTGAATGGTCGGTATCAACTTCGCGATGCAATTTGAACATGTGCAGCGCTGCGGAGACACAACAACAACCGACTTATTTGGACTTTGTGGTTTGTTTTCCGACTTTGCCGCCCTCGCCACCTCCACCTTCTCCCCCTCCTCCATCTCCGCCTCGGGCTCCGCCGCCGCCGCCGCCGCCGCCGCCGCCGTCGCCCCCCTCGTCGCCCCCCTCGCCTCCGCCCCCTTCACCCCCGCCACCGCCCTCGCCCCCGCCGTCACCACCATCCCTGCCGCCTCCGATGATCCACCCTCCGCTACCCTCGCCGCCGATGCCACCGCCACCCTCACCCCCCGCCCCAACAATCTTTTGCTCCAACGAGTGCATCGGAATGCCCACGTACGCTTTGGACGGCATCTGCGACGACGGCGGCCCGGGCGCCGAGTACCCGGACTGCCAGTACGGCACCGACTGCGCGGACTGCGGCCCGCGCGTGCCGCTGGCTCCGCCGCCGCCGCGCGCGCCGCCCCCGCCCCCGTCGCCCCCGTCGCCTCCGCCGCCACCGAAGCCTCCGGCGAGGCCGCCTTACCCACCCAATGTGGTGCTCTGCAACGACCTGTGCATCGGATTCCCTTCATACGCCTCGGATGGCTTCTGCGACGACGGCGGCCCCGGCGCCGAGTTCCCCGATTGCCAGTACGGCACCGACTGCGCGGACTGCGGCCCCCGCCTCACAAGGCCGCCCCCGCCTCCCCTAGCGCCCCCGCCCCCTCCATCGCCTCGGCGGCCTCCGTCGCCACCAGCGAGGCCGCCTTACCCACCCAATGTGGTGCTCTGCGGCGAGACGTGCTTCTACGCCTCGGATGGCGCTTGCGACGACGGCGGCCCCGCCTCCAAGTATCTTCCTGGGGTTATTTGCTCGTACGGCTCCGACTGCGCCGACTGCGGTCCGCGCCTCGCGAGGCCGCCCCCGCCTCCCCCGTTGCCGCGCGTGCCGCCATCACCCGCGCCCCCGGCACTCCCGGGCGGCGTCATCACTTGTTTGGACACATGCGCTCCGTCTCCGCCTTTCTCTGGCGGCACATATTACGCGTCGAACGGCATCTGCGAGGACGGTGGGGCGGGCTCCTCCGCTGCCTGGTGCATGCTCGGTACTGACTGCACGGACTGCGGCCCGCGCAGCACGTACAGGCCGCCTCCTCCGCCGCCGCCGCCGCCGTGCCCCGGCGGGAGCGTGTACCCTGTGACGCTGACCACAAGGACCTGGGCGAGCGAGATGAGCTTCATGATTGATGGCGTCACAATCACCTCGGGAGGGCTGGTCAACTACCAGACGTACACGTACTTGCGATGTCTCACCCCGGGTTTGCACACACTCGTCCTCCAGGACTCGTATGGGGACGGCTGGCACGGAGGGTATGTGACGATCAACGGCGTCAACTACGGCACGGCCTTCACCACCGGGTCCTCCCAGACGCACACGTTCCGTCTCGACAACGCGCCGCCGTCTTCGCCGCCCTGGCCGCCCTCGTCGCCGCCCTCGCCACCCTCGACGCCCTCGCCACCCTCGACGCCGCCGCCGCCAATGCAGCCGCAGCTGGACCAGGGCGAGTGCGCCATCATCTACGTCAA
>ENA-UOUZ01000681-UOUZ01000681.1-mixed-culture-metagenome-genome-assembly--contig:-NODE-681-length-23688-cov-94.536326_pt1 | contig 23688 bp, 20 predicted proteins | sample MGYA00238154_ERZ761575 | MGnify/ENA primary metagenome ERZ761575 (study PRJEB28896, sample SAMN07631632) | mixed culture metagenome | isolation source: Freshwater growth medium | place: USA...
CCGCCGCCGCCGCCGCCGCCGCCGCCGCCGCCGCCGCCGCCGCCGCCGCCGCTGCGTTTCGAGACGCTCTTTAGCGGTTCCGCACGCATCTCTCTGTACTCGTACAACGACATCGTGCTTCGTGCCGACGGGCCCCACAGTGTGCCTCGCGAGGCCCTCGCCGGTGTGAATGAGACGCCCGCCTACCTCCTTATTGACGGCTACCCCGCGGAGAGCGCCGAGCGGCTGACGGAGCGGCCGCCGTGGCGGCTGCACTTGTACGGCGGCACGCGCTTCCACCACCTGCTGCACCTGAGCGCGAGCGGTGCGGGCGCCACATTACCGGCCGGGGCCTTCCCCGAACTGTCCACAGCGGAGTGCTTCGCGCTGCCCGAGGGCGAGGCGCTGCGCTCCATTGCCATCGTGCGCGAGGTGGCGGCGGGTGAGCTGCAGGACGAGCGGCTGCAGGACGAGCGGCTGCAGGGGGAGCCGGCCGTGCCGCTCGCGCCGACGAGGCGAGGGGCCGTCGGAGCGACGCCCAACTTAGCCTACTCAGAGGAGGCGCTGAGTGCGTAGCTTTGAGTACTGGGCTCTCTGCCCTGCCGATCATACACGCGAGACGAGACGAGAGACACGAGCCACATCCCCTGCCAGGAAATGCGTACAGTGTAGTTTGTAGGCCGTAGGGGTCAATATTGTACCAACGGTACTAGGCCGCACGGGTTGGCGCTCGGTTGGGTCAGTACACGCTAGTTGTATGTCAGAGTAGTGTTTTTATTTGATTTAGGACGTCACGCGGTCACACGCTAGTAACAGGGTACGTTCGGCTACTGGGCGGTCTACATGTACAGTAGTCATACTACCGGAAATGATCTATGATGCGCTTGCCGTCCTTACGCGCGGCTCGGCTGAAGAGAGACTAGGTCGCTTGACTTCACGTTAGTGAGCGACTGACTTGTGACCATGCCGCGCGGGGGGTGCAGCCGCGTTTAGAAGCCGCGCAGCGCCCACAAACGCACTCACACGCCGTCGTCATGTTCCGTGACAGCGGCTCTCCGATCGCCATGCGATGACGCCATCCTGAAAGAGCGTCTTCACCGTCAAGGGCTCTCGTGGTGCCATGTCAGCCTGAATGTCAGCCATGGTTGCCAGATCTGCGAGCTCGAGGTCTCGGTTTTTTTTGGACGTCGCTGCACTCCAATGCGAGACTTGCGAATGGAGCACGCAGCATCTCCAAGTCTCTGAGCTCGAGGTCAAACATCGTGTACGAGAACAATTTGGTCAGAAGAGCGGGTGGCCAATCCGCCACATTGGCCAACCTCTCGGACTGTATGCCGTCATACTTGTCGTGAAAGATGTTCTTCAAGAGGCACAGCAGCATCGAGTCGTCGTTGATCCACGCGATGGACTCTGGCTCGTGGCTCACGATGCTCATGATTCCCTGTGCGTCGGGCTTTTTCTGCTGAACAAACTTGAGCATCTGCAGGAGCGAGGTGCAATCGTACTTGTGCACGAGAGGCATCGCATCTACGGTGAGCTTCGAAAGTGTGTCCACAGAGGGAAAGCCGTCTCTCGAGTCGTAGCTGGACAGCTTTGCCACCCTCACGAAAGCGTCGACGCTGCTCTCGTCGACATCGTTCATGTGCATGATTCTGGGCTGCGTGTGGTCACTGTCGCGAAGCATGGAGTCGAGGACGGCGGAGCAGTTTCGCAGGGTCGATGCTCGTACCAGCCAATGCGTCGTGCCGTGCATGAGCGTCACCAGGTCATCGTCCATCATGTCACTGCTGCAACCAGACCTGCGAGACGGGGGTTGCAGGCTCCGCGTTCACCCACTGTTCACCCCAAAAAAGGTTGACTTTTCATGACGTCCCCACGTAAGGACGACGTGGAACGTTATGGATAAAAAGGGATTATATAAATGGTGCTGAACTCCTTCACAGCGCGTCCTAGTGTTCACGAACGGTCCACGAAATGGTCCGCACCTTCTTGGACGTCTCGGAGCACATTGAATCCATCGCCCCGGAGCCGCTGCCGCGGGGTGCGTCGCTTAGCTGCCGTGCGCTCGAGGCGAGCCTGCGCAGCCTGCTCTCGGCACCAGCAGAGCAGCCAGCCGAGGTTGAGATGCTGCTGGAGCGATGGCAACACTTCGAGGAGCATCACGAAGCTCTCGTAGCGGCCGCGGCCGAGGCAGACTTCAGCACTCTCAGCCGGCTGAGGCGAAACCCGAGCCGCTCGCAGTCGGTGCCGTCGCTCTCCGGGATGGTCGAGTCAGGCGAGGCCCTCTTGAGCACGCTCTCGTCGCCGCTGAGCAAGGCTCGAAGGCTCTGGTCCGCAACGAGCATGGCCACGCTTCTCGATCTGCACCAAGGCTCCTCATCGCCGCCATCGCCACACCAGCCGCCGCCGCCGCAACTATTGCCACAGCAGCCGTCGTCCGCCACTCGGGGCAGCCCCCGGGAGCGCCGGCTCTCTCGTAGTGTGGAATCGACACTCGAGGAGGTCGAGGAGGAGCTGCATGCATCCGAGGAGGAGGAGCTGCGTGCTGCGGTCGAGGCCGCCGAGCCGACTGACACCGAGCGTGCACACCTCGAAGGACTTCGGTGGGTGCCTGCTGATTGCGATGAAGGAGAGCCGATGAACTCTGAGTGCCACTGAGTGCCGCTCAGTGCCGCTCAGTGCCGCTCAGTGCCGCTCAGTGCCGCTGAGTGCCGAGTCTGCCACGTTCCGGTCCCAGGTGATTGCCACTGATTGCAATCCATTGTCCACTGATTGCCACATTCCGGTCCCAGGTGGGTGCTGCTAGGGCGCGTGAGCCTCGGCCTGCTGCGCTGGTGGCTGCTACGCCTCATCGAGCTCTCGATCCAGGCGGCACAGGCGCGCGAGTGGTGGCTCGGGCAGCGGCGCAGACCGACGAGCTACCTCATCTGGTGCGGGCCGCGCCACTGGCTGCGCCACGGGCCGCTCTGCCGAGGCGACGCCGTCGTGGGCGCCGGTCCGCACGCGTCGTGGAGCGCGCCTCTGCGCGTGCTCGAGACGACGCTGCAAGGCCTCACGCAGCAGCTGCTTCGACTCGCGCGCCGCATCGGGCGCCTACGCCACTGCCTCTCGGCGCTGGACCACGCCGAGAGTGACGAAACCCTGCGTGCCGCCGTTTCGGAGGCGATCAACCTCGTCGCCATGCTCGTCGCCGAGCACAGCGCCGAGCACAGCGCCGTACCTGCCGGCGCCACCACTGCCGCCACCGCCGCGGCCACCACTGGCACCACGAACGCCGCCCATCCCACCCATCCCCCCGCCGCCGCCAACAGTACTCATCGCACGGAGAGCATCGCAAGCGTGCCGCCGTGGACGCCACCCGCCGTCGAGGATCTCGATGATGCTCGCTCCCTGGTGCTGCTGCTGCACGAGGAGCAGCACGACCAAATTAGGCAGCAGCAGCCGGAGGAGCACGCCCAAATAAGGCAGCTACCTCGTGAGGAGCACGCAAGAGGGGCAGAGCAGCGCCCGTCACCCATGCGCCCGTCGCCATTGCGGCCGCCACCGACGGCGCCACAACCGTCGCCGCCGCCGACGCCGCAGCTGCAGCAACCTCCGCCGCCGCCGCCGCCACCGCCGCCGCCGCCGCCGCCGCCGCCGCCGCCGCCGCCGACGCACGAGCGCTCGACCACCCCAATCTTCTCTTTGCTTCGCGAGACCATTCCCCACACTCTGCGCCGACAACTATCCACTTCACTTCTCTTCCTTGAGAGCAGTACCGCCTCGTACGCCTATGCAGCGACCGCCGCCGCCGCCGCCGCTGCGGCGGCCGCGGCGTCGCAAGCGGCGGCGGCGGCGACAGGACGTCGCAGCCGCAGTAACGCTCCCACCGGTGCAAGCGTCGACCCAAACATGGGACTCGCGGACGACTCGCCGCGGTTGGCGCTCACTCCGAGTATGTCTGCCCTCGAAGTGGCCGCGCCGCTACGACGCGTGAGCCGCCGGTGTGCACCCGTACTCGACGCGGCCAGCGCGCAGCTCACGCCGTTGCTCGAGCCGACCCACCTACTGCGCCACTGGCACCACTACACACTCTCCTTGTGTGGGAGCGTCGTCGTGGGCGTCGCGCTCCTCAACTCGCCCTCGTTCGCCGCCTTCGTGCGCCGCTCGGCGCTCGGACTGCGCGTCTCGTTGCTTTCCTTTTGGCGCGAACACGTGTGGGCGCCCGGCCGTCTGATCTGGCGCGAGCTCGTGCACCGGCAGTACCTGCAGGTGTCCGACCCGCAGCAGCTCTCCGACGCGGACGCCCTCTTGCGCTCCCTAGTGCGCGAGTTCCACGAGACGTGGGGCGCCCAACTGGAGGCTGTTGCCGCCGAGGCGGCCGCCGACGCAGCGGCTGCACAGGCGGCGGCGGCGGCGGCGGCGGGCGCCGCCTTGCCGATTAGCGTACGCGCCGCGGCGGCAGGGGCGGACGCTGCCGGACTGCGGCGGCGGGACTCGGGGGCCGCGGGGATTACGGAGGCCGCGAGCCGCGCCGCCGCCGCCGCCGCCGCCGCCGTCGTCTCGCCCCTCGCCCGCGTGCTCAACGCTTCCCTCGGCATGCCGATGGGCGCAGCTGCCAATTTAGGCAATGGTGAGGAGCGAGGCATGGCCAATTTAGGCACGATGACGGAGAATGAGATTGAGGGCTCCATGGCGGCGATGAGTGCGCTGTTCGCACAGCAGATGGCCTCGCCCGCGTACAACATGCTCCAGGTGGGATGGCCTCTGATGGCCTCTGATGGCCTTTGATTGCGTCCCTCATCTGGGCCTCCAGGTGGGATGGCCTCTGATGGCCTTTGTCTGCGCCTCTGCCCGCGCCTCTGTCTACGCCACTGATCGCCTCTGATCGCCTCTGATCGCCTCTGATCGCCCCTGGTGGCCTCGCCGCTCGCCCCCACGTTGCCGCATACCATTACAACCGCCATCCCCGCCTCTCGCCCACACGTTGCTGCAGGGCCCGCTGCTACAGCTGCTCATCATCCAGACGCAGTACATGAAGCGGGAGCTCCTGCGTCAGATGAGTGCGATGGACACGCTGCTTCGTCAAAACTTCTTCACCGCCTCGATGTCCGCACTGCTGCCTGGCGCGCTCGCAATCGGCTCGACGCTCGTGGTGCTCCGTAAGCTCGCGGGCAAGCTCCTCTTCTCGCGCCGCCGCTCGCGCCGCTCGCTTGTGATGCAGCTGCGTACTGTGATGCGTGATACCGAGAGGCTCTTGTTGCGCTCGCTTGCACGGGCGCGCTCGCTGCAGGCCGCGCCGCCACCCCTCCCCACTCGCCCGTCGCTCAAGACGATTCCGCCCAAGACGGCGCCTGCTGACACGGTCGGCACGCCGGCGATACCACTGCCACTACCGGCGATACCACTACCACTACCGGCGCTTCCGATGCCAGGGACGCCCGCGCTCACGACGGCGTTCCCGCGCTCCGCTCTATCGATGCATGCGCCCGCTACGGCGCCGGAGTCGACGGGGGCGGCCGTATTCCCCACAGGGCGGCCGGCCCTCGTGCGGCTGAGCGAGGTGGACACGGGCCTGCTGGTCATCTCGCTGCATGTGCTGCGCCAGACGCTCGAGCGCCATCGCGCTCTGCTCGAGCCCGGAGAGCGCATCTCGCTCTTCGAAGATCTCGAGGATCTCGAGTCTGAGCAGTACGACTGCGAGGGCAAGCTGCAGGTGCTGCAGCGCATCTACCGCACGCAGCCCGCGCTGCTCGTGGGCGGAGGCGCGGCGGCCGCCGGCGCGCGCCACTTCCCAGGGATGCATGGCATCGACCGGAGGTGAAGAGACGCGCGAGCGCGAGCGAGCAGCAGCCACCAGGTCCAGGACTGCGGTGAGAGAGAATGAGAGATGGGTTCGCCATCGACAAATTAGGATCGGATGCGCGCGATGGCCCGCAACGGGTATGGCTCGTACGGAAACAGCTGAAAGTACAAATGATGAACGTTTCTTGTTTGAGGAGTGACACTCATGTCTCTTCGGCATGCTCTTCGGCGGCCTTCGCAACCCCAAAAATTAAGAAAGCGAAGCACTTTGACTTTCGTTCCAGTCACCATGAGTGCCTCGCGCCCACGAGGGCGCCACACGAGGCCGGCGGAGCGCCGAGGGTAACTCTATTCGATATGCCGTTGGCATGCATGCTTGTGGAACTCGGGGAAATCGCTGATTAGGTAGGGGAGAAGAGGGTCGATTCGAGATCCTGATTCCCCCGCGTCTTGCGACATAGCGGCAGCCTACGGGCGTCATCAGCCCGGTCGGTACCGCGGCGGTCACGTGATGTTTTCCTGTATTGCGGCATGCTTTGCGCGGGCTTACAGGAAAGATACCGCGCCGAAGCGCGCAGCGCGCAGCGTCGCCGAGGTGCAGCGAGTGCTCGCCGAGGGTGCGGACATCGACCAGGTCGACGAGATCGGCTGCACGGCGCTGCCCTTCAACCAAGATGGTACCGAGATGGCTGACGAGCTGTTTGCACCAAGCTATGTTGACGAGCTTGGTGCAAACATATATGTTATGTGTTGGGATGAGGATGATTGTGAGCCGCCGCTGGTCGAAGCGGCCATGCTTGGCCACAGCGCCGAGGTGCGGAGCGTGCTCGCCGAGGGTGCGGATGTCAATAAGGTCGGCGTGAACGGCTATTCAGCGCTGGCGTGGGCTAGCATCTGCAACCACCTCGAGATCGCCACCGTGCTCCTCGAGCACGGTGCCGATGTGAACAAGCGCACCAATCACGACATCACGCCGATGAGCGCCGCCTGCGTCCTCGGCTACCTTGCCTTGACCCAGCTCCTCTCCTCATACGGCGCCGTGCGCACCTTCACCATCGACAGAACCAAGTGGACGGCGGAGGAACGGGCAACGTTCCAGGGCCGCCCCGAAATCGCCGCCTGGCTCATCACCTCCCGCAAGTGGACAACACCGCTCCACCACCTCACCATCATCCCCGCCGCCCGCGCCCACGCCCTCCTCCGAAACGGCGACTCAATCCTCGCCGCCGCCGCACCCGGCGACCCCACGCCACTCTCGCTCGCGCGTGAGCTGCACGCCACGGGCGAGGCGGCCGAGGGCTCGGCGGCGGCGCTTGTACTCAAGGCGGCAGCGCCGTGGAGCCGCGCGACGCACGAGCTCTTCCCAGACGCTGCGCGCGCGTATGCGGTGCGGATGCTGCTCGTCGGGCACCGCCTCTCGCGGTTGCCCAAGTACGAGAAGGTGGCGCAGGCCGTCTTCGACCTGTGGGTGGACCACATGATGCCGCACATGGTCACGCGCGAGAGCGAGTGACGGCAACACGCTTTTTTGAATGCGGCGCGAACAGGTGAGCGTGGTGCGTGTGTGTAACGTGTAAGCAGTTCCAGGAGTACTGTAGTGTACACTGTGTGGACGGCAGCTGGAAGGGGAGCGTCATGTCATGTGAACGATGGTCATGGCGCTGGACGACGCTGGATCGCCGCACGTGAGGCTTGCTTGATGTTCCATGTAGTTGATGTTCCCGGTATCGGCGTGTCCGTGTGCATTGCGATTGGCGTGGCGTTCGGCGCCGGTACAGCACTTACTGCCCTGCAGTGCGCCTTCGACCTCTTTGTACCGCCGCTGACCGTAACTCCAAAGTAACACATAACACCGCGACGCTCTGACTGGTCGCTTTGATTGTTGATACGGTAGTCGGTACGCGACTACGCTTGTAGGTAATATGAGCTTACTGAAACGACTGAAGCCCCTTCAGCTATTAGACCGGAGCCACTTGTGGCGCATCGCCTCCTCGATAGTCATCCGACTCTGCTGATCTGGCTCGAGCAGCTTCTGCACAAAGTCCAAGCAGCTCGAGCTCACCTGCGATCGGTGATGCGGACCCAATGCGAGTGTCAAAGGCATTCGGGCGTCGTCACGGGCGTCGGGTCCAAGCGAGGCGTCGCGGGCGAGCACATGCTGCATGCGGTCTGCACTCTCTTGCACCTGCCCAAACGGCTCTCGCGGGTAAGCCAGGCCGCCCTCGACGATCTTGTCGAGTTGCTCATCCTCATCTGCCGAAAAGTGCGGTGTGGAGCCATGGAACATCTGGTACACCACGCAGCCGAGCGCGTAGCAATCGACCGCCGCGCTGTACTTCATGCCCTCTTGCGGCTCCTTTCGTCGAACCTGCGGCCATTCGGGCGCCGGCGGGCACCTCTCGTTCAGGCAATCGCAAGCGCGGCACTCAGAGGGTGAGCGGGTCGAGTCTCCTCTCACCGCGCGCACGATCAGGGCGAGCTCTGGCGCGAAGTAGTCCATCGAGCCGGCATAGAGAGAGAAGCAAGGCTCCTTTGGGCTGCCGCGGAACCGCGCACAGAAGCCAAAATCCGCAAGGCTGAGGCACCCAGCCTGCATCGGGTTGTGCCGCCAGCGGCACAGGACGTTTTGCGGCTTGATGTCGCGATGGGCCATCGAGTGGCTCAGGTGCAAGTGCGCGATGGCAGCGGCAATCTGGACGATGATCATCCGCACGTTCTGCTCGGTCATCAGAATGTGGTCCAACGCGCCTGCCAGCTCACCACCGCTCATCAGCTCGGTCACCAGATGGAGGCTCACATTCTCCACATGAACGACCTCGACGAGTTGCAGGATGGAAGGATGGTACGTACTGCAGAGAGCCGTCCACACGCTCACCTCGTCCAGCGCCGCCTTCCACTGCACGTCGTGCTCGCATCGCGAATAGAGCACTTCCTTGGCTGCAAATGCCTTGCCATCGGAGACTCGTTCGACCAACGAGACGGTCCCGAAGGCTCCCGCACCGAGCTCCTGCAGGACCCTGTAGTGATCGAACGGGACGCCGTCCAGCTGGCGGACGCCGGCATGTTGCTGATGCCCGTGCGAGAACATGACTAAATTTAATATCTGACGGCGTGTAGCCGGCCAATATATACACGATGCCGCCGCAAGCACAGCAGCGAAACTCCATGCGATTGCCTTCAGCAGCCGGTCGTCATCGAGGACGGAGAGCTTTTGAGAGCCAGCTTCGGCGTAGAGCTCACATGCCTTACAACAGGCCATGCGCATGTAGTTGCTGTTGTTTGTGCATTCTCCTTGGGCGGCCCAACCCGTGCACTCGACCTTGTCGTCAATGCAAGTGGCCTCCGCGATACCAGGAGGGGATTTGCTTAGCGACTCCATTTGCGACACCATACACGTTATAGCTAGTTTCGTCACTAAGTGCAGGCAGGAAGGTCTGAAATCGAAGGACGGCCTGTCGAATCACATGGTCGCCCATGACGACGCCTCTTCGCAAAATCGCCGATGGTGCCGCTGCTCCTCTCGCTGCTCGCCGGCTTGGCTGGCGCGCTTAGCGTTGGCATGCGCCCGACCATGCGGGCGCCGAGCGTTCGCATGCAATTCGATTTCGACAGCCTGAAGAAGCAGTTTGCCGACACTGTCATTAGCCTCGGCAATAGCATGCCCAAGGCTCCCGTCATGCCGTCTGCATCCCTGAGACCTGGTGGCCTCCTGAAGCCGGGTGACACAGTGACCGTCATCGGCGCCTCCGGCAACGTCGGCAAGCTCGTCGCACTGCGCCTCGCCGAAAAATTTAAGGTCCGAGGCGTCGTGCGCGATGCGAGCCGAGTCAAGGGCTTCCTCCCCGAGAGCGTCGAGCTCTTCGAGGCCGACCTCCGTGCGCAGGACGTGACTGCCGAGCTGCGGCCGGCACTCACGGGCGCGCACGCAATGGTGGTCTGCACGGGCACCACCGCCTTCCCGACGCAGGCGTGGTCGCCGACGGGACGCGACGGCGTCGCGCTTCCGGTGCTCAAGGCGCTCTTCAGTGCACAGTTCAACGTCGTGAACGCGATCCGCATGCTTGATGAGGAAGGGTTCAACACGCCCAAGACGGTAGACGAGCTTGGTAACCTGAAGCTACTCAAGGCATGGGAGGCCGCCGCGGGCAACACGCGCAAGCAGCTTGTCCTTCTCTCGTCGACGGGCGTGCAGCGCCGGGCGCAGATGCCGTATCCGATCTTGAATGCATGCGGCGTGCTTGATGCCAAGGCTGCGGCGGAGGCGGCGATCGTGGCGGATGCGGCCAAGGCCGGCTACCGCTACACAATTGTGAGGCCCGGCCAGCTCTTCGGCGGCCCGTACGATAACAACTACTACCTCGGCACCCTATTCCAGGTGCACGACTCGCTGCTACGGCCCTGGCCTCTGAGGGCATGCTGATGGCCTCTGATTGCATGCTGATGGCCTCTGATGACCTCTGATGGCCTCTGATGGCCTGCTGATGGCCTGCTGATGCCCACCGATCGATCGCATGCTGATAGCCTCTGCTCACCTCCTCATAATCACTGATCGCCTCCGGATGGCCTCTGATGGCCTCTGATGGCGACTGATCTCTCCTCTAATGACCTCTGATGATCTCTGATGGCGACTGATCTCTCCTCTAATGATCTCTGATGGCCTCTAATGACCGCTAATGACCTCTAATGACCTCTGATGACCGCTAATGGCCTCCGGATGGCCACCGATGGCCTCTTGACGGGCGCCCTCATCGACTCGCGGCTCACTCGCGGCTCCAGCTGGATAAGGATGCAAGCACCCGAGAGGTCCTGCTTGGCTCTGGCGATGTGACCCTGAACGATGACCCCCAGCTCGGGACGCTCCGCTCGACGCTGGCCGAGGTGATCGCCTCCGCGATGGAGGCGAACTGCGCGCTCGACTGCGACTTCACCGTCGTCAATGGCAAGGGCGACTTTCCTTCGCCCGAGTTGCTCCGCACGCGGCTGATGGCCTTGATGTAGGAGATGCGATCATGGTACACGACATCGTGCTGGGAAGGCGTGCACAAATATTGGGATCGGGCGTGAAAGTCCGGTCGTGAGTATGAAATATGTTGGAGCCGATAGTTGTATTTCATACACTTCTTGCGGTTTCCGCTAAGTTTTTTTGACCTCGTATTCGGATATTGGTATCTAGAATCTACCCTGTCTACAGCCTCTACCGCGCGTGCCTGCCCTTCCGTGCGAGCGCACCCCCAACAAGGGTGGCCGCGAGCGCAACCGCCGCCGCCGCGCCTCCACTTCGGGCGTGCGACGAGGGCATCGCACTCGAGGCGACAGAGCCGATGACAGGCGCGCGGCACTCGGGCTCGTTCGGATCGCATTGATGGCCACGATCGATCGTCGGAGGCTCGATGAGGGAGGTGACCAGCTGAAAGTCGGCGGACTCGCCAGGAAGTGCCTGCACGCAATCAGTGGCAATCATCACCAATCAGTGGCCCACGCACCTGCATGCAATCAGCATGCAATCAGCATGCAATCAGTGGCAATCAGCAGCAATCAGTGGCCCACGCACCTGCACGCCAACGTACCAGTCGCCGCCCTGGCGCAGGTCTGGGGGGCAGTTGGCCGGGCAGCCTGCACCCAGGCCATCAGGGACGGTGAGCGCCGCCGAGCTGGTTGAGACCGCGTTGCCGTCGTACGGGTTGAACTGGGTGAGCCAGTGCACCACGCACTTGCCGACGCACACCTGATGAGGGAGTCCATCAGATGTCATCAGACGCAATCAGGAGTGACGCACTTGCCGATGCACACCTGATTCTCAATGTCCGCCGGGAAGGCCGGGCACGTGGCTGCCTTGAGGTAGAGGGCGCGCACCTGTGGGGAAGGGGTGCGGGCGCCGTGGTGAGCACTTGCATGCTGGACGACGTGTGGCCGCCTGAGGTAGAGGGCGCGCCGCACCGTGCCGCGCGTCGTCGTGAGCGTGGCCCGCACAGACTGGTGTGAAGGGACTCCAGGCACGAGAAAGAATTTGGTGACGCCGCAGCACACGAAGCCATCGCCGTTGACCCCCCGCGCGGGCACCGATGCATTGTCGGCGCCGCGCGGGAGGACCACGCCCCCCCGGCGCCGGAGTAACGCACTCTCGAGGTGGACTGAGAGCACGAACCTGATGAGGGAGACCATCAGAGGTCATCAGGCGCAATCCGGAGTAACGCACTCTCGAGGTGGAACTGAGGGAGTAACGAACCTGGTGAAGGCGAGGCCATAGAGGTCATCAGGCGCAATCAGGAGTAACGAACCTGGTGGGGACGAGGCCGCGGGAGATCGCCACGGCGCGCGGCTCAAGCATCACCGCAATGTGCCACGTCGTCGGCAAGCGGATCGCGCACGGCGAGAGTGACAAACGTAACGGCTGCGAGGACGGGTCCGCGCGCTCGACCATCGCCGTGTAGCTCGACTCGGTGGGCGCGAAATTCTCGCCCACGTACACGGCGCCCAGTCCCGAGGCTCGCTCGGCGGCCGCGTGGACGGAGAGCATGGCGTCCTGCGCGCTGCTCGTCACAATCGTGTACCGTCGCATCTGTCCAAACGAGACGCAGCCCGGCCGGCCCTCGTCCGGAATGAGGGCGCCTTCCTTAAAAGGCAGCTGCGTGAGCCGAAGCCGGTACACCGCGCGGTCGAGCCGCATCTCATTCCGCACGCTCGCCTGTGGGGAAAGGTGGGCGCCTTAGTGAGCACATGCATGCGGGGTGGGTGGGGTGGACGCCTCTTGAAGCGCCGTCGTGAGCACATGCATGCGGGGCGGGCGCCTCTCGAGGCGCCGTCATGAGCACGTGCATGCGGGGCGGGCGCCTCTCGAGGCGCCGTCATGAGCACATGCATGCGGGGCGGGCGCCTCTCGAGATGCGCCGGCTCACCTGCGTGGGGTAGGTGCCGATCGAGTTGAAGCCCGCCGAGCCCGCGCCTGGGTTGCGATAGCGCGTGGGTGAGTTGTAGTGCGGGCGCCAGCCGTAAGGGTTGCCCGTGTCGGGGTAGCCGTTGAGGTCATCCGTGAGCCGTGAGGTGAGCAGCCGTTGGCCAAACTTGTCAACCAGGTTCTCGACGTACTGGCAGTCGGAGTCGAGCGGCGCGTCTGACTCGCACTGGCCCGGCGGGTCGAGGCGTGCAAAGAACGACTGCGCACCCTGATCCGAGTCTTGCACGTACGTGCGCGGCCGGTCTTCGCCCCAACGCGCCTCGATGAGCACATTGAGGTCGAGAGACTCAGCATCTGGGCGGGCTGCCCACCAGTGCGGCGGCGGCGGCGGCGGCGGCTGCCCGCCTCCGGAGCTGGTGCACAGCGAGCCAAGTTCACACGCGGTGGAGTCATTCAGGCCGAGGAGACAGAATTGGGAGCCAATGCCGAGCTCCTCGAAAGTGCTAAAGTTGGATGCGCAGTCGCCCCCCACCCGTTTGAAGTACCTGGCGAACAGAGGCGGTTCGTGTGGCACTCCGAGGCCAATTAGAGGCGTCAAGGGTGGCAAGCAGTGGCAAGCAAACCGTTGCAAGCCGAGGCAACTCAGTGGGAGCCAGAGGCGCCTTGGTGAGCGCTTGCATGCAAGCCGAGGCAACTCAGTGGGAGCCTGAGGCGCCGTGGTGAGCGCTTGCATGCAAGCCGAGGCAACTCAGAGGGAGCCTGAGGCACTCAGGGGTGACTCTAAGGCTGGCGACGCACACGCCGCCCGCAAAACCGACCCCATTCGACTCTCCCGTGTATGGATCGAAGAGTTGCTGTGCCTCGAGAGCTGTAACGGTCACTTGCCCGAATTGGCCGCCGTCAGGAGCGACGGAGAGCGTCCGCCCGTCCTGTCGTCGTTCGACCGTGAGCACCTGTGATGAGGGAGGCAATCAGCATGCAATGAGGGAGGCCATCAGCATGCAATGAGGGAGGCCATCAGCTCGACCGTGAGCACCTGTGATGAGGGAGGCAATCAGCATGCAATGAGGGAGGCCATCAGCATGCAATGAGGGAGGCCATCAGCTCGACCGTGAGCACCTGTGCTGAGGGAGGCGATCGGGCGCACTCGGAGACGCACTCGGAGGCAAGGAGGCGCACTCAGAGGCGATCAGAGGTCCTCATCCACACGCACCAGCCTCTCATACGCCGTCACAGATATGTGGAAGAAATGACGCGCCTGCTCCTTCACCAAGCGATTGAAGAGGCTGCTCTGCTGGTAGTCGAAGGCCTGCTCGATCGGGTTGAGGTACGCGTCGAACTCCATGCCGTTGCGCAGCGTGTGGGGCAGCAGCGTCACCGTCAGGTTGTACGCGCACGGCCGGCCGAAGCCGAGAGGGTTCAGGCAGCGCAGTGCTATGTACACGTACTCGGCGAGCGGCAGCTGGCAGAGCGGACCGAGCGTGTCGTTGTAGCCGAACGCGAGCGTCTCGCGATCGGTGATCGGCTTGTACACGCTATACACCCTACCGAAGCGTACCGGGTCGTACGGTTCCGCCGAGGCGAGCCGTTGATCGTCCACTGGCGGCGTGTTGTTGACGACGAGCAGTGAGACCGTTGTGTAGCGTCTGCTGACCTCGTCGTAGCCAGCGTCGGCCGCGATGGAGAGGCTGTGATACACGGACTCGGTGAATGGTTCCTCGGACCAGACCGAGCCACGCTGCTGCAGCTTCGGCCACGTGATCGCTGGGCGAGTCCGCACGCGGTACCAGACCCAGTGCAATGGGCACAGGGTTCTGTTCGCAGGCACGCCCGACTCCAAGTCGATGTACAAAAAGTCGCCATCCTCGTCGAAGAATTCCTGATTCGCATTGCACTGGGCGTGCGCGCCGGGCAGCAGGCTGGCGAGAAGCAGCGCGGCGAGCGGCCGGCTGCCGCCCATCACGAAAGAGCTGTGAATGTTTTTGTGAAGAGAGAACTTTGTAACTTACCAAGCTACCGACACATTGGCAGGAACTTCTTCCCCATAGAGATTCGTCACACGTCAGGTCAAACGACCATGGTCAGGACTCAGGTCCTGTTGAGCTTTTTTTCAGGGATCAATCTTCAATGACTAAAACAAAGTCAAACACACGAATTCTACTCGCGCTATACGCGTAAACTGTCCGGATGAATGAGCCCGTCTGGTCTATCTGCGCTCAAACCTCATTGCTGTACATGCTCAAAGCCTCACGATCTTTCGCGTGCTCGGCATTCCCCTTGACAAAGGGCGTGAAGAGAGAGGCGCCCGCGGCGTCGGCGGAGCCCCAGGCGGCGGAGCCCCAGTACTAGCGTCCAGCAGAAGCACAGCCTCGATGGCCGCCGCCCACGAGCCTGCTCGTGGCTCCGGCGGCGCCAGCGTCCCCCTGGATCCGCTGGACTGGCTGTCAACGTCCAGCATGCAAGTGCTCACCACGGCGCCCATCCCTTCCCCACAGGCTCCGCTGGACTGGCTGTCAGCACCAGCGTGGGTGGCAGCGGCAGCGGCACCGGCTGCTGCAGTGGCGGTGGGAGTGGCGGTGGGAGCCGTAGCGGCGGTGGCGGCAGCAGCAGCAGCGGGAGCAGCGGCGGCGGAGGCGGCGGAGGCGGCGGCAGCGGCGTGTGAGTGACGCGCTTGCGCGTAATCAGTGTAATTAGGGTCATGAGTGTGCTCATAGTGACGCGCTTGCGCGGTGGTGCCGACGACGTGGTGCACCACGCCGCCCCGCTCATCCGCGAGGCTCGCCGATCCCGGTTCATCAAGTTTCGTCAGAGAGCGCCCAGGGTTTCGTCGCTCATCTGCGAGGCTCGCCGACTGCGACACGGCCGAGCGCAGCTGCAGGCGCGCTCGCACCTCTGCCTGCCGTCGCTCGTCGGCCTCCGCCCGCGCCCTCTGCTGCCGTGCCTCCCGGGCGGCGCGCTGCCGAGCCATCCTCTCGTGCTCCTGGGCGGCCGCACGGGCGGCCTCACGGGCGGCCGCCTCGACTTGCGCGGCCTCCTTGACGGCACGTGCCTCGGCCTCCAATGTGGCCGCGCGCTGCGCGGCGAGCACGCGCTCGCGAAGACGCGTCACCTGCGCGAGCGCTGCCGCCTCGGCCGCCGCCGCCTCCCGTAGCGCCACGTCGGCTGCCCGCGCCTCCGCTACCAGCTCGAGCCGCTGCAGCCGCGCCGCCGCCTCCGTCACCACGGGCGCCACGAGCGCCGTCGCCCGCGCTTGCTGCAATGCCACTGACAGACGCTCCCTGAGACGATCCTCATTGACAAACCGCTCCCTGAGACGATCCTCATCGACCGCGCCGGCGCCGGCGTCGACCTCTGAGTCGGCGTCCTCAAACTCGGCGGACTTCCTACGAGAGGGCTCCGATGCGCCCGCCGCGGCGCTTCTGTGACCCGCCGCGTCGACTTCACGCGCCGCGTCGAACGCCGCCATGAGCTCCGCATGTGCGCGCCGTCGCGCCCGCAGTAAGCGCTCGAGGCGGCGCGTCGCCGCGAGCGCGGCCGCCCGGAGCGGTTCGTCAAGTACGCCCGCGGCCTCGGCGCGCTTCAGAGCGCGAACTAGTGTGGATGCATGGGCTGCGTCCTCGTCGACGCCGTGTTGGGCGTCCTCGTCGGCGCCATGTTGGGCGTCCTCGTCGGCAGGCATGGCGGGGGCGGCGGGGGAGGGCAGTGTGGCGGGGGAGAAGGGGAAGACATCGCTCTCATCGCCGTGAAGGTGTGAAGATGGCAGTGACGGTGTGAAGGGGAAGACATCGCTCTCATCGCCCCCATCGCTCTCATCGCCCCCATCGCCCCCGCCGCCGCCGCCGCCGAGGCCGCCGAGGCGCTCGAGACGGCGCTCAACGGTAGCCATGGCGACGCACAACTCTGCCGCCGCCGCGCCTTGTTCGGCTTCGATGGCCTCGAGTCGGGCCACAGAAGCGCCGGCACGCGAGAGAAGCAGCGCATCCGTCGCCCCCGCCGCCAACGCCGCCGCCAACGCCGCACGCACGGCTGGCAGCTGGATGACAACGTGCTCGGAGCTGCGCTCGCCTTCCTCGATGGCCTCGCGCAGGGCTTCCTCAGCAGCGTGCCTCGCCTCGAGCGCCGCCCGATGCGCGACCGCGGCCGCGAGCAGCGCGCCCAACACGGCGCCCTCCGCTCCGCCCGCGAGCAGCGCGCCGTCCCGGGCGACCCTCAAACGCCCCGCGCCCTCGATGGCTGCGGTCACCTGCTGCGGGTCTTCGACCGCCAGGGCGGCCTGAAGCTCGCGGCTCGCATCCGCACGCGCCGCCGCGAGCGCTTCCTGCACGACCTGCGCTCTCGCCACGAGGTCGGCGTGCCTCGCCTGACCCCGCGCAATCACGCTCTCGTTCACAGCGAGCGCCGTGGCGGCAGCGAGGCGTGCGGGCAGCAGCTCAAGAGCGAGGTCATCGGGGGCCTCCATCGCGGCCTGCAGCTCGTCCTTGGTGCGCTCGCGAGCCGCGCGGCGCGCGTACAGGAGGCGAAGCGCCTCTGCCGCCTCGTCCACTCCCTGAGCCGCGCTGAGCCCTGCCGCGTGCGCCGCGCCCAAGGCGGCGCTCAGGCTCGCAATCTGCGCCGCCTCGACTTCCGCGGCAGGCTGGATTGGTAGCGTGACGGGTAGCGTGACGGGTAGCGTGACTTGGCGACCTTCTTGCGCATCACCCTCGGCGCCAGCATTCACGTTCACACCCTCGGTGCCAGCCTCGTCCGCGACAGCGTTCACGTTCACAGCCTCGTCCGCGCTCGGCTCACTGGCGACAGCACTCACGTTCACAGCAGCCGAGGCGAGCGCGTGCCTCAGCACCTCCTCCGCCGCGACAACATTCACGTTCACAGCAGCCGCGACAGCATTCACGTTCACAGCAGCCGAGGCGAGCGCGTGCCTCAGCACCTCCTCCGCCGCGCGCTGCGCCTCCCTTCGCGCCCGCAGCTTCGTCACAATCTCGTCACTGAGCGCCCCCACCACCCCCGCCGACAAGCCGGCCGCCAGGGCCGCCTCCATCGCAGGCTCGATCTGTTCGAGCCGACGCAGCGCGAGCGCCTGCAACAAAGCCACCTTCGCCCCCTCAACGGCCGCCTCGCGCGCCGCGTGCCGCTCGGCCGCCTCGCGAGCTGCCTCGCGAGCTGCCTCGATCTGCCTCGATCTGCCTCGATCTGCCTCGCGAGCGGCCTCGGCTTCGGCACTCATCCGGGCCGCCGCCTCGCCTGCTGCTACCGCGGCTGCTACCTCGGCCGCCGCTCTGGCGTCGTTGGCGGCCTCGTCGGCCAAGGCATTCACGTTCACATTCACGTTCACAGCCTCGTTGGCGGCCGCGGCTTCCGCTGCCTCCACCGTCCTCGCTGCCTCTGCAGCCGTCACAGCCTCCTCCGCCTCCTCCACCGTCTCCTCCGCCTCCTTCACCGTCTCCTCCACCGTCTCCTCCGCCTTCAGCTTCCCCTCCATCTGCGCCGCCTCCTCCATCTGCGCCACCTCCTCCATACATTGTGCTCCCTCGGCCTCCACCACCACCGTCTCCATAATCTGTGCTGCGGCCGAGGACGGCGCCGTGCTGGGCGCAGGCGCCGTCACGGGCACCTCTGGCGGTGGTGATGGCGGCGATCGCGGGTGCAGCCCATCGCGGATGCACTCGGCGAGGACGAGTGAGCGGGCACGCACCTCCCCCTCGAGATTGGCCCAAGATGCTCGGAGATGCTCGAGAGATCGAACCTCGCCGAGCGAGCTCAGTAGAGCGAGGGCCTCGTCGATCCTGACCGCCAACGCCTCCTCCCCCTCCTCTGCTGAGCCCCATCGCTGCTCCAAGCCCGCCGCCGCGGCGGCTGTCGCTTCGCGCAACAGCGCGTCGCGCAGCCACGTCGCGAGATCCAACCTCGCGCCGAGCTTCAATCTGGCCCGAGGGGGTAGCAGAGGCGCAACCGCCGTCCAACGGCCGTGCAGCTCGTCGACGGACGAAACTCGAGCTCGCTCGAGCTCGCCCGAGCTCGCCTGTATCTCGGGCTCGTCGAGACCGGCCCCCATGAGCCATCGCATGAGGCGCAGCCGCGCGTCCACACGACGATGCAGCTCGGAAGCGCCCCATACCTCTGGCTGCGGTCCGTGGGCTGCCCTAGCGGGCGTGGAGGCCTGGTGGGGGTGCGGCGAGGGTGCCAGGAGCGCTTGTGGCGACGAAGGTGAACGTCGCAGCGGCGAGGACGGCTGCGCCGGCGGGCCCGGCGACGAAACTTCCCGCGATCTCGCGCCGATCTCGCGCCGCAGCCGCGTGGACTGCCGACCGGGCGCCGACTTGGTGAACGCCGTGGGCGACGGGGCCTCGTAGGCTTCGTCAAGCGCGTCGATCTCGTCGATCTCGTCGATCTCGCGCCGCTCGCCCTCGAGTGAAGGTGCTGGGCTGCGCATCTTTTGGGCGGCACTCGCTTGAGCATCGAGCTGCGCAGTCGCCAACGGCCGCGCCGGCGCCCTCGCCGCGGCAGCGACGCTCGCGAGCACCGCCGCATCGTGCACGTCCCGCAGCTCCATCTGCACGCAGCGCGCGACGCCCGACACGGCGCCAACGGCGACGCTCGACACGGCGCGCGAGCCGCCGTGTCCGGGTGAGCGATGCTCACGACGGCGCGGCGCGTGTGCAGGCGACGTGATGGCGGCTGCTGTGGGCGACTTGGAGGGGGACTTGGAGTGATGGTGCTGGTGGTGATGGCGGTGGTGATGGTGGCGATGATGGCCTCCGTGGCGCTGTGCAAGCTCAGCTTCCACGACAGAGCCTTGGCGCATCGCACTGCGCGAGGCGCGCGCGTGCCGAGGACGTACGTGCTCATCACGGCGCTCGTCATCACGGCGCTCGTCATCACGGCGCTCGTCCGCAACGTCGTCGGCAGGCGCTTTCGCTTTCAGCCGCCAGCCGTGCGCCCCCCCGGTGGGCGCCACCGACGCAAAGGAGCGCGCAAACCACGCATCCAGCCGCGCCTCGGCAGCCGCGGGCCCTTGGGGCGGCTTACGTGGCGGTAAGACGCCCGGTACGACGCGATCGGCGGTGCTCGAGGAAAGCTGCAGTCGCATCCAGCTCGCATTGATCTGCCGTTGCGCCGCCCTCGCCGTGGCCTCCGCCGTCGACTCCGTAGCCGTGAGCGCATGGGACGTGGCCGAGGCTGTGGCGGAGCGCTGTGTCGAGCGCATGGAGGGCGTGCCAGGGGAGGGAGCGGAGCGCTGTGGCGAGCGCTGTGGCGAGCGCTGCGGCGAGCGCTGTGGCGGTTGCAGTGGGAGGACGGAGAGGGCGAGCTTCTGCGCATCCTCGCGTGAGAGGGCGACCATGTTCACACCGTCGCGCTCGTCCTGAAACGGCGCGAGCCAGTCTGTGAACGCCGCCCAGCGCGCGCGCGCCGCGTGCATCCAAGCGAGCAAGCGAAGCCGCAGTTTGAAAATGAGGCCGAAGGCGATCAGGCAGAGGAGTCCCGCGCCACAAGCAGCCGCGACGATCAAATAAGTGCCGAGTGCTTGGTCATTGATCGTCTCGACACACCATAGCGCGCTGATGCCCATAAGGCAGCGGGTGGGACTCGGCGGTGGGCTGAGCTGCAGCGGCGGCAGCCCCGGAGGAGTGTACTCGGACGTTACGTGCACCGCGCGCTCGACGAACTGGACGTACTCAAAGCCGTGCGCGCGCACCTGTGGGGAAGGGGTGCGTGGCGCCGTGGTGAGCACTGGCATGCTGGACGTCCTCAAAGCCGTGCGCGCTCACCGTCGCCAGCAGCTGCTCGAACCTCACACTGTGCAGCGCGGCCTCGACCGCAGCGCCTGCCGCGTTGAGAGCGACGGAGGCGCCGGTCTCGACTTGCCCCACGGACGCGCGCACCTGTGGGGAAGAGGGGTGGGCGCCGTGGTGAGCACTTGCATGCCGGGCGTACTCACGCCGAACGCGCGCGCACCTGCAGCTCGAAGACGAGCACGTCGGCACGAGGCGCCGTGTCGAGCATCTCGACGTGCACGGCGGCCGGGTCGCGGTGTGGGGAGTGCTCTGTGGGCAAGAGCGCGAGCATTTGGCCCTCGAGCGCCGTCGCGAGCGGCGCGTTCCCGCCACCAAGGTGAGTGCCAAAGGAGCCTGGCGAGATCAGAATCTGGCGCAGGCTCGCAGTGCGTGTCAGCTGAGCGGTGGGCCCTTCGTCCGCAACCGCCGTGCCTTCCACAGCCTCGGACCAGTCGCGCTTCATGACAATGGGCACGGTGAGGCCCACCTGTACGGCCACGTGTAAGGCTGTGGGCGGCGGCGGCGAGGGCGGCGGCGGCGTGGGCGGCGGCGAGGGCGGTGGCGGCGAGGGCGGCGGCGGCGAGGGCGGGGGCGGCGAGGGCGGCGGCGGCGAGGGCGGCGGCGCCGAGGGCGGGCACGGTGGCGTCGATGGCGGCGGCGAGGGCGGTGGTGGCGAGGGTGGCGGCGAGGGTGGCGGAGAGGGTGGCGGCGGGACGGGCGGCGGCAGCAAGGGCGGTGGCGGCGAGGGCGGCGTTGAGGGCGGTGGCTTTGGAGGAGGGAAGCTGGGAGGATGGTGCGGAGGCAGTGGGGATGGCGGTGGCGGTGAAGGCAGCGGTGGGAATGGCAAGAAGAGGAGACGCCGGCCGGGTAAGGTCCTTTGCTGGTGCAAGGGGAGGGAAGGGACGAGAAGAGAAGTCCTTTGCTGGTGCATGCGGCGACCGAACGGCAACGGCGAGGGAGGTGGTGAGGGGGCTGTGGGAGGTGTGGAGGGTGAGGGCGGTGGCGAGGGGCGCGGCGAAGGTGGTGGTGGAGACGGTGGTGGCGAGGGTGGAGGTGGCGAAGGTGGTGGCGGCGAGGGCGGAGGGGGCCAGGGTGGTGGCGGCGATGGCGGAGGCGGCAAGGGCGGAGGCGTTGGGGGTGGTGAGGGCGGTGGCGGCGAGAGCGGCGGCGCGGGTGGTGGCGACGGGGGCGGGGAGGGTGGCGGCGGCGAGGGAGGCGGCGGTAGCGCGGGAGGTGGCGGCGGCGAGGGAGGTGTTGTAGGTGGCTGCGGACTGGGCGGCGGCGAGGGCGGTGGTAATGGAGGCGGTGGCAAGGGCGGCGGTGGCGATGGAGGGGGTGAGGGCGGAGGCGGCGATGGAGGTGGCGAGGGCGGAGGGGAGGGCGGCGGCGGCGAGGGCGGCGGCGAGGGCGGCGGCGGTGAAGGGGGCGGCGAGGGTGGCGGTGGCGAGGGCGGCGGAGGGGAGGGCGGCGGCGAAGGAGGAGGTGGCGAGGGTGGCGGCGGCGAGGGCGGTGGTGAGGGCGGCGGTGAGGGTGGCGGGGGCGAGGGTGGTGGCGGCGAAGGTGGTGGCGGTGGTGGAGGCGGCGACGGGGGAGGTGGAGAGGGTGGCGGCGAGGGCGGTGGTGCTGGCAGTGGCGATGGCGGTGGCGGAAAAGGTGGAGGCGAGGGCGGCGGCGAGGGCGGCGGCGGCGAAGGCGGTGGCAAAGGAGATGGCGAGGGCGGTGGTGAGGGCGGTGGAGGCGAGGGCGGAGGAGGCGACGGTGGTGGCGGCGAGGGTGGAGGCGAGGGCGGAGGAGGTGATGGGGGAGGGGGTGAGGGTGGTGGCGGCGAGGGTGGTGGGGAAGGTGGCGGCGGTGAGGGCGGTGGTGGCGAGGGTGGCGGAACAGGTGGTGGTGACGAGGGTGGCGGCGGGGAGGGTGGCGGGGGGGATGGTGGAGGTGAGGGGGGAGGGGGGGAGGGCGGTGGAGGTGACGGTGGTGGTGGCGCGGGTGGCGGCGACGGTGGCGGCGGCGATGGTGGCGGCGGCAGCGGCGGCGGTGAAGGTGGAGGCGGACGTGGCGGAGGGGATGGCGGTGGCGAGGGCGGAGGTGGTGAGGGTGGCGGCGGCGAAGGTGGCGGCGAGGGCGGCGGCGAGGGCAGCGGCGAGGGCGGCGGTGAGGGTGGTGGCGGCGAGGGCGGCGGCAAGGGCGGCGGTGAGGGCGGTGGTGGCGAGGGCGGCGGCGAAGGAGGGCGCGGCAGGTATGGCGGCAGTGGCGGCGAGGGAGGCGGCGGCAGCCATGGCGGCGGAGCGGCCAAGTGAGGCGCAGCCACGTGTCTCGAGCTCACACTGATCAGGCTCGGTTTCGTCAAGAGCTCTCCGTCGTGTGTCACGGTCGAGAGAGCGGCGCGCACCGCGCGCCGTAGGGTGGGCGAGCTCGTGCCGAAGTGGGCGCTCAGCTCGGCGCGCTGCTCGGGGACCTCGCTCATGAGCATCAGCGAGATGGCTATCTCCTGCTGCAGCGCGCCAACGGTCTGCATACTCACGTCGAGTTTGCCATAATATGGCAGCGTCAGAGTGTATTCGCCGGTGCGCAGCGGACCAGCGGGCGTCGCGTTGGGCGGATTGTCCGCCGCGCGCGCGAATGGGCCGGCGGTGCGTCGGTCGGCGGCGGCGGCGCTGGGCGCGGGTGTGAAAGGGCCGACGTAGAGCTGCTCGAGCGACCGGTAAAGGGAGACGGCGACGTCCGCAGAGGCGTTGGTCAGGTGCACATTGGTCATCGCGAGGCGGAGGGTCCACGTTCGACTCGTCTGCGGCGGCGGGAGGGGGGGCGGCGGCCGCGAGGGAGGTGGCGAGGGCGGCGGCGGCGAGGGAGGCGGCGAGGGAGGCGGCGGCGAGGGCGGCGGGGAAGGGGACGGTGATTTCGGTGGTGGCGGTGGCAAGGGCGGCGGTTTGGGGGGAGGTGAGGGGGGTGGCGGCGACGGTGGCGGCGAGGGCTGCGGTGAGGGTGGCGGCGGAAACAGCGGCGGAGGCGGTGAGGGCGGCGGCGAGGGCGGCGACGAGGGCGGCGGCAAAGGCGGCGGCGGCGTGGGCGGCGGTGAGGGCGGGGGTGGCGAGGGCGGTGGTGGTAACGGTGGCTGTGATGGTGGTGGGTGAGAGGGCGGCGGCGGCGAAGGTGGTGGGGAGGGCGGCGGCGGCGAGGGCGGCGGCGGGGGGGGCGGCGGGGGGGGCGGCGGCGGGGGCGGCGGCGGCGGGGGCGGCGGCGGCGAGGGCGGCGGCGGCG
>ENA-UOUZ01000683-UOUZ01000683.1-mixed-culture-metagenome-genome-assembly--contig:-NODE-683-length-23663-cov-86.601279_pt1 | contig 23663 bp, 21 predicted proteins | sample MGYA00238154_ERZ761575 | MGnify/ENA primary metagenome ERZ761575 (study PRJEB28896, sample SAMN07631632) | mixed culture metagenome | isolation source: Freshwater growth medium | place: USA...
ACGGTCAAAAAACCGTGTGCGGAGAAAAAAAAACGTGTGCCAAAAAAACAAAACCGCAGAAGAGCAGTGACGAGCGACGACGCCCGGGTGTAAGAGAAAGCGGCGAGGGTCGGCATGCTCGTCGATCATTCCTACGACGACGAGGACGACGAGCTCATCGCCGACTGCGCCGCGCCCGAGACTGTGGGCGACCCGACTGCATGGGCCGCCGCGGATGCTGCGGATCATCCCTTGGCGCTGCCGCCACCGCCGACTGCAACAGCAGTGGAGGCGGAGGAGGCGGCACGCATGGTCGCGGCACACCTGCAGCAAGGCTTGGGCATTCCGCGCTTCTCTACCCTGTTCGACGGCAGAGCTGGTACTTGCGCACTCGAGCGGAAGCGACCGCGTGGTGAGCCGCCTGCCGCCTGGTCGTCTTCGGTTGCAGTGGCCGAGAGTGCGGAAGCACAGCTGCTCGGCAAAGCCCACAAGGGGCGGCGGCGCGAGGTGCAGACCATTGGTGACGCCTACACCGCCGCCGAAGCCCAAATTCTCGGTACACGTGTAGGTTGCGACGACGACGACGACGACGACGACGACGACGACGACGACGATGACGACGACGATGACGACGAGGCGGAGACGGAGGCAGTCCGAGCAGACCCGACGCCCGGCACGACCCCAAGCCTGAGCGCGCTCCGAGTGCCCGAGGCGCTTGCATTCGGCCCGCTCGATCAGACAGCCTCGACGGGGTTCGCAGCGACAGCGTCCGCCTCCGCCGCACGCTCGAGCCTCGGCGCCCTGTCGGGCGCAGCCGCGTTCCAGCCGGTCGTGCTTGAACGCTGGGAGGATCGCATCGCGTGGGACGATAGCGAGGACGAGAACGACGGCGAGGAGGAGGAGGAGGAGGAGGAGGAGGACGACGAGGAGGAGGAGGGCGCGTGCGGTGCCAAGACCGGTAGGCTCGTTCTTGCGCCAGGTCGCCGCATCGAGGCAGCTTCGAGCAACCCCTCTGCCGCCGCCTCCGCCGCCTCCGCCGCCGCCGCCGCCGCCGCCGCCGCCGCCGCCGCCGCCTCCGCCGCCGCCGCCGCCGCTCCGAGCGACGCAGTGGTCCTCAGGTCGCCACAGGAGCGCCGTGTCGAGCGGCCATCCACGCACGCCGACAGCACAACATCACTGGCGCCGTGGCGCGGCCCACCGCGTGGCGATGGTGGCGGCGATGGTGGCGGCGCCGGCGGCGCGGCCGGCAGCTCCCGTGCGGCAGGTGGCGCGGGCGGCTCTCAGCGCGCCGTCCCGGGCACCGTCCAGGGGAGCGGAGCAAGCGGCGGCGGTGGCGGCGGTGGCGGCGGTGGCGGAGGGGGCGGAGGGGCGGGCGGCGGCGGCTCACAGCGCGCCGTCGACGGCACGGCGGGTACGAAGCCCTCGCGGCGGCCCACCAAGCCCGCTGCCAGCTGGGCGGGTGCCCTGCTGCGGACAGGGGCCGAGCGCCGTACCGAGCGCTTCAATGAGCGCTTGCAGAGCTGCAGCTGGATGCGGCAGGTGGGATGAGGACGAGTCGATTGCGCTGAGTGCGACCCTGAGTGCCGCTGAGTGCCGCTGAGTGCCGCTGAGTGCCCGTGATTGCCTCTGAGTGCGTCTGAGTGCCTCTGAGTGCACGTGATTGCCTCTGATTGCCTCTGATTGCGTCTGAGTGCCCGCTGCTCGTCTGCGCGGCTCGGCAGGTGGTTTGGGATGATGAGACGCCGCCGTGGGGCAAGGGCTTTCCACCGCCGCCCTCCGTGCCCTTCGTCGATCTGAATGATCCCAACGTGATCCTCGAGTGCGATCTCGTCGACGAGGTCGCGGCGAGATCGGCGAGATCGGCGGCGTCTGCTGGGGCGACGCTCGCTCAGGACGACGCGCGTGGCGCGAGCGCCGTACCGAGCGCCACGGGCGGTCGCGCTCGGGACGGCGCTGGCAGGCAGGCCGGGGCTCGTGCCGAGGCCCAGCGGCGCGTCCTCGTGGGCGCTCGGGACGGCGCCGATGCCGAGGAGGAGGAGGACGCCGAGGTGGTGGGTGCTCAGGACGGCGCGGACGTGACTCCGGCGGGGGCGACAGCGGGCGCCTCCGCGTCCACCGCCGACACGGCGCCCAAGACGGCGCCCCAGTCCGCAGCCGACGGGGACGAGGAGGACCCGAATGATCCTCATTACCGTAATGATCCTAATTACCGTCCTCCTGATGAGGATGATGACGAGGACGACGAGGCGCACGCGCGCCCGAGGCGGCGCGCGCGCGCACGCGCGGGCGGCGGCGTCGTCGGCGGCGGCGGCAAGCGGCGCAAGGCAGGCGCTGGCGGCGCGGCCGCGGCCGGCGCAGAGCACCATGGCGCCGAGACGGTGGCGCCCGAGACAGCGCGCTCCATAGGGACGTCCGCCGCCGATGCGGCCCCACCCACGCACCGCTCGACACAGCGCCCGCTCGCCGCCCGGCTCGTCGACGACCGTGCGTTCGATCTCTCCGAGGCGGCGCGTCCCTCGTCGTGCCGCTTCGACGAGCACAAACTTTGCAACCCGCAGCTCACGCACCTGGCCTGTGCGCGCCGTCTTGAGCACCCGCCACTCGAGTTTGACGAGACCGAGCTGCTCTCCCGCCATCGCCCCCGCAAGCTGCTGGGGCCGGTGCCGCGCACCGTCGTGCAGCGAGGGCTGCCCGAGGGCGGCGGCGCTGGATCGTCTGTTGTGTCGGGGGGAGCCGCCGGTGCGCCCGGTGCGGCGGCGCGCGCGCTGTGGCGGCAGGATTCATCAGATCTGAGCGTGGCGGAGGGGCCAGGGACGGGTCGACTGCTGCTCGCCGAGTACCTCGAGGAGCATCCTCTGCTGCTCAACCGTCCAGGGATGGCGTCCAAGTTCGTGAGCTACGCGCGTCGTCGCGCCGGTGAGCGCCCGCCGCCGCCGCCTACCCTCGGCGAGCGCGTCTGGATCGAGAATGAGGAGGATGCGGATTCCAAGTTGCCATTTGTGCTCGGCGCGGCTCTGCCTCCATCGGGCGAGTTGACGGCGATGAAGACGAATCTCACGTGTGCGCCGGTGGCGGAGCACCTGGTGCCGAGCAACACGTTCGTCCTCATTGTCCGTCGATCCACCGCCGCTGATGGGAGTGTGCAGACGCACATCACGCTACGGCAGGTAAGTCTCGCCCATTGCCTCTGCTGGCCTCTGATGGCCACTGATTGCCCCCAATCACCCTCTGTGCAGGTAAGTCTCGTCCATTGCCTCTGATGGCCTCTGATGGCCTCTGAGTGCCTCTGAGTGCCTCTGAGTGCCTCTGAGAGCCTCTGAGTATCACGCAACGGCAGGCCTCGTCGGCCATCTTTGTCGGGCAGCAGCAGCCTGTCGATCAAGTCAGTGACGTTGCCACGGTGCCGCCACCGAATTCTCGACGCTTCAAGGAGCTGCTGCAACGGCGCATCGCGCACCAGGTGCAGCAGCGGCTCTTCGCGCCTTCGATGAGGCTCCCCGGCGGAGGGTACAAAGACGCGTCGCTCTCGCGGCTCATGGGTGGCTGGCCGCGCCGGCTACGGCCCAAGGTGATGGAGTACCTCGAGAGCGTCGCCGTGCGCGTGGGCGGCGGGCGCCATGCGTCGGCCTTTCGGCCTTCTCTGGAGGCGAAGCTCGACGCGACGGCGTTTGATATGCTTGTCACGCCCGAGGAGGCGGTGATGCTCGACGCGGCGCTTGTGGGCGAGGCGCGCTTGCATGCTTTGCACATCAAGCGGCTGACGGACGGCACGGACCTCGCCAAACACTTTGACGCCCTCGACGGCGATGTCGAGACCAAGGTATGCGCCGCTCACCACCCCTCAGCCCCTTTGATCGCAAGCCGATCCCAAGCCCTTTTCGACGGCCGCGGCGGCGGAGCATATGACGACAACTTCAATTAATCTATCCCAATGAGCGCGCCTGTGAAGGATGCGCATGACTCACCAAACTACACTTGATCTGACACGCGGCGCCGCGCCCAGCCCGAGATGGCGCCCGAGACGGCGCCCGGATCCCTTTGGGGCCCTCGCCCCCCTCGGCACCACCCCTCGGGTCCCCCCTCCCCCCCTCCTTTCCCCATCCCCTCCCCCTCCGCCTCTCATCCCAAGCCGCCGCCGTGCCGTGCGCCCCCCCCCCCCCCCCCCCCCCCCCCCCCCCCCCCCCCTCCCCTCTCGGCAGGTACGGCACAAGGCGATTGCGATCGCCATCGAGGAGGAGCTCTCGCTCACCCCCTGGGCTCTCACCTCCAATTTCTTCGCGTACCGGCATGGGCGCGCCCAACTCGCCATCGTCGGCATAGGAGACCCGAGTGGCACTGGAGAGGCACACTCGTTCACACGGCTGCGGACGGCCCGGGAAGAGCGCGAGGAGCTCAAGGAGCGTGCCAAGACGGCGCCCCCGAACCTCGCGCGCCAAAGGAGCATCTTCGACACCATCGAGCTCGCGCGACGCATGACCAAGGCAGCGGCGGTTACGTGGCTTCAAGAGCACGGCGTGGCCGGGCTGAGCAAGGACAACGTCAAGAAACTCTCCCGCGCGGATTGTCGCAGCATGGTGTGCGAGCAGCTCTGATGACCTCTGATTGCATGCTGCGTGCCGCTGATTGCGTCCCTCTTCAGGTACACGAGCGGGCGGACGAGCTCGCTGCCGAGGCGTTCGGACTCTGATGACCTCTAATTGCATGCTGAATGCCGCTGATTGCGTCCCTCATCAGGTACGAGAGCGGGCGGACCAACTCGCTGCCGAGGCGGACCCATCTGGACGCGCAGGCTCTGGGGCTCTCGGGCTGCCAAGCGCGCAGGTGAGTGGCTTTGGATGGCCTCTGATGGCCTCTGATGGCCTCTGATGGCCTCTGATGGCTTCGGATGGCCTCCAATTAATTAATCAATGGCCCCCTCCTCGAGCTCGCAGGAGCTCTCGAATCTCGCTGCGGAGGTTTGGCTCAGGCAGCTCGTAATGCTCCGAGGGCCAGGCGCTGTCTCGGGCGCGGCGGCGGCCGGCGGGGTAGCCAACGGGCCCGCGTGCGCTGGCGCTGTCTCGGGCGCGGGTGCGGCCGGCGGCTCGGCCGCTGCGAACGTCGACGATCTCGACGATGATCTCGACGAGGAGGCGTTCGAGGCGGCGCTCATGGCACAGATGGACACGAGCACCACGCGCGATGCGAACTATGAGCGATCGGAGCTCGAGCGCATGAGGGAGGAGCTGCATCAGTCCAAATTAGGCACAGGCAGTCTCTTTGGCCGCGGCGCGGGCGGCGCGGGCGGCGGCGGCGCGGGCGGCAGCGGCGCGGGCGGCGCGGGCGGCAGCGGCGCGGGCGGCGGCGCGGCCGGTGCCGGGGCACCTGCGCTCGAGACGACGCTCGAGACGCGCAAAGAGATGGTGGAGGTCCTTCGCGAGACACGCTGGGAGAAGGAGAAGGCGAGTGGCACGTTTCGTCGCCTCCTCATGACCTCCGATTGCATGCTGATTGCCGCGGATTGCCTCCCTCATCAGGCGAGTGGCAAGTTTCGTCGCGTGGTCGTCGAGCATCGGCATACGGATGAGCAAGGGCGTAAGAAGATCAAGGAGTTTAAGCAGCGGCAGAAGGCGGAGGCGGAGAAGCAGCAGGCGCTCATGAGCGAGCAGCAGCAGCAGGCGGCCCGCGAGCGCAAGGACGCCGTGCGCCGACTGGGCCAGGCGGAGGAAGAGGCGTTGCTTCGGGCGGATGCCATGGATCGCCTCAAGCGTCGGATTGAGAACGGCATCTTCAAGGTCGGCGCTCGGACTCTGAGTGCACGCTGATTGCACGCTGATTGCCTCTGATTGCGGCATGCGGATGGCCTTCGATTGCCTCCCTCCTCAGGTCGGCGTTCGGACTCTGAGTGCACGCTGATTGCATGCTGATTGCGGCTGATTGCGGCATGCGGATGGCCTTTGATTGCCTCTCTCATCAGGTCGGCGTTCGGACTCTGAGGCCCTCTGAGTGCATGCTGATGGCCGCTGATTGCCTCCCTCATCAGGTCGAAGACGATGGCGTGCACGTCCGGTGTACCAAGTGTGGCGAGCTTGGTCACAACCGCTCATCGCGCCTGTGCCCCCTCTGGGGGGTTGGCGACCCCGAAGAGACTAAGGACGAGGCCTTCCGGGACGGCACGGTCAAGCAGGACCACGGGTTTGGCAAGCTCAAGCTCAAGATCGACTCGACGAAATTGGTGACGAACCCCCCCCAATGAGCACTCTGGATGGCCTGTGAATGTGGATGGCCTGTGAATGTGGATGGATTGTGAATGTGGATGGCCTGTGAATGTGGATGGATTGTGAATGTGGATGGCCTGTGAATGTGGATGGATTGTGAATGTGGATGGGCCTCTTGATGAGCTCTGGATGGCCTCTGATGAGCTCTGATTGCCTCCGTCCTCAGCAACCCGAGAAGGAGCTCAAGCTCAAGTTGATCACCAAGGAGACGGAGCGCGCCGAGGATGCGCGCGCCTTTGCGGCGCACCTGCAGCGCAAGGACCGCAAGCAGGAGGACCGTGTTGGGCGAAAGGCGGGCTCCACGATCGTGAAGCTCAATGAACTGCTCCTCTCCATCGCGCGCGGCGTCTGCGCGAGCGTCAATAGGCAGGCGGAGCACTATGCACCGTTTGAGCGGCCGGCGGTCGAGGAGGCGGGCCCTTTTTATCTGCGCGTGGTGGAGCATCCGATGGACCTTCACACGATCATCCAGAAAGCCAAGGGGGGCGCCGTCCCGGGCACGAGCGCCTCCGAGCAAGGCCATGGGTACGCTGATGGCACACGGCTGGCCCGCCCGGCATGCAAGTGCTCACCACGGCGTCCGCCCCCGCTTCCCCACAGGTACCGTCGCTCCGCGGCGTTCCTAGCGGATGTGAGGCTCATCCACGCCAATTGCGTCAAGTTCAACCAGGCGAACCATAACAAGTACGCGCGACTGCCGCCGCTCGCCGAGCAGCTCGTCGCCGAGATTGAGGCCGAGCTCCGGAAGCATGCGGCGCGCTTGCGAGAATTCGACACGTGGCTCGAGCAGGTGATGGCCACTGATGGCCTCTGAGGACCTCTGATTGCCTTCGATCGGCCTCTGATTGCGAGAATTCGACGCGTGGCTCGATCAGGTGATGACCACTGATTGCCAATGATTGCCAATGCTTGCCAATGCTTGCCAATGATTGTCCTTGATTTCAATTGATTTTCATTGTGTACTTATGATTGTCACTGATTGCCATGGCGCAGGAGGACCAACCGACACAGGTAGTCGAGCGACGGGTGGTCAACGGCAAGATGCGCCTATTCGTACCCGTCGGTGCGCCGGGCGCGTCGCCGGCCAAGCGCCCGGGGCAGCGCCCGGGGCCGAGCGCTCAGTACGGCGCGCCGCCCCCCGATCTCGCGCCGGGCGGCCAGCCGAGCGGTTTCGTCAATGGGAGCTCCGCGGGAGCGCCGTCCGGAGGCTCCTCGAACGGCGCCCGGTACGGCGCGTCGTGCGGGCGTGCACAGAGCGAGGCGGGGCCGTCCGCGGTTTCGTCAGCGGGCCAGGCGCAGGTGCAGCTCGACACGGCGAGCGCGGGCGGCCGGCGCGCGCCCAGCACAGCGCGAGCGTCCGCCGCGGCGCCCATCGCGGCCGAGCGGCCAAACGGCTCGGCGATCGCGCTCGGTATGGCGCCCCGGCTCAGCACGGCGCTCAGCACGGCGCGCGCCGACTCGCCGAGCGGCCGCGCCTCCCCTTCCGCCGCCTCCGTCGTTGACGAAACCGGCCGCGCCTCCCCTTCCGCCGCCTCCGTCGTCAGCTGTTCAGGCACTTCGGACATGTCCGTCGACGACGTGGACGGGGGCGTCGGGGCGGCGAGCCGGCGGCGGCGCGGCGGCGGGGGGCTCACGCCCTCGTACGGGGGCAGCAGCCAGCAGTCCTACTTCTCAGACGATTCGGCCTCAGAGCTCGATGGTGGCGAGAGCGTCACAGGCGACGGCGACGAGAGCGTCGCGCCCGAGGACGAGGGGTACCCCGAGGACGATGAAGAAGAGAATGACGATGGTCTGATTGTGGGCGACGGCGCCGGCGCGGGCGTCGCAGACGACGACGGTGACGACCTACTCGAGGCGGCACTCGTCGCGCAGATGGACAGCGCTCAGTAGGCGCGACACGGCAGCAGCGTTCGCCGCTAGAGACCCTTGAGTCTCGCGGTCGCGCCGCCTGAGACCACAACCACAAAAAGGGAAGACTCGAATGAAAATAGGACCATTCGAAAACGCCAGCGGTCTCGCGGACGCCTCAATCCGCAAGAGGATGGGGAGAGGCGAGGTGTGTTCGTCGCGGCGCCTGCTCTGCTCCAGGCTCAGCCGCTGCGACTGCGACCCTGCGAGGGTCAGCTATGTAACCGTTTGTAACCGTTTGTACGATCGGATGGCAAGCGGAACCGCTATACTTTTACTCGACGGTGGCGCGGCGCTGGGGACGGCCTCAAGTAAGGCCTCAAGCTCGCGGCTTGGCCGTTCGCCCGCGGCGGCGCGGCGGGGTGGGCGCGTATGTGCAATGTGGGCGCGGCGGCCGCCCCGCGCGCCGGCCGGCGGCGACCTGGACCTCACGAGACACGAGTAAGTTACGCGGACGACGTCGACGTCAGATGCCGGCGCGTGCTTTCGCGCGAGGGCCCAAGGTTATAGAGCATAAATTATGACAGCACGATGCTAACTACGCTAAGGAGGAGGCGCTGCGACCGCCCAGTCATCTAGTTCTGAGTCGCTCGCAGTCGCGGCCCGACGCACGAGTGAAGGCCCTGGCCGTGTCTGATCGGGCGGCAGCGGCAGCGGCGGTGGTGGCAACTCCTCGGCTGAACGCCCTGCGTCCGCAGCCTCCGCAGCATGCGCGAGCTCGATTTCGAGCCCTTTCGCTTCGAGGAAGTCGGCGATGTGCATGATCGGATCCGGCGCTTTGGTGGCGATCGCCGAGTTGATGGCGAGCTGCACCGCTTCCTCCACGTTGAAGCGTGCCAAGTAGTCCTCGATCTGCTGCGCGTTCCACTTGTTCAAGTTGTGGCGGCTCATGATGAATGGGCTCGACGGCCGCCGCCACTCCTGACCAAGGCCCTGCCCAAAGCAAGCCCCACACAGATTCCCACAGAACATGTTTTCCCACACACGAAGAGCCTAAAGAGTGTGATGCTCCCACCTCCTTATTGGATGCCGTCTCGAGTCTCGGATTGCATGAGAAAACTTGACTTGACTTGACTTGACTTTCATGAGAAAACGTGCACAAGGTCAGCGGCAAGGAAGTGGCAGTGGCTGGGTCGGTACTTTGTGTGTCGATCAACTGACCCTCTTTCTCAAGGAGCATATCTACCGTTTTCCATGCTCGCCCTTCTCCAGTCCCTACTGCTGGCGTGGCCGTGGGACAAGCCAGCTCCGCCTCCGCCGCCGCCGCCCACGTTTCTCGAGCTGTGGACGGACAGCATCGTGTGGGGGACGGGCTGGCTCGGCTTCTGCCTATCCCTGCTTGTCACGCAAATGCCTACCACGTTCTCGATGGCGCTCGTGCAGACCATTAACAATGCAACCTACGGCGTGCAATACGCATTTCTCGGCGCTTGGTCTGGATGCGCTACACAGGCCATCGCTGTAACGAATGGGATCCTCAAGCTCGGAGTGGAGTTCGGTATGAGCAAGTGTAAGACTGTGCAACAGTTCACGCCGTATGCACTCGTCCCGCTGTTCGCATACACGTACTCGAAGCCCCTCGACCTGCTGCCATTCATGGCCGTCGCCCTGCGGCTCATCTCACTCCAAGCGGCCGACGCATCCACCGCGCGTCTCATTGCGCTCGCGGCCAGTACGCCTTGGATCCCGTATTGCCTGGCGCTTGGGCAGATGCAGACGTTGCTCGCGGCGGTGCTCGCCATCGGGTTGCAACTGCTCACGATCTGGAGGCACAGCGGCAGCCCGGCGGCCAAGCGGGGCAAGTCTGCCTGACTGCACAAGCGTGCTCATGTGCCCTCGAAGCCAGCATGGAGGAGAAGGTGTGTGTTTGGCAGGACCGGGAAGCGGGATGGCAAGTAGCAATTGATCCTTTATATTCTAAGTGCTAGTGGCATTTGTGTTGGGGATGCATCGCTGCATCCTCTCTCGAGACTCGACGTTGGCTTGTGCGATATTGTTATTGACGGGGCTCCCCGGGGCGTCGGGGGGGCGCGATTAAAGGATATTGACGCGTTAAATTGTCCGCGCCCCCGGATCGGTCTATATAAGAAAATCCCGGATCGCGCGATTTCGGCGTGGTCATAGGTCATCGATAGGTCATTCGCTCATAGATGCTCATAGTTCGGATTGTCGGCGTCATACGATACTCAACACTGTGCTTTAAAACCGGACCGGACTACGCACGATATCCAATCCATATCGTGGGCCGGCCCCGCGCGTCCATCGGAATCGTCGTCGGGCGACTGGTACACCCCCTTGCCGCCTTCGCCCTTGCACACGCCAGGTGCATCAGCGGTATTTACCGAATGGAGATAGGCGCCCCGGCGCGATTCTGGCGGGGTCATGGAGATGTGCCGCGACTCTCGCGGATCTGTAGGAAGCTAGGAACCTACCGAGACTCACTCACTCACTCACTCACTCACTCACTCACACTCACTCACCGAGACTCAAGGACCCGCCGTGCCGCTCGGCACGGCGCCCCGCGATGAAATTCCATTCCATTAATACTAAAGTGGAATAATTTAATGGAGTTTCATAGGAGACGCGCCCCGAACTCAACCCAAACTCGCTCTTTTCTCGCAAATCATCGCAGGTGCGCGTCTTCCATCTGCCCAAAAATCACAGAACAGGGGAGAAGAAAGACTATGCCCATGTCACGCACGGCGGCGGCCGTCATGATCCAGCGCTTCGTGCGCTCGCGCGTGCTCTCCAGCGGCCAGGCCGCGCGGAATATGTGGTCGAACATCACGAGCAACGAAGCGCTCGAAAAGCTCCGTGCCCTGTATCTCGACGAGCGCGCCATCAGGGCGGGTGCCAAGGATAGCGCGTTGTACACGGATGAGATGCTGGCCAAACGAGAGGCGCTGCGCACGCACGAAGTCGTCCACAGGTCGCTAGAGAATCTCTGGGTCTCAATCCCCCGTGTGGCTGCCGACTCATTGAGCATGGACGAGTACATGACCCTTGCCCGCAAGCTTTACCTCATCACGATGGTGGAGCAGCGTATGCTCGATAAGCTCGACCCGAATGAGTGGCGTGACGATGCTCAGATCGACTTTAAATCGGATGGGCACGGAAAGAGCACTCTGACCAAGGATGAATTCTTCGCAGCTTGGTTCGAGTGCGCCGATGTCCACACGATAGAAGTGTCGGCGCCAGTCTACGCGGGCTGGCTGGACAAGAAAGCGGAGCAGATGACGAAGCTCTTCTCCGGCCCTGCCCCAAACCCGAGTCTGCTCGAAGGCCTCAACGTACGCGAGTGGCGCAGCGATGCAGAAATCATGGCCTTTCTGATGTCGCCATTCGCCGGAGGCAACCGGACCATGGACAACGGATCTTTCAAGAAGAACCGCCGCAACTCTGTCGATTCCTTCCCCTCCCCCGGGGAGCTGCCGCCAGTCAGCGAATCCTTCAGGAAGAGCCGTCGCCGCTCGTCGGATGAGATTCTGTTGACGACGCGCTTCGATGTGGGCGCCCAGAAGAGATGGTTCGACGCTGTGAAAGAGGAGGAGCTGCGAGAGAGCGAGACTGTGAAGCAACTCGCTAGAGCCGCCCTCGACGCCGCTGCCGCCGAGCTCAGCTTTAAGAAGAAGAACATGATGCCCCTCGGAGGCCGAACCGGGAGCGGGGGCGGAAGCGAGGTTCTCGGTGGCATGACTCATCGGGACATGGTGGCCGATCCCAAGCTGCAGCCGTGGGTAGCCCCAGGGACCTGGCTGCCCGATGGACAGGGGCGAGCTCACGCGATCTCCATGGCGAAGATGCGTGCCAAGGAGGCGCACGACGATTTCTTGCTGAGCGACAAAAGAGCCAGGGAACTTGCCGCCCAGGCGCTCAACATGCGATCCCCGCATCATCGCCCACGCCGCCTGTCTGTAGGTGCGGTTCCGCTGAGGTGGCAGACCGACGCGAATGGGCGGCTCTGGGTCGAGCGCGACGAGCGTTGATCTGTCGCTCAATAGCAGGGCCTTCAATCAATCTGGCCTCGAGCTCGAGCGTTCGCGAAGCATGGAGCATAAAGCGTAACTAGATGAGCAGGATTCATTTGAAATGGATTCATCTTTCATGCCGTCGCGTGTGTTAGTGTAATAGGAAGGTCAAGGTGGAAGCTAGTACGTCGCGAGTGCATCGGACGTCACGCGAGACGACGGAGATACTTGGAGAACATGATGTAGATGTTGTAGGCAACCGTGGCATGTGCATGGCATGTATCCCAGGCCGGGACTGATGAGTGATGACACAGACTCGACGGACTCGTAACGATCTGTAATCTCACTATGCGAAATTTTCAAAAAGTTTCCGCCTATCGGTAATCACCACATCGACCAACACCAAGGCAATCGACCGCACGATCTTGCACAGGAAAAGATACCCGCTTAAGCGTCGGCCGCGGCTCATTGGGTCGGGACACCGTCGTTTGCGATCATGTCTTAAATCCCGGACGGGAGGAGAGCTCTCCTCTCACCACTGCCTCCGCTCGCCCCTCGGGGGAGCCGCCGGCTGTGAAAATGTGCCCAACACGGCGCGTTCGGCCCCCTACGCTCGCCCTCGGGGGAGGCTGTGTGGCTTAGAGGCCACGTGGCTCTCCCCTACCCCTGGTTTGGCGCCGCTGGAGCGTTTGTGCTTCCCTGTGTCCGTCTTGGACCGAACGCGGGTTGGGCTCGACTCCGAAATCGGCCTGTACTCGAACGTGGCGGCGTTGGTGGCGACGTCGCTCTGTCGCGGCGCCGAGATGGCGCGGCCGCTCGACTTGGAAGGCGAGCGCTTCTGCGAGGTCGAGACGAGCTCAGCGGCCATCTCGAGCTCGCGATCGGAGAAGGACACGCCGTACTCGTCCAGAAACTCCTCCTCGATGTGCTTCGCGACGCGCATCGCCGGACGCGGAGGGGTGGGTCGCGTTGTCCCGGCAGTCACAGCGCGGCCGTTGCCAGCGCGACCGTACCCAGCCGCCTCCGCGGACTGGTATCCTGCCAGCGGCAGAAGCGCGCGCCGCTCGGCGGCGAGCTTGGCCGCGTTCTCGTCCAGCCGATTCGCCTTTTGCCATGCGCCCTCGCGCTTCGCTCGCATGTATTTCTCGATCACCTGGAGAGCGTAGACGCGCCGTACGGACGGCTGGCCCTCGGCAAATAGGTTGGCGCTCGACACGGCGCTCGACGACCGACCGCCGAGACTGTCGCGCTGCAGAAACGGGGGGATTGGCGGCGGCTTGCCGATCTCGGGCACCGCGAGGTTCTGAAACTCGGCCTCCGTGTGCCCTGCCTTGCCCGAGAAGTAGTTGTAGCGCGTGAGCGCGTTGAGGACTGGTTGGAAGGCGACATTGCCTTCGGTCTGCTCAATCTTGAGCTTGAGGATGAGTCGCTTCGCATCGGTCAGATCACCCACGCCGTTGAGACCCATGGGCGGCGGCAGCGCGAGCACGAGGGTGATCAGATCGTGGGAGGCGATGTAGTTGTCGGCGTCCGGGTCCAGATCGGCCCAAATCTCCTTGAAGGTGTCAATATCACTGGTGGAGACGAGATTGGGATCCTGAGCCGAGAGCGACGAAAAGTTCTCGAGGATCACGGCGACGACCAAGTTGAGGAAGATGAAGGTGGTGCTCACCTGGAAAGAGAGGAAGTAGGGGATCGCGATGGCCGCCGTTCCGCAGTCGCCTGCGGACATCGAGCAGCCCCCCGACTCCTCCGTGATCATCGCGTCGGCCATCATGCCGGACCAGTTGTCGCCCGTGAGGCACTGGAAGAGGGAGCAGCCCATCTCGGTGCATTGCTCGAGGCAATCAACAGCAATCGACAGCAGTCCACAGCAATCCACGGCAATCCAACTGGAAGAGGGAGCAGCCCATCTCGGTGCATTGCTCGAGGCAATCAACAGCAATCGACAGCAGTCCACAGCAATCCACGGCAATCCAACTGGAAGAGGGAGCAGCCCATCTCGGTGCATTGCTCGAGGCAATCAACAGCAATCGACAGCAGTCCACGGCGATCCACGGCCATCAACGGCCATCTTCGGCCATCCACGGCCATCCACGGCCATCAACGGCCATCCACGGCAATCACCTGGAAGAGGAGCAGCGCGCCGCTTCCGAGGGTCTCGAAATTGCGTTGCGCATCAATCGAGTCGCCGTGCGCGACGAAGCTGAAGAGCTGCAGCCCGAGTACCGCGTACACAAAGATGACCATCGCGAGGAGCGACGCCACGTTGAGCAACGGTGGGAACGAGAGCACGAGCGTCACGAGCAAGCTGCGCAACTCCTTTGCACCCTTGAGCAGCCGGAGCAGCCGCAGGATACGCACGAGGCGCATCACCCGGAGCAAAAAGGGTGGGACCGGCAGCACTGCCGCGAGCGCCTCGTGTGCGATTTGGTCGAGCAGTGAGACGCAGACGAGGAAGAAGTCGAACCGGCACCAGCCGTCCCCAAAGTACTGAGGAGCGCCGAGGGTCGAGAACGCGTGCAATCAGAGGCAATCAGAAGAGGCAATCAAGAGGCCATTCACGACACCCACCTGGGCAGCGCCGAGGTGTCGTATTCACATTCACATTCACATTCACGTCACTCACCTGGGCAGCGCCGAGGGCGATCAGCTTGATGGTCGCCTCGGTATAGTAAATGTACCCGAAGATGCTCATCGCGACGTCCATGGCGTGGGCCACCTCGACATCTTCCTCCATCCTCCAATAGGCGCACGCCATGATCAGCACATTGAGCCCGATGACGCCCATGATGAGCGCATCGAAGCGGGGCGACGAGATCAGCTTGAAGAGCAGCTTGCAGAGCATCGACTCATTGGCCGGCTTCGGCACCTTGTCAGGCAAAACTTGAGAGGCCAGTTTCATCGTGTTGACCCACTGCTGCTGCTCCGGCGTGAGCGTCGCCGACTCATCCGTCTCCTTTTGAATCTTGTCGAAGGAGTCCATGATGACGCCGACGAAGAGTTGAATGGCAAAGAAGGCACCGATGAACATCCACGCGATCCCGAAGAAGGCCATCGGCGAGTAGTCGTTCCGTACGGGCGCGTGCCCCGGCTCCGTGACGGCCATCATCATGTACACATAGGCATTCCAGCCGTCGCCCGTGCTCATCACATAGAGCAGGCGCATCGCCTCGCCGAAATTGTCAAACGATCCGACGGCCGGATTGAGCCAGCGGAGGGCCGTTGTGTCGTCGCTGCTCGCCTCTTTCACATCGCCGCCGCCGCCGCGCAACACGCGCCTGCGAGACGCGGAACCTTCGGCGCCGTACTGGGCAGCGTCGTACTGGGCAGCGCCGTACTGGGCAGCGTCGTACTGGGCAGCGTCGGCACCCTCGGCGTCGCTCGTGGTCGGGGGCGGGGGCGAAGGCGGAAGCGGCGACGGGGGTGGGGGCGGCGGAGGCGGAGGCGGTGGTGGCGCCGGCGGTGGGGCATGCGGCGGCCTTGAGACAATCCGAAAGGAGATGGCGATGCTGCTTAACCGTGGAGGTGGCGAAGGCGAAAACGGGGGTGGGGGCAACGGTGAAGGTGGGGGCGGCGGGGGGGGCGGCAGCGGCGGCGGTAGTGGTGGCAGCGGCGCCGGCGGCGGCGGCGGGGGGGGGAAAGGAAGCGGCGGCGGAGGCGGAGGCGGAGGCGGCAACGGGGGTGAGAAAGGCGGGTGGCACTCGTCGATGGTGAAGATGGTAGGATCGGTGCATGCCCCGAACTGGCCCATGAAGAGCTGCATGCCTAATATGGCAAAGATCGCCTGGATGGCGAGGACGACGGCGACCACGTTCAGGCAGTCCGGCATCGCTCGGGCGAGCGAACCGACGATCAACTTCATGCCAGGGTCGCGGGCGATGAGGCGCAAGGGGCGCAGCACTCGCAGGATCCGTAACGTCTTGAGTGGCTGCAGGAAGGCGAACTGCGGCAGTGCATCGGCGGCGAGGGTGAGCAGCGAGGCGGTCACAATCGAAAAGTCGAGCCAATTCCACCACGAGCTCAGGTAGGTGCCCTTGCCGCCCACGAAGCCATACGCGATGACCTTGAGGAGCAGCTCGCACGTGAAGGCGGCCGTCCACACGACATCGAGCAGGCCCAGGGTCGCCTCGAGCTCCGAGTTAGGGTCGTTTCGGGGCGAATCGAGCGCCAGGCTGAGGGTCGATCCGAGGATCAGCAGCATGATCAGCGCGTCGAAGCAAGGTTGCTCGACGAGCGCTCGGCACAGCGCGCGCACCTGATGAGGGAGGCCATGAGAGGCCTTCAGAGGGTCAGCGGTGAATGTCGCTGGCACTCACGGGGGCTCGACGAGCGCTCGGCACAGCTGATGAGGGAGGCCATCAGAGTGAGACAGCTGATGTGAGGAGGCCATCAGAGTGAGACAGCTGATGAGGGAGGCAATCCATCACAGGGAGACAGCTGATGAGGGACGCAATCCATCACAGGGAGACAGCTGATGAGGGACGCAATCCATCAAAGGGAGACAGCTGATGAGCGACGCAATCCTGAGCGCACCGGGTTGGTAGGCGAGCAGAGGAGACAGCTGTAGTCGCGCGGCCACACGGCAGGCTGCAGGGCGGGTGGCGCCGTATCGGGCGATGATCCCCGCTTCTTAGAGGCGCCCGATACGGCGCCAGGGGCGGCGATGGCGCTGGAGCTCGCGGCGTTGGGCTGTGAATGTGAATGCTCGTTGGGCTGAGCCTCTTCGGCGGGGGCCTCGTCAGACGCCGGGGTTTCGTCAGACGCATTAGGTTCGTCAGAAGAGGCAGCGGGCTCCTCCTCCTCCTCGCCAAACGCATTGAGCAGCACGCCGACAAAGAGGTTGAGCAGCAAGAAGACGCCGATCAAAGCAACGGGGACGAAGTAGAGCACGACCACCGGCCCGTACACGTCGGACGAGGCGAGCATGCCGTCCGTCCATGCCCCCGTCGCGACGCACAGCACGGTCAGCATCGCCGGCCCAAAGTAGTCAAAGTGATAGTACGGCTTCTCGAGGAGCTCGGGGTCGGTGCATTCGCCCGCAGGACACGGCTCCGCTGAGTAGCCATGCTCGGTCGAGTACATGCCGCCGAAGAGCTGCATGCCGATCAACGAGAAGACGGAGAGCATGAGCAGCATGAGCGTAGCCAGCGCGCCCATTTGGCTGAGTGCGCGCCCAAAGGCCATCACCACCTTGTACAGCCCCTCCCACGACTTCATCAGCCGCAGGATGCGCAGGATTCGTAGCATGCGCAGCACTCTGAGGAAGGAGAGATTCGGCACCTTGAGATCTCCGACGATCTCCATGATGAGGAGCTCAGCGAGCGACATGGTGACGAGCGTCCCGTCGAGCGTATTCCAACCGTCGGACCAGTAGCCGTTACAGCCGAGCCCGAGCAACTTGATGCCCATCTCGGCGCTGAACAGGAGCGTGATCGTCGTGATGGCCTCTTCGAGGAGCTCCGCGAAGGCGGGTGCCATCCCATAGTACGGCACGGCCATCAGTACCATGTTGAGCAGCACGAGCGCCGTCGATGCCGTGCTCAGCCAGGATGAAACCGCTGCGGAGTGGAATGCTTCCACCCAGCGCGACGGGGGGATGGGCGGCGGATCGAGGCCATCGGAGCGCGCCGCGCTCGCCTCGAGGAGCGCATCGGCCTCGCCGCCGTTGCCGCCGCCCTTGCCGCCCTTGCCTTTCCGCACGCTCTTGGCCTTCGTGCTCGCCATCTCGGCGCTCATCTCGGCGCTTTTGGCGGGCGCTGGGACTTGGGCGGGCGCGCGCGCGCCCCCGAGCATCGCTTCGGTGGCTTTGTCAATGCGCTTGACGGTGAGGAATTCGTCAAAGAGCACGGCCAGGAAGAGGTTGGTGATGAAGAAACCGCCGATGACGAGCGCGGCCATGTAGTAGACGACCACCCACGGGCTGACGGAGGCCATCAAGGCGTACATGGACGTCGCCCAGTCATCAAACGTGATGATCTGCATCAGGATGATCTGCGCCAAAGGTACCGAGTCAAACGAGAGGAGCCCCCCTGACATGGAAGCCTCGAAGAGCCGACAGCCGTCGATGCCGCCGCTGCCCTCGCCCGCGCCGAGCGCCTCAGCGGCGAGGTCATCACAGGCGCTCGGCATCTCCGGGTTGCACGCCACCTGGGTATCAAAGGGCGCCTGCTCGACGGCTGTCCAGCCGCACTCGTCGAGCTTCCTCGGTGACTCCCGCGTCCATCCGCACTGGATGAGCGCGGCGGCGGCGGCGGCGTCGAAGCCGGCCGAGGCGCACCGGTAATGGAGCGCTCCCCCGAAGAGCTGTGCGCCTACGATGCCGAAGAGGAGAAAGGTGAACGCACACAGGCCGACGATATTGCCTAATTTGGGAAGCGCGAAGAGGATCGACTCGACGAGTGCGGGCATGTCAGGCAGACTGCGCAGGGCGCGCAGCGGACGGAGGGCCCGCAGAGTACGCACGAAGCTCATGTTCGCGAGCGTGAGGGGTGTTAGGAGAGGTAGCCAAGCGACCGAGACGACGAGCGCGTCGAGGAGGCACCAGGGGTCCTTCAGGTACGGAGAGGGCGTGCCTGTGGGGAGGTGGGCGCCGTGGTGAGCACATGCATGCAGGAGGCACCAGGGGTCGTGTAGGTAGGGAGAGGGCGTGCCTGTGAGCCCGTACGCGATCGTCTTGAGTGCGAGCTCCACCGTGTAGATGTACAGGTAGATCGGCTCGATGCGCTCAAGAAAGTCCGCCTTCCACGTGCCAGGGGGGTCGAGCGGCGAGGCCCACGCCATCGTGAGCAGGTTGGCGAGGATCACCGTCAGGATGAATGGCTCGAAGCAGCAGCTCTCAAGCGCGTGGATCGCAAGGCGCCGGGGCAGATGGTAAGGGCGCAGGCAGCCAAACGAGCGACCTCCGTACGTGCGCCCACTCACGTCTCCCTTGATAATCTTGGCGGGCGGATCCGCATACAGCGCCACCAGACCCGGCTTGACCACCTGTGGGGAAAGAGGGAGGCGCCGTGGTGAGCGTATGCATGCAAGGGATTGGGCTCGAGTATGCGGAGAATACGAAGGTGCGCCGTGGTGAGCGTATGCATGCAAGGGATTGGGCTCGAGTATGCAGAGCCGGCTTGACCACCTCAGGCAGCGCGAAGCTCTTGCGCTCACGCTCGTCCTTCTTCACCGCGCGCGTCAGGGCGAAGAGGTTTTTGGATTGGGTCTCCTTCTTGTCGCTGAAGCCGCCGCCGCCGCGCTGCAGGTTGTTGAGGAATTGACGAAGCTCGAGCTGTGAAAAGCCGGCGCTCAGGAGCGCCTGCGGCGTCACGTCGCCGCCGATGGCATGCAACTGCTGGATCGAGTAGCCCGCCTCGCGCAGGTCACGAAGCGTGTACCTGACAAAGGGGGTGATCAAGGAAGGGGAGGGGGGGGCAGAGGTCATCAGTGGCCATCAAGTGGTCATCAAGAGACCATCAGGGTGTGCATCAGAGGTGCATCAGAGGTCATCAAAGGTCATCAAAGGTCATCAGAGGTCATCAGAGGTCATCAGAGGTCATCAAGAGACGATCAGGGAGTGCATCAGGGAGTGCATCAGGGGGTGCCCTATATGGATGGACATGCGGCACGTACCCCCCCTTGCGGTGTAGCTGGGCTGCACTGAAGCCGGCCCGCCGGATGCTCGCGAGGTCAAAACCCGCCTCACGCAGCTCAGCTGGCCCGAAACCGTCCGCCTTGAGCGCCGCCGCGGTGTAGCCCGCCTCCTTGAGCTCACGCATCGAGATCCGGAGCTCGCGCCGGAGCTCGTTCGGCTTGTAGCCCGAGAGCCGAAGCTGTTCGCCAGTGTAGCCGGCCTCGCGCAGCTCCCTTGGATGGATGGCTTCGGAGCGGTGGACGAGTACGCCGGCCTCGAGCATCTCCTCGACGGAAAAGCCCGCCTGGCGCACCACGTCGTGCGTGAAGCCCGCGCGTACCTGATGAGGGCGGTCATTTCATCAGGCAGGCCATCAGTGACCATCAATGTCAACCAGAGCAGCACGACGAGGCAGGCAATCAACGACATCATTACACGTCTTCAGACGTCATTAGTCGCACTTCCGACCTCGCGCGTGGTGCCCGCGTGTTTCTGATGAAGAAGACCATCAGACGTCCTCAGAGCTCATTAGAGCTCATCAGCGTGGCACACCGAGTGCATCACATGGCACTCCGCGTGCGGCTATTGAGGACGCGTACCATCTCGATCGCGGAGAGCTCGCGTCGGTAGAGCTCCATTCCGATCAGATGGGCTGTCGACCTCGGCGTGCGATCAAGCGGAGGCAGCTGCTGCTGCGCGGTTACCACTCGTGAGAGCCACCCTTGAGCACCCTTGAGAGCCAACGGCTGCTTGGCCTTCGAACCCTTGGCGCCGGCGCCGCTCGCAAGCGCTGTCGCGAGTGCCGCCGCAGCCGCCGCCGCCGCCGCCTCGGCCGCCGCTCCATCGCTCCCGTCTGCATGGGCGACGCTCGGCGGCAGTAGGGGGATGACGGCCGGCGGCTGGACCGATGGGATCCGGGCGGGCGGCGAGAGGCGCGTCACGCCCGGCACGTACGCAGCCGCGTCCTCGGGCTTTCGTGGACGGAACGGTTGTAGAGGGCTGTGAAATCGCGAGCTCGGAGCGTTCGCCTCGTCGGCAACCTTGCGCCCAGCGAGCACGCCGTCCGCTTGACCGGGCGTGAAACCGACGGCGATCAGATCCTGCTTCGTGTGCAGCGCGAACGCGCCGCCCTCGACCGTGCGCGGCGCTCCCGACTCGTACTTGATCGGTGCGGTCGCAGCGTCCAGCTCGGCCCGCAAGGCTTGTTTCATGTCGGCCTCCTTTATCCGGCGCTCCTTTCGTTCGGCGCGGCCCGAACGGTCGAGCAGCCGATGTGGCTCTTTTAGCCGCTTCGAGCTCGTAGAGTTGGGCGACGGCGTAGGCATCAGCTGCTGTCGATTGAATGGCGTTGAGGAGAGCTCTGCCGGCATCCTGCTGTTGCTGCCGGTATCATCAGACCTGCGTGGATGGCTAGACAGCGCTGGCTGGCGGCGCTCACTACCCCCGTCGGTAGAGCCGGCATCCGAGTCACGGCCAAAGACGTTAAACGGGTCACCCATGCGACGCAAGCCTGTAAATCAGGTCGGGCCTCGCACTACACGAGGGTGTGTAAAAGCGTGTGCAAAACTTCCAAAAAATGGTCCAAACATGAACACAAGTCCGCAGATGCCCAAATCCATTTTGTTTCGGGGGGTTGGATTGGTAAATAGACACCGGGGGGTGCCGGGACACACACGGGACACGCGGGCGCACACGGGCACACGGATCACACAGACGAACCTCACAAGTTCATCCCAACCCACACCAACGCACCCGCACGTGGGTACCAGGGTACGGCGTAAAGCAGCAGCGTAGCGTCAAGGTATGGTCCAATCACCAAAAGCAAACCTTTCCCCTAATGCTGCAACGTCAGAAGGGCGAACAGGATGCGCCCCCCATAATGAGCAGCGCACGAATCGGAGGCGTCAAAAGAGGAAAGCTCGTCGAGTTGCCTCCGGGGCGAGTTGCACGAGGGCATGAGGACACGTGATCATGATCGCACAGCTGGGTGGCTCGCAGGCCCCGTGAGCCCTTAGTAGATCACACGATGTATGCCATCTCAGCGCCGAGCAGGAGCGTGCGTAGGTGCCCGCACGTGTCGGTGAGCTTGCACAAGCTGAGAAGTGGCTTAAGGACGTACGTGGCGAGCCTGACCTTGCCCATCGAGTCGAAGGAGGTGACGAGGCCGTCGACGACGGGGAAGCCTCCGTTGCTAAGGACGGGCGAGTGGAGCCCCACTGCGGCCGTACGACCAATCTTGGTAATGGGCTGAGCCACCAGTCCGCCGCCGCCCGTTGCGGGCACCGTCCAGATAGTCGTACCCACGACGAGATCCTTGGCTTGTTCGAGAACTCCACAGCAGCGTGGGCCGATGGGCACGTGGTGAGTCGCGGTGAGGCTGAGGCTCCGCCCGTCTGCGATAGTGAGGGTGAGAAAGTCCGCACTCGCCTCTGGCTTGGCAATCGAGAGGAGCGAGACGGTGTCGGTGGTGAGGGCACCTTCGCTGGTCGCGGCAACGATGGCGTCACCTTCCCGGAGGGACGCGATGGGCACGCGCGTGCCATCGGCCATCGTGACGGAGGCGTGCGACGGGAAGCACGGGTTGTCGCAGTCTGGGTCACGCCAATAGCCGACACGCTGGCCTCCACCACTGAGGCTGGAGGCGTCGGTCTCCGGATTTTGGGAGCTGCCGTGGCTGGAGGAACGCGATTGCCAGTTCTTGCGAACCGTGCCACAGAGAGATGTGGCCCTGACGTTTCCGCCGCCCGGATGTGTCCAGCCGCTGAGGTCCCATACAGGGACGTCATTGCACTGAGACGCGCCGCGGAAGATGACCACGCAGCACGCACTCGCACCCGCGCATGCCGCGATGCCAAAAGGCCCGGAGGGCGGAGGCGGTGATGGGGATGGCGGCGGCGGCGACGGCGACGGCAAGAGTGGCGGTGGGGAGGAGGTCGCCCCGATAACGAGACACATCACACAGAACTGGCGCAGCCCCAGCATTCTCTCTCGGGTTGCAGACATGGTGCAGGCGCAGTGCCTAGGCGCATTGCCTGGAAAACTTGGTAGGAGTCGTGACGGCTCGATGTTCAAGTTCAAGTTCAAGTTCGGTACCCTCACGTACGCTCTAATGCCCCCAAACCCGGCCGTCGAGCCCCTCGCGGCCTCGTTTCTTAATTCCTTCCCCTGGTACCTTCCCCTGGTACTAGTATCAACAGAAATTACATATTTCTCACGAGAACAGCTGAGTCACAGAGTCTAGGATTCCTACAGCTGTCAGCTCTGTCAGGTTAGTTTCAGCCACGTCAGTAAGTTTCGTCGCGGTCTGAGTGACCCCCACCGCGCTCACCACACCACACGACCACAGTCGAAGTTTCGTCGCGGCCCCCCCGACGGCTCATCACACTGTCCACGCCCCAGGGAATGGTGGACCCGAGCGCTGATATGTGATAAGGGTCATCCGCACACCATGGCGCGATGGTGTGATGGCGTCTTCACCTCGCGTCTCCGAACGCTAACCGGGCCACGGCGCAGTTCCGCGGAATCCGCGCTCGTCCGCCCCTCGGTCAGAACAAGAGAACATCGTCACATACGCTCTTCAAGGATGCATCTCATAATCGTAACGTAGCCCGCTACACACGGAGGTGCCATCATGCATTTCCCAATGCTATCACTATTGTAATTCTCTCACTCATCTGCGTCGACTCTGTAGACGCACTTTTTCCGGTCCGAGCCGTCTTGCGATGAAAGCCATTGTCTCTCTGACGCCTATCTGTGCGCCCCACCGGACACCGCACCTGCGCTCGTTGACAGCGTCGCCATGTCGTCCAAGCGCGGCCGCGCGGCTGCCGACGGGACGGCACAGGAGTTTCGCCGACACAAGAGCGGGGTCAACGAGGCCATGAACGAGCTCCTCTGTGAACGAGCTCCTCTGTGAACGAGCTCCTCTGTGAACGA
>ENA-UOUZ01000699-UOUZ01000699.1-mixed-culture-metagenome-genome-assembly--contig:-NODE-699-length-23475-cov-134.715243_pt1 | contig 23475 bp, 15 predicted proteins | sample MGYA00238154_ERZ761575 | MGnify/ENA primary metagenome ERZ761575 (study PRJEB28896, sample SAMN07631632) | mixed culture metagenome | isolation source: Freshwater growth medium | place: USA...
TGCATCAAAACCGAGGACCCCCCCTCCCCCCTCCCCCCCCCCCTCTCAGAATGAACGCGATCGACTGTACCAACCGAGCAGCGTGGATGGTCTCTCAAGTGGCAAAGCCTCAGTCCGACGCCAAACGGCCGTCGGTCAACTTTCATCGCCGAAACCATCGCAGGCGACGTGAGGGGCTGCAACGCGAGGGTGCCAGGCCGTTCATGGCCCGCAAGCGTGGCCGCTCGCCACCGTCCGGAGCGCAATATCTGACGACGCGGCTATGCGCCGCTTTCGAGGACGACCAGCTGCACGCCAGAGCGGATCACCAAGCGCTGCCGCCTACGCTGCCTCACGCATTTGCCGAAGAGCGGTCCTACTACAGCTCAATGGTGCAGCTCGTCTTGGATGAGGCGAAGGCTATGGTGGCCGATGGCCTTGCAAGCTCACGTAGTAGTCGCGCTGCACACGCACGGCTCACACTCGAAAACGTAGTACGTGCTTCAGCCCATGGTGGTGGCGGCGGCCTCGGCTGCATGTGCTTCGAGCAGCCACGGCAGTCTTCTGAGGGCGATCGCTTTCGTGCTGGCAGCGTGTTTCTGCTCCGGAGCATCAGCTTTGGCGTTGAGCTGCTTGCCGTTGTGGATGGGCGTGCAACCACATGCCAGCTCGAGTGCAGCGACGGCGCGCTGGCCCGATGTGCACATCACATCGATGAGCGTTTTCAGCCGGGCAGCGTGTGGGCAGCCACACCAGTCGCCTCTGTGCTGGTGCAGCAGCGATGCATCGATGTGTGCTTGCGACGGCCAGTGCCCCCTTTCATGCAGCAGCTCCTCGGCGGGCCGCCGCCCAAGCTGGCGACGCACACGCGCTTTGTCGACGAGGAGGTCGTCGAGGAGCAGGAGGAGGGTGCGGGCGACGTCAGTGATGGTTCCCGGAAGGGTGACGAAACTGACCGGAAGGGTGACGAAACTGACCGGAAGGGTGACGAAACTGAGGGCCGCGATTGGGACGAAACTGACCGGAAGGGTGACGAAACTGACCGGAAGGGTGACGGAACTGAGGGCCGCGATTGGGACGAGGAAGCGGTGGCGGCGGAGGAGGCGGCGGAGGAGGAGCCGGCGGAGGGGGGCGAGCTTGGATGGAGCTTGGATACATCGGTCGATGTCGACGCGCCGTACCGGGCGCGCGCACGCCTGAACGAGGGCCAGCAGGCCATCGTCGATCAGCTCCTGAGCGAGGGCACTGCCGATGCGCTCTCGTTGCTCCAGGGGCCGCCCGGTGCGACGCCTCGGAGTGCCGCCCTGTATGCAGCTATTCGCATGCTGTGTCCCTGATCGTCCTCGCTCACCCTCGCTCTCGCTCTCGCCCTCCCTCTTGCCCTCCCTCTTGCCCTCAGGCACAGGCAAAACCACGACGCTCGTAGCCTACCTGCTCGCGCTGTGTGCCGCGCGAGGCACTGGGCGTGTACTCGTGTGCGCACCCTCCAACCGCGGCGTGCAGGAGGTCTGCGAGCGCTTCCTCGGCGCACAGGAGACCGTAGCTGCGGAGGATGAGGCGATCTTGATCGGCGATGCGGACAAGGTGCCTTCCGACGCGCCGTGTCGGCGCGTCTTCGTCTTCGCCCTCGCCGAACGCTGGCGAGGGCAGCTCGAGGCGGCGGCGCAGGCCGTGCCCGAGCGGCTCGTGAGCACGGCCCTTTGCTCGAATGAGGATTGCCAGTCACTTGTGCGCGTGCGCCATTGCGAAGCGTGTGCGGCGCAGGCCGAGCACGTGAAAACGGCTCTGGGCTCAACCCGCGTCGCATTAGGCGCGATCGGTGCTTCGATACGGCGGCGACATCCGCACAGCTGGCGCTCGCACGGCCTGCAGCGTGTGTTCGAGGTAGCTGGCTCGGCCACAACGACGGCGGCCGCGCTACTCGATGAGGTGAGCGCCGCGTGGCCATGCCAGCTGCGTTGCCGGACCGATGAGCTGCACGAGCGGCTGCAAGCCGTGCGCAAATCTGTCTTGGAGAGTGCGAATCTCGTGAGCGAGACCCTTCGTGACGCCGACGCCCACGCCGAGGCGCTCGCGAGCGCGCGCATCGTCTTCGCGACGCTGTGTGTCGCTGGCAGTTACCTCGTACGCGGCATGCCGCCCGTGTCGCACTTGGTCGTAGATGAGGCTGCGCAGGCGACGGAGCCAGAGGCGCTCATCCCCCTGCTGTGCCAGCCGCGCCGGATGCTGCTCATAGGTGACCCGTGTCAGCTCTGCTGCATGTGCGTCTCGGCACGTGCGCGCGCCGCAGGGCTGGAGCGCTCACTCATGGCGCGGCTCCTCGACGCACGCGCCGCGCCACTGCACTTTCTATCGACGCAGTACCGTATGCATCCAAGCATCGCCGCCTTCCCTTCGCGTCAGTTTTACCAGGGCAAGCTCATCGACGCGCCGTGCACGGCGAGCCTGGCCAACACGGCCGCCTGGGTGCGCAGAACCGGTACACCAAACGGCGCTCCACATCTCGGCCCCTGCACACCTCGTCATTCACACCTCGGCCCGTGGGCGCTGGTCGACGTGGCCGACGGCGCCGAGCGGCAGCACGCTGATGGCTCGATCTACAATGCGGACGAAGCCGCCGTGGTGGTGGCACTCGTGCGCGAGCTGCACGACGAGTGGAACCTCGAGGTGCGTTCGATACGAGCGCTGCGAGTGCTCACGTTCTATGCGGCGCAGGTGGGCGAGATCAGCCGGGCGCTGGCCGCCGCGGGCCTGCGAGGTGTCGTCGTGGGCACTGTGGATGGCTCCCAGGGCTCCGAGGCCGACGTCATCCTCCTCTCGTGTGTGCGCTCGAATGCCGGTGCGCGGCTCGGCTTCGTCTCTGACTCTTTGCTTGAGTGCATGCTGATTGCCAACCTCATCAGGTGCGCGGCTCGGCTTCGTCACCGACTGGCTCTCATGAACACTGATTGGCTCCCTCATCAGGTGCGCGGCTCGGCTTCGTCACCGACTGGCGGCGGCTCAATGTGGCGATCACGCGGGCGAAGCAAGCGTGCATCATCGTCGCGCATGCAGCCACGCTCGGTCGGGCGCCGCCCGGGGATGCCGCCGCAGACCTCGTTCGCGCCGCAAGCGCGGCGGGTGTCATCTATACTCCCACCGGCCAGCAGACGGAGGTGCGGCTGGCTGCAAACGCCACCTGGCGGCACACACCAGCAGGTGCGAGCCTGGCACACGGCAACGGCGCTCCCGTGGCGCCACCGGCTCAAGCGGCGGCGGCAGCCCTTGCAACGCCCCGTGCGGCGGCGATGCTCCCAAAGCGGGCACTAGAGAGGGCCGAGCGGCACGCCGTGCTCGATTTGGACGACGGCGCTCACGGCGACGCTCACGACGACGCCTTCCTGCAGGCGCGTGTCGCCGAGGTGGAGGCCTACGTGAGCTCGTGCCGGCGCGTAGATGCCGAGCGGGCCGAGAAGCGCCGTCGCGAGCGGCAGGCGACGCTCGAGGCGGCGGCGGTGGTTTTCGGGCCGCCGACCTTGTATTAAAAGACTCGAGAATATTCGAATGTTTGCGAGATACCAGCGATGCACTCTGCACATGACACGAGGACTCTGCACCACAATCGGACGGCTAACGCGCGAAATGGTATCAGAGTTCGGGTTAGTGCAGTCGCCGCTGAGGTGATTCCCGTCAATCTAAGGGACCTACAAGGCTGCTGCCATCGCTCTCAAACCGCTGGTACGCCAGAAGGTACTCGGGGTAGATGTAATCTGAGTGGAAGACGATGAACTCACGGTAGCGCACCGATGGTGGGGTCGGGTCGGGTGCAAGCAGCGAGTGGTGATGCACGGGCGGAGAGACGCCAACCACCGTATCGAGCTCGCGGAACGAGATGGGGAACACGGGCCGACCCGTATCGAAGCTCGTGGCCTTCTTACCCCAATCCTTTGTACGCACGTGATGGCCGAGCGCCACGCGGCACACTAGGATGTAGAAGACCTTGCCCGGATGATGGTTCGCGCCGTGCGCGTACAGCCGCTTGTGCACTTCCGAGCTCTCATCATACTGCGAATCCACCTTTGTGTACTGGTCATTCTTGCCCGCGTCCTCGGCCAGGTAGGAGCCCTCGCCGTACGCGGCTCCTGCGGCCGTGCCGGCAAAGCGCTCGTTCATGCCCGTGGAGAGGATGTTGATGAGCACGTTAGTACCGGTCCCATGCATCAGGAACGCCTCGTTGACGTTCGCGCGCAGCTGGTCGGGCAGATCGCTCGCCACGACGCCCGTCATGGGCGGCGCACCGCCCGTGGGCTTCACGCCTGCCTGTCGAATTCGCTCCATGTCGTTTGCCACTTGTTGCACGCCGCTCATGTACTTACCCCATTGCACCGGGTTCTCGAGGCGCCACGCGCATGCCAGCTTCAATGTATCGTGCGAGGTGCCTTGTCGATCTGCCCCACTTTTTTTCAGCTTGGCCTTGTCGGTCTCCAATAACCGCCCGAGGGCGGCAAACGTCGGGTCGGTCCTGACTAGGGCGATTGCAGCAAAGCCATCCGGCGCACTTTTTGCCCTGACCTTTTCCCAATAATCGGGTAGGGCTTTTGCTACTCGGTCCGCCTCTGCGTTTGCAATTGCCAATGCAGCCTTCGCCTCCGCCTCCGCCTTGGCCTCCGATGACGCCTTGGCCTCCGCCTCCTTGGCCAACCTGGTGGCCTCCGATGACGCCTTTGCCTCCAATGACGCCTTGGCCTCCGCCTCCTTGGCCAACCTGGTGGCATCCGCCTCCGCCTTGGCCTCCAATGACGCCTTGGCCGCCGCGTTCTTAAGTTCCAGGTCCAACTTTGCCTTGGCGCGCTCTTGCAGCTCGACGAATCTCTGCTCGAGCATCATGAGCTTCGAGTACACACCACCAGTGTTACGGTTACTGTTCACCTCTAGCAAACTCTTGCGAGCTTCCTCGCGCCTCTTCAGCGCCGCTTCCCGCGCCTCCCGTTTCTTCCGGGTGCGCTTCCATGGCAACATGGACAGCTGTGGGATCGGCTCCTTGAGAGTCTCACTCATGGTGCGCAGCTCCTCTACGTCGCGCGAGAGGTCATCAAGCTCAAGAGGCAGCGCACCCTTCATCTCAAGAAGCTTTACAAGCGACTTCTGCACCTCGCGGTCCCTGCCTTGCTCCAAATGTTTCTGCACATCCTGCAGGATGTCCTTGGCCAGACGACACATGAAGAGCCGCGCTTGATGGGCGCCGTATTCGTCCTGGAGCATGTCGCCTTTCAACAGCCCCAGGACCGTCGATGCGTCCTCGACCAAAAGTGCCTGCGTCACCTGGTCGATAAGCTCGACGCGAGCAACCAGCTTGCGGCCGGCAGCGGTCGTCTCGCCCTCAAAATGACCGAGGGTGGCGACGGCCCGCTTCATCACCATCACGTCGTCCTTCATCGCTTGAGAAGACTTGTCGGCGCCTGACTTGATGATCCTCTCGAGCCACTCTTCTACGAGCCTGCAAATGCGGGTGCGCGTCTCCCAGCACGCCTTGACAGCGGGCGTCTCGTTGCCCTTGTCCCGACTCGTCCTGCACAGCTCGTACAGCGGCAGCCATGTATCCTCAAAGTCGAGGTGCTCCGGGTCTGCCGAGCAGCGCATCAGCTTGTCGGACAGCTCGCGTGCGAGGGCCGCACACTTTGCGATGCTGTCCACCTCGGGCGTCGAGTATGTCTTGCGCAGTTTCTCGAGATCCTCGAGGCTCTTGAAGGTGCCGCTGAGCTCCTTGGAGATCTGGCTGCCTGCAGACTGCTTCTCATCCAGCGCTTTACTGATTTTGGACACCCACGCGTCTGAGTCGTGACCGTGTGATGCATCCAACGCGTCCTTGATAGTGGCCGCGAGGCGTGTGACCTTTCCTTCGGTCTCGCGCATGTGCGTGAGCTCGCTCCGCGCCTGCTGCAGAAAGCCCTGCGCGTGGTGATTGCCACCATACTTGCTCTGTGTGTCCGGATCGTCCAGCAGCTGTTCGAGGCCCTCCCAGCCCTTGCCATTCTTCCACGAGCATCGGTGCAGCTCCTCCTGGAGCTTGTGTGCACACTCGCACGCTCGCAAGATCTCGCGAACCTCGGGAGGTCGTAGAGGGTACTCGGCGGCGGTCATGTATGGCCGGAAGGCGGATATCAAGTCGCCAAGTCTCGTGCGCTCGTGGCACCACCTTTCGACGAAGTCAGGCTGGTGGCGCGGCATCTTTTCGAACGTGTCGAAGCTCTGATTCAGCTGAGCCATGTGCTCCTCCACTTTCTGTTTGCCTCGATCCTGATCTTTCACCGCTTGCTCGAGCAGCGCAAGCTCAGCTTTCACAGCCTGCACCTCAGGCAGGAGAAGCGCACCTTGCTTCTCTGCCAGTTGCACCGCAGATTTGAGAGCACTCCAGCTGTTCTCATTGTACCAGGAGCAGCTCTGCAGCTCCGACAAGAGCGCGATCACATGCTCGCCGCGTATCACGACGTCCTTCGCCTCAACCGCCCACTCACTGTGAATGTATGTGCTCAAAAAGCCCTTCAGGAGCGGGAGGTCTACCCGAAGCGGCCGAAGCGGCAGGCACTCTTCGAGCTTGTGACTCGGCTGATCCTCGCCTCGCCCCGCCACGAGTCGCGCCTTCCAGTCTACAGCATTCAGCTTGTCCCGTAGCTGTAGCGTTGCTTCAAGAGTGCGGCGCTCGAGCGCAGCTTCCGAGTCAAGCATGAGTTGGGTGGAGCTCACCTCCTGCCTGCAGTGTTTGAGGTTCTCGAGGAGCTCTTTCATGTGCTTTAAATCCTTGATCGCCGAGCCAGGGTGCTTCTCGAGCAGTCTCTCTTCCAGAATCCGCCTCGACGACTCACTGAGCTTGCGCACAATTGAGGCTTTCGCCTCATCGCCAAGGCTGCGTGCTCCTCCCTTCGATGCGCGGCTATGCCGACTGACTGCCCTCGGTGTGCGCGATGTGAGCGACCGAAAGCTCCCCATTTTGGTGAGCACGAGCGGGATCTTTGACAGCGACTGGTTTCGACTGGAGGGCGTCTTGGCGAGAGGGGGTGGCGCAGGAGCGGCAAGATCGCTAGTCCTGCTACCGTCGCCGCCACCGTCGCCGCCCATCCTGCCGCCACCGCTGCTGCCACTTCTGGTGCGACCGCTGGTGCTATCGCAGAGGTGCTTCAGTGCAATTGAAAGCAGCTCCTCACCCGCGCAACGGATCTCGGCAAAAGCAAGCTCGCCTCCTGCCGAAAAGCGCGCAGCGTCCTTGCTGAGCAGCGTCGCAAGGGTCTCGAAGCTCTGGGGCTGGTTGACGTCACACTTGAGCAGCGTGGACCGTACCTCCTGGATGAGCCCAACCTGTTTGAGGCTCGCTTGCCCCTGCTTCGTCTTCTTGGGCAGCCTATTCACCATTTTGAGAGCCGTTGCCAATGAGTCTCGTCCAGATGGAGCCTCAAAGAGGAGTTGCACCTTGTCTTGGCTCCAGGTGAGGCCATCGGCCTTTAGGAAGGGGCGCGTGTCCTCGATGGCCCGCACGAAGTCATTCTCCTTCGGTTCGACAGTCTCGCTCAGCTCCTTGTACAACGCCGCACCTTCGCGCTCGCAGAGCGGCAGCGGCTTGCGTCCCTGCTCATCGGCAATCGCCTTGTCGTCCTCGAGCGCTTCCCGCAGCCCCACGAGGTCGTTTTCCTCCATTGCAGTGCGCACATCGAGGACAAGCCGTGCCGTGCGCAGCTGCACCGACTCCTTGAGCCCAAGCGGTCGCGGCGTCCTCAACTCGCTCCTCAACAACTCGCTGACGCAATCCTTGCGCTTGCTCTCGAGCCAGGTGCGCAGGTAGCGCATGTCCGGCCTCGATGCCGCGAGGGCGAGGCTGCTCGGCTTGTAGCCGCCTAGCAGTTGGCGCAGCTGCTCCGCCTCGAACCACTCAGCCGAGATGCGCATGCACGCGAGCTCGTTGCGCAGCTCGTGCGCGCGATGGATGAGTGTGTAGAGCGCGGTGAGTTCCTTCTTCGAGCCAACGCCAGCCGAGCTCGAGGCCCTTTCGAGGGCCGTGTCGAGCCTCTCAGCCTCGTCGAGCACACTACTCAGCCGATCGACCTGTGGCGGCACGTAGAGCTTTAGGTGGACCTGTGGCGGCACGTAGAGCTCGAGGCGGCGCGCCAGCTCTAGCTGCGCCTCTAGGCGCGTCGGCGCCTCTAGGCGCGCCGCCTCGAGCTGTGCACGCGCTTCCCTGAACCAAGTCGGGTCATTCTCCTCCGCACCCTTGAGTAGAAGCTTGCGAGCGACGCGCAACCGGCCACACACCCTCCGAGCTAGGTTGCCTCGACTGTACGCCTGTATGCACGTCGCGTCCTTACTGGCGGAGTCGTAGCGCGCCTGTTGCAGCGCGCGCTCCTGCGCCAGTCGGAAAAAGATCAAGGTGGTCCCGATCGCAGCCTCGCACATGCAGTCGAGCACACCCGGGTGCAGTGTCTGGAGCCGCCGTAGAAACTCCTCACAGACGGAGCGGCCATCCGCTTGGTTGCCATCTTTTTTAGCCTTCTGCCGGAAGCGTTTGCGCTCCTTGAGGTCGGGATCAAGGCACAAGTAGCGGTGCACAAATTGCCTGTGTGGTACGCGAAAGCCATATCCTTTCTTGCGCACCTCGACCGCCTCGAATACCCCGGAGTCTGCGTGGGCACAGGGTGAGTCAGCTCAGGAGATCTCGCGCGGGAGCCACCCCAGGGGTTGGGGTGAGCAGCAGTCGCATAAGGAGCCTTCGGATTCAAGCCCCCTCTCGCGAGCATACATTTCAACTGCTGGAGTGTGAGCCTCTCTTCAAAATCACTCGGAGAGCGCTTCATGTTGGGCTTGATGCAGCGCACATAATGTGGCTTCGTCGTCTCGATCGTTTTGATGAGCCTCTCCAGAGAGTCCTTGAAGGCGAGTCCAACTGTCTGCTTCCGCCCTCTGCCGCCGCCGCCGCCACCATGACCACCTTGAGCTTCCTTCTGTTGTTGTTTTTCGCCCTCATGGGCACCAAGCAGCTGTCTCACGAAGGGTGCGCCTGTCTCGCGCAACAGCCGTTCAGCTGGCCCGAGCTCGAGCACGCTCTTCTCGCGCAGGCCGTCGATGCTATACTTGACTTCTCCTGCATAGTGCTTGACCACAAATTGGCTGTCGCCGACGTTCTTGAAGACGCCGCTGGCCCTCCCGTCGAGGCTTTGCTTGAGGACTTTGAGACGCTCTAAGAGGTGCTTGTCGGACGCACGATCACCTGTCTCTATCTCGCTCTGGATTATCTGCAGGATCCCACCCTCCTTGTTTTGCTTCCATTCGAGCTCCGACTCGATCAGGCTGATGACGAGATGGTTGTCAACAAACTCGACGCGCTCGAATGCCACGCCCTCCTTCTTATACTGGCCCTGCTCGAGTTCGAAGATGGTATCCGTAAAGTTCTTCTGCAGCTTCTCGTTGCAGAAGTTGATGCAGAGCTGCTCGAGCGAGTTGACATCAAAGACCTCGAAGCCAAAGATGTCGAGCACCGAGATGGTGTAAGGGCCCTTGGGGGGTCTCTGCGCGTTAATGGTTTCGACCAGCCAATCAAACAGCTTCGAGTACCTGCAGGGGATGTGGCGCAAGCGATGTGATTGTCAGCCCAAGCTAACTTGCTCGAGGCCGCTTGCGGTCAGTGACGCACAATGTTTCAGCCAGGGACTTCTTGAGTCCGATCGCCTTCGCCACGGACTGTGGGCCGATCGGTGGGCCGCCCGCCTTGATTGCGGGGCGCATGACGAGCGCATTCTTAAGGCGGTTTGCATCCACACCGAGGAGATCAGCAGCATTCATGAGTGCTCTCCTTGGGTCGTGTACCATGGCGTAGCCACCGGCCTCGCGCAGAGACGGCGCGTAGTTGGCGGCCTTCATCTCCTGGTCTCTGATAATGCCCACGTTGCCCAAGTGCAGCACGGCAGCGACCACATCGAAGATCTGGCCCTGCGAGTCAGCAGGGATGCCAAGGTCATTCATTTTCTCGCACGTGACACTGAACTCCTGACGGTCGTCCACATGCTCCACATCGAAGACTGAGGCGCCGCCGCCCCTGAGAGATTCGAACTCCTTTGGGTCCGCAACGAGCTGCCGCGCCATCAGCTCCGTCTCGGGCAAGCCGCGCAGCAGCTGCCAGGGCGGTAGTCGTACAGCGACACGTGAGAAAGAGCAGGTGACGGCGGCATAGCACGAGGCAGCAGAGGCAAGCGCTGGTTTCAGGCAAGTGTTCGGTCTCGGCCTCAAGGACCTGAAAGAAGAAGTGGTAGTTACGCTCGTCCATGTTGGGCGAAGAGATGCGCGACTTCTCGAGGAGGTATGTGCGGATCGACGTGCCCGAGAGCTGCGCAGATGCGTCGAACCGCACGTCGACGAGCTTGCCGAAGCGCGACGAGTTGTTGTTGCGCACAGTCTTCGCGTTGCCAAAGGCCTCGAGTACGTAGTTGGAGGCGATCAGCTGGTCGCGGATTGCAGCGGCGGCATCGGTAGCGGCGTTTGTCGCGGCCACCTGCGCGAGGAAGAAGAAGACCTGCTTCGTGTTCTCGGTCTTGCCAGCGCCCGATTCGCCCGAGGAAATGATTGACTGATTCTTGCCATGCTCGCGCAGCTCCGAGTAAGCCTCTGCCGCCATCTGGAAGATATGGGGCGGCAGATCGGTCGAGCGAGAGTCGCGGTACTTGAGCACGGCCTCGGTCGTGTATAGTACGAGGTCGCGGTATGGGTTGACCGAGATGAGGATCGAGTTGGGGCCAGCACGTGTGTAGGGTTGGCCGGTGCTGTGGCGCTTGCGAAGGACTGCAGGGGATGGTGCAGGGCGTGTGAATGGAGTGGGGCGCAGACGCTTTGGGCTGGGTGGCTTCAATCACGGCTGGAGGAGCTCACTGCGTAAGATGTTTGGCTCGTCGATGTTGAGCATCTCGCACATATCGGCCTTCTCAAAGTCTTCCTCGTGGTAGGGCCACGTCTTGCGAGGGCGGCCGGTGACCACATCGATGTCGCGCGCGTTGTCGGGATGGCGGATCTCATACATGGGGCTGGAGTCATCGCGGTGCGGCCCGAGCACCCAGACGCACGCCTCGCCCTTGCGAACCGGCTGGGGAATCCACGAGGGCACGCAGTCGCCGGCGCCAGGTCCCTTCGTCATCAAACTCTGCACGCGTGTGTGCCTGTCTACGCGGCCTAAGGCATGATCATCGCCGCGCGTGATCATCGCCGAATGAGGCGACTTGGCCGCTAGCACGAGCTCCAACTGCTCCTTCAGGCCGGGTAGGTCACTCTCCGATGTGGGCACTAGCCATGGCGCAAGCAGCTGAGCGCACGTGAGGGCCAGCGAGTCGAGGCCGCATCGCTCATCAGCGCCATTTCGGCACGCATACCGGACGACCGCCTCCGTGAGCACAGGGCCGACCGGCTGGTCGTGCGGATGCGGCTCGGTCCGATCGTGCAGCGCCGCTGCACAGAGGTACACCAGGCGCGGCTCCAGCTTGCGTACGGAGCTGGCAAAACGGGCGGAATCCACGAGATACTCGAACACCTCGAGCGGGGACGAAAGCGGCGTGGAACCGCCGCCCTCGCCGTAAGCAGCTTGCTTGAATAGATGGAGCAGCATAGGCTGGAGAAGCCGCCGTACCGCATGTAGCCGCAAGCCCTCTAACGTGGCATCGCTCACCCAGCGCTCGCGGCACGCCAGTACGTGCGCCAGGTTGGGCGTGTCCGCGTTGGTGGACGCGGCTGTCATCTCGCTCACCGTCTGCATCACGGCTGTGATAAGGTCGTCGGCTGTGATAAGGTCGTGTACGCTGAGCGATGCTCTCTGCGGCGTTCGAGGCTCAGCCCAATCATCCGTGGTGGGCTGCCAGTGCACGCTGCCTGAGCCCGCGCGGGTGGGCTTGATCACTGGAACCATGTCGCCGGCTACAGCAACACCAACAACATCAAGCGCATCTGAAGAGTAAAGCGCATCATCGGCCACGGCGGCGGCGCTGCTGGTGCGCACGGCCAACATCCTATCGACGGCAAGGAGAACGAGCGCCTGGAGAAACTCGGGCAGAGACAGGTGCAATCCAAGCAGCCCCGGGTGCGCGCGAGGGTCTCCCAGCTTGCGCGCTAGATTATCCAGGCGTGTGCGCCCGTCAAGCACGCAATGGAAGATGCGTTTGGCAACCTCGTAGTCAGCCCACCGGGCCTCTTTCACCACCAGATCGATCCAGCTGTTGAGTACGACGCCCTCGCCATACTTGAGTACGACGCCCTCGCCATGTGTCTCGGCGCGTGCCGAGAACTTGAGGTACACTCCGACGAGCACGTCGAGATCCGGCTTCAGCGCATCGCCGAGCATGGCGACCGCAGTCGGCTCAGCCTGCAGGAGGCGGCGCAGTGGCGACAGGTTCCTCAGCGCATACCCGAGGTCCACGCGCGACCAGAGCAAGGCCCAGTGCGTGTCGATGCGCCGCCGCAGCTCCTCAGAGCGCTTGTGTGCCTCCTCTGCAGGGCCAGGGGCCACAGTGGCAAAGGCAGTTGCGAGCCGTAGGCGCAAGTCAACGACTGCCTTCTCCCGTTTTGAATCGGCGGCGGCCTTATCTGCTGCGGCCTTCGCGTCGACTGCGTTGATGGCCGCCGCCTTCTCGGCCGCCGCCTTCTCCGCTGCGGCCTTCTCGTCGGCTGCCTTCTTGGCTGCCGCCGCCTTCTCTGCCGCCGCCTTATCCGCTGCGGCCTTCTCGTCGGCTGCCTTCTTGGCAGCCGCCGCCTTCTCGTTGACTGCCTTCTTGGCCACCGCCGCCTTCTGCTCACGCTGGCTTGCGGAGCCGGCGTCGACACGAGCAGCGAGGGCCTGCTCCGCCTCCACAACCCGCGCGTTTGCTCGGACGAGCTGCTCGCGGACCCTCTCGAGCTCCGCCCTCTGTGCGCGTAGCTCCTCCTGATCAGATGCCCTGAGCCTCTCGACCTCTGCTTCATGAGCTTGTCGCTCATCTTCGCGCTGCTTGGCCAGCTGGCCCTTCATGGTAAACGCACGGGCAAGCAACTGGCCGTAAGTCAGCTTCCGTATGGTGTCTGGAGGTGGAGACGGCTCTGCCAATGCGGCGTCTTGGTTGGGGTCGGTGGTGGCGGTGGCGATGATGGTGGTGGCTCGGCCAGAGACGGTGTGGCCACGGCCACGGCCACGCGCACGAGGAGGAAGGCCACGGCCACGGCCCCGGCCACGGCCACGGCCTCCGTTGGCCCTGACATCGGAGTCGGTGGCGATAATGGCGGTGGGTCGGTCGTCGTCGATGGCGACAGCGGATGTTATGCGTCCGATGGATCTGCTGCGGATGGGGATTTTTTTGGAAATTGGTTCCATCTCAGCCGGTGGTGGTCCTGGCGGCAATTGCTGCTCAGATCCATTTGGGTGCCGACTCTCCGTCGATTGTTCGGCTCCCATCGTGCTTTGGAGCACCACGAGGCGCCATCATCGGTATTTGGGCACCACAACTTCTGCTCGAACTTGCTGCTGCTGTGAAACATGCAACACAAACTTGTTTACAGGACCGATCGGATGCCGACGTGGGACGATCTGATTTAGAGGATTAGAGCGGCCAGCACTCTAATCTGTGTACATGTAGTGTGTACTCTCACTACAGACTACGCACACAGTACACGACACTGTTGTAGCTTCCACCTTATAGTTATACTGCGGTCTCATGGTGTCTTGCTCTTGGTTTCGGTCTATGCAAAGCACCTACAAATTTCACACCGTCACGCATCGGCCGTCGCCCATACGATACCTCGCACACGAGAGATAGCTATAAGAGAGATCCGGATCGGTAGCAACGAAAATCCAATTGCGAAAATCGAGAAAAAACAGCGCAGAAAATGCGGACTTGGGACTAACACGCGGTGCGCCTATCTCATTTATCAGGCTATGTCAGAGAGGCACCCCCTCCGACGCACCGCGACCTCTGCGATCCGGACTCACAACTCGCTGCAAATAACACATCGCGCGGGACGCGGGGCGCGCCACGGCGGTCCGGCTAGTTCGGACTGGGTGGGGCGGGGTTCTCACACGTACACTCGTTGCATCCGTTTAGTTGGCCGTCTAGTTGACTGCGACGAAGACCGACCCCGTCGCGGGTGCTGTAGCGGGTGCTAGTGGCTCGCGTAGCCAGCCGCGCGGGGATGAATAGTCGACCACTGCCGAGAACAACTCCGAGTTCTCATCCATACTGGGCGCCGCGCGCGAGCTCCAGAGCACAAACGAGCCCATCGCCACGAGCACCACCTCAATGTCCGACCACACCGCGCGCACGAGTATGTACGTCCACGGTCGCAAGCAAAAGCTATGAAACGGTTGCCCTTCGTATGGGACGAACGAGACGGCCAACAGCACGCACAGCGTGAAGCCCCCCCACAGCACGCCCCAGACGATCGAGAGCGCGACCAGCGTGCGCAGGTGGGCCGCCCAGTCGTTGCGCGTTGGCCGTTGGCTGTCGAGGCAGTCGATCCAGTTGGGGAACAGGAGTGTGAGCACGAAGCCACGCGGGAAGGCGTCCGGCTCGACGAGCGGAATGATGCCGAGGCGCACGTCGCGGAAGCGCAGCGGCCAGTGGAGCAGAGAAATCATGAACGCTGTGATGGTGGCGTCGACGAAGATCTCAACCATGAGATTCACGCCGTAGGGATGGCGCAGGCCGCCGCCGCGTCCGGGAAATATAAAGCACGCATCCCTCTCGCCCGGATCCGGCACTCGGCATGTGCCCCAGCACGAGTACATGAGCCAGCCTATCAGCACGTGCAGCCCGCCGCATACGATTGCCTGAACGAGGGCTGCACGCTTGAACTTAGGGCCATGCCGCACGCGGCGCCACACGTCGCCACGCTCGATAGGAGGAAGCTCGAGCTTCGATGGGAGGAAGCTCGAGCTCGGGAGACCGAGCAGCACGATCGGACTTACCGTCGTCTCTCTGATCGGAGACAGGGTCGACGTGCTGACGGTGCTCGGCGATGCTGTTGGCTGCGTGCTACGCGCGGGTGTCGGAAGCTCTCGTCGCATATGGAAGCGGCACGCCTCGCACCCCTGCACGCACGCACTGAAGCACCGACCTCATCGGCGTCCCCGAGCCCTTTTCCTGTCCTGCAAGTCAAGTCAAGTCAGGTCACTGCCCGGGTCAAGTCAAGTCTACTACCGGCTCACCCCGGTTCAAAAACACCGGGGGGAGCCGGGACACTCACGGGGGAGCCGGTGGAATGTGAATGTGTGTCTGTGTGACTTCAAACACACACGGGGCGATTCATAGACGAATCTCATAATCAGAACCTCACAATCATCCCAACCCACCAACGCACCCACACGCACTCGACCGCGAGACGACCGAATCCGCGGCCGACCGGCCGACAGCCGCAGAACCGGATGCCGGAACCGACAGCTCCCCCATTGCGCTCGACCGCGGCCGACTCGACCGAGTCAGAACTCAGAAGACAAATGTCTTAAAAGACAGGCCGCGCCCCCCTGCAAACCCGACCCTGTCGCCTCCCGCTCCCAGAGCGCCTCCCGCGCCTGCTCAAAGGCGGTCGGCGAAATGAAGGCGCGCGCTGCAGACGCGTAGCGGCCCCCTGTAGCGGTTGGCAGTGCCCCCGACCCCTTGCCCCGACCGCATTGAGCTCGAGACTTCTCGTAGGCTGAATGTTCGGGCGTGCGCTACGGCTGCGGCAAAGCCTTGGAGCTCGGCTTGGTGTGCTCGTGCGGCATGGAAGCAGCCTTCAAGGCACCGCTTGCAGAGCTACCCGAGTGTGTGTTGGGTGCACGCCTGGGACGGCGCGGCGCGCGGAGGCGGAAACTACCGTAAAAGTTTGCGTCATCGACTTTTGGACCGTAAAAAGACCCATGCGCATTCGGCACCTTTCCGAAGCTCTCGCTTGCCTTGTCTCAGAGAGCGTCCAGTTCTCCCAAGCACGATGGGAGCCGAACAGTCGACGGAGAGTCGGAACCCCAATGAATATGTGCAGCCATTGCCGCCAGAACCACCGCCGCCTGAGATGGTGCCAACCTCCTATTTACACATAACATCCGCTGCCGCCATCGACGCCCACCGACCCACCGCCATGATCGCCAACGCCGCCCCCGATGCCAGTGCCAGGGCCAATGAAGGCCGTGGCCGTGGCCTTTCTCCTCGTGCGCGTGGCCGCGGCCGTGGCCACGCCAACTCCGTCCAAACCGCCACCGACCCCACCCAAGACGCCGCGTTGGCAGAGCCGTCTCCACCTCAAGACAGCATACGGCAGCTGACTTACCGCCAGTTGCTTGCCCGCGCGTTGACTATGAAGGGTCATCATATAGCAGAGGTCGAGAGGCTCAGGGTGGCTGCCCAGGAGGAGCTACGCGCACAGAGGGCGGAGCTCGAGAGGGTCCGCGAGCAGCTCGTCCGAGCAAACGCGCGGGTTGTGGAGGCGGAGCAGGCCCTCGCTGCTCGTGTCGACGCCGGCTCCGCAAGCCAGCGTGAGCAGAAGGCGGCGGTGGCCAAGAAGGCAGTCAACGAGAAGGCGGCGGCTGCCAAGAAGGCAGCCGACGAGAAGGCCGCAGCGGATAAGGCGGCGGCAGAGAAGGCGGCGGCAGCCAAGAAGGCAGCCGACGAGAAGGCCGCAGCGGAGAAGGCGGCGGCCGAGGAGGCGGCGGCCAAGAAGGCGGCGGCCGAGAAGGCGGCGGCGGCCATCAAGGCATTCGACGCGAAGGCCGCAGCAGATAAGGCCGCCGCCGATTCAAAACGGGAGAAGGCAGTCGTTGACTTGCGCCTACGGCTCGCAACTGCCTTTGCCACTGTGGCCCCTGGCCCTGCAGAGGAGGCACACAAGCGCTCTGAGGAGCTGCGGCGGCGCATCGACACGCACTGGGCCTTGCTCTGGTCGCGCGTGGACCTCGGGTATGCGCTGAGGAACCTGTCGCCACTGCGCCGCCTCCTGCAGGCTGAGCCGACTGCGGTCGCCATGCTCGGCGATGCGCTGAAGCCGGATCTCGACGTGCTCGTCGGAGTGTACCTCAAGTTCTCGGCACGCGCCGAGGCGCATGACGAGGCGCATGGTGAGGGCGTCGTACTCAACAGCTGGAGCGATCTGGTGGTGAAAGAGGCCCGGTGGGCTGACTACGAGGTTGCCAAACGCATCTTCCATTGCGTGCTTGATGGGCGCACACGCCTGGATAACGTGGCCTCTCCTCAAACGCGCAAGCTGGGAGACCCTCACGCGCACCCGGAGCTGCTTGGACTGTATTTGTCTCTGCCCGAGTTTCTCCAGGCGCTCGTTCTCCTTGCCGTCGATAGGAAGTTGGCCGTCGTAGCCGATGATGCGCTTGATGTTGTTGGTGATGCTGTAGCCGGTGACATGGTTCCAGTGATCAAGCCCACCCGCGCGGGCTCAGGCAGCGTGCACTGGCAGCCCACCACGGATGATTGGGCGGAGCTTCGAACGCCGCAGAGAGCATCGCTCAGCGTACAAGACCTTATCACAGCCGTGAAGAAGACGGTGAGCGAGATGACAGCCGCGTCCACCAACGCGGACACGCCCAACCTGGCGCACGTACTGGCGTGCCGCGAGCACTGGGTGAGCGATGCCTCGTTAGATGGCTTGCGGCTACATGCGGTACGGCGGCTTCTCGAGCCTATGCTGCTCCATCTATTCAAGCAGATCGAGGCGAAGCAAGCTGCTTACGGCGAGGGCGGCGGTTCCGCGCCGCTTTCGTCCCCGCTCGCGGTGTTCGAGTATCTCGTGGATTCCGCCCGTTTTGCCAGCTCCACACGCAAGCTGGAGCCGCGCCTGGTGTACCTCTGTGCAGCGGCACTGCACGATCGGGCCGAGCCGCATCCGCTCGACCAGCCTGTCGGCCCTGTGCTCACGGAGGCGGTCGTCCGGTATGCGTGCCGCAATGGCGCTGATGAGCGATGCGGCCTAGACTCGCTGGCCCTCACGTGCGCTCAGCTGCTTGCGCCATGGCTAGTGCCCACATCGGAGAGTGACCTACCCGGCCTGAAGGAGCAGTTGGAGCTCGTGCTAGCGGCCAAGTCGCCTCATTCGGCGATGATCACGCGCGGCGATGATCATGCCTTAGGCCGCGTAGACAGGCACACACGCGTGCAGAGTTTGATGACGAAGGGACCTGGCGCCGGCGACTGCGTGCCCTCGTGGATTCCCCAGCCGGTTCGCAAGGGCGAGGCGTGCGTCTGGGTGCTCGGGCCGCACCGCGATGACTCCAGCCCCATGTATGAGATCCGCCATCCCGACAACGCGCGCGACATCGATGTGGTCACCGGCCGCCCTCGCAAGACGTGGCCCTACCACGAGGAAGACTTTGAGAAGGCCGATATGTGCGAGATGCTCAACATCGACGAGCCAAACATCTTACGCAGTGAGCTCCTCCAGCCGTGATTGAAGCCACCCAGCCCAAAGCGTCTGCGCCCCACTCCATTCACACGCCCTGCACCATCCCCTGCAGTCCTTCGCAAGCGCCACAGCACCGGCCAACCCTACACACGTGCTGGCCCCAACTCGATCCTCATCTCGGTCAACCCATACCGCGACCTCGTACTATACACGACCGAGGCCGTGCTCAAGTACCGCGACTCTCGCTCGACCGATCTGCCGCCCCATATCTTCCAGATGGCGGCAGAGGCTTACTCGGAGCTGCGCGAGCATGGCAAGAATCAGTCAATCATTTCCTCGGGCGAATCGGGCGCTGGCAAGACCGAGAACACGAAGCAGGTCTTCTTCTTCCTCGCGCAGGTCGCCGCGACAAACGCCGCTACCGACGCCGCCGCTGCAATCCGCGACCAGCTGCTCGCCTCCAACTATGTACTCGAGGCCTTTGGCAACGCAAAGACTGTGCGCAACAACAACTCGTCGCGCTTCGGCAAGCTCGTCAACGTGCGGTTCGACGCAGTTGCACGGCTCTCGGGCACGTCGATTGACACATACCTCCTCGAGAAGTCGCGCATCTCTTCGCCCAACATGGACGAGCGCAACTACCACTTCTTCTTTCAGGTCCTTGAGGCCGAGACCGAACACTCGCCTGAAACCAGCGCTTGCCTCTGCTGCCTCGTGCTATGCCGCCGTCACCTGCTCTTTCTCACGTGTCGCTGTACGACTACCGCCCTGGCAGCTGCTGCGCGGCTTGCCCGAGACGGAGCTGATGGCGCGGCAGCTCGTTGCGGACCCAAAGGAGTTCGAATCCCTCAGGGGCGGCGGCGCCTCAGTCTTCGACGTGGAGCATGTGGACGACCGTCAGGAGTTCAGTGTCACGCGCGAGGCAATGAATGACCTTGGCATCCCCGCTGGTTCACTCGATGTGTTTGGGCAGCGCCAGATCTTCGATGTGGTCGCTGCCGTGCTGCACTTGGGCAACGTGAGCATTATCAGAGACCAGGAGATGAAGGCCGACAGCTACGCGCCGTCTCTGCGCGAGGCCGGCGGCTACGCCAAGGTACACGACCCAAGGAGAGCACTCATGAATGCTGCTGATCTCCTCGGTGTGGATGCAAACCGCCTTAAGAATGCGCTCGTCATGCGCCCCGCAATCAAGGCGGGCGGCCCACCGATCGGCCCACAGTCCGTGGCGAAGGCGATCGGACTCAAGAAGTCCCTGGCTGAAACATTGTGCGTCACTGACCGCAAGCGGCCTCGAGCAAGTTAGCTTGGGCTGACAATCACATCGCTTGCGCCACATCCCCTGCAGGTACTCGAAGCTGTTTGATTGGCTGGTCGAAACCATTAACGCGCAGAGACCCCCCAAGGGCCCTTACACCATCTCGGTGCTCGACATCTTTGGCTTCGAGGTCTTTGATGTCAACTCGCTCGAGCAGCTCTGCATCAACTTCTGCAACGAGAAGCTGCAGAAGAACTTTACGGATACCATCTTCGAACTCGAGCAGGGCCAGTATAAGAAGGAGGGCGTGGCATTCGAGCGCGTCGAGTTTGTTGACAACCATCTCGTCATCAGCCTGATCGAGTCGGAGCTCGAATGGAAGCAAAACAAGGAGGGTGGGATCCTGCAGATAATCCAGAGCGAGATAGAGACAGGTGATCGTGCGTCCGACAAGCACCTCTTAGAGCGTCTCAAAGTCCTCAAGCAAAGCCTCGACGGGAGGGCCAGCGGCGTCTTCAAGAACGTCGGCGACAGCCAATTTGTGGTCAAGCACTATGCAGGAGAAGTCAAGTATAGCATCGACGGCCTGCGCGAGAAGAGCGTGCTCGAGCTCGGGCCAGCTGAACGGCTGTTGCGCGAGACAGGCGCACCCTTTGTGAGACAGCTGCTTGAGGGCGATAAACAACGACAGAAGGAAGCTCAAGGTGGTCATGGTGGCGGCGGCGGCGGCAAAGGGCGGAAGCAGACAGTTGGCCTCGCCTTCAAGAACTCTCTGGAGAGTCTCATCAAAACGATCGAGACGACGAAGCCACATTATGTGCGCTGCATCAAGCCCAACATGAAGCGCTCTCCGAGTGATTTTGAAGAGAGGCTCACACTCCAGCAGTTGAAATGTATGCTCGCGAGAGGGGGCTTGAATCCGAAGGCTCCTTATGCGACTGCTGCTCACCCCAACCCCTGGGGTGGCTCCCGCGCGAGATCTCCTGAGCTGACTCACCCTGTGCCCACGCAGACTCCGGGGTATTCGAGGCGGTCGAGGTGCGCAAGAAAGGATATGGCTTTCGCGTACCACACAGGCAATTTGTGCACCGCTACTTGTGCCTTGATCCCGACCTTAAGGAGCGCAAACGCTTCCGGCAGAAGGCCGACCAGGGCGGCAACCAAGCGGACGGCCGCTCAATCTGTGAGGAGTTTCTACGGCGGCTCCAGAGTCTGCACCCGGGTGTGCTCGACTGCATGTGCGAGGCTGCGATCGGGACCACCATGATCTTTTTCCGACAGGCGCAGGAGCGCGCGCTGAAAGAGGCGCGCTACGTCTCAGCCAGTAAGGACGCGACCTGCATTGCGCGGTACAGGCGAGGCCTGCTAGCTCGGAGGGTGTATGGCCGATTGCGCGACGCTCGCAAGCTTCTACTCAAGGGCGCGGAGGAGAATGACCCGACTCGGTTCAGGGAAGCGCGTGCAAAGCTCGAGGCGGCGCGCCTAGAGCTCTACGTGCCGCCACAGGTCGATCGGCTGAGTAGTGTGCTCGACGAGGCTGAGAGGCTCGACACGGCCCTCGAAAGGGCCTCGAGCTCGGCTGGCGTTGGCTCGAAGAAGGAACTCACCGCGCTCTACACACTCATCCATCGCGCGCACGAGCTGCGCAACGAGCTCGCGTGCATGCGCATCTCGGCTGAGTGGTTCGAGGCGGAGCAGCTGCGCCAACTGCTAGGCGGCTACAAGCCGAGCAGCCTCGCCCTCGCGGCATCGAGGCCGGACATGCGCTACCTGCGCACCTGGCTCGAGAGCAAGCGCAAGGATTGCGTCAGCGAGTTGTTGAGGAGCGAGTTGAGGACGCCGCGACCGCTTGGGCTCAAGGAGTCGGTGCAGCTGCGCACGGCACGGCTTGTCCTCGATGTGCGCACTGCAATGGAGGAAAACGACCTCGTGGGGCTGCGGGAAGCGCTCGAGGACGACAAGGCGATTGCCGATGAGCAGGGACGCAAGCCGCTGCCGCTCTGCGAGCGCGAAGGTGCGGCGTTGTACAAGGAGCTGAGCGAGACTGTCGAACCGAAGGAGAATGACTTCGTGCGGGCCATCGAGGACACGCGCCCCTTCCTAAAGGCCGATGGCCTCACCTGGAGCCAAGACAAGGTGCAACTCCTCTTTGAGGCTCCATCTGGACGAGACTCATTGGCAACGGCTCTCAAAATGGTGAATAGGCTGCCCAAGAAGACGAAGCAGGGGCAAGCGAGCCTCAAACAGGTTGGGCTCATCCAGGAGGTACGGTCCACGCTGCTCAAGTGTGACGTCAACCAGCCCCAGAGCTTCGAGACCCTTGCGACGCTGCTCAGCAAGGACGCTGCGCGCTTTTCGGCAGGAGGCGAGCTTGCTTTTGCCGAGATCCGTTGCGCGGGTGAGGAGCTGCTTTCAATTGCACTGAAGCACCTCTGCGATAGCACCAGCGGTCGCACCAGAAGTGGCAGCAGCGGTGGCGGCAGGATGGGCGGCGACGGTGGCGGCGACGGTAGCAGGACTGGCGATCTTGCCGCTCCTGCGCCACCCCCTCTCACTAAGACGCCCTCCAGTAGAAACCAGTCGCTGTCAAGGTTGCTCCCGCTCGGGCTCACCAAAATGCAGAGCTTCCGGTTGCCCACATCGCGCACACCGAGGGCTGACAGTCGGCGTAGCCGCGCATCAAAGGGAGGAGCACGCAGCCTTGGCGATGAGGCGAAAACCGAAATTGTGCGCAAGCTCAGTGAGTCGTCGAAGCGGATTCTGGAAGAGAGACTGCTCGAGAAGCACCCTAGCTCGGCGATCAAGGATATAAAGCACATGAAAGAGCTCCTCGAGAACCTCAAACACTGCAGGCAGGTTAGCAGGCAGGAGGCGAGCTCCACCCAACTCATGCGTGAATCGGAAGCTGCGCTTGAGCACCGCACACTTGAAGCGACGCGACAGCTACGGGACAAGCTGGATGCGGCGGACTGGAAGGCGCGACTCGTGGCGGGGCGAGGCGAGGATCAGCCGAGTCACAAGCTCGAGGAGTGCCTTCCGCTTCGGCTGCTTCGGGTGGACCTCCAGCTCCTCAAGGGCTTTTTGAGCACATACCTTCACAGTGAGTGGGCGGTTGAGGCGAAGGACGTCGTGACACGCGCCGAGCATGTGATCGCGCTCTTGTCGGCGCTGCAGAGCTGCTCCCGGTACAATGAGAAAAGCTGGAGTGCTCTCAAATCTGCGGTGCAACTGGCAGAGGAGCAAGGTGCGCGACTCCTGCCTGAGGTGCAGGCTTTGAAAGCTGAGCTTGCGCTGCTCGAGCAAGCGGTGAAAGACCAGGATCGAGTCAAACAGATGGTGCAGGAGCACGTGGCTAAGCTGCATCAGAGCTTCGACGCGTTCGATAAGTTGCCACGCGACCAGCCTGACTTCGTCGACAGCTGGTATTACGAGCGCACAACACTTGGCGACTTGATATCCGCCTTCCGGCCATCCATGGCCGCCGAGTACCCTCTGCGACCTCCCGAGGTTCGCGAGATCTTGCGAGCGTGCGAGTGTGCACACCGGCTCCAGGAGGAGCTGCACCGATGCTCGTGGAAGAAAGGCACGGGCTGGGAGGGCCTCGAACAGCTGCTGGACGATCCGGACACACAGAGCAAGTATGGTGGCAATCACCACGCGCAGGGCTTTCTGCAGCAGGCGCGGAGCGAGCTCACGCACATGCGCGAGACCGAAGGAAAGGTCACACGCCTCGCGGCCACTATCAAGGACGCGTTGGATGCATCACACGGTCACGACTCAGACGCGTGGGTGTCCAAAATCAGTAAAGCGCTGGATGAGAAGCAGTCTGCAGGCAGCCAGATCTCCAAGGAGCTCAGCGGCACCTTCAAGAGCCTCGAGGATCTCGAGAA
>ENA-UOUZ01000713-UOUZ01000713.1-mixed-culture-metagenome-genome-assembly--contig:-NODE-713-length-23228-cov-97.191473_pt1 | contig 23228 bp, 12 predicted proteins | sample MGYA00238154_ERZ761575 | MGnify/ENA primary metagenome ERZ761575 (study PRJEB28896, sample SAMN07631632) | mixed culture metagenome | isolation source: Freshwater growth medium | place: USA...
AGGACCCCCCCTCCCCCCTCCCCCCCCCCTCTCAGAATGAATGCGATCGACTGTAGACACCCAGGAAGCTTTCACGAACCATTTTTGGTCGCGCTGATTAATTTGGAAACCCCAAACACCCAGGGAGAGTGACGTGATCCATGGCGCCTGATTCGCTCCCTCCGCCCTCACCTCCGCCGCTTTCGTCCGTGCCCTGGTCGCGCAAAGAACTGCTAAGGTTCGATGCAGATGTGGCCGTGAGTTGGGTGGATACGAATGAGGCCGATCTGCCCTACGCTCGCTCGGTGTCGTATGCCGAGCTCATAGACATGGCTGATCGGGTTTCTTGTCTGGTCGCCCATGCCGCCAGCCGTGGTGCCGGCGTCGGCTTGTGCCTCGATAATTCCCTGGCCGCCGTCGCGTGCCAGCTCGGAATCCTCTGGGCTGGAAACAACTTCGTGCCTCTCGATGAGCCCAGTGCACAGCCGCGTACACAGGAGGTGCTTGAGAACTCGGGCATCGAGCTCATCTTTTGTGGTCCACATCTTGCAGACGACGTCGCCAGAGTGGTGGATGAGTGCCGCCACAAGATAATCGTCCTTTCCATTGATGACGCCGAGCTAACGAATCCATCATGCGCGCGCTTTTGCATGATGGATGCCGTCTCGGCTTGCAGACCGGATGTGCCGCACAATATGTGCTCGCGTATCTGCACTTTTCACACGAGCGGCACGACCGGTGCTCCGAAGCCCATTCACAGCACCGCGGAGCAGTGGCGTGCGTTTGTCCTCGCTGCCGCACGGCCTTATCATCTCACGGCCACCTCGCGCGTCTTCGTGGCGACGAGTGCGATCTTTGACCCCTCCGCCGGCATGACCTTTGCAGCACTGGCGCTCGGCGCAACGGTATGCCTCGCGCCTTGGGCTTTCACGTTGCAACAGCTGAGAGTTTCCATCAACCTGACTCGAGCCACGCATGCAATGTCGACCCCGTCGGTATGGGCGCTATACGACATTGAGAGTGAGTGCGCGCCTCATGACAAGCTTGCGCTTACGACGGTGATGCTCGGCGGTGAGCCGACGCCCCCTGAGACGATACGAGCGTGGCTGGCTCTCGGTGTGAGACTCATCAACACGTATGGGACCACTGAAGCGACCGTGTACCAGATGGCGTACGAGCTGCCACCGCACGTGGCGTCCTTGTCGGACGCGCAGCTCGAGCAGCATGCTCGATGCCTCGGCACCCCGTTTGAGGGCATCTGTTGTGCGGCCGTGCACGTGCCCGCGCTGCTCGAGGGCCTGTCCGAGGCGGTGCCAGCTGATGGACTGGAGATCAAGGAGCTCGTCCTCTGGGGAACGCAGGTCGGCGGCCCCGATCGGTGGGGCATGCCAAATGTGGCAAGTCGAGCCATCCAAGGCGAGGACACGCTACCTGTCACGCTTCGGGCGTGTGGTGGCTTCATTCCCTCCACGACCATGGGCGAGTGGCGGCTTCATCCACAGCAACAGCGACTTCGCACAGGCGACTTGGTGCAATGCCGCGGCGGCGCGATGTACTACGTAGGGCGAGCCGATCAGCAGGTCAAGCTCAATGGCCGACGCATCGAGCTTGGGCCGATCGGCAACGCCATCTGCACGGCCATGCATCCCCTCGTGCGCCATGCTGTCGTACAGCTCGTCGACGGGCGGTTGCATGCATTCTGCGTGATGAGGGCACTACCGGATGAAATGCGATCCTCTCCTCGGTATACCGTCACCTCTGACGCCGTGCGTGTGCTCTGTGGTCTCGAGTTGCCAGCGTACCTTGTGCCGCCAGGCGTCACCCTTCTGAGCGACCTCCCGAGGACCCCAACGGGCAAGACAGACGGGCGAGCTCTCGCCGCACTCGCGCTTGCGGACGCGGCGGCGGTTGAGGCTGGCCATGGCACTGGCAGCACGCCTTGGTGTCCATACGGCTGGCTCGGTGTGGTGGCCGCGTGCTGGTCCCAGGAGCTCAATCTTCCAGTCGGGCAGCTCAGTGGCACGTCCGACTTCCGCGCGCTGAGCGGCGATAGCCTCGTCGCTCTCAAGATCTGCACGCGTCTTTGGCGACACCAGCAGCAGTGCACGGCCAGCCGAGCCGACGGTGGCGTCTTTGGCGAGCTCATGGGGGCCTTTTCACCCGTCCACCTTCTCGCGACGCCTGTACTCCGAGAGTACGCTGCTCGACTGCAGGCGGCAGCTGCCGAGACGAAACTCTTCCGTGCGCACATCGACGGAGGCGATCAAAGCGCACTGCCCCCCTGCGATCAAGGAGCTGCAGCTGATGCATCGGTGTGCGCTTCTTCGTCAGGGAGCGGCTGCAGGGCAGTCTCGGAGCAGCTCGATGCGTTGGCCGTGCAGGCAGTGGCAGCGGGAGACGCAGCCCTGCTCCAGGTTCTCCTCCAGCGCTATCCACCGCTCGTGCCGCTGCCGTTGGCGAATCGCCTGTTGCTAGCGGCGGTGTGCAATCACGACGGCGCGTGCGCGGCGCTCATGCTGGCCCATGGCGCGTCGCCCAACGCCTCGAGCCACTGCAGCGCCACCACTGCCCTGCAGAGCGCCGTGCTGCACACGGACAATGCCATGGTCCAGCGGCTGCTTGCAGCTTGTGCCGACGTAAGGGCGGTCGATCAGAATCTACAGAGCGTGTTGCACCATGCTGCCCGCACAGGCGCAGATAACGGCTGCTTAGAGACCCTCATTAGCCATGGGGCGCAAGCTGCCGGCGTTGGCGGCGGAGGTGCGGCGTGTGCCTCACTCGACATCTGGGGACGGACGCCCTTGCATTGGGCCGTCATCAACGGCCACCGTGAGGCCATCATCACGCTGGTGGAGGCAGGGAGCGACATCTCGGTACGCGACCTGCAGCATGAGTCGTCGCTCGACCTCGCAGAGCGGCGGGCGCTTTGCCAGGACGTGGCTGCGAGTGGCAAGTGTGACCGGCTGACAGTAAATCTCCTCAAGCTGCTACTTCATCCCGAGCACCCTGATCACCGCTCCTTTCATCCCGAGGGCTTCATGGACTTGTGTACTCACGAGGTCCTCGAGCACGCGGCGAGGCTGCGCTTGAGTGCCGAGGCGCGCGACGCGCTCCTCGCGATGAGTCCCGAGAGGCGTGCGGCCATTGGGGATCATATGATGACCATCGATGAGCTGAACGCGCGGCGGCCCGCGATGTAGGTGCAGTTGATGTATTGTGAGCAAGAGTCGTGGGGGTCTTCTACATCAACTGCACCTCCACAATACATCAACAGTGGGGGTCTTCCACCTGATTGGTAGTCCGTGTGATAACATGTTTAATCTAGGGACTGCGAAATGTACTGTTCAGTTCAGTTCACGAACTGAACTGAACTGAAATGTACTGACTGACTGAGACCCTGGGTTCACAGTGCGGCCAAACACTAACTTCAACTGACTGTGAAAGTCTCCAAAACCCCGGCGGAGACACAGTGGCTGTCGCCTCGGGGAGTGGCTGATCGCCACGACCGGTCACGGCGCGCCTGTATTAGGATTGATGCCGAAGAGACGTGTGCTGCATGGAGTTCATCACCCGATCAATCGCCCGCTTGGGCGGTCGGCACTCCACAGGAGCTGGTAGTCCAGATAAGCACCTACCGAAAATCGCTGCTCATGACGCAGAAGCAGCGATCACTGCAGCGCTGCCACCAAGCACGTGGGATGCGCTCCCACAGGACTGGGAGGTGGTTATCGATCCCGCCGATCCGCACAACATGTATTACTGGAACCAGCAGACAGATGCGACAACGTGGCACAAGCCGGAGCACGCTGCCGCGGAGGACGTCGAGCGTGACCGCTTCCTGTACGAGGAGGAAGAGAAGGAGGAGGCCTTGCGGTTCAAGCGCGCAGTCGGCGCAGCTGTGGATTCACTGGAGACACCTACCTCAGCAGATGCAGTCAAAGAGAAGAAAAGGACGGTCGTCGTCAGGACGCCAAGCGAAATGGAGATGCACATGTCGGCCGAAGTGGCTAGCAAGCCTTCAGCTGGCAAGCCGCGGCCGCTGCCCAACGATGTCTCGTTCGCCTTGAACACGGCCGCCGGAGGCAACCAGCAAGTCGTTTGGCCGCCGCCGCCACACGGTGGCGCCGTTCCGGGCGCACGTCGTCTGCAGGACCTCGTGCGAGACGTTCATCGCGGCAACGTTGCTGCCAACGCGATCTTCAAACGGCTCGGTAAGCCGACGACTGCGCCACCGCCGCCGCTCACCGTGAAGCAGCGGGTCGAGCAGCTGGCTGAGCAGGTGCGAGGAAACCAGGCCGGCTCGAGTGTAGACGGCGAGTTCGACGAGACCCTCTGGCAGTTCCAGCAGGGTAATTGGAAGCATCTGCCACCGCCGCCTAAGGAGAAGCGGGAGGAATGGAAACTTCGCAGTGTGCAGATGAGCGAGGTCGGAGGGCCGCAGCCACGACGCCTCCACGCTGCCACTGCCAGCAGCAGCGGCGGTGCCAGCGGCAGTGTCGAGCGGAATCTCGCGGCCGATCTCGAGGCCGCAGGCAACCTCCCGCTTCTACACAGTAAATCGGCTTCATCGAGCTCTGGCGCATCAGACGCGGAACATACCGCCATGCGTTACGTTACCTCACCGTGGCGACCACTGCGCGGAGCAGTGGTGGCCACTTCGAGGCGCAAAGGAGCATACTGTCTCTGCTGCCGGCTGGCTGCGCCCAAGGCGGATGCGTCACCGGATGCGGAGCGGCTGGCGAAGCACCGTGCCTGGGTACGAATGGCGCTGTCGCTGTGTTTGCTAACAATGTTCAGTACCGCCGCCGGCGTGGTCGTCCTGAATAGCTTGGCGGCTGGCCTGGATGGCTTGGCGCATGAATGGGGCTGGGTGCAGCCGCCCTCACCGCCAACTCCACCTCCGCGCCATCCGCCGCCGCCACTGCCATTTCCTCCGCCGCCGCCCGCGCCACCGAGGCCGTTGCCGCCACCGCCGCCGCCGCCCGCGCCACCGAGGCCGTTGCCGCCACCGCCGCCGCCACCCGCGCCGCCGAGGCCGCTGCCGCCACCGCCGCCGCCACCGCCGCCTCCGAGGCCGTTGCCGCCGCCGCCGCCGCCACCCGCGCCACCGAGGCCGTTGCCGCCACCGCCACCGCCGCCGCCGCGCCCGTTGCCGCCGCCGCAGCCCTCGCCACCGCCCTCAATGAGCTTGGCGGCTGGCCTGGATGGTTTGGCGCATGAATTGGGCTGGGTGCAGCCGCCCTCACCGCCGACTCCACCTCCGCGCCATCCGCCGCCGCCCGTGCCGTTTCCTCCGCCATCTCCTTCGCCTCCGAGGTCGTCGCCGCCACCGCCGCCGCGCCCGTCGCCGCCGCGCCCGTCGCCGCCGCCGCGGCCCTCGCCACCGCCGCCGCCGCCGCATCCCTCGCCACCGCCACTCTCGCACTCCCTACTTGTGGTTCTCCAGTGGGGGTCCGTGCCGGAGCACCTGCTGCCTCATCCTCTCGTGCTCTTCGGCCTGCTCGCTCTCGCTCTGTGCCTCTTCTTACGCTCAAGCGCTTCGAGGGGCGATCGCTCGGGAGAACGCTCGAGCAGCGACGGGCCTCCAAAGCGTTCTCCCACCACAGAGACAGCAGTGGTCACAGAGACAGCAGTCGTCGAGGATCGGGAAGGAGAGTGGTCTTTCCGAGGCACGAGAAAGGAGCAGACTTTCTCGTGGCTCGATGGTGCAGACACTGGCATACTTTGGAGAGGTGAGTCGGCGACGGCGTACTCCCCCCTCCCACCCTCGACTGTGGGAAAGAGCTTCTTGGAACGACTCGGGGCCGTGGCGACCGCACCGAGCAGCACGAGCAGTGCGGCAAGGTCAAGCAGTCCCGTCAGCGTCTATGTGGGCCGACCGCCGATAGTGCTGATGCGGCAGCAGAGCGTGGATGCAACGATCCAGCAGCTGCATGAAGTGCTGCGCCACAGATCGCATCTTCGTACTGAGGAGGAGAGACAGCGCCGCAAGCGGCTGAGCGCCTTCGCTGCCCATCTCGACAGACTGTGGGAATCCCAATGGAGGCACGTCCAGCTGCACGAGCTCCCGTACGACGCCAAGCTACAAGGCAAGGGTGTATTCGAGCGCGAACCGCGTCTACTCGAACACCTCGGCGCGTTGCTCAAGAAGCACTTCGAGCAGCTCTTCGACACGTATCTGTACTATGCCAAGGTTGAGGCGGAGGAGAGCGCCGTGGAGATGTACAGGCTCAAAGACTCGAGTTGGCGCATGCTCCTGCGTGATGCGGGTGTCATCGGCGAAGCACGCGATCAGATCCTGACGACGACGGCGGGCCAGATCTTCACGTTCGTCAACCAGCGGCGCGAAAAGTTGGCCAGCGCCGGCGGCGCGACGCCGCCGCCGCAGGTGGCCGCCGCTTTCGCCGACGGCTGGTGGACGACATCTCGAACGGCCGACGGCGCCCCAGACTCGGCGATCACTGCCGCTGTGCTGCACTCGACGACCGAGGCAGCGAAACCGGGCTTCGACGCGGTGGCGACGCGTGGCCATTACATGGGCGGCTCGCCCTTCGGCTTCACCCTCTCCGAGTTCCTCGAAGGCCTCGTCTTCTCCGCGCTCCAATGCTATCCGCCGCCGCCCGCCGGTGCAGGTTGCTTCCCGACGTTTAGTTTCAGTCAACAAGTGAACGCTGTCGCTTGGGGAGGGACCGAGGGCGCCGGCGGTGATGAGGCAGCGACGGCGGCCCAGACGGCGGCGCATGTGCTCACAGCCGTTGGGAAGCTGCTACACGAGCGCGTTCTGGTCAAGGCGAAGCACGCCGACGTGCTCGCGTTCCGTCGGCAGTTCGTGAGCTCGATCACGCTCAACGAGGCGCTCCATGCGGTACGCAGCATGCTCGAGCCCGTGTTCCGCAAGTACGACGGCTCCCAGGCAGGGACACTGTCGCTCAAGCGCTTCCTCGACATGTGCCAGGACGCTCAGCTCATCGGCACCCAGCTCTCTCGCTACCAGGTCAAGATGGCCTTTGTCAACTCGCTGCCCTTCTCGGCTGACGCCTCGGACGTGCGGAAGCCGCTGCTCGCTAAGGGCGCCGAGTTCGAGGAGGCATTCATGCGGATCGTGCATGTGTACAGCACACCCGCCCTCATGGGTAGCGAGCTACTCACGCCCATGGGCCAGATCAGTGAGGGGAGCCCGCAGAAGAGCTTCTCAGCTCCACAGTTCGCGGCCTCCGTGAGTGCGCTCATGAAGCAGAGCGTCTCGGCGGCGATCGCCGACGCGAGCCCCGCCGACGCGGAGATGGAGGCGGCCATCATCAAGAAGCTAGCAATTGTCCTGGGCAAGTTGCTTGCCACACTATCACTAAATAACGACCCGTACGTTGCATGATGGGACTACGTACGAGACGCGTCCCACGCTCATCGTTCCCCACCGCATCGAGTGGACGTCGAACTTAGCCCGTTGCGGTGGTGCTACATGGGTGGTGCTAGCACCTAAGGACCTAGCTGTGCAACCGACGTGTATTTGGAATTGTAATATTGTATAGACGAAGTCACGATACACGAATTTCCAATGGAATTTCCGTTCCGCGGACCGCGCCGAACATAGCGCCGATTGCGCACGAAATTCAGCCGCGCGGCGAGCCGGGCCCTCCGCTACTCACTCGGAGGCACCACGCTTCCACGGACGCAGACCGCATACACGCACAACTCCGCGCTCGCGGAGGAGCCTACAGGAGAAGAACCAAGAAGTTCGCCCTTGTGACATCGTACTGACACACGCCGTCGAAATCGCATAGAAATCGGCCAAGATACTGCAACATACATGTTGCGACACGCACACGTCGTTCTGAGCGTGTCACCGTACTCCGGCTAGTCAAGTACATGTGTGCGTCCACCTGGCGCCAGCATGCTCGCCCTCGTGCCCCACCCAGTCTGCTTCGTGTTTGCTGCCTGCGCGGGCCGCAGCGCTCTCAGTGATGCTTCTTTTCTGTGGCAGAAGAGCCTTCGACAGGCCACGCGTACTCGAAGGCCATGTCGATGCCCTGCTCAGTAGGGTGGTCAACGTACGGCAGGAACGGAATGCAGCCGAGCCCAACGAGCGTCGGGATCCATCGGGCGATTAGGCCCGGCGGAAGTCGGTGCGCCTGGTGCTGTGCAAAGTGGACGGCCTGATGAATGATGAGGCTCGGCATGGCGACGGACGCGATGAGCTCAAACGAAGCCGAGTGGCAGAACGCGCGTGCAATCATGTTTCGACTCGCGCCGTCGCTGTACGCCTCGTGCGTGTGGTGGCCAATCGCGGCAAAGACGTAGACAAAGGTGAGAGCGTAGGCGCCGTTGACAAACCATAAGGGCATTGTGGGCCGGGCAGCCTCGCCGATGTCCGATGTGTAGGCGAGGAAGCGGCCCTTGCTGATGAACGTCCTGAGAGCGCTGCGCGCGTAACGAGCCGCATAGTCATAGTGAAAGTGATTCTCGAACTCATCCTGGCTGATGGTGCCTGAGTTGTCCTTGTCGAGGTCCTTGAACAACTTCCTGAGGGCATCGCTCTTGGCTTTGCTTAGCTCAGAGGATTTGAGGTAGGCCTCCCACTCTGCTAAGGTGATCTGCCCGTCCTTGTTGGCGTCTAGCTTCTTGAACATGCGTGTGAGCTCCTCGTGAGTCACCTTGCCATCGCCATCGATGTCGATCGCTTTCGTCAGCTCAGCCGTCAGCACCTTTACCGATTTGTCCGATGTGCCATCGCACAGGGCTACGACTGCGGTTCCGGTGGTAATGGCGGAGGTGGCGATGGCAGCAGAGGCGAGCACCGGGCGGCCGAGGAGCACGCGCGGGAAATTTTTTTGGCCCGCGGCGATGGTCGTCGCACGGGCTGTGGCCGTCAAGCGCGTGCCGCGGAAAAACATGTCCACCGTCGAGGTGATCGACTGAGTGCTCGCATTTCGCGACAGAGTCAATTTTGGGGACAGTCGTCGCGCGCGCGCGCGAACGCAAGGCTCTCAGAACACAAATTGATTCCAAAAACAGTCCAAAAATATCGTCCATTTTGCAAGGCGCATGGCGCCGCGCATCATTCGTCGGCCCGTCCGCCTTCTAGCGACCTTCTCGCAACGCTTGCGCCAGCTGTCGAGCGCGAAAGCCGCCCGCGTGGGCGTTCTTCAGGTGTACCGGCTCGAGCTCGCGGACCAGCCGCCTCCTCAAAAGCGGGTGCGACTGCTCTTTCCAGCGGGCGTCCCGAGGACCAACGAGGAGACGGCCGCGCAGCTCGCTTCCGCAGCAGAGCGCGGCGATCCGGTGTTCGTCCCTGCAAGTGCGCTACACCGGTTGCTAGGCGACGACATGGTGCAGCTGCAGCTCAATGCGACGGCGGATGGTGCTCCGAGCAAGCTGCTCGAGGCAAGCAGCTCTGCGCGTGCTCTCGTGACGAGAGCATCGGGATCCTGCGAGGTCGCCCTCGCGCTGGCGGAGGTGGCAGTGCCTCTGAGCGACGCGCTCGCTGGCAGCGGTGCGGTCTCGCATCCGGACTGGCGCAGCATTACCGACCTCGAGGTCAACCTCGCGGCATCTGTGACGCCAGCGCCCCTTGCGAGCGAGGCGCAGCACGCAGTGCTCTCGGCAGCCGCGAGCGCGGACACCTTTCTTCTGGCAACGGCCATCGCCGCGTGCCCCGCCGATGAACTCATCGGCGCGACGCTCGCGCCGAGCGGCGCGACGGCGCTGCATCTGGCGGCAGCCGCTGGTTCACTGCCGGCAGTGCGCATGCTGCTCGATGCGGGTACGTCGGTTCAAGCTATCGCCCGTAACGGCTCGACGGCGCTGCACTGGGCAGCGGGGAGCGGGCATGCGTCCATCGTAGGTGCGCTCCTCGCGGCCGGCAGCAGCACGCGCGCGCGCTCGTCCACGTGGCGCTCGACGGTGCGCGGAAACGACTCCGGCCAAACGGCCGCGCACTGGGCCGCCGCGTCCGGCCATACAGAGGTGCTCGAGCTGCTTCTCGCCGAGGATCCGCACGCACTCTTGCTCGAGGACGAGCGCCAGATGACCGTCAGCGCGGTCGCCGCGCGCGACGGCCACCCGTGGCTCCAGAGTGCGCTCGACGGGCTGATGCGTGAACAGGTGGTGTGCGTGCGCATCTCCCGGGAGACGACTCTCGCGCGCTCGCTCGGCGACATTAAGTCCAGCGAGCAGCCAGAAGAAGGCGCTGGAGTTCTGGGAGATGTTGATAGGTAGGTGAGTCTTGATAAAACTTGTTCACTGTGGATACATCATTCTATCATACAGCTCACAGGTGATCACGGGAGGATTAAGGGAGGATACATCTGAAATGTCCTAATGTGGACGTGCGGTGTTGTGTGTTGAGGACCCCTGAGTGCGCCGCCCGATTCCGGCATACACTGTACCACTTCGCTCCGATACACCTCTTTCTATATGGAATTCTAAGTGCCCCTTGATTCGGGGGTGGGGAGGCGCATGCTCGCGACGGCGCCTCGAAGAAACATTTGCAGAAGGCTTTCTTGATTGCGATGTTGCGAGGCCTTCTCGCCTCCGGCCGTGCGCTGCGGCACACGCTCGCAGCAGGCTCGTCGAGCACTGCACGGGCCGCGTGCCGCGCACCCGTGCGTCGAAATCTTGCCACCGTTGCATCTGAAGCGTCTGCCGACACCAGCCAGAGCTTGCTCGTGCAAGGGCAGGAAAGTTCCCGTCTCGCATGAACATGTCAGCCACCTTCTCCGCGTACGCTCACACGAGACCTTGGCCCCGGTCGCATCATTTCGCAGGTTGATTCGGGCATGTGGCAGGGTCTCGGGCTGCTCACGGCCGTCGTAGGAGCCGTCACCTTGTCGTCGGAGGAGCAGCGAGCTTCCTCCGTTAAAGCACTCATTGGCTGGTACCGCGCGTGCGGGCTCAAGGAGTCGCTCATCTCGGACCAGGTACTGATCCAGGACTTTGTTCGAAAGAATGCCGCTGCCTCCGTCAACGTGCTCATGGCGTCGCCAGTCTTCTACTTTGCCTTCTCCAAGATCTATGGCACCTCCTTCGTTGTGTCGTCCATCCGTTCGATCACGGGCACGCTGCGCATCGTGCCGTTTATGGGCTTCTTCTATGGCTTCTTCGCGATCGTCTGCCCATTCATCACACAGTACTTGATGCAGATGGGCCAGCCGTACGAAAAGGCCGGGCCCAATGCATCGACGGCGGTGATGCTCTCTGGACTCGTCTTCATCGAGGCGCTCGTCGAGCTGCGCGGCTGCGGCGTTACCTTTGGCCAGATGTCGGCGTCGTCGTTCCTGATCTTCATCCCGGCGCTCATTGGCCGGCTCGTCACCGGTGTGCTCACGCAGCAGCAAAAGGTCGGCGAGGCCGAGAAGCCTCCATTCCTCCCCTCCGAGTGGGAGCACTCAGATCAGATCTGGCAGGCGCACACCTACCGGCTCTTCCAAACGCTTCAACTGGACAAGGACTTTTTGGTCACCACCGCGGGCACCTCCGTGTTCCAGCACGTGCTCAACTCGATCACGTGGGTGCTGCTCACGCGCGGCAAGACCACCACGCTCTTCGATATCGCCAAGTTCTGTCTCGGCGGGCCGAACAGCAGCGTGCTCTCGGGCGCGTCCCAATTTGGCAAGACCGTCGCGATGCGCTTCGGCTTCTGCTGGGCGTGGAACTGGTGCTCGTCGCAGCAGATCGACATGCCCGTCTTCGATCCCTTCCTCGTACCCGCGAAAAAGTGAGCGAATGATGTGCTCGAAAGCAGGCAAGCAATTGTTGCGGTACTACGAGGGGTACGTCGTAGTACGAGCCGCCCGATCAAAGCATCGGGATGTTAGATGCGCGCCGCTGCCACTATCATGCCGGCAAGTCGGCATCGCGCGGCACGAGGGTTGCGGCGCAGGTGCGCCATGCCCGGCGTGGCGCGCGGACACGCGACAATATACACAAATGTCGGCGTTGGCGGCGTACGGACGTTACCTTAACAGACAGGTCGGTTAACTACCTTTCAGCACGCGTCTCGTCGAGTTTCACGTTTTACACGTGGACGACCACGACGGCTATATTATATAATTCTTGGTCGGCGCCATTCCGTATATTCTGCTCTCTGCACCTCCCGCCCGCCGCCACGTGCGCCCGCCGCCACTTGGACGGGAACCCCCCGCACGGCGATCGCATCAAACCCAGCCGAGCGGGAGCGCAAATCGGGGTTTCAAGCCGCGGACGGGGGACATCACGCAGGCGCGCGGCGGCGGCGCACCGCCGCGTCGTCGGGGCGCCCCGCCGCCCGCCATGAGGCCACGAAGCCTCCTCCGCGTGCGCATCTCGCAAACGAGCTCGGCTCCCTGCAACGAGCCCCGTGCTTCTCGTCCTCTCTCCCTCGTCGCCTGTCCGCCGATGGCGGCGCTACGCGGCCTTTCCGCCGACCTCGGCATACCCCCAAGCGAGCTCAGCCCGATTAGGCTCTTGTCGCCGGTGGCACTGCACAGGCCGGTGGCACTGCTCGCCGCTGGCATTGCACTAGCACTGCACAGGCCGCGTGTCGCGCAACCGTGCGCCCATGCTCGCCACCGTTGCTGCTCAGCTCTCGGCCTCATCATGCGGCACCCAGACGAGCTTGCACACGTCCACCTTGCCCTTGTTCTTCTCCTTTTCCTTTTGCGCGGCGAGCTGCTTGCGCAGGTGCTCGAAGGGCTTTTCGGAGCCGTAGCTGTAGAAGACCTCCTCGTCGGGCTGCAGGTCACGCGTGGCCACGAGCACAGGGCGCACGAGAGCGAGTTCGCGCAGCGCCTTATGGCCGTCCTTCGGCTTTACGTACCGGAGTTGCGCGTTGTTGCGTTTCGGATCGCGCGGATCGTTGGCCATTGCGCCGGGGCCGAGGTGCCACTCGGGCGCGCCCTCGCACGGGTAGTACTGGCCGTCAGCCGTTGGGTTGCGCGGGTTGGCGCGGATGGCGTCGGCAAATGGTTTGCCGTTGATCAGCGCGCCACCCGAATCGGGTAAACGCATGATGTAGGACGTGTCCGCATCGGGCTCGAGCGTCTCCCTGAAGAGGGTCGTGCCGTAGTACGAGGCGATCACCTCATGCTGCTTGAACGGCGCCCTGGTGAAGAGGCCCAATCCCGCATGCTCGCCGAGCGTCGACTTGCGCACATCGACGCGACCCTCCGCGAGAGTACCAGCCTCATCTCGGCCCTCGAGGGGAAGCGCGCCGGGCAATGCATGCTGCTCGAGGGCGCTGACCACACGATCGTGGCGCTCGCCCGCCGTGTTGCGCTTTGCCGGCTGCTGCCCCAAGCCCACCCTCGAATTGAAGGCCTTCTGCTCGCAGGCTGCGCACACATCGCGGTGCTTCTTCATGACGGCCTGGTCCCACGCTGCACCCTTTTGGGTCTTGCATGCGCTGTGAAACCAGTGCTCACACTCGCGGCAATGCGTGGCCATCATCGACTGTCCCATCTTACCGCCGCATGCGCAGCTCCACTCCCGCTTGCTGAGCTGCGCCGCGCACCGCCTGCCGTGCATCTCGGCCGCGTGGTGCTCCTCGGCCTCAAAGGTGCGCGTGCAATGCCGGCACTTCCACACAAAGCGGCCACGCGATGGGTCATAGCCCGCATCACGCAGCTCGAGCCGATCGCACTCGGCGCACATGTACGAGCCCTGCGCCTCCATGCGCTTCAGCTCCGTGCTCGAGTAGTCCAAACGCTCGCACTTTGCGTGGAAGGTGAGACTGCATCGCCGGCACGTGAGCTCGATACCGCCGTTGAGCACGTGGCCCTGGCACAGGCAGCCCCAGCGCACGCCGCGCTGCGCGGTACGCGCGGCCGCGACCGCCTCCGCCTCCGAGGTGCAGCTCTCGTTCGCTGCCTTGTCGTGCGCGCCCTTGGCGAGGTAGTCTCGCAGCTCCTTGGGCCCGCGAGGCTGCGCGCGCACGCTAACGCTCAGCCCCAGCTGCACGCCGCCGCCGGCGCGCACCCTGAGCGCGGCGGTGACGGGACCACGCGCAGCATCGATCGCTGCGAGCTCATCCGGCGTCCACGTCGGCGCACCGTGGCTCCGAGTGCCGCCGCGCGCGCCGACTCGAGGTTCTGGCGGGTCCTCGTTGCGAGGGCGGCGGCTGCCCCCGGCGCCGCCCTCAGACGAAACCCGGCGCTTGCGGGGCTGCTTGGAGCCCTCCTGCTCCGCTGCGCCGAACTCCGCACCCTCCGCGCCGTCGCCCTGCCCCGGCGCCTGCTGCTGCTTCTCGGAGGGCGGCTTGGGCTTCTTGGCGGGGGGCAGCCTTCCCTCTTCGCGTGCCTGCCTGATGAGTTCGCGAGAGCTGGGAGCCGGCTCAGCTGTGAAGGTCTGCACCGGCTTCTTATCGCGGCGGGAGCCGAGCACCGCCACGCAAAGGCCAGAATGCCACGCACGCTTCGTGCAGCCGTCCTTGCCACAAAGGTAGGTTCCGTCAGCGCTCCACATGCGCCCGTCAGCGTCACGCCGCAGCCCATTGGCCATCCCGCTCTCCTCGGCCGCGGCCGGCGGGCACAGCGGCTCCTCCAAGTCTGGATGCGTCGGTTCGCCCTGGCTGGTCGGTGAGGCGCGGTCGGTCGGCGAGGTGGACATCGCAACGTCCGAGATGGACATTGTTGACGTGCCGGCGTTTGGTGACCCGGGTAGCGGGGTCGCGTGCCTGCCGGCGTTGAGGCCCTCCCTCCAGGGCGGGAAACTTGGGTTCGAAGTTCACACGTCAAGTGTGAAAAGGTCAGCTCAGAACATCGATCGCGGAACGCATGATGCCTGGGCCCTAGGCAACTATCACACGAAGCACACAAGGCATTCAGTGGTGCACCCCATCGGCGTCCGTCCCCTCTGCCCCTCTCGGACGCATGCTCGCTCATCGCAACTCATAGCCCGCCACCCCTGCGTTTTCTCGCCAGCGTTTCTTGCCCACTCTTCTGTACACGCCAGGCCTGTCGGCCCTGGTTCACGACCGCGCACACCCACCGCTCTTGCGGGGGACGCCTTAGATCCCGTTGACACCCGCACGGCGCGCGAGCAAGAGGAGCTCGAGTGCGCGGCGGGCCGTCTTCATCGCGATGATGAAGAGGCAGAGCTCGCCGATCATGCCCGTGAAGACCATGAGCGGGAGCACATCGGCCACGAATTGCTGCGCGCGCTCGCAGCGCAGCACCTCGGGGTCGATCTCGACCGGCATGGCGGCCTGGAGGCGGCGCGCCCCTGCAGCGAATATGGCCACGAAAGTGTGCGCGGCCTCCTTGGATGTGGCGGGCACGGAGACGGCCTCGAAAGAGAACGAGTAGGTGTGCTCGATGACCTTTTGGCCGGGCACCACGGGCATCAGGTCCTCGGGGACGGTCTCCGCCGGCACGGGCATGATCGCCGTCGGCTTAAAGGGCGTGGGGGGAGGGGGCGAGGTGATCGAGTCGAAGCACGCCTTGCCGACGGCCTCGGGCATGTGCGGCATCATGAAAGAGAGGGCGGTGAGCCACACGCATTGGCCCAGGGCAAACGCAGCGCAAAGCACCGCGGCGATGCGAACTGCGCGAGCCGTACGAACCGTGCCGAGTGCGCCAGGGGCCGCACAGCACAGGACAGACATCGCAGCAACCATGCCGAAGAAGCCCTCGAGCGAGCCGCAGAACAGAAAGCTGATGATCATGAGCGACACGGCCGAGGCGCGGAGGCGCATCGCCGCCGGCACGAGCTCCGCGTACATGTGCGGAGCCTGGGGCGCTTTGTCGCTTTGCAGGGGGACAGTCACAACAACCTCTCCCGCAATCATGACGGGCTCGACCTCGATGACCTTGGGCATCTGCGGGGGATGGGGGTGGGGGATGGCTTAGAGAAGGCTTGGAGAAGGCTGAGATGGCGACGCATCGGCGTGGAGCCCGCGGCGGACTGCGGCGATCTACCTTCTTGCCGTCCATCTTGTTCCTCTGGACGAGCGACTTCAGTCGAGTTCTCAGACGACACAGCGTGGATTTCCAGAGCCGTGTGAAAGCGTCAGCTTTTGCCATCGGACCTCTGAAAAAGACCACTCTTAGAGAGTCCGAATCTTTTAGTGGCGACAAAGTTGGGAAGGCCCGCTAATGGGCGAGCCCTTGTGCGACGACGCGCTGCGCTCGCGCCTGCACGTCTTCTTCACGACCTTGAGCGAGCCGCTGCCGGCCGCCGTGGTACGTCTGCTGAGCTTCGACTTTGGCTGGTCCACCTTTGCAGGAGGTGCTCTCGACGGCAGCGTTCTGGATGGCACGGCGGTCAATGGCCTCGACATATCGGCGGCGGGAGGCCTGGAGGAGCTCGCCGTGCTGCTCGGCGGCGATGACGCTGTGCTCTTTGCGCGTTCGTGCGCGGCGCCGATGAGCCGGCCGATGGTGCGCGAGGAGGCCTTCCGCAGCCTCTTCAAGTGGCTGCAGCACGAGTGCCCTACTGAGTTCGCGACCGCGCACTATGCGTCGCTCGAGCAGCTGATGCTCGCTGCGCTGACCGATACGTGGTCGGCGGTGCGCAAGGGGAGCGCACGCGCGCTCGGCGGCGCGCTCGTGCCGCTCGCTGCGGCGCAGCTGCACCAGCTTCACTTCTCGATGCTCGCACTGCGGCTGCGGCTGCCACTCGGCGCACCCGCGGTTGCCGCCGCGCCGCTCCCGGTCGCAGTGGGCGGCGCAGGCGCTGCCGCCGCCGCCGCCGCCGCCGCCGCCGCGTCGGCGGCCGCGCGGCGCGAGCGGCGCGGCGCCCACAGCGACGCAGCGCGCACTGAATGGGCTGATCAGAATGCGTGGAAGGCGCATGAAGGTCTGCTCTTGGGCGCGGCGGCCCTGCTACGACGTGTCGGCGGGCGCGTGGGCGACGCCCGCGCGCCCGCGGGCGGCACAGGCGAGGAGGTGGCGGCCTCCTTCGCGCAGATGCAGGCCGAGATGAGCGCGCAAGTGCGCCCGACGCTCTTCGCTATGCTCGCTCACCCCCAGATCACCGTACGGGAGAACGCACAAGAGACTTTTCTGGCGACGCTTGTGCCGCTGGCCGATGGGGCACTGCCATGCGCGCCGCACAGTTCGAGCGTCGACGCGCCGCCCGAGGCGAACGCAGCCTGCCGTGCGTTTGCGGAGCTCATCGGGCGGCTGGCGACGGCGCAGTCGGCGCTCGCGCCGGCGCTGCCTCGGGCAGACTCGCTCGCTTCGTCCGCCGCCGCCGCCGCCGCCGCTGCCGCCGCTGCCGCCGCTCCGTCGGCCGCCTCCATCTCGCCCGTGGCGGACGCCGATGCCGGCGCCAGCGCTTTGGCGCCGAGCTCTACCGAGTCGGTGCTGCGCGCGTCGCTGCCTCGCCACCTACGCAACTCACTACACCTGAGCCGTTGCGCGTTGGAGGAGGGTGGGACTCGTGGGAGCGCCGTATTGAGCGCATCCGCGGCGGTCGTGGCAGCCTCGGAGGTCGTGGGAGCGGGTGGCTCCGGCGTGGACAAGCCGCCATTCCTCTGCCTGCACCCGGCGGCCGCCTCTGCCGAGCGCAGCGGTGGTACCAGTGGCCTCGTTGATTGCCTCGACGGCCTCGGCCTCGGTCTGAGCGGCGGCGGCGGCGGGAGCGGCGGCAGCAGCGGGATCGACGAAGGAGCTTCCGGCATGCCTCTGCTGCCAGCGGCGGAGGCGGAGGGCCTCCTCGGCCTCGCCATCGCCCTCATCTCGATGCTGCCGCCGCGCTTCATCTTGCGCAACTGGCCCTCGTATTGGCGTGTCCTCGACGCGTACCTCGCACATCAAGCCTCGACTGTGCGTCAGACGTCCTCGAGCTTCTTTCAACGGCTGCTCGAGGCGGCGCCTCCAGCTCTGCGCCCGCCACTCATCCGCCTATGCCTGCAGTCGCTCTCGGCCGGATGGCACGTCGACGTATCGTTGCTGACCGACCTGCATCCCATGACGCCGTCGCCCTCGCGCCAGACGCCCGAGGCGACGCCTGTCGCCACCGGCAGCGCCGGCTTCGGCGACAGCTCGCAGCATGCCATCCCCCCGATGCCCAAGCCCCCCGCGCACCCCTCGCGAGCGGGCACCTCGGCCGATCTGCTCGAGGGTGCGCGCGTCGCGGCGTCCAGTGGCGCTGCGACGCGCCCCAAGATGGCGCACGCGCAGCCGGCCGAGGCGGAAGACGCGGCCGAGGTGGAGGCAGACCCTCTCGTTGCAACGCCGCCGCGCATCGCGCTCACCCACTCGACGAGCGCCCCGCAGCTCGACTCGCGCCTACCGCGCCAGTGGCAGTGGCGTGAGGGACGGCTACTTGCCCTCGAACTTGTGTATGACTTTGTCCTCACCCACCACATGGCCGCGCTTGGCCTCGAAGGTCTGAACCTCGACGGCGCCGCCACCGCTGCTGCGGACGCCGCCGACACTGCCGCCGCCGCGGTCACGCCCCTCTCGTTCCGTGCAGGCACGGGCTCCACGCCCACTACCGAGCTCGCGACGACGCTCTCCGGGCCCGGCACGCCCATCTCGGCGCCCTCGAGGTCGGCCTCGGGGACGGCGCCAGTCAAAGTGGTTCGGAAGATGTCAACATGGGACCTTGACGAGTCGGGTACCGCGGGCGCTGCTGCCGGCGCGCCCAGCGCGCCCAGCGCCCTCACCCCCACGCGTGCAGCCCTGTTGCACTCGGCGAGCGGCTCGCCACGACGCGGCAGCTCTCGAGCGCCCACGAGGGCGCTCACGCTGCTCGAGCAGGCCCTCCGGGACCCTCCCCATGGCACATGGATGGCCACGTCACCCGAGGAGATCGACGAGCCGAGCATCGGGCTCGCGTCCGCCTGTGGCGCGGCCGGTGAGCCAAGTACCGGTAGCTCGTGGCCAAGTAGCTCGTGCCAAGTCAAGGCCGGCGAGCCACGTGGCTCGCCCAGAGCCCGCGACGGCGCCGAGAGCGTCGAGCTGGGCGCCGAGCCGCGTAGCTCGCCGATGGGCTCTCCGAGGCCGAGCACACCGTTACCCTCGCTGCTCGCGAGCGGGCGGGCGCTCGGCGGCGACGGCGCTCGCGACGGCGCCTTCGGCGTGGGGGGTGCTTGGGCTGGTGGCGTGGGCGGCATGGGGCAGCTCGAGCCGCTCGTACTGCCATATGCTGAGCCGAAGCTGGACGCACCGATAACGCCTCGGCAACGGAGGCCCAGTTGCGCCCTGGACGATGCATCCTGGGTGGTTGAGTGCTCGGAAGCGGAGCTCGCGAACTGGCTCGGCTCCCTGCGCTGGCAGCCTGTGCGGCTCTGCCTGCAGCACTGCCTGCTCCAGGTGACCCAGTGCTTCGCAGACTCGCGCTTCGAGCTGCGGCGGATGGCCGACCAGATGCTGCGACCCCTCGCGGAGGTGGCGCTGTGGGGAGAGCTACCTGTGCTTCAGCAGCTCTGGAGCTCGTTCGTGCCGCTGGTCGACTCTCTCCCGTGCTGGGTGTCCTCGTCGACGCTGCTCCTTGTGCTGCAGCGCACCTCCGCCTTCCACTCACTCCTTCAGCCCTCGCCATCGCAGCCGGCCGCTTCCCCGGTGGGCACGGTGACACTCACCACCGGCCCGCCGCCGACTGCGCCGCCGGCGCCACCGCCGAACGGCGCCGCGCTCGCCACGCTCGCCGCGCCGACGCTTGCCGCGCTGGGCTCGCTGGTGCATCGGGTCGAGGCGCTGCTGCCACGGCTGCTCCCAGTAGTGGCTCAACTCATGGACGGCGCTGCCTCTGATAAGGTCTCAGTGCTTGCGGCGCAGCTGCTCGTGCTCGCCCATGCCCGTTTTGGCCGACGACTGGCGCCGCTGCGCCACCAGCTGCCTGCGCACTTTGACAGCCTCGTGCGCCTGCTCGCCTCGACGTATCAGGATGCGCACCCGTCGCAGCCCACCGCGCTGACTCCCACGAGCGCCGTCACGAGCGCATTCGCCGCAGCCGGCGCGCTGCCCTCCGCCGGAGCGCTGCCCGCCGCTGGCAGCAACGGCCGCGCACCGTGCAGCGCCGAGTGCCGCACCCCCCCGGGTAGGGGGTCGGATGCGGCCGCAGTGGTCCGGCAGATGCTGATGGGGGGCGCCGAGGAGATCGACGCGCCGCGCCGAGCGCTCGACCACGCGCGCCTCGTCGAGCGCTCATTGGTGACTTCGATCAAGGCCGAGCTGCCTGCTCTTGCCGCTGGTCTGGAGCTTCGTCAGCGCGCGCAGCTGCTCCCATGGCTTCTAGCGCACCTCCGTATGCCGCCCACCGCGCACTGCGTCCCCGCGCTGCTCGAGGCTCTCGAGGTGAGCCTGCAGCCGCTGCCGCCGCCGCCGCCGCCGCCGCCGCCGCCGGGCGCACGGACCGAATTTGCGGCCGCTCCTATGCCCGCTGTGCTCACGCCGCCTCCAGAGCACACGAGCAATGTCACCACGCCGCACGCCGAGAACGGCCTCGCAGCCACGGAGACTCACGCCCTCCCAGACGCGACCGAGAAGACTCCCAGCAGTGCGGGCAGTGGGCGTTCGGGGCGCCGCCTCTTTGCCGACGCAGACGCGCCGGGCGTTGCTGCGAGTGCGCCGCCACCACTCGAGCCGTCCGCGAAGGTGGCGCCCGGGGCTGCGAAGCCGTCAGCGAATGTCACTTCACCGGCGGCGAGCGAGGTGGCGGGCGACGTGTGCGAGACGATTGCTCATTTTCTGGCGGGCTCCTCGATCACCATGTCCACGCTCAAGCAATCGCTCGCCATCCTGCGCCTCGCCGTCGCATCTGACCCAGAGGGGTTGAGCCTCGCATCTGCGCCCTCTGAGATCGCCATCTCCGTGCTCCTCGAGGGCTTATGTGACTGCCTTCGTGGGCACGGCACACCCTCCCCGCCCTCGGCCGACAAGGGAAGCGGCGGCACCGCGGCGGAGCTCCAACGGCTGCTTGCCTCCCAAGGGGCGAAGATGCATGCGCGCCTCTTGCGGCTCGAGGGCGGCGGTGCGACGGCCGGCCGCGCTGGAGCGTCTACGCTGGCTGGGGCGTCTACGCTGGCTGGTTCGGCTGAGGCTGCGTCGGCGACGGACGAGGCGACTGAGGCTGCGGCGATGGACGAGGCGGCAGATGAGGCGGCGGACGCGCCAGCTGACGTGGCCGAGAACGTGGCCGACCAGGACGACGACGACTCCGATTGGGACGACTGGGACGATGACGACGCCGAGGAGGGGGTAGTCGAGGCGGGACCGCGCTATGAAGACGTGGGCGGCTTCCTCTGGTGGCTCGTCTATGGGAGTGGCGGCCCGCCCCATCTCGAAACGGCTCTGCCGCGGTTGCGTGAGGCGGAGGCGGCGCTGCTGCTCGCGGCCATGCGCCACTCGGCGAGGGCAAGTTGAGCTGCGGCTGCTCCGAAGGCGAGATCACTCCGGCGCGACACCCCGGGCTAATTAGCATTGATCATTTGAATCAACGAACATCGACGCGAGATGACGTCTAGAATCGGTGACTCTCTTCACGTTGTCGCGCATTCCGTTCGGTCGTGTCCACGCCGCGGGCCATTACCGGCCGCGTATTTGCGCTCGGCTGAACTCGTTCGGCCCATCGGCCGCGCCTGCCGTTGACGACCGGGGCCGAGACCTAGACCGCTAGAGCCGAGGGGATACCATCCGGGATCGCTAAAATAATCCTAAAGCGAAAGCGTGCTAGACGCTAAACGTGCCAGTCCGCGCGGAGTCCCCCACCTCCGCAGACCGCCAGACCCGCAGCGCGCAGATGACCCTGCTCGGGCGCCGGCCCCGCCCCCGGCCACCCGCACGCACTCCGGGTCCGGCACTCGACTCCAGTTCCGTAACTCCGGCGACCCGCCTTTTATAACAGAGACAGGTGCGCACCGGCCCCGGCTTTGTCTTTACCGGTGTGCTAGTTGAATGGCCGTGTGCCGCACCTGTCTCTGATTGCATGCTGATTGCGCGCACCGGTCCTCCAACTCACACCGTTCTTGACCGTTCGTGTGCTCCCCACTCTGGGGGCGGGCTCGGGACCAAGACGCGTGCGCCTCACTGGCCGTGACTAGGTCGGGACGCTGTCACCTCCATGCCTTCGGGTCCTCTTCGTCAATGGACGTCGTCACGTAGTGCATGTCGGAGTGGAACCCGATGCGTACACTGTTCTTGGCGCCGAGGCGTCGGCGGCCGCCCTCCGGCCGTGGGCTGCCCTCGCCGTCGGGCGGCTTGAACTCCTGGTACCACTCCTCGCCTCCGTGGTCCTCCCAGGTGGTGATGAGGCATACGGTGGCGCCGTAGGCCGAGGCGCACGCGCGCAGCGTGATCTGGTCGCCCCAGGTCGTTGGCTGGCTCATCAGGTCGCAGTACTCCTCGTAGGTGGGAGCAGCGAGCTCGACAATCTCGCATGTGTCGCCCACCTCCACCGACTGGTTGACGGAGGTCTCGTGAAAGAGAGGCGGGTGTTCGCGCAGGTAGCGGACGACTGTGGCGCGCACGGCCGCGTGGTGCTCCTCGTCGCCCCAAAGCTGCTGCGCGAGCGCACGGAACTGGCACGCGCCGTCGCTCTCCACGTTGCGCATCGTCCAGCCTTTTCGCTCGAAGCGCTCGCGCAGGAGCCGGATGCCGCCGACCGAGTGTTTCGCGCGAGGTTCCTGCCTTTGCGCGGGCTCCCAGGGCCGCTTGCCGAGCACTGCTGCTGCTCCACAGACCGAGAAGTACGTCTCGACCGGCACACTGATACGGCTCGACGTGCGGCGGCGCGAGGTGGCCGCCTTCTCGTGCTCCTGCAGCTGGCGCGCGTAGTCGTAGTCAGAGTGATTAGATGGCAAACGCGATGGCACTGGCGGCGGCGGCGGCGGCGGCGGCCGAGGCGGCCGCGGCGGCTGCTGCGATGGCGCACGTGCCACTTTGGCACGCCGTGTTGCCCGAGAGGCCAGTGCGTCCTCTTCCGCCTGTAGCTTTCGAGCGAGCTCCGCGTCGCGAATGGTGACGTCCGTGTCCGAGGACACGCTCCGCAACCCTCTCCGAGTTGCCAGCGAGCGCGCTGAGGTTGCACATGGCTCCTTTTGCATTTTCGCGCCGTTTCGGTCACATGCTGATGAAATCGGAATTTCGCAGCTTGCATACTCGGACAATCGGCCGTATTCACAGCCAACGGTTTCGGTGTCTTGGGAGCGATGCTTTCCATGGTCGCAGCAAGCTGCTCCTCATCGGCGTAATGCAGCAACAAAAGCTCCAACGGGGCCCGCTGTGCCCGCGACAGCATTGTCCGACAGCATGGAAAAACGTATCACAATATATTCACACCTGTGATTTGCTGTGAAAGTGATCGAACTTCACCCGGAGACGGCGTTC